>ERZ857801.3589-NODE-3589-length-10563-cov-6.066235_pt1 | contig 10563 bp, 7 predicted proteins | sample MGYA00519762_ERZ857801 | MGnify/ENA primary metagenome ERZ857801 (study PRJEB31778, sample SAMEA3449368) | human gut metagenome | biome: human gut; feature: human-associated habitat; material: faeces | place: United Kingdom | collected 2010/2012 ...
AAACTAGAAGGCCTTCCATAAACCTTGTTTTCCATCCAATTCCCTCCAATCATTCTTTTCTTCCAAAAGCCCTATGATTTTTTCTTTCACCGTCAGCGAATTAATAATGCTTCCACCCATCCGACCATGGAAATACACCGGCTTCTTTTTTCCCAAATACATGCGGATATCATTGCACATCATCCCTGCATTGCCTTCCAGCACTACCACTGACTTCGCATTCTTTGTCGCCTCCGCAAGTCCTTCTTCATCAAATGGCCATAAGGTGACAGGCCTGAATAATCCTACTTTCCGTCCTTCCTCTCTAAGCCGTGCCACCATCTCATGGGCAATCCGTGACACAAATCCAAAAGCCACAACTACGATCTGCGCATCTTCCGTCATAATGCTTTCCGAGCGTTTCTCCGTCCTAGCAGCCTGACTGTACTTCTCTTGCAAGACAATATTATGCTTTTCCAGATCTTCTGCAGAATTCTTAGGTTCCGCCTTTCTAGGTGCCCTATTCACACATCCTGTCAAAGCAAAATTCCGTTCTGGTATCTCATTTGGATTGATTGGTTCAGGAAATTCCACCAGTTCCACCATCTGTCCAATCGTACCGTCCGCAAGCACCATGGCCGGATTCATGCACACGGCACCGCCAAAGACGAACAGGCACACGGAGATGCCGAACGACCACGTCGTGATGGCGAACATGTGGCCGGAACCCTGGTACTTCGTGCCCTTGAGCACGGTGTCGCAGTGGACGCCCACGCCAAAGACGATCATGAGTGCCGTGCTGCCAAACTCGCACAGCATATGGAAAAGCAGATCGTTGCTGATCACGTGCAAAACTCCTTCGAACGTACTTCCTTCTGTTCCCTATCGACAGACCGCGCCCCCGCGGCCGAATAGGCTAGTGCTGGGCAGCGACCGCGCCCCCGCGGCCGCATAGGCTAGTGCTGGGCAACGACCACGCCGAGGCCGTCCGGGATGACGGCGACCTTGGCGTCAGCGCCCTTCATCTCAAACGCCAGCTCAAGCGCCTCTTCCACGGTGTTGACCGGCGTCATGTGCATGTCGCGCAGCATCTGGTGGTCGCAGAGGTCCGTGACCATGATCACGGGGTGATGCGCCAGGATGCGGGCAAAGATCTGGCTCGTCCACTGATCGGGCAGGGTCTCATCCTTGGGACGATCGATGCAGGCGCGCTCAAACTCCGCCGGGTCGTTGTCGGCGATGTTGTGATAGAAGCCCTCGCCGCCGTGACCGTCGGCACAACCGGCGACATCGATGATCACGCCGCCCTCGGGAAGCGTGGCCTCGGCAGAGCACATGCCCTTCACGGCCTGGTAGATGTTCTGGTCGAGCGGGTAGCCGCCGTTGGTGGTGATGGCAATCTCGCACTCGACGGGCTCAACGCCGGCAAGGCTCTTCACGAACTCGCAGCCAGCCTCGTGCGCCTTGTGGATGTCGCCGGCAAAGGAGCCGATGACCTCGTGCTTGCCGTTGAGCACCACGTTGAGCACAAAGGCAAGGTGAGCCATCTCGGCAGCGGCAAACATGTCCTCGCTCACGTGGTTGTGGCACAGGTTGCCGGCACGCGAGTGGGAATCATTCACAAACTGACCGTTATGGTTGTACATGATGGTCTTGTAGCTGGCGATACCAGGCAGGACGGACTTGCGGCTACCAGAGAAACCGGCAAAGAAGTGCGGCTCAATAAAGCCCTCGGCAAGCAGCAGATCGCAATCGGCGGCAATCTTGTTGATGATGCACTCGCCACCAGAAGGCAAGGTACCGATCTTTTTCATCATGCTGTCGTCAGTCGCGACGTGCATAACGATTTCCTCGTTGGCAACGATCTCCTCGCCATACTTGTTGACGAGCTCCTCATGCGTCGACGGACGGTGCATACCCGTAGCAACCAAAATACGAACTCGAGCCTCGGGCGCAGCGGAATGGATGTGATGCAGCAGAATAGGCATCGTCACACGCGATGGAACGGGGCGCGTATGGTCGGAGCTAATGATGACAATATCCTTCTTGCCAGCACAAAGCTCCTCGAGCGAAGGCGAGCCATAAGGGTTGGCAAGCGACTCCTCTACCAGCTCTTCCTGCGATTTCGTAGTCTTAAACTCGTTTTGATGACCTTCCATCACACCCGCGAAGTTCTTATCCTCGAGCTCCAGATGCAACGTCTTGTGGTCAAACGGCAGTTCACATTCAAACAATGACGAGCGCCCTCTTCCTTTCAACTGACACACTAGATAAACCGTTGGAAGGATACGCCGCTCACCGAAAAACACCACCGTCCACCGACTCATTAACACAACGTTCATATTTGACCCACAACAAAACGGCCGCGATCCCAAACGGGACCGCGACCGCCTGTCAAAGACACTATAGACAGGATGACTTACGCAGCGCCGAGGCAAACATCTACCCCGATGGCATGCGCGCGTAAGTCATATTGCATAAATACGTCAATAATTTGCATATAATGACGCATGGATTTCTAGCCGTAACAGGGTAGTACCCTCCGGAGCGTGCATTTTTGCGAGTATTCAGCATCGCGGGATAAGATTTTGGTGTCAAAAGTCTTTCAAAAAGTAGATAGTCCTCATGACTCGACCCATCTGGATAGCATGCGGCGAGAAACCAGCCATATACGGGCATCGCCAAGGCCCAATTGTCGTGCAAAAGCATCAACAAAGGTAGCGAAAGCCGGCTATGGCCTTATGCATCAATCTTTGGCTGCTGAAAACTCCGTTTTTTGCACGTCGCCCCAAGCACCACCCTCAGCCAACGGCCAATCCGCCGAAGACCGGACTTCGCAGGGCCCGCCATTAGTCTACTTTTAGGCACACTCCGCAGGACGCAAGAAGCCCTCGCCGCACTCCACGCTATGCGCGAAGCGCGCCTTATTCCCTTTAGCTTTAACCCCAGAAGACCGAGGACGAAGGGATCCGATGGGTTTCCCTCTGAATGCACTCCGCAGCACGAAGCCCCCTTATCCGCAGCTCCGAAGGAGCAGGATAAGGGGGCTTCAAGTGCGAGGACGCATTCAGAGGGAAACCCATCGGGTCCCGGTGAGAGCCACAGGGCTATCGATTACCCCGTGTTCTGCAATCCTGCCGAGACGCCGGTCACAGTCGAAAGAATCAGGCTCATGTACTCGGCCTTCTTCTCCTCGGCCATCTCGTCCTGGTTCATACGCACCTCGCGAAGGGCGCGGACCTGGGCGATGGACAGGGCGTCGACGTAGGGGTTGCGCACGCGGACGGCGCAGCCGAGCACGCGACGACGCTGCAGCGGCCACTCGTCACCGACGATGGCAAGGACCCACTTACGCGTGAGCTGCATCTCGGTGAAGACCTTCTCGGACAGATCCTGGCGATCGCCCAGGTGCAGATACATCTTGGCGATGCGCTGGTCGGTCTTGGCGATCGACATCTCGATGTTGTCGATAAAGGTGCGGAAGAACGGCCACTCCTGGTAGGCAGCCTTAAGCTGGTCCAGATCGCCAAACTGCTCGCAGGCGGTACCCAGGCCGTACCAAGCGGCCAGGTTAATGCGCGCCTGGCTCCAGCTGAAGATCCACGGAATGGTACGCAGGTCGTCGAGCGACTTGGCGCCCAGGCCGCGCTTGGCGGGACGCGAGCCGATCGGCAGCAGACCGACCTCGGTCAGCGGCGTCACGGTCGAGAACCACGGTGTAAAGTCCTCGGTGTTCAGCAGGTCCAGATAGCGCTCGTGGCTTGCGGCGTTGAGCTTCTCGGCCATATCCCAGAACTTCTGCGTGGTCTCGGTGTTGGTCTTCTCGACACTCGGGGCCGACTGCAAAAGCGTTGCGGCGGCAACGGACTCAACATGGCGCTGAGCCAGCGTGCGGTTGCCGTAACGGGCAAAGATGACCTCGCCCTGCTCGGTGAGCTTAAAGAAGCAGTTGACCGAACCCTTGGGCTGCGCCAGCACGGCCTTGTTGGCCGGGCCGCCGCCACGGCCCACGGCACCGCCGCGACCGTGCATGAGCACCAGGTCGATATCGTTCTTCTCTGCCCACTTGGCGATGCGCTCCTGCGCGGAGTGCAGCGCGAGCATGGCCGTGGTAGGACCGGCATCCTTGGAGGAGTCGGAATAGCCCAGCATGACCTCCATGCGGCGGTTGGTCTGGGCAAGGCGCTTTTGCACCACGGGCAGCGTAAGCATCTGGTCGAGCACGTCGACGCAGCCCTCGAGGTCCTCGAGCTGCTCGAACAGCGGGATCACGTCGAGCTCGGGGACATCCTCCTCGTGTGCAAAGGACAGGTGGGCAAGCTCAAAGACGTCGGCCACATGCTGGGCGCTCTTGGTAAACGAGATGATGTAGCGGTGCGCCATCTTCTTGCCGTAGCGCTTTTGGATGGAGCCGATAGCGCGGAAGGTATCGATGACCTCACGCGTCATGGGCTGCAGGTCGCCATGGATACCGTTCTCGTGGATATCCTTGAGGGCGCGGGCGTGCACCACGGAGTGCTGACGGAACTCCATCTCGACCATATGGAAGCCGAAGGACTCGACCTGCCAGATGATGGTTTGGACCGGACCGTAGGCGGCACGGACGGCACCGCAGGCAGCAAGCGAACGCTGGACGACGCGCAGGTCATCCAGGAACTCGTCGGCGCTGTGGTACATGGTGTCGGTGATGCGGCGCACGGTGGCGTTCAGGCGGTCGGCCATGACGAGCATGACGGCGCGATGCGGCTCGTGCTCGGAGATCAGCTCGGCGCGGGCCGTGTAACGAGGGCTCATCTCGACCTGATGGTTCCACAGGTTAATGAGCTCGGCAGAAGGCTTGCTGTAGGTGGCCTCGAGCGTGAGGTTGTGGCCGATGCGGCGGCACTTGTCCTCGAGCTTGAGCACCATGTGAGTGAAGTACTTGGCGGCGACTTCGCGGCTCACCTTGGCGGTGACGTTGGGGTTGCCGTCGCGGTCGGAGCCGATCCAGCTGCCGGGATGGAAGAACGCCGGGCACAGCGGCGGCACGGTACCGGCCTTGTCGCCCAGCACCCAGTCGTCAAAACGACGGTAGATGACGGGGATAACGTCGAACAGCGTGTTATCGAAGATGTCGATGATGGTATCGGCTTCCTCGACCGGCGTGGGCTTCTTGAGCGCGATGGGGCTCGTACGCACCAGGGCGTCGATCTCCTGCAGCATATGGCGCTCGTTCTCCACCAGGTCGGAGCCGCCCAAACGCGGACGCTCCTCCAGCAGGTTGGAGATACGGCGAATCTTGCCCTCGACGGCCTTACGACGGGCCTCGGTGGGATGTGCGGTAAAGACAGGGTGGAACTCGAGCTTGCCGAGCAGCTCATTGGCACCCTCGACGCCCATCTCGTTTACCAACTGGTGATAGGCGACGGTGAGTTCGTTAGCGGGATCGACCTCGGTATCGGTCGATGCGCCGGCCTCGCGCTCGCGCAGCTGCGCCACACGGTAGTTCTCCTCCGACAGGTTTGCCAAGTGGAAGAAGCTCGTAAAGGCGCGAACGATGACCTGCTGCTTATCAAGCGGCAGGCTGTCAATCAAATCGACGACTTCGCGAAACGCCACGGCGGTGGGCTCGTCGGCAGTGGGCACGCCCTGTTCGTCAACGGACTCGTCGGCAGCGCGGCTACCGGGGTTGCCAGCATTGACCACAATCTCGGCTGTCAAAATCTTGTCGAACAGGTCCGCGATCTCGGGATCATACTCGCTAAGCACACGACGTTCCAGGCGCAGGAACAGCGCCAGATTATCGCGCAGCTCCTCGGGGATCTCGATCTCGGCGAGACGCTCCCTGGACTCGGCATTCGAGCCGATTCGGTTAACGAGGCGGTTGACCACGGCAGCGACGCGCGCCGCGGCTTCGGGTACAGACTGGTTGCTTAGGTTCTCAGCCACGTTTCCTCCCATTCCTCCTTCTATGCACGTAACATGCGGTATTCATTATAGGCGCTTGAGAAATACTTTCGACACTGATTGCGCTTTACCACACAAAAGTATTTTCTGCATTGCAAGGGTTTTTGCTCTAAATGGTCGTATTTCTCGGTGGGCGGCATACGTAAACGGGGGCATTCCGCATAAAAGCGAAACACCCCCGTAACAATCGCTCTCCATGAGCAGGGCACGTTAGCAGGCCCGAAGCTCAAAAAGATGCGCTACAGGCGCTCGCGAACCGCCTCGACGACGTTGTCCAGATCGGCGAGCACCTCGTCATGGCTCTGCATGTCGCGCACTTTGACCTTGCCGGCGGCAAGCTCGTCGCCACCCAGGACCAAGATGAGCTTGGCGCCTACCTTATCGGCTTGCTTAAACTGGGCCTTGAGCGAACGACCCTGATAGTCGGCCTCGGTCACGATACCTGCGGCGCGAAGCTCCTGCGTAATGGCAAAGACGTTCTGACGCAGCTCCTTGCCGGCGTTGGCGACATAGACGCACGGGGCCTCATCGGCACCCAAATCGCTGCCAAAGGCCTGCAGGGCCAGCAGGGCGCGCTCAAAACCGACAGCAAAGCCGACGCCCGCCGTGGGCTTGCCACCCTCGAGCTCGACCAGGCCATCGTAGCGGCCGCCGCCGCCGATGGAGCCGACGCCGGCGCCAGGGGCCTCGACCTCAAAGACAGTACGGGTGTAGTAGTCCAGGCCGCGCACCAAGGTGGGATCCTCGACATACTCGATACCGGCGGCATCCAGATAGCGCTTGACCTGCTCGTAGTGCTCGCGGCACTCATCGCACAGGTTGTCACCCATCAGCGGAGCCTCGGCCATGATCTCGCGGCAGTGGTCGTTCTTGCAGTCGAAGGCACGCAGCGGGTTGAGCTCGGCGCGCTCGCGGCACTCATCGCACATCTCGTCGGCGTGATCGAGGATGAACTGCTTAACCTGCTCGCGGTACGCCGGACGGCACTGGGCGTCACCCATCGAGTTGATGAGCAGACGAAGCTTGGAAAGATCGAAACCCAGGCGCTTGTAGAACTCCATGAGCATGATGATGCACTCGGCGTCTGCCGCCGGATCGGGAGCGCCGAGCCACTCGATGCCCACCTGGTGGAACTGGCGCAGGCGGCCCTTCTGGGGACGCTCGCCGCGGAACATGGCCTCGGCGTAGTACGCCTTAAACGGCGTGGAGCCCTGGGGCACCAGATTGTTCTCGACGACGGCGCGCACCACGCCGGCCGTGCCCTCGGGGCGAAGTGCCAGGCGCTGCTTGGGCTTGAGTTTGGTGTCGGTACCCTCGGTAAAGACGCGCTCCAGGTTGGCACCGCTGAACACGCGGAACATCTCCTTGCGCACGACGTCGGTCGACTGGCCGATACCGTGGACAAACACGTCAACCTGCTCGATCGCGGGCGTCTCGATGGGTTTAAAACCAAACGGCTCGAACACGCCGGCCGCAATCTGCTGCATCTTTTGCCAGGCGCGCATCTCGGCGCCGATAAGGTCGCGGGTTCCCTCCGCCTTCTGTGCCTGCATGGGCAAACACCTTTCTTTTGTATCGCGTCATAGGTAGTGGACATTATACGGCACAAAGCAGCAACGCGGCGGCGCGCCTGACCGAACGAGGGTATGGGGACTCGTTCGGCCAGACGCGCCGCCGCTGTTTGTGATCCGTTTTCCTCCGTCCCCTTCGGGTCACGTGATCTGTTGGGAACGGAGGAAAACGGATCATTTCGTAGGCCCGTGGCCGCCTTGGAAACCGAATGATGGTACGAGCATCCATTCGGCTTCCAGGGCAGCCACAGACAGAACGGAGCGAACAGAAAAGAGCACGTAGACCTGCCACAGCTCACCGACAAAGCTCATGCCGGCAAGAACGGCAGAGGTAGCGATAACGGTTAGGGAGCCCAAAACACGGCCGCTTACTTTATCGGCAACATGGCCAATGACAACTGAGCCGATAACGCTCACCACGGTAGAGATCGCATTGGAGATGTTGTACTGGGCAAGCGTGATCCCGAGGTCGCTGACGATGAGCGGCTGAAACAGGCTCATGCAGTTAACGAAAATCGTGTAACACGTGGCCATGATCACAAAGCCGGAGGCCACCACGAGCCAGCCGGGGAAGAACTTACGTTGCTGGGACATACTGTTCCTTTTTTAAACAAACGAGTAGCAAGATTGGGTGCTACCGGTGGTCGGCGATGTAGCCCAAAGCGACGGCGGCATAAGCCGCGGCGCCAAGGGGAAGCTCGGCATCGCTAAAACGTGCCTTGGGATGATGCTGAGCAAAATGCTCGTCCGTATCAGTCACGGCAGCGCCCACGGTAAAGTACGCACTCGGAATCTCGCTCGAAATCAACGCGAAGTCCTCGCTCGCCATGGCGTGGAACAGCGGCAGGAAGGCGGCCTTGGGCAGCACCGCGCCCACGTAGCCAAGCGACGCCTGGGTCATGTCGTCATCGAGTACGAGCGGGGGAACATCCGAGAGCGTCTCAATAGTCGCCGGCGTGCGATACGTTGCGGCCACGCCGTTGACGACCTCGGCGATGCGGGTCTTGAGGTGCTCCATGAGCTCGACGTCGAAGCCACGCAGCGTTCCCTCAAGCACACAAGTGTCGGGGATGACATTTGCGGCCTGACCGCCGGCGAACTTGCCAACGGTAAGCGCGACCTCCTTGGCCGCCGGCACCTCGCGGGAGATGAGCTCCTGAAGTGCCAGATGCACATGGACGCCGGCCGTGATGGGGTCGATGCAGATTTCGGGGCTCGAGCCATGGCCGCCCTTGCCCTGCAGCGTGATGCGGAAACCGTACACGCCCGAGAGCGCCGGGCTGCCATAGAGCACCAGGCCAAGCGGCGACTGGCTATTGACATGCATGGCAAAGGCGACCTGGGGACGCGGGTCCTGCAGCAGACCCTCGGCGATGGCGGCGCGGGCGCCCTCAAAGGTTTCCTCGCCCGGCTGGAACAGCAACTTAACCGTGGCGTTAGCGTCGACAAGCTCGGACTCGCGGGCCTTGAGCAGGCGCGCCGCACCAAGCAGTGCCGTCGCGTGCATATCGTGTCCGCATGCATGCATGCAGCCGTTGGTGGATGCAAAGGACTCGCCGGATTCCTCGGCAACGGGCAGGGCATCCATGTCGCCACGGAGCATGATGACCGTACCGGCCTGCTCATTCGTGCAGACGCCATTACCCTGGGCCGCGGCGGCACCGGCGCCGACAAGGCCCACAACGCAGGAACCATCGACGAGCGTGGTATGGGGGATGTCCATCTCGTCCAGACGTGCCTGGATATAGGCAGACGTCTGCGGAAGATTGTTACCGAGCTCGGGCATCTGGTGTAGATCGTGTCGCCACGCAGCGAGCTCGTCTGCAAAAGCCTGAGCTTCTGCAACAAGACCGTCACCGATAGCGGTCTGCGCCGCTGCGGTGGCCTTGGGCGCTGATTGCGGTTGAAGATCGGACAAAGCTGGTGCCATAGATGCCCTCCAGTATCGTTTTTGCAGCAAGCACTTTGATAGCATAAAGTGCAAGGTACTACTTTAAGGGCGAGGCATAAAAAAACGCCACCCCAGAAGGGCGGCGCAACAAGTTGTTTACAATCGCGTTCGCGGCTTTTTGCGCAAAAAGTCGAAATGCGTCTCGCTCAAAATAATCGATAGGAAGATGAGGGCGAAGCCGGCGAGCAGGCGCGAGGTGAGCGCCTCCCCCATCAGCAGCACCGAGAACAGCGCACCCGAAGGCGACTCCATGGAAAGGAGCAGCGAGCCCGTCGAGGCCGGGACATGCGCCAGGCCGACGTTTTGGATGAGCAGGGCCACGCACGTACAGCCCACCGAGAGAAACGCCATCGCACCGATAAAGCTCGGCGTCCACACGGACAGAGGCGCTTGGGTCTCGAATAGCAGCGACGAGACCAGGCTCAGCACGCCGTTGCCCATAAACATCCAAAACGTGATGACGTTGATGTCCATTTTGCGACCGTACTTGGCGGTCACCGCCATCTGGATGGCGAAAAAGACCGCACCCGCCAGCGTAATGACGTCACCGATGTTGAACTCGACGCTATCGAGCGCCACCAGGCCAATGCCCGCCAAGCACAGCAGTGCTGCACCCAGGTTGTAGCGGGTGAGCTTTTCGCCGCTCAGAAAATAGCTCGCGAACGGCACAAGGATGCAATACGTGCCCGTCAAAAAAGCATTCTTGCCTGCCGTGGTCTGCGCCAGGCCGACCGTCTGCAAACCGTAGGCACCCCACATGAGCGCGCCCATGCCAAGCCCGACGATCAGGTTGCGGGCATTGAAATGAGCGACGATGCGCTTATGGAAAATGGCAAACATTACCAGTGATGCCGGGAGAAAGCGAACGTAGACCAGCTCGAACGCCGGAATGGTGTCGAGCGCGCCCTTCATAGTGGTAAAGGAGTAACCCCAAACGACCGCCACCGAAAGTAGCAGGACCTTCCAGAACAGCGGCGAGCGTGCGCCGGCGCCGCGAGAGGCACCACCGGCACCCAGGTCTTCGCGGGCTACAGGGCTATCGGGCAAGTTTTCGATTTCGTTGGCAGCGTATTGGGCCATGGAACATCCTCACACTCAATCTGGGCGTGGTGTCCG
>ERZ857801.3592-NODE-3592-length-10550-cov-39.093568_pt1 | contig 10550 bp, 7 predicted proteins | sample MGYA00519762_ERZ857801 | MGnify/ENA primary metagenome ERZ857801 (study PRJEB31778, sample SAMEA3449368) | human gut metagenome | biome: human gut; feature: human-associated habitat; material: faeces | place: United Kingdom | collected 2010/2012 ...
ACTGACTTTGAAGAATATGACTACAGGCGAGCAGTCACTGGTTACACCGGATGAGCTGCTGGCGGTGGTGAAAGCTTGATGTTTACTAATTATCTGCAATCATACCATAAAAGCTTCATTGATGGATGATTGCATCACATGGGAATGCCCGATAACGTTTGCTTTATACGTTATTTGTATTGAAATATAAATGCTGGATTACCTATGTGGATAATCAGATTGTTTTTTCTTCCGTCACTACATCTTACTGATTCTAAAAGAGATGTAGTGACGGAAATTTTTGTATCCCGCCGAAATGGTTTGTTCTCTTTTTTCCGCGTAGAGGCGACAAAGCGGAATGCCTGTTCTTGTCGTTGTTGGTTGTATTTCTTGTTTTAAGGATGAAAACTGATGGAGCTGACTTGAAATATGATTTTCTTTTGCGAGAGTCTGATATTATTCACTATATTTGTGGAATGCTAGCCTTATAAATTTAATCAGATGATAGAGGAAAATCAGTTGATATCCCATTTGTATCAAAATAGGGATAATGGTCAATGGATGATACAAACCAATGATGAACATCAAAAGGGGGTTGCTGATATGGCGGCATCCTTCGCCGGGCAGTTCGGACTTCCTTCTTGGGGGCGTGCGCTCGGCCTACTTCATGACAAAGGAAAGGAACGGGCGGCATTCCAGCAATACATACGCAAGATGAATGGTTTGCCTACGAGTGACAAGAAGCGCTATGATGATCATACCCATGCTTTTGTGGGTGGAATATTGGCAAAAGAACTTATGGGAAAGGATGTTTCCCATCTTCTTGTAAACCAAATTATTTCTCATCACACAGGGTTACATGATTTCGGGGATGTGGGAAACATATTGAAAGAGAGGCTATTGTCCAAAGAAATAAACGAGGGTGACATTAGCATAAACAAACCTTTATTATTCCAAGAATTTATTGATTCACCTTTTTCTAAATCAAAGGTTGAATGGAAACACTTTCATCACCTTTCCCGTATGCTTTTTTCCTGTCTTGTAGATGCCGACCGGCTCGATACAGAACGGTTTATGGATGTAGAGTCATGGCGGAAGCGGGGAAATTCGGCTACGCTTGCCGATTTGCTTCCACAGCTGGAGGCATATATGCAAAAACTGCAATCGAATGCAGCTGATACGAAAGTGAACCGCATCCGCCAGCAAGTGAAAGAACAATGCAGTAGAACTTCTTCAAGCGAAAAAGGATTTTATAGTCTTACAGTTCCGACGGGAGGCGGTAAAACACTTTCTTCTTTGTTATGGGCCATGAAGCATGCTGTAAGCCATTCAATGAATCGTATCATCATCGCCATCCCATATACCAGTATCATTGTGCAAACGGCAGGGCTTTTGAAGGAAATCTTTGGTGAAGAAAATGTATTGGAGCATCATAGTAATTTCGACCCCGATGATATTAAGGACGAGGAAAATAGGGAAAAAGCAAAATTGGCTACAGAGAATTGGGACTATCCCATTATTGTCACTACCAATGTACAGCTTTTTGAATCTATGTTTAGCAATAAAACATCTGATTGCCGCAAACTGCACAACATGGCAAATTCAATTCTTGTTTTGGATGAGGTTCAGATGTTGCCAACCGGCTTCTTGCGGCCGATAGTCGATGCGCTGGAAGCGTATCAGGAAATGTTCGGGGTTTCGGTATTGTTTACCACGGCAAGCCAGCCGGTACTGAGTGGTCTGATAGAAGGAACAAATCCTAAAGCTGATTTTAAGGGAATAGAACATATCAAGGAAATTATTCCGGAAGAATTTGCTTTGCATGACCAGCTTCGCCGTGTGAAGTTGTCAATCGATGATACAGGAAAAACATACGATGAGATAGCTGCAAAGGTGTCTGAATATAATAAGGTGTTGTGCATAGTGAACACTCGTAAAGATGCCAAAGAGCTGTATGACCGTTTGCCCAATGACGGAGTGAAATTGCATTTGTCTAGAATGATGTGCCCTGCCCACTTACACGAAACTATTGGTAAAATAAAAACTTTATTGAAGGATGAGTCGCAGCCGATTGTCAGGGTCATTGCAACCCAGCTTGTGGAGGCCGGTGTGGATATAGACTTTCCGGTTGTGTTCCGTCAAGAAGCAGGACTCGATTCTGTATTGCAAGCAGCGGGACGGTGCAATCGGGAAGGACGAAGTGCCATGGGACATACATTTGTGTTCAGTCTGGCGGCAGAGAAGCGAAAGCTCTTCGGTTCAATGGCTGACTCCAACAATGCTCGGTTGAATTTGCCGGAAGATAGTGATTGGTTTGCTCCTTCTACCATGAAAGCCTATTTTTGTCAATTGTATAGCAGAAAACAAACATTTGATGAAAAGGATATAAAGCACTGGCTCTACAAACCTACTGAGCTATGTTTTGAAACTGCATCAAAAGAATTTCGCCTGATTGATGATACAAGTATAAATGTTATCGTAAATTGGGAAAACAGCATGGAACTTATAGAGCAGTTGAAAGAATCGGGGTGTACCTACTCGTTGGTGAAGCAATTGGCGAAATTTACTGTAGGCATCCGTTCCTATGATTTTAAGCAACTGAAAGGCTATGGGCTTGTCGAAGAAATATTGGAAGGAATATATGTATTGGCAGACAGGTCTCAGTATAATAAAACCACAGGTCTCAGCCTTGATAACCATTGGCTGGAGGAAGTATTAATGATATAAAGAAACGGATATGACAAAGAAAGAAACATTGAAATTGTTTGAAGAACGTAAAGTCCGCACCGTGTGGGATGATGAAAAGGAAAAATGGTATTTTTCGATAGTTGATGTGGTGTCAGTTTTAACAGACAGTGTTGATGCAACTGCTTATTGGCGTAAGTTAAAGCAAAGACTTAAAGAAGAGGGAAATGAAACCGTGACAAATTGTCACGGTTTGAAAATGAAAGCCACAGACGGTAAGATGCGACTTACAGATGTGGCTGATACAGAACAACTACTACGTATCATTCAGTCTATCCCATCTCCCAAGGCAGAACCGTTCAAGCAATGGATGGCACATGTAGCATCCGAACGTCTTGATCAGATGCAAGACCCTGAGTTGAGTATTGAGCAAGCTATGATGGACTACAAGCGACTTGGTTACTCTGACAACTGGATAAACCAACGCTTGAAGAGCATTGAAATCCGTAAAGATCTTACAGATCAATGGAAACTACATAATGTAGAGGAAGGTGTTCAATATGCTACTCTTACAGACATTATCTATCAGCAATGGACCGGAAAGTCGGCAAAGGAGTACAAACAGTTCAAGGGCTTGAAGAAAGAAAATCTCCGGGACAATATGACCAATGAAGAATTGGTTCTTAATATGCTGGCCGAACTCTCTACGACAAGTATTACTAAAGCTAAAAATCCTCAGACATTGGGTGAAAATATGCAGTGTGCGGCTGACGGTGGTGATGTGGCTCGTGTGGCACGCGAACAGTTGGAGCAAAAAACCGGTCGTGAAGTGGTAACTCCCTTGTCGGCAAAAAGGTTTTTTGAAGGTCAGAAGCCGGAAGATTTATTGGAAAACAAGGAAAACGATGAATGATATGGAATATACAGATAAAGAATATTGTCTGGAGGTGTGGGGCGATTGGGCTTGTTTCACTCGTCCGGAGTTGAAAGTAGAGCGTGTGAGTTATGATGTCATTACGCCATCGGCGGCACGCGCCATCTTTGAAGCGATACTGTTTAAACGTTATGCCATGCGTTGGCAGATAACCAAGATTGAGGTACTCAGGCCTATTAAATGGGCTACCATTAGACGGAATGAAGTTGGAGCGGTGGTAAATTCCAGCATGAAACCAATTTATATAGATGATGGAAAGACACGCCAGCAGAAGAACACGTTGCTTCTGCTGGATGTGCGTTACCGAATTTATGCTAAGTTAGTATTTATTCCGGTAAAAGACCGTCCGAAAGAGGCTTTTGCCAAGCATCAGCCAAGTGCCGACGAGAATCCTATGAAGTATTATCAGATGTTCGAACGCAGGGCATCACAAGGGCAATGTTTTACGCAGCCCTATCTCGGATGTCGTGAGTTTTCTGCAAACTGGAAGTATATTGAAAGTACTGATAATCTTGATTATCCCTTAGCCGAAGACAGGGATTTCGGCATTATGCTTTATGATATGGACTTTGAGGAAAATCCACAAAAACCGAATGCTATGTTTTATAGAGCCCAAATGAAAAAGGGAGTGATTGTTGTACCGGATAAAGATAGTGAGGAGGTGTTGAGATGATACTGAAAGCATTATATGATTACTATCATCGAAGTGGAGATGATGTGGCCCCTTTTGGTTTAGAATACAAAGAGATTGGATTTATTATTGTTATTGATAAATATGGAAAATTTCTGCGCTTTGAAGACAGGCGCATAGATAAGAAGTCGGCACAGCGGTTTCTTGTTAAGAAAAGCGTTAGCCGGTCAAGTGCCCCTGTTGCAAACTATTTGTATGACAATTGTAAATATGTATTTGGTTATTCCGATAAGGGGGATATGGAAAAGATACGTAAGTACTTTGAAGTATTTAAGGCGAAAGTAAAAGATATATATGATGCTTTTCCGGATAATGAGGACATAAAAGCTGTTTATGCATTTTATCAGCAAGACCATTCTTTTATAGTTGGGGCTATGCAGAAAGATTCTTTATGGGATGATATAGCCAAAAATCTTAATAAGAAATATTCTACCTTTTCTTTCCTTATAGAAGGGGATACGAAAATAGTGGCTTCGAAAAGGGAATTGATAAATTTGTTTGACGAGAATCATGGCGTGGCAGGAAATCTTTGTTTGATAACAGGTAGATATTCAAAAGTTGTAGAGATTACAACTGCTACAAAGATACTTGGAAGCCAAGAAACAGCTAAACTAGTTGCATTTCAAGTTAATTCCGGGTATGATTCGTATGGGAAATCTAAAGGATACAATGCTCCAATATCAGAAGAAGCTGAATTTGCATATACAACCGCATTGAATCATTTGCTGCGTTCGGATTCTCACAATAAGTTTATGGTGGGCTCACGTACTTATCTTTTCTGGGCTTCCTCCAATAGCGAGGCTTCAAAAGAGTCCGAAAATAGTCTATTTTCTTTGTTGGGGCGGATTGAAGAAGAAAATGACGACTCAAACAGGCGCATAAAGTTAGTATATGATACTTTCCAGTCTATCTATAACGGAAAATTATCGGCAAACGATGATGACAAATTCTTCATTTTGGGTTTGGCTCCCAATTCGGCAAGAATTGCGGTAGTATATTGGAATGAGATGCCTTTGCGTGAGTTTGCAGGTTTGATAAGTAAACATTTTACGGATATGGAGATGGTTGACACTCGCAAAGATAAGAAGCCGTACGTGGGACTGCATTCCATTCTTGGAAATGTTACTCTTGGAGGAAAGTCAAGTGATGCGACTCCCAATCTTCCTGATGCTGTGGTGAGAAGCATATTTCAAGGGTTGCCGTATCCGGCTTCTCTCTTTCAAGCATGTATTCGTCGCATACGTGCAGAACAATCCGTCAATATAGTGCGTGCTGCTATCATCAAGGCATATCTCAACAGACTAAACGAAAATAACAACCATAAAAAATTAGATGTTATGTTAGACAAAGAAAATCAAAATCAAGGGTATCTTTGTGGAAGGCTATTTGCCGTACTTGACAAGATACAGGAGGATGCCAATGGTATTCATTCCATTCGAGAACGCTATATGAATGCTGCATCAGCAACTCCTTCCATGGTTTTTGCCACGGTGCTCAATCTTTCTACTCATCATATAGAGAAGTTGAATCCGGGTGGACAAGTGTTCTATGAGAAGCTGAAACAGGAAATTATATCCAAACTTGATGCAAAAGGATTTCCTCCACATCTTAACCTGCAAGATCAAGGACGGTTCTTTGTGGGATATTATCACCAACGTCAAGACCTTTTTATGAGTAAGGAAAATAAAGAAATGGAATAATAATTTTAAAAATATAAAGTTATGTCAGAACTAAAGAATAGAATTGATTTCGTTTACATATTTGATGTAAAAGATGGTAACCCAAATGGTGATCCGGATGCGGGTAATCTACCACGTGTGGATGCCGAAACAGGTATGGGACTTGTTACGGATGTCTGCTTGAAACGCAAGGTTCGTAATTATGTACAAATAGCAAAAGGGCTTGTGAATGGCTTTGATATATTTATCAAAGAGAAGGCAGTCCTGAATACTTTGATTGATAATGCACATGATGATTCAGAAGTAAAAAATGCAAAGGACAAAATAGAAGCAGCACGTCGTTTTATGTGTAATAATTACTTCGATATCAGAACATTTGGTGCAGTTATGTCAACAGGTAAAAATGCGGGTCAAGTTCGTGGTCCTATCCAGTTCACCTTTGCTCGTTCTATAGATCCAATTGCTGTAGCGGAACATTCTATAACTCGTATGGCAGTAGCAACAGAGAAAGAAGCGGAAAAACAAGATGGTGGCAATCGTACAATGGGACGTAAAGCCACCATTCCTTATGGCCTCTATGTCTGTCACGGCTTCATCTCCGCCAACTTGGCACAACAGACAGGATTTTCTGAAGAAGACCTTGAACTATTTTGGGAAGCTTTAAAGAACATGTTCGATGTGGATCGTTCGGCGGCACGTGGATTGATGAGTGCTCAAAAACTGATAGTCTTCAAGCATGACTCCATATTGGGTAATGCTCCCGCCAACAAGTTGTTTGAATTGGTAAAAGTGGAGAAAGTCTGCGATGGAGCACCACGCTCATTCATCGACTATTCAGTTACTATAGATAAGGAGAATGCTCCATCAAATGTAACTATTGAGGAACTGATATAATTCCATCGTATGTACAATGAAGACGATATGCTTATGTTGTCGGGGATTCAGCACTTTAGGTGCTGTCCCCGGCAATGGGCTTTGATACACATTGAGCAGCAATGGAACGATAATCGTCTCACCATCGAAGGACAGATTCTGCACAAGCATGTAGATGATCCGTTTTATAGACAAAAGTGTGGTGACCAGATAACATTACGTGCGGTGAATATCGCTTCGCGTGAACTTGGACTCTATGGAATCTCTGATGCCATAGAGTTACTTCCTTCCTCATCTTTTGAAAATACGATTTTGCATCCCAACTATCCGGGGCGATGGCAACCGGTTGCTGTGGAGTATAAGCATGGCAAACCGAAAAGAAACGAAGTGGATGAAGTGCAGTTGGCAGCACAAATCATGTGTATAGAAGAAATGTATGCTATCCATATACCATACGGCTCTTTCTTTTATGGGGAGCTTCGCCATCGGGTTAATGTGGATATAACGGAGGAGCTGCGAAATATAGTCAGACAATGTGCCCGGGATATGCACGATATATTTAGTAAAGCGGTTATCCCGAAGGCTGAATATGGGAAACATTGTGACAAGTGCTCGCTGAAAGATATCTGCATGCCGGAAATGGTAAATAATTGTACTTCGGTAGATAATTACCTTACTAAAAATCTGTACCTATGAGAAAACTATTGAATACTTTGTATGTGACGACACCGGAAGCGTATCTTAGTAAGGATGGGCTGAATGTCGTTATATCTGTTCAGCAGGAGGAGGTGTTTCGTATTCCTGTCATAAATATAGAGGGCATCGTTACGTTCGGATATATGGGCGCAAGTCCCGGTGTGATGAAATTGTGTAGTGACAATGGTATATCACTCACATTTCTTTCTCCACAAGGCAGATTTATCAGCAGGGTTCAAGGTGCTACGAAAGGGAATGTTCTGTTACGCAAAAAGCAGTACCAATTGTCGGACGATGCATCTTGGTCGTTGCATGTGGTTAGGTTGATGATTGGTGGTAAGATTCAAAACTATCGCAATATATTGAGGAGATATATTCGTGATTATGGTGAGAATGAAGACATTAATAGGGCGGTGCAAGTATTGGAACGTGCCAAGCGTGATGCTTTGAAGGCTCAAGATAAGACGGAATTAATTGGTTATGAGGGGATGGCTTCGAATGCCTATTTTGAGGTATTGCCAATCTTGATACTTAATCAGAAGACTGATTTCCCATTTCATGGTCGCAATCGTCGTCCTCCCAAGGATGCGGTGAATGCCATGTTGTCTTTTGCATATACGTTGATAGCCAATGATGTTGCGGCCGCTCTCGAAACTGTTGGCCTTGATCCATACGTCGGGTTTCTCCATACACTCCGTCCGGGGCGCACATCGTTGGCCTTAGATATGATGGAAGAGTTACGTGCTTACCTTGGCGACCGTTTTATTTTGTCGTTGATTAATAAAAGACAGATTTCAGTAAAAGACTTCTTGTTCCAAGGTGATAATGGGGTTGTTATGACAGATAAAGGGAAAAAGACTTTTATTACTGCATGGCAGGCAAGGAAAAGGGAAGTGATAATTCATCCTTATCTTAATGAAAAAGTTGAAATAGGGCTTCTGCCTTATGTGCAGGCTATGTTAATGGCAAGGTATATCAGGCAGGATATTGACGATTATCCGGTATTTCTTATAAAATGATTTTTAATTATGTACATTCTTGTGACTTACGATGTGGATACTACAAGCAAAGAGGGGGCTCGCCGTTTACGATGTGTGGCCAAGGCTTGTCTGGATTATGGACAGAGGGTGCAGAACTCAGTCTTTGAGTGTGTAGTGACGGAAGCGCAATATTCTCTTCTAAAAGGGAGAGTTAGGGATATTATTGATATGTCTCTTGATAGTGTTCGTTTTTATATTCTTAGTAAAAATGAGAATAAGAGGGTGGAAGTAATAGGTGTTGAAACGGCGTATAAACTTGAGGAGGCTCTTATAATATAATGCGAATGTGGTGTGTTACAAAAAAAGTAGTATCTTCGCATGTGTTAATAATCAGTAGATTAAATTATTTGTAAAGTATTTCTTCGTTATGAAGTTGAATAATAATGATGATTCGCATAACAGTGGATTAAATTTGCTGATTTATAATATGTTATTAGATATAGAGTCACACCCTGCGTGGGTGTGTGGATTGAAACATGTTGTCCTGCATGGGTATTTGTGCAACAAGTGTCACACCCTGCGTGGGTGTGTGGATTGAAACATTGATATATGTAATAATTCGTTTGAAATGGCTAGTCACACCCTGCGTGGGTGTGTGGATTGAAACTTCGCTTACTGGTTCGGTTAATAGTTCAGGCAAAGGTCACACCCTGCGTGGGTGTGTGGATTGAAACATAAACTATTCATTGTTGTTTGCTGTTTTATTGGTCACACCCTGCGTGGGTGTGTGGATTGAAACATTCCTAATAATGATTCGGTTGAAGAGTTTAATGTCACACCCTGCGTGGGTGTGTGGATTGAAACCACAGCTTGTGACAACCCGACCACGGAAGGACGTGTCACACCCTGCGTGGGTGTGTGGATTGAAACTGATAGGACGAGGAGCTAATGACGCAACAACATCGTCACACCCTGCGTGGGTGTGTGGATTGAAACATCCATTTAGAGAACTTCTCAATGGCTGTAATAGTCACACCCTGCGTGGGTGTGTGGATTGAAACAACCGGGAGATCGCCATACGTTGCGACAGACGGAGGGTCACACCCTGCGTGGGTGTGTGGATTGAAACGAATGTGCAAGCTGCACCAGTAGGACCATTAATAGTCACACCCTGCGTGGGTGTGTGGATTGAAACATCGAATAGCGTCCAAACGGGGTGGCCGATTTCGTCACACCCTGCGTGGGTGTATATGGATTGAAGCATTGTTCACTCGTTGGTCAAGTTTATGGAAGAATTGTAAGCATTCGGCCTCTTGTGTATTTCTCTTCAAGCTGTTATAAAGTCAAAAGCCAAACGAAGTACGTTAGGCTTTTGACTTTGTTATGACTGGAAAAAACACGCACAATCCCGGATGCTTATCTTTTGTCTGTCTTCTTTTGTGGTTTCACCTAGGTGACAATACATTGGCATCTAAGTGGAGAGGCGTAGTCACCCAAGTGATACGCTTGCTTCACCTTGGTGAAACTATAAATTCAACTAAGTGTTCCAAAGCAAATATATTATATTTTTACTATACTATCCCTTGTTGTTTATTTGTTATATTGTTGGTTATTAATGTGCTATTATCTGCTTGTATCGATTGTTTTTTCTTGTCTTTATAAGATATATTAAAACATAAACTAACATGAAAATTGGTATAATTGACCTTTGTAAACAAATAGAAGATCCTAGGATGAACCGCAAAAAAGTCCATAAAATGGAAACTATTATCTATATATCCATTGCTGCTGTAATCTGTGGCGCCCAATCCTGGAATGAGATTGAGGAATTTGGCAATGCGAAAATTGCTTTTTTCAAGAGTCGCATACCTAGCCTGGAGTTCATCCCCAGTCATGATACTTTTAACAGATTCTTCAGTATGATAAAGTCCGATTATTTTGAGTTGATCTTCCGTAATTGGGTAAAACGAGTCTGTCTGGAGGTGAAAGGCGTTGTAGCTATAGATGGCAAGCTCATGCGTGGTCCAAGCCAA
>ERZ857801.3596-NODE-3596-length-10544-cov-6.284202_pt1 | contig 10544 bp, 20 predicted proteins | sample MGYA00519762_ERZ857801 | MGnify/ENA primary metagenome ERZ857801 (study PRJEB31778, sample SAMEA3449368) | human gut metagenome | biome: human gut; feature: human-associated habitat; material: faeces | place: United Kingdom | collected 2010/2012 ...
TCACCGAGAAGCCGGCCGAGACCCGCATGGGTTCCGGTAAGGGCTCTCCCGAGTATTGGGTCGCCGTTGTTAAGCCCGGCCGTGTCATGTTCGAGATCGCCGGTGTCTCCGAAGAGGCCGCACGTGAGGCTCTGCGTCTGGCCAGCCACAAGCTGCCCATCAAGACCAAGATCGTCAAGCGTGAGGATCTGGAAGCTCAGGAAGTAGGTGAATGAGATGAAGGCAACTGAAGTACGTGCAATGAGCGTGGAGCAGCTGAATGAGAAGCTGACTTCCCTGAAGAAGGATCTGTTCTTCCTGCGTATGCAGCACGCCACCAATCAGCTGGACAATCCTCTCAAGATCGCTGAAACCAAGCGTGATATTGCCCGCATCAAGACCGTGATCCGTGAAAAGGAGGAGAACTGAAATGGAAGAGAAGAGAATTTCCTCCCGCAAGACCCGTGTGGGTAAGGTCGTGTCCGACAAAATGGATAAGACCGTGGTGGTCGCCATCGAGGACCGTGTTGCCCATCCTCTGTATAAGAAGATCGTCGGCCGCACCTATAAGCTGAAGGCCCACGATGAGGAGAACACCTGCGGCGTAGGCGATATCGTGAAGGTGATGGAGACCCGCCCCCTGTCCAAGGACAAGCGTTGGCGTGTGGTCGAGATCGTTGAAAAGGCGAAGTAAGGAGGTAACCGAGAATGATTCAGCAAGAGTCCTATCTGAAGGTTGCCGATAATACCGGCGCCAAGGAGATCAAGTGCATTCGTGTCCTGGGCGGCTCCAAGCGCAAGTACGGCAACATCGGTGATGTGATCGTTGCCTCTGTGCGTAAGTCTGCTCCCGGCGGTCAGGTGAAGAAGGGCGAGGTGGTCAAGGCCGTTATCGTCCGCAGCGCCAAGGGCGTCCGTCGTGCCGACGGCACCTATGTCCGCTTTGACGACAATGCCGCCGTCCTCATCAAGGACGACAAAAACCCCAGAGGTACCCGTATCTTTGGGCCCGTTGCTCGTGAGCTGCGTGACAAGGATTACATGAAGATCCTGTCCCTCGCTCCCGAAGTTATTTGATGGAGGGGCCAGAGAATGAATAGTCTGAAAATCAAGAAGAACGACACCGTCGTTGTTCTGTCCGGCAAGGACAAGGGCAAGCAGGGTAAGGTGCTGGGCACCATCCCCAGCGAAGCCAAGGTCGTGGTGGAGGGCATCAACAAGGTCACCTGCCACATCAAGCCCCGCAAGCAGGGCGAGGAGGGCGGCATCACCCAGCGTGAGGCTGCTATCTACGCCAGCAAGGTGCAGGTCGTTTGCCCCAAGTGCGGCAAGGGCACCCGTGTGGCTTACGTCATCAAGGACGGCAAGAAGGCCCGCACCTGCAAGAAGTGCGGCGCTGAGCTGTGAGAAAGGAGAGAGTAAGAAATGGCACGTCTGAAAGTCAAGTATACTGAAGAAGTGGCTCCCGCTCTCTTCAAGAAGTTCGGTTACAAGAGCACCATGCAGATCCCCAAGATCGAGAAGATCGTTGTCAACGTGGGCTGCGGCGAGGCTCGTGAGAACCCCAAGGTCCTGGACGCCGTGGTGAAGGATCTGTCCGCCATCACCGGCCAGAAGGCCATCATCACCATCGCCAAGAAGTCCGTTGCAAACTTCAAGCTGCGTGAGGGTATGCCCGTGGGCGCCAAGGTCACGCTACGTGGCGACAAGATGTGGGAGTTCCTGGATCGTCTGTTCAACGTGGCTCTGCCCCGTGTCCGCGACTTCCGCGGCATCAGCGCCAACGCCTTCGACGGCCGCGGCAACTATGCCCTGGGCATCAAGGAGCAGCTGATCTTCCCCGAGATCGAGTACGACAAGATCGACAAGATCCGCGGCATGGATGTGGTCATCTGCACCACCGCGCACACCGATGAAGAGGCCCGCGCCCTGCTGGAGCAGGTCGGCGCTCCCTTCGCCCGCTAAGGAGGAAGAAACGATGGCAAAGAAATCCATGATTCTCAAGCAGCAGCGGGCTCCCAAGTTCTCCTCCCGGAGATACAACCGCTGCAAGCTGTGCGGCCGCCCCCACGCCTATCTGCGTGACTACGGCGTCTGCCGTATCTGCTTCCGGGAACTGGCCTACAAGGGCGAGATCCCCGGCGTGCGGAAGGCCTCCTTCTGAGAGGCGCCCCGCGCAACCAAATTTTGTGACCACGGGCTTTTGATATGGAGCCTTTGGCAGATCGGATGGCGAAAGGTCATGACGAATTGGGCACCACGCGCGAGCGGACTGCTCCATTCGCCATGATACCTCGCTGCCGCAGCGGTCTCGAGAGAGCCGCAACTCTAAAATAGGAGGATTTATTATGCATATCACCGATCCGGTTGCGGATATGCTGACCCGCATCCGCAACGCCAACAACGCCAAGCACGACACCGTTGATGTTCCCGCCTCCAACATGAAGAAGAGCATCGCTCAGATTCTGCTGGATGAGGGCTATATCAAGAACTTCCAGGTGGTGGAGGACGGAACCCAGGGTGTCATCCACATCTCCCTGAAGTACAACGCGGGCAAGGAAAAGGTTATCACCGGCCTGCGCCGCGTCTCCAAGCCCGGCCTGCGCGTCTATGTGGGCGCCGACGAGCTGCCCCGCGTGCTCCGCGGCCTGGGCATCGCTATCATCTCTACGTCCAAGGGCGTCATGACCGACAAGAAGGCCCGCGAGCTCCATGTCGGCGGCGAGGTCCTGGCATTCGTTTGGTAAGGAGGGTATTGGACCATGTCTAGAATTGGCAGAATGCCCATTACCGTTCCCGCCGGCGTCACCGTCAATGTCGCCGAGGGTAATGTGGTGACCGTTAAGGGACCCAAGGGCGAGCTGACGAAGGCTCTGCGCCCTGAGATGATTCTTAAACAGGAAGGCAGCACGATCACCGTGGAGCGTCCTTCCGACGACAAGCTGCACCGCAGCCTCCACGGCCTGACCCGCACTCTGCTCCATAACATGATCGTCGGTGTGACCGACGGCTACAAGAAGGAGCTGGAGGTTAACGGCGTCGGCTACCGTGTGGCCAAGGAGGGTAAGAACCTGGTCATGAACCTGGGCTTCTCTCACCAGGTGATCGTTTCTGAGATCGAGGGCATCACCATCGATGTCCCCGCTCCCAATAAAATCGTCATCAACGGATGCGACAAGCAGGCTGTCGGCCAGTTTGCGGCCGAGGTCCGCGAGAAGCGTCCTCCCGAGCCTTATAAGGGCAAGGGCATCAAGTATGTCGATGAAGTCATCCGCCGCAAGGTCGGTAAGACCGGCGCCAAGAAGTAAGGAGGTGTGCCGTAATGATTAAAAGACCCAATACCAACGCTCAGCGTCTGAAGCGTCATAAGAGAGTCCGTGCCAAGGTGTTCGGCACTACCGAGCGTCCCCGTCTGAACGTGTTCCGCAGCGAGAAGAACATCTACGCTCAGGTCATCGACGATGTGGCCGGCAACACCCTGGTCTCCGCCTCCTCCCTGGATAAGGAGATCGAGGGCAACGGCGGCAACAAGACCGCCGCCCGTGCTGTGGGCAAGCTGGTGGCCGAGCGCTGCAAGGCCAAGGGCATCGACACCGTCGTGTTCGACCGTGGCGGTTACCTGTATCACGGCCGTGTGGCCGAGCTGGCCGAAGGCGCCCGTGAGGGCGGCCTGGAATTCTAAGAGAGGAGGATAACTGACAATGGCAAGATTTGAAAGAGAACCCAGCGAGTATATCGAAAAAGTAGTTGCTACCAACCGTGTATCCAAGACGGTCAAGGGCGGTCGTGTCATGAAGTTCTCCGCTCTGATGGTGGTGGGCGACGGCAAGGGCAAGGTCGGTTTCGGCCTTGGTAAGGCCGCCGAGGTCCCTGAGGCCATCCGCAAGGGCATCGAGGATGCCAAGAAGAACATGATCACCGTGTCCCTGTCCGGCAGCACCATCCCCCACGAGATCATCGGTGAGGCCGGTGCAGGCCGTGTGCTGATGAAGCCCGCTGCTCCCGGTACCGGCGTGATCGCCGGCGGCCCCGTGCGTATCATCATGGAAGCTGCCGGTATCAAGGATATCCGTACGAAGTGCCTGCGCTCCAATACCGCAGTCAATGTGGTAGCCGCCACCTTTGAGGGCCTGAAGGCCCTGCGCACCCCGGAAGAGGTCGCCCGCACCCGTGGCAAGAGCGTGGACGAGATCGTGGGCTAAGGAGGCGTGAACAATGGCTAATCTGAACATCAAGCTCGTCAAGAGCCTTAACGGCAGACTGGAAAAGCACATTGCCACTGCCAACTCCATGGGCCTGCGGAAGATCGGTGACACCACCGTTCAGCCCGACAACGCCCAGACCAAGGGCAAGATCGCCAAGATCGGCTATCTGCTGCAGGTCACCGAAGTAGAATAAGGAGGTGCGAGAGCATGAAACTGAATGAACTGTCTCCCGCAGCCGGCACCACCAAGGAAGCTTACCGCAAGGGTCGGGGCAGTGGCTCCGGCAACGGCAAGACTGCCGGCCGTGGTCACAAGGGCCAGAAGGCCCGCTCCGGCGGCGGCACCCGCATTGGCTTTGAGGGCGGCCAGATGCCTCTGGCCCGCCGCATCCCCAAGCGTGGCTTCAACAACATTTTTGCAAAGCCCCTGGAAATCATCAACCTGGCCAGTCTCGACAAGTTCGAGGATGGCGATATCGTCACCGCAGAGGCCCTGCTTGCCAAGGGGATTTTGAGCAAGTGTGAATACGGCTACAAGGTTCTGGGTAACGGCAAAGTTACCAAGAAGGTGACCGTACAGGCCGCTGCTTTCTCTCAGGCTGCTAAGGAAGCGATCGAAGCAGCCGGAGGAAAGGCAGAGGTGATCTAAGTGATTCAGACGATCAAAAAGGCGTGGGGTATTCCTGAGCTTCGCAAAAAGATCATTTTCACCGCACTGATCCTGCTGATCTTCCGCATCGGCAATGCCATCCCCGTTCCCTATGTGAACACGGATCTGCTGAGCAGCTATCTGGAGGGCATGAGCACCACCGTTCTGGGCCTGTACAATGTCATGTCCGGCGGCGCCTTCGCTCAGGCCACCGTCTTTGCACTGGGCGTACAGCCCTACATCAACAGCTCCATCATCATCCAGCTGCTGACCATCGCCATTCCCGCTCTGGAGCGGCTGGCCCGTGACGGCGGCGAGGAGGGCAAGAAGAAGATCCAGTCCATCACCCGTTACGCTACGGTGGCCATCGCCATCCTGCAGGGCTGGGGCTACTATATGCTGATGAAGAACTACGGCATCCTGACCGAGAAATCCTTCTGGGTGGCTCTGGTCATTATCGCCTCCTTCATCGCCGGTTCTTCCTTCGTCATGTGGATGGGCGAGCAGATCACCGAGTTCGGTATCGGCAACGGTATCTCCATCATCCTGTTTGCCGGCATCCTGTCCCGTGTCCCCAGCATGGTCTCCTCCATGATCAGCGGACTGCGGGCCGGTACGCTGGCCTGGTGGGCAGCGGTGCTGGTGGTGCTGGGCATCCTGGCTCTGATCGTCCTGATCACTTGGGTCAACGGCGCTGAGCGCCGTATCCCGGTGCAGTATGCCAAACGTCAGGTGGGCCGCAAGATGTACGGCGGTCAGGCATCCACCCTCCCCATGAAGGTGAATATGTCCGGCGTTCTGCCCATCATCTTCGCTCAGTCCATCGCCATGATCCCCTCTACCATCGCCGCTTTCTGCAAGCAGCCGGCGGAGGGTACCTTCTGGTATGGCTTCCTGAACGCTATTGACACCAAGTCCGTGCTGTACATGATCTTCTACTTCCTGATGATCATTGCTTTCAGCTATTTCTATGCCACCATTCAGTTCAACCCCGTGGAGATCTCCAATAACCTGAAGAAGAATGGCGGCTTCATTCCCGGCTTCCGTCCCGGCAAGCCGACCACCGACTTCATTAAGAAGGTCCTGAACAAGGTCACCCTGTTCGGCGCTATCTATCTGGGCGTCGTGGCGATCCTGCCCCTGCTGATCGGCAAGATCGTGGGGAACTCCTCCCTGTCCATCGGCGGTACGTCCGTCATCATCGTGGTGGGCGTTGCGCTGGAGACCGTACAGGCGCTGGAGTCCCAGATGCTGATGCGTCAGTATAAGGGCTTCCTGGAATAATTGAGGTGCAACATGAAACTGATCCTTTTGGGCGCTCCGGGTGCCGGTAAGGGTACTCAGGCAGAGATTCTGAAGAAGAAGCTGGAGATCCCCACGATCTCCACAGGCAACATTCTGCGTGCCGCCGTGAAAAACGGCACGCCCACAGGTTTGAAGGCCAAGGAGTATATGGACGCAGGCAAGCTGGTGCCGGATGAGGTCATCATCGGCATCATCAATGACCGCCTGCAGGAGCCCGACTGCGCTAACGGCTACATTCTGGACGGGGTGCCCCGCACCATCGCTCAGGCGGAGGCCATGGAGCAGGCCGGTATCAGCTTCGATGCAGTGGTGGCCATCGAGATCCCTGACGAGAAGATCGTTGCTCGGATGGGCGGCCGGCGTGTGTGCGAGCACTGCGGCGCCAGCTACCACATTGTGAACATCCCCCCGAAAACGGAGGGCGTGTGCGATGTGTGCGGCGGCAAGCTCGTACAGCGCAAGGATGATGACCCCGAGACGGTCCGTGACCGGCTGGAGGTTTATCATAGAGAGACAGAACCTCTGAAGGGCTTTTACGAGGCCCGTGGGATTCTGAAAACTGTGGAGGACCAGTCCACTGTGGACGGGACTACGCAGGCGATCCTGCGTGCGCTGGGAGTAGATGCATGATCACTCTGAAATCCGCACACGAGATCGAACTGATGCGCCGGGCGGGAAAAATTACCGCGGCTGCCCGTGCTCTGGCACGGGAAATGGTAAAACCCGGCGTAACAACCCACCAAATCGATAAGGCAGTGTTTGACTTTATCCGCTCCCATGGAGCGACCCCCTCGTTCCTGCACTACAATGGCTATCCCGCCAGCGTATGCGTCTCCGTCAACGACGAGATCATCCACGGTATTCCCGGTCCACGGGTATTGCAGGAGGGCGATGTCGTCAGCGTGGACGTGGGCGCCTACATCGGCGGCGTCCATGGCGACTGCGCCGGCACATACCCCTGCGGGAAGGTGTCCGACGAGGACATGGAGCTGATCCGTGTGACACAGGAGAGCTTCTTCCAGGGGCTGAAATACGCCAGGGAGGGCTATCGCCTGTCCGACATCTCTGCCGCTGTGCAGCAGTATGCCGAGTCGCATGGCTATTCCATCGTGCGGGAGTATGTGGGTCACGGCATCGGTCACCATATGCACGAGCCGCCGGAGGTACCCAACTTCGGCAAGCCCGGACATGGTCCCCGCCTGCTGCGGGGCATGACCATCGCCGTGGAGCCTATGGTCAACGCAGGCTCCGCAGCCATCCGGCAGATGCCGGACGGCTGGACGGTGAAAACTGCGGACGGCAAGAAGGCGGCCCACTACGAGAATACCATCCTGATCACCGCCGGCGACCCGGAGCTTCTGACGGACGCCAGCGAGTCTCTGGTATAAAGTCTATGGACATTGCCATATCCAACATCGTAAGATCCACGGCCGGCAGGGACAAGGGAAATCTCTTCTTCGTGCTTGCGACGGAGGGAGACTTCCTCCTGCTGGCTGACGGAAAACGGCGCCGGGTGGAGGACCCCAAGCGAAAGCGACGGAAGCATACGGAGCTTTACGGGGAGAGCCACAGCCCGGTGGCCGAGAAGATCAGAAGCGGCGAAAAAATCACCAATAGTGAGCTTCGTAAAGCCTTAGCCGCATGCAGCGGCGGTAATCAAGACCAGGAGGGATAACGACTTGGCAAAATCCGATATGATCGAAGTGGAGGGTGTGGTAGTCGAATCACTGCCTAACACCACATTCCAGGTAGACATTGGAAATGGACACACGATTTTGGCGCATATTTCCGGAAAGCTCAGAATGAATTTCATCAGGATTCTGCCCGGCGACAAGGTGACGGTGGAAATGTCACCCTACGACCTGACCCGTGGCCGGATTACCTGGCGTAGTAAGTAGGAGGTTTATGAACAATGAAAGTAAGACCGTCCGTGAAGCCCATGTGCGAGAAGTGCAAGATCATTCGCAGAAAGGGCCGTGTAATGGTGATCTGCGAAAATCCGAAGCATAAGCAGAGACAGGGCTAAGTAGAAAGTGGAGGTGCTTTAAGAGTATGGCACGTATTGCCGGTATTGACCTGCCCAAGGATAAGCGAATCGAGATCGGTTTGACCTATATCTATGGTATTGGCAGAAAGAGCGCTCAGGACATCCTGGCGCAGACAGGCATCAACCCCGACACCCGGGTGAAGGATCTGACCGAGGCCGAGGAAGCCAAGCTTCGTGAGGCCATTGACCAGAGCTATACCGTGGAAGGCGACCTGCGCCGTCAGGTGGCTCTGGATATCAAGCGTCTGACGGAGATCGGCAGCTACCGTGGTACCCGTCATCGCCGTGGGCTGCCCGTTCGTGGTCAGCGCAGCAAGACCAACGCCCGCACCCGCAAGGGTCCCAAGAAGACCATTGCCAACAAGAAGAAGTAAGGAGGGAAGATAGAATATGGCTAACGCTAAGACCGGTAAGAAGGTTATTCGCCGCCGTCGTGAAAAGAAGAACGTCGAGAAGGGCCAGGTCCATATCCGCTCTTCCTTCAACAACACCATGGTCACCGTCACCGACGCACAGGGCAATGCTCTGTCCTGGGCCTCCTCCGGTGGTCTGGGCTTCCGTGGCAGCAAGAAGTCTACCCCCTTCGCTGCCCAGAGTGCCGCTGAGACGGCTGCCAAGGCCGCTATGGAGCATGGCCTGAAGACCGTGGAGGTCTTTGTCAAGGGCCCCGGCCAGGGCCGTGAGGCTGCCATCCGCGCACTGCAGGCCGTGGGCTTGGAAGTGACGATGATCAAGGACGTCACCCCCATCCCCCACAACGGATGCCGCCCCCCCAAGCGTCGTCGTGTGTAATCGGAACAAGGAGGATAAGTAGAATATGGCTAAGAATATGCAGCCTATCGCTAAGCGCTGCAAGGCGCTGGGCATTTCTCCTACCGTCATGGGTTACTCCAAGAAGGAGACCAAGCGCAACCCCGGCGGCCAGATGAGAAAGAAGAAGAGCGAGTACGCCATCCAGCTCAACGAGAAGCAGAAGGTCAAGTTCGTCTACGGTATTCTGGAGAAGCAGTTCCATATGTACTATGAGAAGGCTTCCCGTATGCCCGGCAAGACCGGCGAGAACCTGCTGACCCTGGTGGAGCGCCGTCTGGACAACGTGGTGTATCGTCTGGGCTTCGCCACGACCCGCCGTGAGGCCCGTCAGCTGGTGAGCCACGCTCACTTCACCGTCAACGGTCAGAAGGTGAACATCCCCTCCTACCTGGTGCGTGTGGGCGATGTCATTGAGGTCAAGGAGAGCAGCCGCTCTTCCGCCGCCTTCAAGCGCCTGACCGCCGAGGATGCCCCGCTGGTGACCGTTCCCACTTGGCTGGAGCGTGACAAGAACGCCCTGAAGGGTACCGTGTCTCGTATGCCCGCCCGTGAGGACATTGATATGCCCATCGAGGAGCATCTCATCGTCGAGCTGTACTCCAAGTAATAGGGTCGAGACCCTCACCAAACGCATGAACCAAATCAGGTGCAGACTCGTCTGCGCCGCATAGAGAATGAAGGAGGGTACTGCATGATCGAAATTGAGAAGCCCCAGATCGAGTGTGTTGAAACGCCCGGCGATGCTTCCTATGGAAAATATGTGATCGAACCCCTGGAGCGTGGCTATGGAACGACTCTGGGCAATGCGCTGCGGCGCATCCTGCTCTCCTCCCTGCCTGGCACGGCGGCGACCAGCATCAAGATCGCCGGTGTGCAGCATGAGTTTTCCACCATTCCCGGTGTGAAAGAGGACGTGACGGAGATCGTTCTGAACGTCAAGAACCTGCTGACCAAGCTGCATTGCGAGGGCACCAAGACCGTCTTTATCGAGGCGGCTGGCCCCTGCGAGGTGACGGCCGGCGACATCAAGCCCGATGGCGAGGTGGAGGTGCTGAATCCGGAGCTGCACATTGCGACGCTGGATGTGGGCGCCACCCTGAGCATGGAGATCACCCTGAGCCACGGCCGTGGCTACGTCTCCGCTGACCGCAACAAGGCTCTGCGGGCCGGCGTGATCGGTGTGATCCCCATCGACTCCATCTACACCCCCGTGTACAAGGTCAACTACACGGTGGAGAACACCCGTGTCGGCAACCTCAGCGACTTCGACAAGCTGACGCTGGAGGTCTGGACGGATTCCACTATCACCGCCCGTGATGCCGTGTCTCTGGGCGCCAAGATCCTCTGCGATCACTTCGCACTGTTCACCGACCTGTCCGACACCATGGGCGATAAGTCCACGGTGGTGGAGAAGGCTCCGGACGATAAGGACAAGATGCTGGAGATGACCATTGAGGAGCTGGATTTGTCTGTCCGCAGCTTTAACTGCCTGAAGCGTGCCAACATCAACACCGTGGAGGATCTGATCTCCAAGACGGAGGACGAGA
>ERZ857801.3599-NODE-3599-length-10530-cov-13.825394_pt1 | contig 10530 bp, 10 predicted proteins | sample MGYA00519762_ERZ857801 | MGnify/ENA primary metagenome ERZ857801 (study PRJEB31778, sample SAMEA3449368) | human gut metagenome | biome: human gut; feature: human-associated habitat; material: faeces | place: United Kingdom | collected 2010/2012 ...
GCAGGCCCGCGGCTGCGGCCTGTGCAGCTGTGCCGGAAAAACCAGCCGCCAGCACGTGGCAGCCGGTCACGGGCGTTACCTCAACAGCCACGCCTCCCGCAAGGAACAGCCCGCCCGCCGCCAGAAGCACGGGCTCGCTGTCCGCGGAAGCGGCCGCGCGCCCGCTGCTGGCCAGCACCACCGTAAAAGGCGCGGCGGGCAGCAGCACAGGCGTTTCGCCTGTGACCTCCCGGCAGAACACCGGCGTGCAGACGGCGCTTTCGTCAAATATCAACAATATCCACTCCGTATCAATATTTTACTATTTAAAACAGCGTTTCCAGCTGATATTATTATATTAAAGACGGAACCAACCGTCAAGGATATCAACAAAATCCAAAATTATTGAAGAATACGGAGGCTGATTCCTATGGCAAGCATTAGCTTGAAAGGCATCTACAAGATCTATCCGGGCGACGTGACCGCCGTTTCCGATTTCAACCTTGAGATCGAAGACAAAGAGTTTATCATTCTCGTCGGCCCTTCCGGCTGCGGTAAATCCACCACGCTGCGCATGATCGCCGGCTTGGAGGAGATCTCCAAGGGCGAGCTGTACATCGGTGACCGCCTGGTGAATGACGTTCCCCCGAAGGACCGCGATATCGCGATGGTGTTCCAGAACTATGCTCTGTATCCGCACATGACGGTTTACAAGAACATGGCTTTCGGCCTTGAGCTGCGCAAGACCCCGAAGGACGAGATCGACAAACGCGTGCGTGAAGCCGCCCGCGTGCTGGACATCGAGCATCTGCTCGACCGCAAGCCGAAGGCTTTGTCCGGCGGCCAGCGCCAGCGTGTTGCCCTGGGCCGCGCCATGGTGCGTAACCCGGCCGTGTTCCTGCTCGACGAGCCCCTTTCCAACCTGGACGCCAAGCTGCGTACCTCGATGCGCACCGAGATCATCAAGCTGCACCAGAAGCTGGGCACCACGTTCATCTACGTTACGCATGACCAGACCGAGGCTATGACCATGGGCGACCGCATCGTGGTTATGAAGGACGGCCTGATCCAGCAGGTGGACACTCCGCAGAACCTGTACGATTATCCGTGCAATATGTTCGTCGGCGGCTTCATCGGCAGCCCGCAGATGAACTTCCTAGACGCTACTCTGGTGAAGGAAGGCTCCAACTACTATGTTGACCTGGGCGGCGACAAGCTGCTCATCGCTCCGGAGAAGGTTACTTCCGCGCTGGATGCTTATGTCGGCAAGGCGATCAAGGCCGGTATCCGTCCGGAGGACATCAAGGACGACGAGGAGTTCATGGAGAAGCACAAGGACGCCACCATCACCGCGCATGTGGAAGTTTCCGAGCTGATGGGTTCTGAGATCTACCTGTACCTGGAGTACAAGGATTACAAGATGACGGCCCGCGTGAACCCGGGCAGCAGCGCGAAGAACGGCACCGATGTGAAGGTCGCCATCAACACCAAGAAGCTGCACCTGTTCGACCCGGAGACCGAACTGGCCATCCTGAACTAAGCAGTACAGAGCAATAACAGCAACCAAAGCCCCGGCGCTTTTGCGCCGGGGCTTTTTTTGTACACAAAAAAGCCGGGCGGAGTCTTTCCCCGCCCGGCTTCGCCGATTATTTTTTCTCTTCCTTTTTCGCGTCCAGCAGGGATTTCTCCAACCAGATGGTGCCGATCTCCAGCGCGCTCCACAGGCCGTTTTTATCGCTCTGCTTCTTCATGCGCTCGATGGGGCTTTTGGTGGTGTCGGTGGACAGCAGCGTAACGTGGATGCGGTCCGCCACCTGCACGCCGTTTTCTTCCTTGCTGGTGAGCACCTGCATGAAGATGACATACGGGTCCGACAGGCTGCCGTAATAGATGTCGTTTTTGCAGCGCACCAGCGGACGGCCCTTATATGTGAGTTTGGGTGTAAAAGCCATGAAACGGGTCTCCTTTTAAGATTATTCGCCGAGGTAACTTTTCAGCAGCGCCTGCAGCAGATCGTCGCGGTCGATCTTGCGGATCAGGGAGCGGGCGCCCTGATAAGTAGTGATATAGGTGGGATCTTCCGAGAGGATGTACCCCACAAGCTGGTTGATGGGGTTGTAGCCTTTCTCCTTCAGGGCGCGGTAAACCTCCGTCAGCACGGCGCGGATCTCGCGGTCCTTATCATCGTAAATGGAGAAGATGGTGGTCGGTTCGCTCATACTCTCATTCCCTCCTACAAAAGCGTTCGGTATCAATCTATATTGTAGCCTAAAAGAGCCGCCGATGCAAGCATTTGGGGCAAAAACGCCGCAATCGGTATTTGGGGCTGCCGGCAAAGCAGCGCCTGAGAAGCATTGGCGCCGGGCTTACTGGCAGCCCCATTCCGGTTCGAACCCCATTTTCAGCTGCGCAGTTCCACGCTGATCTCCGCCAGGTTCGCCAGTACCTTTTTCACGGCGTTTTCGGCTTCTTCGTCGGTGAGCGTGCGGTCCGCCGCGCGCAGAACCAGACTGTACGCCAGACTCTTTTTGCCCGGAGCCATATGCTCGCCGGTGTATACGTCGAACAGCGTCAGGCTTTCCAGCGCTTTTCCGGCAGCCTTACGGATGCGCGACGCGATGTCTGCCGCGGGCACGGCGTCGTCCGCCACCAGCGCAAGGTCACGGGTAATGGCCGGGTGCTTGGGCAGCTGCTTGAACGCGGGGGTGCCGCCGCGGTGAGCGAACAGAACGTCCATGCGCAGCTCGGCGGCCACAACGCGCGGCTTTACGCCGTAGTTGGCCAGCACGGCGGGGTGTACCTCGCCAATGGTTCCCAGCTTATCTTCGCCCAGCCAGATATCCGCGCAGCGGCCCGGATGATACGATGTGCCCGCCGTGTTGCGCGCAAAGCGCGCGTCTGCAACGCGGGCCGTTTCCAGCAGCTTTTCCACCACGCCCTTCAGGCCGAGATAATCCCAGCCCGCGCCGTAGGCGCCCAGCATCAGGGTTTCCGTCTCGGTGGGGAGCTGGTCCGGGTCGGCGTTGGGGGTATAGGTGGTGGTGTCCTCAAACAGCGCGCACTCGGCGGCGCGGGCGTTGCAGTTGCGCGCGATTACATCCATCATGCTGGGCAGCGCCGTGGTGCGCATGATGCTGGTGTCCTCGCCCAGAGGGTTCGAGATGACCAGCGCGTTGCGCAGCGGGTCGTTTTCCGGCAGATTGACGGCGTCGAAGGCCTTTCGGCTGTAAAAGCTGAAGGTTTCGATCTCGTACATGCCGTAGCCCACCAGCGCGTTCATCAGCGTTTCATGGAAGGTCTGGCGCTCGGTGGGGCGGGCGCTGGCCACGCCCCGGATGGCCGTGCTGGGCATTTTGTTGTAGCCCACAAAACGGGCAACCTCTTCGGCCACGTCGCAGTCCCGCTCCATATCCCAGCGGCTGGAAGGGATGACAATATCGTCGCCGTCCATCCCGAAGCCCAGCGGCAGCAGGATATTTACCATCTGCGCTTTGTCCAGCTGCGTGCCCAGCAGGCGGTTCACCGCATCCACGCGCAAGGGGATGCGGCGTTCTTCGCGCTTGTGCACCCAGACGTCCACCACGCCGTTCACCACGTCGCCCGCGTCCAGAAGCTGCACCAGCTCCAGCGCACGGTCCAGGCAGCGGCGGCAGCCGTTGGGGTCCAGCCCTTTTTCATAGCGGCCGCTGGCCTCGGTGCGCATGCCCAGCTTTTTGGCCGTGGTGCGCACGGAGGGGCCGTTGAACATGGCGCTTTCGAACACGATGGTGGTGGTGTCGTCATACACGCCGGAAAACTCGCCGCCCATGACACCCGCCACGGCGATGGGGCCTTTTTCGTCGGCGATGACGAGCATTTCCTCGCCCAGCGTGCGGTTTGCGCCGTCCAGCGTTTCAATTTCCTCGCCGGGCTTCGCGTTGCGCACGGTAATGTGCCCGCCGTTTACATATTTATAGTCGAAGCAGTGCATGGGCTGGCCGTATTCCAGCATGACATAGTTGGTGATGTCCACCAGGTTGTTGATGGGGCGCACGCCGCACAGGCGCAGGCGCTCGCGCATCCAGCGGGGGCTGGGCTTCACGCGCACGTTTTCCACCACTGCGCCCACATAACGGTAGCACAGTCCGGGGTTTTCAATGTCTACCTTCAAAAAGCGGTTCACATCGCCGTGGCCGGGTTTTACCTGCGGCTCGTGGTCCAGAAAGGGCACGCCGAAGGTAGCGGCGGCCTCCCGCGCCAGACCGCGCACGGCCAGACAGTCGGGCCGGTTGGGCGTGATCTCAAAATCCACGCACACGTCGTCCATACCAAGCGCCTTCACAGCGTCTGTGCCCACGGGCCATTCCTCGTCCAGCACCAGAATGCCGTCCTCGACGGCGTTTGGAAAATCGTGTGTAGTAAGGCCCAGCTCGGACAGGCTGCACAGCATGCCGCCCGATTCCACGCCGCGCAGCTTACCCCTGCGGATCTCCTTGCCGCCGGGCAGCTTTGCCACGTGCAGTGCGGCGGGCACAAGGTCGCCCACCTTCAGGTTGTTTGCGCCTGTGACGATCTGTACCGGCGCATCGCGGCCCACGTCCACCTGGCACACTACCATATGGTCGGAATCCGGATGGGGGACGATCTCCAAAATTTTGCCCACGACGACGTTTTTTATGCCGTCGGCCTCGCACTCGTAGGTTTCCACCTTGCTGCCGCTCATGGTCATGCGGTCGGCAAATTCCTGGGGAGTGCATTCAAATTCGGCGAACTCTTTCGCCCAGTTCATCGGCATTTTCATGGTCTATACACTCCTTTGTTCAGAATTGTTTGAGAAAACGCAGGTCGTTTTCGTACAGCAGGCGCATATCGTCGATGCCGTAGCGCATCATGGCGATGCGCTCCAGCCCCACGCCGAAGGCGAAGCCGGAATACACCTCGGGGTCGATGCCGCAGTTTTCCAGCACCTGCGGGTGCACCATGCCGCAGCCGAGGATCTCGATCCAGCCCTCGCCCTTGCACATGCTGCAGCCCTTGCCGCCGCACTTAAAACAGCTCATGTCCATTTCGGCGGACGGCTCGGTGTAGGGGAAGTGGTGCGGGCGGAAGCGCACGCGCGTTTCTTCGCCGTACAGCTTTTTGATGAAAAGCTCCAGCGTGCCTTTCAAATCGCTGAACGTCACGCCCTTATCCACCACAAGGCCTTCGCACTGGTGGAAAATGGGGCTGTGTGTGGCGTCCACCGCGTCGGAGCGGTAAACGCGGCCCGGGCAGATGATGCGGATGGGCGGCTTCTGCTTTTCCATCGTGCGAATCTGCATGGGGCTGGTCTGCGTGCGCAGCAGCACGTTTTCGGTGAAATAGAACGTATCCTGGGTGTCCCGGGCCGGGTGGCTCTTGGGCATATTGAGCATTTCAAAATTGTAGTGGTCCAGCTCCACCTCGGGGCCGGAAACGATGTCGAAGCCCATGCCCAGAAAAATTTCCTTCAGCTCGCCCAGCACCTGCTCGAAAGGGTGGCGCTTGCCCTGCGCGGGCGCTTTGCCCGGCAGCGTTACGTCGATTTCCTCCGCGGCCAGGCGCGCGGCGAGCGCCGCGCTTTCCAGCTCTTTGGTGCGGCGCGCGATATCGGCTGTGATGGCCTCGCGCACCTCGTTGGCCAGCGCGCCGACGACGGGCCGTTCCTCGGCGGAAAGCCGGCCCATCTGCTTTAAAATGGCCGTCAGCTCGCCCTTCTTGCCCAGAAAGCGCACGCGCAGTTCGTCCACGGCGGCGGCGTCGGCCGCCTGGGCAATCAGCGCGTCCGCGCTTTGCCGGATGTTTTGCAATGCTTCCTTCATACCGTTCTCTCCTTTGTATGTTTTGCGGGACGAAGCGGAAAAAGAAAAAGCCCCGCCCCTGCGCTTTGACAGGGACGAAGCTTACCTGTTCGTAAACTCCGCGGTACCACCCACGTTTTTGCCGTACGATTGTACAAGAGCAAACACTCTGTTGTTCTGTAACGGGAACACCCGTCTCTGCCTACCAGCCGCAGCCTTCAGCAAAGCCACTCGTGAGTGAACTTCGGCGCGAAACCATCCCCGGGCGCTTGCAGCCTGCGGCGCCCCTCTCTGCAGGAGGACAGAACCTCGCGCGTACTCTCTCAGTCAACATGTTTGACGCATTTATTATACAAGTCTTTGCGCCGGATTGCAAGGCTTTTTTGGCAGAAGGACGCCGGACGCGGAGGAAATGGCGGAGCGGCGGAATGGTATATGATAAAAGGAAAGGGCGCGGTGCAAAAAGGCGTTTGCCGGGGCTGCGTTTTCTGTAAAGCAACAGAACTTTACATAGCTTTTCCCCGGGCATCTCTTTTCCTTTTTTGCATTTTGCAGCGACGGATTTTACATTCCTCCGCTTCCTTTTTGCACGCGGATGGGATATACTGAAACTAGAGCGCAGTGTGGAAGGGAAACGAGGGGGAGCGGCGGATGATCATGGGCATCGGCGTGGACATGGTAAGCGAGGCGCGCGTTGCGCGAAGCATCAAGCGGCCGGGCTTTCTGGAAAAGGTATACGGCCCTGCGGAGCGCGCTTTGCTGGAGGGCAGGGGCATGCGCCCGCAGACGGCGGCGGCCAATTTTGCCGCAAAGGAAGCCTTCGGCAAGGCACTTGGCACAGGGCTTTTGCGGGAGTTCGCACTGTGCGAGGCCGAGGCGCTGCGGGATGAAAACGGCGCGCCGTATTTTTCCTTTTCAGGCCGGGCGGCGGCGCTGATGCAGGCGCGCGGCCTGACGGCGCATCTTTCGCTGACCCACGAGGGCGGCACCGCCGCGGCCTTTGTGGTGCTGGAGCGGCGCAAGGCATCGGCCTCCCTGAAGGAGGAACCGGAATGCAGCACATTACGGTAGTGCCTTACGACCCAGCCTGGTCTGGCCTTTATGAAGCGGAGGCGCAGGCCATCGCGGGGGTGCTGGGACAGCGGCTCACGGCCATCCATCACATCGGCAGCACGGCGATGCCCGGGCTGGCTGCAAAGCCCGTCATCGACATTATGCCGGTGGTGCGGGCCGTCACGGAGGCCGATGAATGCCGCGCGGATTTCGAGGCGTTGGGCTACGAATATTTGGGCGAGTTCGGCATTCCGGGCCGCAGGTATCTGCGCAAGGGCGGCGATGAACGGACGCATCAGATGCATATTTTTGCCTCGGACGATGTGCACGCCATTGCGCGGCACTTGGCCGTGCGGGATTATCTGCGCGCCCATCCCGCCCGCGCGGCGGCTTACGGCGCGCTCAAGCTGGAACTGGCGGCCCGGTTCCCTTATGACATCGACGGCTACTGCGACGGCAAGGACGCCTTTGTTGGGGCGCTGGAGCGCGACGCGCTGGAATGGCGCGCCGCCTGTGATTTGAAAAATGGGAGCAACAAAGCATGATAACACCAACCGAGATCAAACAAAACGAACAGATCCGCACTTACATTGAAAAGGCAGACGAAGCGCTGGCCGCGCTGGGCTATACCGAGCACAGCTACGCACACGTGACGCGCGTTGCGCATTTTGCCGAAAAGATCATGGCCGACCTGGGCTATCCCCGGCGCATGCAGGAGCTGGCGTGGATCGCCGGGTATATGCACGACATCGGCAACGTCATTAACCGCATCGACCACGCCCAGAGCGGCGCGGTGATGGCGTTCCGTATTCTGGACAAGCTGGGCATGCCCGCGGATGAGATCGCAACCGTGTGCTCGGCCATCGGCAATCACGACGAAAGCACGGCCTTCCCCGTGAACGCTGTGGCCGCCGCGCTGATTTTGGCTGACAAAACGGACGTGCGCCGCACCCGCGTGCGCAACCGGGACAAGGCCACCTTTGACATCCACGACCGTGTGAACTACGCGGTGGAAAAGGCCAGCACCACGCTGGACGCCGCCGGAAAGGCCGTAGTGCTGGACCTGCAGCTGGACACCGGTATGTCGCCCGTCATCGATTATTTTGAAATATTCCTCGAGCGCATGCTGCTGTGCCGCAAGGCCGCTGAAAAGCTGGGCCTTTCCTTCCGGCTGGTGGTGAATGGCCAGACGGTGCTGTAAGCGCGGCGAAAAACGGAACAATGTGCCGTGTTTTGGCGCATGTGATTAAGCGCCTCCCGGCGCGGGAAAGCTATTCTTGCCGGCAAGCAGGAAGTTTTTCACGCAGGGAGGTTTTTGATTGGAGCACAAGGAAGTAAAGCGCGGCGAGGTATTTTACGCCGACCTGAGCCCTGTCGTTGGCAGCGAGCAAGGCGGCGTGCGCCCCGTACTTATCGTGCAGAACGACGTGGGCAACCGCCACAGCCCCACGGTGATCGCGGCGGCTATCACGTCCAAGCAGGATAAGACGAACCTGCCCACCCACATTGGCATCAAGGCGGGCACCGGGGGCCTCACGCGGGACAGCGTAGTGCTGCTGGAACAGGTGCGCACGTTGGACAAGCGCCGTCTGCGGGAGAGGGCGGGGCAGATAGACCCCGACGTACAGCGCCGTGTGGACGAGGCGCTGGAAATCAGCTTCGGGCTGGAGACGTTCTAGGGCAGCACCGCACAATTCATGGCTGTCGCCTTAAGTGCCGCCCCGCTTGCATATTTTCCGGCAGTTGTCACAAAAAACCTCGTGAATACACAAAGTATTCGCTGCGTTTTTTGTTTAAATTGCCAAAAAATCTGCCGGCGCAATTCAGCACTTAGAATTGTGCGGTATTGCCCTGGACCTTTCAGACAGAACAAAGCGGCGCCCGGCATGCAGCATGCCGGGCGCCGCTTTTCCGTGTGCAAAACTGCAAAGCCCGGCCCCGCTGTGGGGACCGGGCTTTTCGCAGGGTGCGCCTTACGCTTCCCAGGCGACCATCTTTTTTGCGGCTTTATAGATATCGCCGCAGCCCAGCGTGATGACAAGGTCGCCCGGCCGGGCGTTTTTCATCACATGGTCCACGACCTCGTCAAAGGTGTCGTACCACACGCTGCCGGGGATCTTAGCGGCAAGGTCCTTCGTTCGGACGGCGTAATCCTCCGCGCGTTCCCGGCTGCCCATGATCTCCGTCATCACCACTTTGTCCGCGATCTGCAGCACCCGGGCAAAATCGTCCAGCAGCATCTGCGTGCGGGTGTAGGTGAAGGGCTGGAACACGGCCCACACGCGTTTGTAGTCCATTTCCTTGGCGGCGCGCAGCGTGGCCTCCAACTCGGTGGGGTGATGGGCGTAGTCGTCGGCGATGGTCACGCCGTTTACCTCTCCCAGAAACTCAAAGCGGCGGCCGGCGCCCCGGAATGCGTTGATGCCCCGGGCGCACTCGTCGGCCGTGCAGCCGGACATCGTGGCGCATGCGAAAGCGGCCAGCGCATTGTACACATTGTGGCGTCCGGGCACCGAAAGTTCAATGTGCACTGCGGGCACACCCAGTACCTGCACGTCGAAGCAGAAGAACGATGGGCGGTATTCGCGCACATGCACGGCGCGGTAATCCGCGGGCGTGTCGATGCCGATGGTGCGGATGTGGCGGTCCAGATTGTGTATGACCTTAACGGTATTGGCGTCGTCCAAGTTGGCAATGACGGTGTGCGTGGTGAGCAGTGCGAATTTGCGGAAGGATTCCTCCAGGTTCTCCATGGTCTTGAAGAATTCCAGATGGTCCGCGTCCACGTTCAGGAGCACCGAGATATAGGGCACCAGATGCAGGAAGGTGTTGCTGTATTCGCATGCCTCCACCACGATCTCGCGCCCTGTGCCGTAGCGGCCGTAGGCGTCGATGAGCGGCAGCTTGCCGCCGATGACGGCGGCGGGGTCCGCGTGAGCCATCACCATGATCTGCGTTGTCATAGCCGTGGTGGTGGTTTTTCCGTGTGTGCCCGCGATGCAGATGGGATGGGGGTAGGTGTTGGCCACATAACCCAGAAGGATGCTGCGCTCCACGGTGGGGATACCCAGCCGGTGGGCCTCTTCGATCTCCGGGTTGCCCTTCATGATGGCGGCGGTATACACCACCAGCTCGGCTCCGTGCACGTTTTCGGCCTTGTGTCCCATGGAGATCGGGATGCCCAGCTTGCGCTCGCGGTCGATGATATCGCCCTCGTTCACGTCCGAGCCTGTGATCTCATAGCCCACTTCATGCAGGATCTGCACCAGCGGGAACATGCCGCTGCCGCCAATGCCCACAAAGTGCAGCTTGGTTTTGCCGTCCAGCAGTTTGCTGTCGAATGCGTTCATATCTATCACCTCGTAAAAATACGCCTTGTTCTTTTAACATTATATATTGATTTGATGGTAAAATAAACAATTTCCCGTAAATTTGGCCGGAAAGGGCATTTTCTGGTATACTGGAAAAAACAAAACCGGAAGCAAAGGGGCGCGGATACGGATGGATGTAGCGTTTGAAGGCGCGCATATGATATGGGACGGTGTGCTCTGCTGCACGGCGGACGACCCGGAGGCCTACTATGCAGCGGATGCGCGGCGGGTGCTGGAGCTGTTCGTGCTGGCGGCGGAGCAGGGGCTGGAGCTGAAGGCGGACACGCTGCTGGCTGCGGCCGGGGCTGCGCCGGGCGTGCGGAGCCTGT
>ERZ857801.3601-NODE-3601-length-10527-cov-2.844060_pt1 | contig 10527 bp, 8 predicted proteins | sample MGYA00519762_ERZ857801 | MGnify/ENA primary metagenome ERZ857801 (study PRJEB31778, sample SAMEA3449368) | human gut metagenome | biome: human gut; feature: human-associated habitat; material: faeces | place: United Kingdom | collected 2010/2012 ...
GAAAGTCATCAATGTGGGTGGCGGCATGATTGTGTAGAGATTACTATGCATACGAGATATTTGAAGAGGGATATCATGATAGAAAGGGAAAATATATGGAATGAGTGGGTAACAAAGAAAGCGTCTCCAGTAGAGTGAAATAAAATATAAACAATTGGATTCGCCGCAAATTTTATGCGATTTGTCAAGTGTTAAAAAAGTGGGTGATTTTTGGGGATAGAGTCTGAAGGTCTTATAAAATTGGGACTGAAGATTTCGAAAAGTTATTAAAAATAACAGGAGGAAGAATTATGTACGTATCAATGAAAGAAATGCTGCTTCACGCACATAAAAACAATTATGCGGTGATGGCGATAAACTGTGTGAATATGGAGCAGGCGAAAGCGATCATCGAATCGGCGGAAGAGGAAAAATCGGCTGTGATCATCAACATTTCCCCAAGGCAGATGAAAGCGCACGGACACGGTGAGATCATGGCTCCGATGATACGAGGGATGGCGGAGAGAGTTTCTGTTCCCGTCGCTTTTAATCTCGATCACGGCGCAGCGTTTGAGGATATTGTGAATGCCATGAAATATGGATTTTCTAGTGTAATGATCGATTCGTCCAGTTTTCCGTTCGAAGAGAATGTAAGGAGGACACAGCAGATCGCGTCCCTTGCACACAGTATGGGGCTTTCCTGTGAGGCGGAGCTTGGACATGTAGGACAGGCTGCTCAGGATGACAACAGCAACGCAGATTTATACACAAATGTGGCGCAGGCGAAGGAATTTGTGGAGAAGACAGATTGTGACTGCCTGGCGGTGGCGATCGGGACGGCGCATGGCGCATATCCAAAGGGAATGGTTCCAAGATTGGACTTTGACCGGTTAAAGGAGCTGAAAGAGGAACTCAATATGCCGCTTGTCCTCCATGGTGGAAGCGGTGCAGGCGAGGAGAATATCAAAAAGGCTGTAGCGTACGGTATCAACAAGATCAATGTGTGCACAGATCTTTTCAGACATGCGGTCAACGTGACAATGAGTACGCTGAAAGAAAATCCATCTATCGACTATATGGATCTTTGTATCGCGGCACAGAATGCAATGAAGGATTTTATCAAATCTTATATGCGTGTAATTGGTTCTAGCGGAAGATATTCATTTGAGCAAGGCAGTGGGCCGGAATTGGATTAATAACAATGCAGGAGGCAGAGGATGGGAGTTTGGAATGAAGTACTGATAGGACTCGTACTTGTGGCGGGCGGTTACTGGGTCATCAGGACGATCTGGCAGTGGAGAATATTCCGCAGAAGTGTATATATTGAAATTTATTCAAGCTATGTTGAATATGCATTTCGCAGAAAAAATATTCGAAGATTATCAGAGAGCTTTTACCTGAAAAATGAACTCGGAAAGCACAGGATCTTTTATCAGCTCGCACAGGTGAAGGGAGAGGATACACCTCAGGCATACATCCTTCTGCTTCTAAATACAGGAATTTATATATTAAATATCAAAAATCAGAGTGGGGAAGTCATTCTGAAGAGACATGGTGGCAAAAACGGGAAAAGCCCTGTGGAGGAGTGCAGGTTTTTTGAGAAGAGACTCCGGCAGAGGCTTGGAAATGTGGATATACCGATGAAATCTGTCGTGGTATTTCCACAGAAGACCAGTCTGTCGTGGAATGGCAGCAGCGATCCGGAGATTCCGGTTATCAGGAGAAAAGAACTGATCGGAACGGTCAAAGAATTATCTGGAAGCGCGGAAGCAGTGCTTACAGATCAGCAGATCGATGCGTTTTATCATCAGCTTGCTGATGAGACCATAGTGCTGGAAAGAAGCAGAGGGTGAAAGGAGACGGAGATGATAGCGGGAAAGAAAGTCTGGCCTGACTGCATGACGGAAGGCATGGACATTCGGAAAATTTCAGGACAGGAAATATTTACTTTCGTGCACATGAGAAACAACTATTACGAGGTGCTTGAAGACAGTATGGTGAAATATCCGGACAGAACTGCTTTTATAGATAACTGGGGACGCACATATTCATATCAGACGTTCGTCCGGATGGTAGATGATTTTGCAGAGCTTCTATACAGGCGGGGAGCAAAACACGGGGATCATATCGGATTGCTCCTGTATAATGGAATCGAGTTTTGTACAGCGTTTTACGCAGCGTGCAAGATCGGGGCGGTGACAGTTCCTTTCCCGAGCAAATACAGAAAGCATGAGCTTCAGGCTTTAATAGAGAAAGCGGATCTTCAGTATCTGATCGCGGCAGACAAATTCCGCGAGTGGACAGAACCGTACGAAGAAGCTATGCAGTGTATCTATTCTGTGGATGAAGAACACGGTTACGGGTTCCGTCATATCGACATACCAGTCGGTAAAAGAGGCGGTTCAAAGGGAAGCCTTGAAGACGAAGCGATCCTGATGTTCACATCGGGGACAACATCGGCGAGTAAGGGAGTTGTGATGAAAAACTATAATATTCTGCACGCGGCGATGATTTACCAGAGGTTGTGCAATGTCACCTGTGATGACCGCACCGTAATACCAGTCCCGATCTATCATGTCACAGGTCTGATTGCTCTGCTCGGCGTATTTGTATTATCAGGTGGTACGGTCTATTTACAGAAGAAATATAACGCAGAAAGGATCCTAAACTGTGTCATGGAAGGCAAGATCACGTTTATGCATGGCTCACCGACTGTATTTGGAATGATGATGGATCTGAAGGAAAAATATCCAGAGCTTCCGTCTGTGAGGATGATACTGTGTGGCAGCAGTTATATGCCGGTCGAGAAATTAAATGAACTGCATGGATGGATGCCGGATGCAGAGATTCGGACTGTGTTCGGGATGACAGAAACCGCCAGTCCAGGAACTCTGTTTCCATCGGATACGCCGACCGGAAGATATCCGTCATCCGCAGGTATCCCCATTCCGGGCCTGGAATTAAAAATTCTTGATGATGACGGCAGGGAAGTTGAGAACGGAACCGTCGGAATGGTCTATATCAAAGGCACTAACGTGGCTGAATATTATTATAAAACAGACTCTCCTCTTTACACCGAAGACGGCTGGCTCAATACCGGCGATATGGGATATGTCAATGACGATGCATATGTGTTCTTTGTTGACCGCAGGAAAGACATGATCAACAGAGGAGGGGAAAAAATATGGTGTACAGATGTAGAGGAAGAGCTTGTCAGCCTAAAGGAGATCAAAGACGCCGCGGTAGTCGGGATTTCTGACCTGAAGTATGGAGAAGTCGCGGCGGCGGCCGTCGTGCTAAGAAAAGGCTGCACGGTCACGGAGGGGGAGATCCGCAGTAGACTTCTCGAAAAGATGGCAAGGTTTAAAGTGCCGGAGAGGATATTGTTCCTAAAGGAAATTCCAAGGACACAAGGGTTAAAGACAGATAAAAAATACATCCGATCACTTTTTGAACAGGAGAAAGAAATATGTTAAAGGCAAACTTTATAACGGCCGGCGAGGCAGCGGAGAAAATTGCGGACAATTCTACAGTGTGTACGATTGGCATGACGATGGTCAGCGCCAGTGAAGCAGTATTAAAAGCAATAGAAAAACGCTTTGAGACTACCGGACATCCCAAGGACATTACCCTTGTTCATTCTTGCGGACAAAGTGACAGAAAAGACGGAATACAGCATTTCGCACATGAAGGGCTCGTGAAGCGAATTATCGGTTCGCATTGGGGACTGCAGCCGAAGTGGATGGAGATGATCGCAGAGAGCAAGGTCGAGGCGTATTGCCTGCCGCAAGGACAGATTGCACAGCTTTACAGGAGTATGGCATGTGGACTTCCGGGGAAAATGTCGAAGGTGGGGCTGGGAACATTTATCGATCCCCGTATCGAGGGCGGAAAAATGAATGAGAGGACGAAGCCGATGCCGGATATTGTGGACATTATCGAATATGGTGGCGAAGAGTATATGTTTTATAAAGAGATACCACTGGATGCTGTACTGATCCGTGGAACAGTATGTGATGAGGCCGGCAATCTGACGACAACGGAGGAGGCTATGAAACTGGAGGTTCTTCCTGCTGTTATGGCGGCAAAAAGATACGGCGGAAGAGTCATTGCGCAGGTGAAGCAGGTAGTGCAGTCTGGGACGCTCAATCCGAAAGACGTGACTGTACCAGGAGTGTTTATCGACGATATTGTTGTGTGTGAGAATCCGTTTGAAGACCACAGACAGACGTCTTCATGGTATTTTGACCCATCTTACAGCGGACAGGCGAGAGTTCCGGCAGCGAACATTGAGCCTGCACCGTTTAATGAGAGAAAGTTCATCGCAAGAAGAGGAACGCAGGAACTGTACAAAGGGGCTGTAGTCAATCTGGGGACGGGGATTCCTAACGATATGGTCGGTAAGGTGTGCAATGAGGAAGGTGTTTCTGATGACATTATGATCACGGTTGAGTCCGGAATCTATGGAGGAGTACAGGCAGGTGGGATCGACTTTGGGATCGGACAGAACTTGACTGCGATGATCGGGCACCATGAGCAAATGGATTATTATAACGGAGCCGGTGTTGATATCACTTATATGGGACTTGGGGAACTCGACGGAGAAGGGAATGTGAACTCTACGAAGATGGGCACAAGGTGCACCGGAGCCGGAGGGTTTATAGATATCACGCAGAATGCGAAGAAGGTTATATTTCTCGGAACATTTACGGCCCGAGGTGCAAAGTATGAATTCAGTGACGGAAAGCTTAAGATCCTCAGAGAAGGAGAGGTTTGCAAGATGGTCGAAAAAGTTGCACAGCTCTCCTTCAACGGCCCGCTGGCGAGAAAGAAAGGGCAGGAAGTCATGATCGTTACGGAACGGGCCGTGTTTAAACTCTGTAAGGAAGGTGTTATGCTCGTAGAGATTGCTCCGGGGATCGATCTACAGACACAAGTGCTCGACAGAATGGAATTTACACCGAATATCAGTGATGACCTGAAACGAATGGATGAAGCGTTGTTTATCCAAGACGGCCCGTTCGGTCTCCGGTTAAAAGAAAAAAATAAATAAGAGAGGTAAGGAAAATGGAAAAGAACAAAGTGGCAGTCGTTGGAGCCGGTCTGATGGGAAATGGTATCGCACAGGCATGTGCGACGGCTGGATATGAAGTTGTAAATATAGATACTTTTGAGGCGGCTATTGAGAAGGCGCAAGAAAAGGTTGAAAAACTGTTCAATAGAAAAGTGGCGAAAGGTTCTATGACAGAGGAGAAGAAAGCCGAGATACTGGGGCACCTTACATACAGCGGTGATCTGGCGGATGTAAAAGGCGCGTTTCTTATAATAGAGGCTGTGCCGGAAAAGATCGAAATTAAGAAAGAAACATTTAAAAAGGTGGATGAACTCGCAGATCTGGAGGCAGTGATCGTGTCCAATACTTCAGGGCTGAGCATCTCGGAGATCGCATCTGTCACAAACAGACCGGATAAAGTGATGGGAGCCCACTTCTTCTATCCGGCTCCGGTGATGAAATTACTCGAACTGGTACGCGGTCTTGTCACATCAGACGAGACATATGATACAGTGAAAGAATTTGCGGGAAAAATCGGAAAAACAACGGTGGACGCTCCGGAATTTCCTGGCTTCATGGTCAACAGGATCCTTGTACCTATGCAGAATGAGGCAGCCTTCATGGTAATGGAGGGAAGCAAGCCCGAGGATGTGGACAATGCAATGAAACTTGGCTGTAACCATCCGATGGGGCCGATCGAACTGACGGATTTTGTCGGCATCGATACGATGCTTGCAACGATGACAGGACTTTACAATGGATTCCATGACAGCAAATACCGCCCGTGTCCGTTGCTCGAGACAATGGTGAAATCAGGAATGCTTGGAAAGAAGTCTGGACAGGGTTTTTACAAGTACGATAAAAAGGGCAACAAGATCGGATCAAATTTCTGATTTTCAGTCAATTTATAACTAAAATAGGAGGAAACGAAAATGAAAGATGTAGTTATAGTAAGTGGCGTAAGGCTTCCGGTAGGAAGCTATGGCGGCAGCCTGAAAGATATTTCCGCGATCGATATGGGAGCGATGGTGGTAAAAGAAGCTGTCAACCGTGCCGGAATCGATCCTGCTGTCGTGGATGAAGTGATCATCGGTCAGGTGGGAGAAGTCGCTGAGAACGGATTTATTGCAAGAGCTGTCAGCCTGAAAGCAGGCATGCCGAAAGAGACAACGGCATACTCTGTTAACCGTCAGTGCGGATCCGGATTACAGTCGATCGTTGAGGCGGTGATGGAGATTAAGACCGGACAGGCAGATGTGGTAGTTGCCGGAGGAACAGAGAATATTTCAAGACTTCCGTATTATGTAAATGACGCGCGCTGGGGAGCGAGAATGGGGCATAAAGTATTCGAGGATGGCGTCATTGATATCCTTACATGGCCGCTTGACGGTAACCATAACGGCGTGACAGCGGAAAATGTAGCTGAAAAATATCATGTTACGAGAGAAGAGCAGGATGCATTTGCTGTGCGGAGTCACCAGAGAGCATGCGCAGCGATCAAAGAAGGAAAATTCAAAGATGAGATCTTTCCGGTTGAACTAAAAGACCGCAAAGGCAATGTTACAATATTTGATACAGATGAAGGACCGAGAGAGGGGCAGAGTATAGAGAAACTTGCAAAACTCCGTCCGTGTTTCGTGAAAGATGGAACGGTCACGGCTGCGAACTCCTCCAGCCTGAATGACGGTGCGGCGGCAGTAGTGCTCATGTCCAGAGAAAAAGCCGAAGAGCTTGGCATTGCGCCGAAGATAAAGATCGAGGGCTATGCTGTAGCAGGATTTGATGCAGAACTGATGGGATATGCACCGAAGCTGTCAAGTGAGAAGCTGGCGGCCAAGCTGGGACTGGATCTGAAATCGATCGATATGTTTGAGATTAACGAGGCATTTGCAAGCCAAGCTTACGCTGTAAGCCGCGATCTCGGACTGGATCCAGAGAAGGTCAACATCTACGGCGGCGGAATCTCTATTGGACATCCGATCGGCGCAACAGGAACAATCCTCACGGTCAAAGTAATGTACGAGTTGATGCGTACTGACAAAAAAGACGCCATGATAAGCATGTGTATTGGCGGTGGTCAGGGAATTTCCATGTATTTTACAAAATGTTAAATCCTTATTTTTAAATAGTATATTTTAGGAAAATAAGAAAAAATGGTCGCAATCTAGTATTTATGCAGGTTTGCGGCCATCTTATTTTATATCACAACTGCGGACTAGCCAATGCATCAGCTACTTGATACAATTATAAGAAAAAGAGATATAATAAACATAAACTGGTCAATACTAATATAGAAGAATTGTGAACCGGAGGAAAATCATGTTAGAGAAAGTAGATTTAACAAAAAAATTGTCAAAAGAAGAATATAAAGCAAAAATGCCAATGCTAGAAACCAAGCTTTCCTGTCTGCAAAGGCAGTGCAGGGAGATGAAGATTCCGGTTATCATTGTGTTTGAAGGCTACGGAGCAGCCGGAAAAGGGCTGCAGATAGGAAAGCTGATACATGGCATGGATCCGCGTGGATTTGAAGTATATACAGTAAAGAAAGAGACAGAGGAAGAGGCGATGCATCCGTTTTTCTGGAGATTTTGGACAAAAACGCCTGCAAAGGGAAGAATTGCAATTTTCGATGGAAGCTGGTATCGAAAGGTATTGATAGATCGTTTTGAAAAACGAACAAAAGAGCGTGAGCTTCCAGAGGCATATTATTCGATCTGTTCTTTTGAAAAACAACTGACAGATGATGGAAATGTAGTTATCAAATTCCTGCTTGATATTGACAAAAAAGAACAAAAGAGACGGCTTGAAAAATTGAAGGGAAATAAAGAGACGGCGTGGCGGGTGAGCCAGGGCGATTTGGAACGCAATGCGCGGTATAGAGAGTATCAAATGATGATGGAAGAAATGTTACAGAAAACGGATACAGATTATGCTCCCTGGACGATCATTGAAGCGACAGATAAAAGATTTGCCACAGTGAAGATCTATACGACTGTAATTCGTATTCTCACAGAACAGATTGAGAAAGTGAAGAAGGAAAAGGCGAAGCTGCGTGCTACGGAAGTATTGGATGAGATAGAGGAACAGAAAAAGGAAACAGATATGCATCAGAAGGAAAAGCAGCAGATTCGTGAGCTTCAGGAATCCATTCTGGCAAAAGCAGACTTGACATTGTCTCTGACGAAGGAAGAATACAAAAAGAAACTGAAGAAGCTACAGAAAAAGCTCGAAATACTGCATGGAGAATTATATCGCAGAAGGATTCCGGTCGTACTTGGATTTGAGGGATGGGATGCCGCGGGAAAAGGCGGAGCAATTAAGCGTCTGACAGAAAAGCTGGATGCCCGTGGATATGTAGTGACACCAATCGCATCCCCAAATGACATTGAAAAAGCGCATCATTATCTTTGGCGGTTTTGGAAAGCTATGCCCAAAGACGGCCACATTGCGATCTTCGACCGGACATGGTATGGACGTGTGATGGTAGAGAGGATAGAAGGATTTTGCACAAAGGAAGAATGGCAGAGAGCATATAAAGAAATCAACGATATGGAAAAAGATTTGGCAGATGCAGGAGCGATCGTGCTGAAATTCTGGATGCATATTGACAAAGAAGAGCAGAAGAAACGTTTTACAGCACGGCAGGAAACGCCCCAAAAGCAATGGAAAATAACAGAGGAGGACTGGAGAAACAGAAAAAAGTGGGATCAGTATGAGGAAGCAGTCAATGAAATGCTGCTTCGGACTTCTACGGAGTATGCTCCGTGGGTCGTTGTAGAAGGAAACAATAAATATTATGCGAGAATCAAGGTACTCCAGACTGTGGCAGAAGCGATTGAAAAGCGTATAAAAGAGGAGAGAAAATAGAGGAAATATACGGAAGATACAGAATATAATTAATATAGAACAATTTCACAAGGTTTCAAGATGGATTCGAGGTAATGCCAATGACCATAAGAGAACAGTTGGAAGAACGTGAACTTGAGTATTTAAGTCCTTACGCTACGTTGAGCAAAAATTCAAAAGGAAGGGTAAGAGAGGAAGAACAGTGTGATATACGTCCGGTATTTCAAAGAGACAGGGATCGAATTCTGCACTGTAAGGCGTTTCGCAGATTGAAGCAGAAGACGCAGGTATTCCTTCTGCCCAAAGGAGATCACTACCGTACCAGGCTTACACATACGCTGGAGGTGTCACAGAATGCAAGGACGATTGCCAAGGCTCTGAAGCTAAATGAAGATCTGGTAGAAGCAATTGCCCTGGGACATGATTTGGGCCATACTCCTTTTGGACATGCAGGGGAGCGAGCTTTAAACAGGGTGTACCATTTTGCGCATCATATACAGAGCCTGCGCGTCGTTGAATGTGTGGAGAAACAAGGACGGGGGCTGAATCTGACCTGGGAGGTACGGGATGGAATTTTAAACCATCAGACAGCCGGACATCCACATACACTGGAGGGACAGGTTCTAAGGCTCTCGGATAAGATTGCTTATATCAATCACGACATAGATGACGCCATCAGAGGCGGAATTCTGACAGAAGAGGATATTCCGGCAGGATTTAGGAAGGTGCTGGGATATACAAGTAAGGAACGGCTGAATACGATGGTGCATGACGTGATTATAAACAGCATGGATAAGCCGGAGATCTGTATGTCAGAGGAAGTGGAAGCAGCGATGACCGGCCTTAGGAAATTCATGTTTGAAAATGTATATATGAATCCGAAGGCAAAGGGAGAGGAAGACAAAGCGGTACATATGATAGAACAATTATACGAATATTATATCCGGCACCTGGATTTGCTGCCGCAGCAATTTTTAGACGCCCTTTCTAACACAGACAGCAGTAGAGAACAGATTGTATGTGATTATATAGCAGGAATGACGGATTTGTATGCAGTGAAAAAATATGAAGAATTTTTTGTGCCGGAAGCGTGGAAAAATTAAAGGAAAAAGAAAGGCTGTGTCGAATATAATAATATAGGGCATTATTTTAGGAGGAAGACATGTACTATTCAGAGGATCTGATAGAAGAAATCAGAATGAAAAATGACATCGTGGATGTAATATCAGGGTACGTCAGACTTCAGAAAAAGGGAAGCTCCTATTTTGGTCTCTGCCCTTTTCACAATGAGAAATCTCCGTCTTTTTCTGTCAGTCGGGGAAAGCAGATGTATTATTGCTTTGGCTGTGGCGCCGGAGGAAACGTATTTACTTTTCTGATGGAATATGAGAATTTTACGTTCCTGGAGGCAGTGAAGGTTTTGGCAGATCGGGCAGGAGTAGAGCTGCCGGAGATGGAATATTCCAAAGAGGCAAAGGAAAAAGCAGATTTAAAAGCATCAATTTTAGAAGTGAACAAAACGGCGGCAAAATATTTTTATGCGCAGTTGAAGTCCCCAAATGGTATGCAGGCTTATACATATTTAAAAAACAGATCCCTGTCTGACGAGATGATTACTGCGTTCGGCCTGGGATATTCGAATAAGTACA
>ERZ857801.3603-NODE-3603-length-10523-cov-7.474780_pt1 | contig 10523 bp, 9 predicted proteins | sample MGYA00519762_ERZ857801 | MGnify/ENA primary metagenome ERZ857801 (study PRJEB31778, sample SAMEA3449368) | human gut metagenome | biome: human gut; feature: human-associated habitat; material: faeces | place: United Kingdom | collected 2010/2012 ...
GCGCCTGCCTTGGCGGCGGCGCCTGTGCGCTGGCCCTGGTGGCCCTGTATCTGCCCGCGCCCTTGTGGCTGCCGCTGCTGCTCTGCTCGCAGCTCTGCGCCACGGGCCTGGCCACTCTCTCCGATGCCGCCGCCTCGGATACGGCCGAACGGCACGGCCATCCCACGCATACGCTGGCCTCCTATGCCTTCATCGTGGATTGCGGCGCAGCCGCGGGCCCGGTACTGGCCTACAGCGTGCAGGACCTCTGGGGCATGGATGCTGCCTACCTCGCGGCAGCGGCCCTGTTGCTCTGCCTGCTGCCGCTCTGGATGCGCAGGGAAGCGGCACAGGCCCGATCCTGAAAGGAACACAAGCGATTTCATATAGATGGAGTTTCTTGCAAACAAGGTCCCGGTGAACGGCAATAAAAAAATTTGCCAAAAAATGATTTTTTTATTGACAGGCAGGGGGCTTTTAGCTAGAAAGGACTTCTCGCACGGATGACGTGCGAATACTACCGCGTCGCGGGGTGGAGCAGCTCGGTAGCTCGTCGGGCTCATAACCCGAAGGTCGTAGGTTCAAATCCTGCCCCCGCAACCAAGAAATTCAAGCCCTTACGGTGAAAATCGTAAGGGCTTTTTCTTTTTTAAATTTTATTCCCACCACTATTCCCACCAGAAAAAAATAAGGCAGGATTTTCTAGGCTCAGGACTCATTATTTCCAATGACGTCAAAAAAGGATAAGTATGGATATGGAGGTTTCTATGTCCACTCTTTTTTACCTTTCTTCCGCTCAGATGGATGTCATTCGCCCTTTTTTTCCTCGTTCAAGAGGCATTCCCAGAAGGGACGATCAAAAAATTATCAGTGGAATTATCCATGTTCTCAAGTTCGGTCTCCGATGGAAGGATGCTCCAAAAGAATACGGCCCCTATAAAACTCTTTATAACCGTTTTGTCAGATGGAGTAACATGGGCGTCTTCAAAAAGATTTTTACGGCTCTTTCCGAAAGTACCCAGGACACCTCCCTTCTCATGATTGATGCTACCTGTCTGAAAGCTCACAGAACTGCCGCAAGTTTGAGAAAAAAAGGGCTTCCTCTCGCTGTATCGGACGCACAAAAGGAGGATTGAACACCAAATTACATGTAGTCTGCGACTTCGACGGACGTTCAATTCGGACATTGCTGACAGCCGGAAGCATCAGTGATTATGGCGGTGCGGCATGTCTCTTGCCAACTCTGCCTTCAACCCGAATACTTCTTGCTGACAGGGGCTATGATGCCGGATGGATTCGCAGTTTTTTGAAAAATCGAGGTTGCACTCCCTGCATTCCTTCTCGGAAAAATACAAGAGTCATGAGTATTACAACAAGAAACAATATCTCCAGCATCACAAGATAGAACACATGTTTTCCCGGTGAATGACTGGCGTCACATAGCCACGCGCTATGATCGCTGTGCTCACAGATTCCTTTCAGCAATTCACCTTGCGGCTATCGTTATTTTTTACCTTTAATGAGTCCTGAGTCTACAAGATGGCCGCCATTCTGGACAAGTTCCCGAAGCTCCGGGTTTGCGCCGCGCATCTGGGGGGCTTCCGGCAATGGAAGTACGCGCTGGACGTGCTGGCCGACCGCAACGTCTGGATGGACACGTCCTCCTGCATGCAGGAGATCGACGACGACACCCTGCGCGCCATCCTGCGGCGGCACCCGCGCGAAAGGCTGGTCTTCGGCACGGATTACCCCATCATGGACCCGCAGGACGAGATCGACGCCCTCCAGCGCCGCACCCGCTTCACGGACAGCGAGCTTGACGAGCTGCTCATGAACGGATCGGCCATGCTTTTTGGCTGAGCCCGGCCCCTGCGCTTTCGTCCACGGGCGGTTGCGCGGGAGGGGCCCGGCCCCGTGCACGGCAAGGCCCCGTTTCCTGCCGGGAACGGGGCCTTGTTCTGCGCGCCTTGCGGAGAAGGGGGGATCAGTTCTGCGGGGCTGCGAGGCGGGCGCCGATGCAGCCCACGAGGATCAGCAGCATGAAGCCGGCCTGGGGCAGGGAGATGCGGTCTTGAAAGAAGAGCATGCCGCCCACGGCCACGCCGATGGAGCCGAGGCCGGTCCACAGCGCGTAGGACAGGCCGGCGGGCAGGAAGCGCATGGCGTAAGACAGCAGGCCCATGTTGAGGAAGCTCAGGACAATGGGGATGAGGGAGGCAACAAGGGGACGGGAGGTCGTGGGAGCCCATTTGAGGCTCAGGCCCCAGATAATTTCCGTGACGACTGCGGTGCACAAGGCAAGCCAGGGCATGGGGATACTCCTTGCGGCTTACGTGGTGAGCGCGGGCATGCGGAAGCCTGAAGATCATGCCCGCGTTCCTCCGCAAGGAGGGCGCATGCCGGCTTTCTACCATCCGGGGCATCCCGTGGCAAGTCCTAGGCTCAGGACTCATTATTTCCAATGACGTCAAAAAAGGATAAGTATGGATATGGAGGTTTCTATGTCCACTCTTTTTTACCTTTCTTCCGCTCAGATGGATGTCATTCGCCCTTTTTTTCCTCGTTCAAGAGGCATTCCCAGAAGGGACGATCAAAAAATTATCAGTGGAATTATCCATGTTCTCAAGTTCGGTCTCCGATGGAAGGATGCTCCAAAAGAATACGGCCCCTATAAAACTCTTTAGGCTCTTGACTAGCTGAGAGGATTTTCTCTGAGCAGTTTTAGCACCAGAAGGTAAATGTCCTCTTGTCTATGATTAAACCGAAACTCACATTCTTTCAAATGGAGATATAACGTTTGTTTTTGAAGGCCTCTAAAACGAACCAGCCGGGTTTTTGCATAGCTCCAAAAACTTTCTATCCCATTGATATGTGATTGCTTATTGGAAAATTCATTGTGCGAATGCTGGACGCGGAAGTGTTTTTGGTATCCCAAATCGACGAGCCCGTCATAACCTCGCCAACCATCGGAATGAATGACGCTTTCAAGGTCTACACGTCCACGTATGATGCCCTGGAGAGTGGCTCTGGAGCAATCAGGAACGATCTCCGTATAGACGTTATCATTGCGTTTGAACAGGCCGAAAACAATGGTTTTTCCGCGTGCTCCACGGCCTCTGATGCCCCTGACCCGGCGAGCGCCGAAGTAGCTTTCATCAACCTCGACTTCCCCTTTGACGGGAGACTCCGCCTCGCAATAACGGGCAATTCTTTCCCGGAAAGCCGTCACATACCGGTTGACGGTGTTTCGGTTAACACCGGACAATTCCGCAATCTGTGAAGCTGTCAAATCAACGGAAAAAAGCTTCACAAGTTGCCGAATTTTTGCCTCGGAAATTCTTGAACGATATGCGTACTTGTTTTTCATTGCCATGACTACCTGGATAACCTTTTTAGGATATCTCAGCTAGTCAAGAGCCTTTAATATTACATAGCACATAGTATAGATATTTATAGTTACAATCATTAATTTTTGGCTTTAAAATTTTAACACCATCAGCCCCTATAAAAAAAGGAGTGTTAATATATTTCAATATTCTTGTATGATCTCCAAAATAATGACTGGTATATCAGAATATAATCCATTTTTCTCATTTCTATATCCAGAAATGAGATGCTTCCCTTGGTCAATAATGGGATATTTTCCAGAAGTTAGATATTCTGAGGCGGGTATCTTATAGCCCAGTCTGGTATCATCTTTAAAAATTTGTGAAAATTGAGCCATCACAGCATCTCCTCCAGTTCGGCCAGCCCTGCAGAAATCTGCATTTCCAGCTCGTGCAGTTCGGTCATGAGTTGCTGCGTAGGGGGATATTCCACAGGCGTATATTCCACCTGCTTGTACTTGTTGAGGGAAAGGTCATAGCCGTTGGCGACGATCTCTTCCTTTTGCACAAAGAAGGACTGTTCCGTGCGGGCGCGGTCCTTCTCCTTTTCCAGAGCGGCAAAACGGGCGATGATGTCGGGGATGTCGTTCTGCGCCACGGGCGTGCGCTTGTCGTCCAAAGAAAAGCCGTCGGCCTGCATGTCGTAGAACCAGACGTTGCCCGTGCCGCCCGCCGCGGTTTTGGTGAAGATGAGTACGGCGGTGGAGACACCCGCGTACGGCCTGAACACGCCGGAGGGCATGGAGATGACGGCCCGCAGCTGATGCTGCTCCACCAGCTCCCTGCGGATGGACTGATGCGCCTTGCTGCTGCCGAAAAGCACACCGTCGGGCACGATGCAGGCGCATTGGCCGCCCTTTTTCAGCAGACGCAAAAAAAGCGCAAGAAACAGGAGTTCCGTTTTTTTGGTGCTGGTCACAGCCTTTAGGGAGTCGCTGATGCTTTCGGCGTCGATGCTGCCCTTGAACGGCGGATTCGCCAAGCACATGGTGAACGCGGCGTTCACGGTGTTTTCCTTGGACACGCTGTCCCGGTAGCGGACATCCGGGTGATGTATGGAGTGCAGCATAAGGTTCATGGCCGAAATGCGCAGCATGGTGGGGTCGGTATCGTAACCGGTAAAGGCCGGCCCAGCGAAATGCTCCCACTGCTCCGTGGTCATGCCGCTTTCGTAGTGCGCGCGGATGTATTCGGCGGCGGAAATAAGAAATCCCGCCGTGCCGCAGGCCGGGTCGCAGATGACGTCGTCGGGCGTGGGGCGCAGAAGGGCGACCATCATGTCGCGGATGTGCTTGGGGGTGCGGAACTGCCCGTTGCGGCCCGCCGTGGAGAGCTTGCCAAGCATGTATTCGTACAGGTCGCCCTGCATGTCGAGGTCGGCAATATCATGCTCATACAGTTCTTCCAGCCCGGTGACGACCTTTTCCAGCACCTGCGGCGTGGGCATGAGAAATACGGCGTCCTTCATGAAATGGGCAAAGGCCGCCTGTGCCGTGCCGTCATCGACATCCGGCAGCGGGACGAACGTGCCTTTTTCCTCGTCGAAGTCCGGCAGCCTGCCGCCCCTCATGCCCTTGATGGCCGGAAAAACGCGCTGGGACATGACGTCGAACATATATTGGGCGTCTTTGTTCTTGAATTTGCTCCAGCGCATGGACTGGCCGGCGGGCGTCTGCGGAAAAATTTTTTCCACCTTCATGCCGAGGGCTTCGTATCTTTCGTTTTCCAGCTCTTTGACATCCAGCGCGCGGACGAACATGAGGTAGGTAAGCTGTTCAATAACGGTGAGCGGGTTGGCCAGACCCGCGGAAAAGATGTCGAGCCAAATCTTATCAACTTTATTTTTTACGGCCCCCGTAATCATGGGCTCTCCTGAATGTTGTTGTCGTTAGCCTGCCGGAACGGACAGGGGAATCATACTGAGCAGGGTAGTCAAATTTGAGAAAAGAATAAAGAAAGAGGAGAGGGCATTTTGTGTTCGCGGCGTATCCATATGGGGCCTGCCTGCTAAAACGCCTCGTACTCCCCGATGGCGCAACGGTCCTGCAACGCGGGCAGGGTGCGCTCCAGCAGCACGCCGTCGCTGTGGCGGGTGTCGTAGCCGTAGGTGACGCGGATGCCCAGGGTCACGAAGCGCACCGCGCGCTCCAGGGCCACGGGCAGGCTGTCCCCCTGAAGGAACGCCCCCACCAGCACGCTGGAGAAGGTATCGCCCGTGCCGGGATAGAAGGCCGGGATGTAGGGCGACTCCATCTTCCAGAAGCGCCCCTGCTCGCGGTCATAGGCCACGGCCGCGCAATGGCCGGGCCGGGCCGCCGGGGCGCTGGTGATGACCACCCTGTCCGGCCCCATGGCCGCCAGGCGTCGCAGCTGCTCCTTGAGGCCGTCGGGCGAGATGTCCGGCCGGTAGGGTTCGTCCAGCAAAAAGGCCGCTTCGGTGAGGTTGGGCGTGATGACGTGGGCGTGGCCGATGAGCTGGCGCATGGCCTCCACCATCTCCGGCGTCTGGGTGGGGTCCAGGGTGCCGTTGTCGCCCAGCACGGGGTCCACCAGCGCGAAACCGCCGGGCTTGAGGAAGTGGCCGATGCAGCGGGCCGCTATCTCCAGCTGGAGCGGATTGCCCAGAAAGCCGGAATAGACGGCGTCGAAGCTCAGGCCCATCCGCTGCCAGTGATCCAGCATGGGCCCCATCTCGGCGGTCAGGTCATGAAAGGTGAAGCCTTCCACGCCGGAGGTCTGGGAAGACAGGACCGCCGTGGGCAGGGGGCAGGTCTGGACGCCCATGCTGGCAAGGATGGGGATGACCACGGTCAGCGAGGCTCGCCCGAAACCGGAAAGGTCATGGATGGCGGCCACACGTTGCAGGGGGATCTCGTGCATGGGTACCTCAGCGGGAAGGGGTTGGGGGACTGGTGCCTAGATCTTCTCCAGCGCCAGCCGGAAGGCGAAACAGATGAAGATGAGGCCCGTGAGCCGGTGCAGCCAGGCCTGGAAGGACGGCCGGGCGAACAGGCGGCGGATGCGGTGCAGCAAGCTGGCCAGCAGCACGAACCAGCCCAGGCAGAAAAAGGCCATGATGCCGCCCAGCTCCAGGAATTGCGGCCAGAGGGCGGCATGCGGGTCCAAAAACTGCGGCAGCATGGTCAGGAAAAAGACCACGGCCTTGGGGTTGAGGGCATTGGTCAAAAATCCCTGCCGGAAGGCCCGGCGACGCAGGCCGCGGACAGGCTGCACTTCCTCTTCCTGCCCTCCGTGACGCACCACGGCGGCCGTGACCTCACGCCCGGCCCGCAGGGCATGGATGCCCATCCAGAACAGATAGGCGGCCCCCGCATAGCGCAAAAGCGTGAACAGGGTGACGGACTGGGCGATGACCGCGCTGATGCCCAGCATGGCGGCCGAGGTGTGGACCATGATGCCCAGCGCCACGCCGCAGGCCGCGGCCTGACCGGAGCTGCGCCCCTCCGCCAGGGACGTTCGGACGATGAGGGCAAAATCCGGGCCGGGCAGCATGACCAGCAGGGCCGCCAGCGGGATGTAGAGGAGCAGGTTTTCCAATGAGACCATGCGTCGTTCCTGTAGGTCGCCCGCGATCACGGGGCGGGAAACAAAGGGAGGAAGGGCCCTTCCCGCAGGGATGGCCCTTCCTCCCGGACATACGAAGATAGTGCAGTGACGCGGCTGCCTACAGGCAGGCGCCGATGATCTCGCCGAATTCCTGGCAGCCCACCACGCGGGCGCCTTCCACCTGGGCGGCCAGGTCCACGGTGACGGCGCGGCCGGCGATGGCCTTGCTCATGGCGTTGCGGATGCGCTCGGCAGCCGCGGGCACGCCCATCTGTTCCAGCATCAGGGCGCCGCACAGGATCACGCTGCCGGGGTTGGCCTTGTCCTGACCGGCGATGGTGGGAGCGGTGCCGTGGGTGGCCTCATAGAAGGCCAGGGAGTCGGACATGTTGACGCCCGGGGCCAGGCCCAGACCGCCCACCTGCGCGGCCAGGGCATCGGAGATGTAGTCGCCGTTGAGGTTGGGAGTGGCCAGGATCTGGTACTGTTCGGGACGCAGCAGGGCTTCCTGGAACATGGCGTCGGCGATGCGGTCCTTGACCACCAGGCGGCCTTCCACGGGTTCCTTCTCGGTGCAGGTCAGGTCGCCGAATTCCTGGGCGGCCACATCATAGCCCCACTGGCGGAAGCCGCCTTCGGTGAACTTCATGATGTTGCCCTTGTGCACCAGGGTCAGGCTCTTGCTGCCGGTATCCAGGGCAAAGCGCAGGGCGCGGCGCACCAGGCGTTTGGAGCCGAACTCGCTCATGGGCTTGATGCCCACGGCGGCTTCCTCGCGGATCTTGGTCACGCCGAACTCTTCACGCAGGAAGGCGATGAGCTTCTTGGCTTCCGGGGTCTGGGCGGCGTATTCGATGCCCGCGTACACGTCTTCGGTGTTCTCGCGGAAGATGACCATGTTCACGCGCTCGGGATGCTTGACCGGCGTTTCCAGGCCTTCGAAGTGACGCACGGGACGGATGCAGGCGTACAGGTCCAGCGTCTGGCGCAGGGCCACGTTGAGGCTGCGGATGCCGGTACCCACAGGAGTGCCCAGGGGGCCCTTCATGGCGAAATCGGCGGTGCGCAGGGCGTTCATGGTCTCCTCGGGCAGGGGGGAGCCGGTCTCGGCCGTGGCCTTTTCACCGGCCAGCAGTTCCACCCACTCGATGCGCATGTCCGATTCCTTGGCCAGCGCGGCGTCGATGACAGGGCGGGCGGCGCGCCAGATTTCGGGGCCGATGCCGTCGCCTTCGATCCAGTAAACTCGTTTGCTGCTCATTGTCTGCATCCTTTTCTGTATTCCTGATTGCGGCCGCCGGGGGCGGGCCTGTAGGCAAAAAACGGCGCACCGGGGAACCGGCGCGCCGCCATGCGTCTAGTCTTCGGCTGCGCGGGCTTCCTGCTGCAGGGCCTGCGAGCGCTTGAGCAGCTGCTCAAGCTGGATGTCCACACCGATGACGCCCACGATATTGTCGTCATCGTCCGTCACCGGGCAGGACACGGTGATGACCAGCTTGCCCGTGAACTGGGACTGGTACACGTCCATGATGTGCATGTCGCCGGTCTGCATGGGCATCTTGAACCATTCGCGCTGCGAGAAGTCGAAGCCGATGGGCAGGGCCTCGTACTTTTCACGGTAAGCCGGGTCGGTGATGGCCGCGCACTTGAGGCTGCCCTGGGTATCCGTGAGGTAGAGGTACTGGATGAAGGGGTACTCGCGCGAGAAGCTGTCCAGACGGGCGCAGGCATGCTTGCCGAAGTCCCGCAGGTCCTCGTTCTGCGCCAGACGGGCGATGAGGTGGGCGGCCAGCTCGTCGGCCAGTTCCTTCATGTGGTCGAACTCGGTCTCGAACAGCTCCGGCATGTAGCGCTGCACCAGGGCCGCCATCTCGTCGTGCGAAAGGTGCGTGGTGCGGCCGGTGTCGTAGATGGCCACGATGGCTTCGTAGATCTTGCCCACGGCGGGGTGCTTCTTGCAGATCTGCTTGCCTTCGGGCAGCTTGAGATTGACGTTGATCCAGTAGGCCACCCCGGCACGGCCGGTCTTGTCGGTGATGATGATGGGCACGGGACGGCCCAGCAGATGCTTGGTGTCGAAGATGTTGTAGATCTCTTCGTTCTTGGCCAGACCGTCGGCATGCACACCGGCGCTGGTGGCGTTGAAGTCGCGGCCCACGAAGGGATAGTTGTAGGGGATGTTGTAGTGCAGTTCTTTTTCGAAGAACTCGGCCACCTCGCTCAGGATGGTGGTGTCGGCGGCGGCATCGTCACCGGTGAGCGAGATGTACTCGATGATCAGGGCTTCCAGCGGCGTGTTGCCCGTGCGCTCGCCAAAGCCGAACAGCGTGCTGTTGACCGCGCCGCAGCCGTTGAGCCAGGCCGTGACGCCGTTGACCAGCACCTTGTGGAAGTCGTTGTGGCCGTGCCATTCCAGCCATTCGCCGGGCACACCGGCCTCGTCGGTGAAGGCACGCACGATGCGCTGCACCGAGCGGGGCAGGGCCGCGCCGGGATAGGGCACGCCGTAGCCCATGGTGTCGCACAGGCGGATCTTGACCGGCATGCCGCTCTGCTGGCTCAGCTCCATGAGTTTCTGGGCAAAGGGCAGGCAGAAGCCGTAGATGTCGGCGCGGGTCACGTCCTCGAAATGGCAGCGCGGGATGATGCCCCACTCCAGGGCCTGCCGGGCCAGGTCAAGATACATGTCCATGGCCTGCTGGCGGGTCTTCCCCAGCTTGAGATAGATATGGTAGTCCGACACGCTGGTCAGCATGCCGGTCTCGTCGAACTCCATGTCCCGGGCCAGCTTGAGGTCTTCCTTGTTGGCGCGGATCCAGGAGGTCACGCGCGGGAAGCGGTAGCCGCGCGCCCGGCAGACGTCGATGCACTTGCGGTCCTTGGCCGAGTACAGGAAGAACTCCGACGCCGTGATGAGGCCCGTCTTGCCGCCCATGCGGTGCAGGAAGTCGAACATCTTGGCCACCTGCTTGACCGTATACGGCGGCCGGGCCTGCTGGCCGTCACGGAAGGTGGTGTCCGTGATGCGCATCTGTTCGGCAGGACGCGGGGCAAGGAGCACCTCGTCGAAAGTCGTGCGACAGATGCTGGTGTAAGGAAAAAGCTCGCGGTACAGCTGGGGCTGTTCCCGTTCCTGAAGCGAAAGCGGGCGAACGCTGCCCGTCTGATGGATGATGCTGCTCATGGAACTCCGTCCGGCCTGAAAAGTGACGTACAAGGTAAGGAACATATCCTGTTAGCGACGGCGCGTCAAAGGGCTGGCGGGACGGCGCTCCGGCCTTCGGACGTGTCGAAGGATGCGCCGCCGGGACTTGCCAGAACAGGCAAAATGACGGATTGTACCGCCTATCGGAGCCCATCCTCCGGTTGAAGGAGCTTTTATGTCGGTTTGTGTGCAGTACCCCTCGGCGGGCTGCATTGTGGAATATCTTGAAGGCAATGCCATCCAGATCGCGCTGGTCACCGAAGAATCTGGCGGCAAACTGCGTCTTTTGCTGCCCAACCGGCGCGAGACGCGTCTCACCACGTCGCGCCTGCTGCCCTGGGCCGGACCCGCGCTGGGCTCCGTGCCCGGCAAGGACGAGTCCGCCC
>ERZ857801.3609-NODE-3609-length-10504-cov-4.789262_pt1 | contig 10504 bp, 7 predicted proteins | sample MGYA00519762_ERZ857801 | MGnify/ENA primary metagenome ERZ857801 (study PRJEB31778, sample SAMEA3449368) | human gut metagenome | biome: human gut; feature: human-associated habitat; material: faeces | place: United Kingdom | collected 2010/2012 ...
CCTCCTTCGGCGTCTCCCGGGCAGCAGCCCCGGACCAGCTCCCCGCCGCCGTGGAGGAGACCTTCCTGGCGGCGGGCAAGGCCGTGCTGCAGGAGAGCCATCCCCGGTCCAGCTGGCGTTCCAGCGCGGAATTCCGCCTGGCGCTGCTGGAGGAGCTGACGGCCCAGGCCCTGCGGCAGGCCGCAGCCGTGGCGAAGGAGGCGTGAGAGATGCAACAGATCACCATTCATGTGACCGTCAATGACGAAGCATACACCCGCACGGTGCCTGTGAACATGACCCTGCTCCAATTCCTGCGGGAGGAGCTGCACCTGACCGGTACCAAAGAGGGGTGCGACGAGGGGGAGTGCGGCGCCTGCACCGTCCTGGTGGACGGCACGGCCATCGACTCCTGCATCTACCTGGGCGTGTGGGCCCAGGGTAAGAGCATCCTCACCGTGGAGGGCCTCCAGGAGCCGGACGGGGGCCTGTCCCCCATCCAGCGGGCCTTTGTAGAGGAGGCCGCCGTCCAGTGCGGCTTCTGCACCCCCGGCATCATCATGTCCGCCGTGGAGATCGTCGGCTCCGGCAAGCAGTACACCCGGGAGGAGCTGCGCAAGCTCATCTCCGGCCACCTGTGCCGCTGCACCGGCTATCAAAACATTCTGAACGCCGTGGAGCGGGCGGTAAACGAGGCCCACAGGTTCGTGGGAAAAGGGGAATAAAGACAAACGGGAGACGCCTGTCGGGCGTCTCCCGTTTTGTGGGCCGATGAGGGCATCGGCCCCTACGGGCCGTGCGGAATTGGCTCCTAATACGTGCATACCTGGTCCGAGGTTCGGATCTTGCGCCGTGGACAATGACAGTGCCCGTACCAAAGGGGGAAATAGCTGCCATCCCGGTAAATATAGTGCTGACGGTAGTGGACGCAAGTCCCGCATACCTGTCCGTCTACAATTTCATATTTATACATCCTTATCACCTAAGACTATTTTATGCAAAAAGTGCATAAAATGCAATATGCAGTTTTTGCATGATATATGCTGATTACCGGTGATGCTTATGTACCCGCGATTGGCGGAACTGCGGGAGGATCATGATCTGTCCCAGGCGGAAATGGCAAAGATATTGAGGGTCAGTCAGGCCACCTATTCCCGGTATGAGACCGGGCGTTTGGATATTCCCAGCCAGACGCTGATTGCTCTGGCCCGGTATTATGGGGTAAGTGTGGATTATCTGCTGGGGCTGGATCACAGGCGGTAGGGGGGCGGTACCCGCATCGCCCCGCCCGGACGAAAAAAAGACCTGCGGCATTTGCCGCAGGTCTTTTTGACAATCAGCACATGGGCTTCAGGTCGGGGGAGACGATCAGGGTGGCCTCGGTGGCGGCCTGTACCTGCTCCACAGTGAACTCGGGGTTGATCTCCACCAGCTCCAGGCCCTTGTCGGTCACGTTGATGACGCACATCTCGGTGATGATCTTGGTGATGCAGTGGACGGCGGTGTAGGGCAGCCTGCACTTCTTCAGGATCTTGGGGTTGCCCTTGGCGGTGTGCTCCATGGCGACGATGACTTCCTTGGCGCCCACCAGCAGATCCATGGCGCCGCCCATACCGGGCATCTTCTTGCCGGGGATAATCCAGTTGGACAAGGAGCCCTCCTCGTCTACCTCCAGGCCGCCCAGAATGGTGGCGTTTACATGGCCGCCGCGGATAAAGCCGAAGGAGGTGGCGGAGTCGATGTAGCAGCCGAAGGGAGCGGCCTGGGCGGGCTGTCCGCCGGCGTCGGTCTTATAGCGGGGGTCGGCCTCCTCGGGCGTGGGCTTGGCTCCGGTGCCGATGATGCCGTTCTCAGACTGGAGAATCACATGCACCCCCTCAGGCAGGTAGGCGGGTACCAGGGTGGGCAGGCCGATGCCCAGGTTGACCACGTCGCCGTCCTTCAGCTCCTGGGCGACGCGCTTGGCAATAAAGCCCTTGATCTCAGACTTTTCCATTACGCATTCCCTCCATCCACGATGTAGTTGACAAAGGCGCCGGAGGTCACGACGTTCTCAGGCTGGATGTCGCCGATCTCCACCACATTGTCCGCCTCGGCGATCACCACGTCGGCGGCGGTGGCCATGACGATGTTGAAGTTGCGGGTCGTGCCCTTGTACCAGATGTTGCCGAACTTGTCCACAAGATAGCCGTTGATGAGGGCGAAATCGGCACGGATGGGCTTCATGAGCAGATAGTCTCTGCCGTCAATGGTCTGCTTGCCCAAGCAGAAGGGGGAGTCCTCCACGATGGTGCCCACACCGGTGGGGGTGAGCACGCCGCCCAGGCCGGCGCCGCCGGCGCGGATCATCTCCGCCAGAGTGCCCTGGGGAATCAGGTCCACGGTCAGGGTCTTGTCCACCATGCCCTGAGTGCCCACGTCGGGGGTCATGCCCACGTGGGTGGCGATGACGTGCTTGACCTGATGGTTGTGCACCAGCTTGGCCACGCCGTAGAATTCCTCGCCATTGGGGCCGGTGGCCATGCCGCAGTCGTTGCCGATGATGGTCAGGTCCTTGGTGCCCTTCTGAGCCAGAGCTTCGATGATGTGATGGGCGCTGCCGCAGCCCAGGAAGCCGCCGTACATGATGGTCGCCCCGTCGGGGATCATGTCCACAGCCTCCGCAACAGAAATAATCTTATTGCGCACAGTGTTACCCTCCTAGTTCAAATTAGAGTGGGGTGTTCGCGTTATAGTTGGGAGGAAGGACGGTCCGCCACCCTTCCTCCCGCTTAGTTTAGCACTTTTCGAAGATGGTGGCAACACCCATGCCGCCGCCAATGCACAGGGTGGCCAGGCCCTTCTTGGCATCGGGCCGTTTGGCCATCTCATGGAGCAGGGTGACGATGATGCGGGCGCCGGAGCAGCCGACAGGGTGGCCGATGGCGATGGCGCCGCCGTTGACGTTGACCTTCTCCATGTCGAAGCCCAGCTCGCGGGCCACGGCGATGGACTGGGCGGCAAAGGCCTCGTTGGCCTCCACCAGGTCCATGTCCTCGATCTTCAGGCCGGCCTTCTCCATGGCCTGACGGGAGGCGGGCACGGGGCCCACGCCCATGATCTTGGGGTCCACGCCGCCCTGGCCCCAGCTGACCAGCTTGGCCATGGGCTTCAGGCCGTACTTCTCAACGGCCTCGCCGGAGGCCAGGATGATGGCGGCGGCGCCGTCGTTGATGCCGGAGGCGTTGGCGGCGGTGACGCGCTGCTCATGCTTCTTGGTGTCGGCCTCGTGGATCTGAGTGGGCTGGAAGGAGTGCTCGATGGTGTCCTCCACACCCTCGGGGCCCACAGGGAAGGCGCCGCGCAGCTTGGAGATGTTCTCGGGGGTCACGCCGGCGCGGGGGAACTCGTCCACCTTGAACTCCACGGTCTCCTTCTTCTTCTTGATCATGATGGGCACGATCTCGTCGTCGAAGCGGCCGGACTTCTGGGCAGCCTCAGCCTTGTTCTGGGAGGAGGCGGCGAACTCGTCCAGCTCCTGGCGGGTGATGCCCCACACGTCGCAGATGTTCTCGGCGGTGGTGCCCATGTGATAGTTGTTGTAGGCGTCCCACAGGCCGTCCTTGATCATGGTGTCCACCATCTTGTTGTCACCCATGCGGGCGCCCCAGCGGGCGGCGGGGATGGCGTAGGGGGCGGCGGACATGTTCTCGGTGCCGCCGGCCACGATGATGTCGGAGTCGCCGGCCAGAATGGAACGGGCGCCCTCAATGACGGACTTCATGCCGGAGCCGCACACCATGCCCACGGTGTAGGCGGGGACGCTGATGGGGATGCCGGCCTTCAGCGCGCACTGGCGGGCCACGTTCTGGCCCAGGCCGGCGGGGAGGATACAGCCGAACATGACCTCGTCCACCTGCTCAGGCTTTACGCCGGCGCGGCTCAGAGCCTCCTTGATTACGGTGGCGCCCATCTCGGCGGCGGGGGTGTCCTTCAGGCTTCCGCCAAAGGAACCGATGGCGGTACGGCAGCAGTTGACCACATAGACTTCTTTCATTCTGTTACCTCCAAAATGATGTAGAGTGGCGCCCAAGGGACGCCCTTGTCCGCTCTCAACTCGATTATACCCAATGGTAATGGAAAAAGCAATGAAATTTTTTGCTCCCAAGTTGCGTTTTCGTGCACTTTCCCGGGAAATCGGAGGGGGCTGTCAGGGGGCCGCTCCAGCCTTCGCATAGTCGGCCACCAGGGCCTGGGCCGCGCGCAGGGGGTCCTCCCCCTTCCGGAGGCGGAAGGTGAACCGGGGCACGTCCCCGGGGGTGAGGAGAAGGCGGTTTTTGTACTTCTCCATCCCGCACAGCCCGGAGAACTGCTCCAGGCTGAACCGGCCCAGGGTGAACACCAGCTGTCCGTTTTTCTGGGAGATGTCGGTGATCTCCGCCTGGGCGGCGGCGGCGCGGAGGAGGGCCACGGAGATCAGGTTGTTTACTGTCCGTGGCGGCTCGCCGTACCGGTCGATGAGCTCATCCACCAGGTCGTCCGCGTCCTCCTCGCTGCGGATGGCGGCGATGCGCCGGTACAGGTCCATGCGCTGCTCGGGCGCGGGGACGTACCGGTCGGGGATGGAGGCGGCGATGGACAGGTCGGCGGCACACTCGGTGCGCTGGGGCGCCGGCTGGCCCTGCTCGGTGAGGACGGCCTCCTCCAGCAGCTTCAGATACATGTCATAGCCCACCGACAGCATAAAGCCGCTCTGCTCCGGCCCCAGCACGTTGCCCGCCCCCCGGATCTCCAGGTCTCGCATGGCGATCCTGAAGCCGGAGCCGAACTCGGCAAACTCCCGGATGGCGGACAGGCGCTTGGAGGCCACCTCGGTGAGCACCTTGCCCCGGCGGTAGGTGAGGTAGGCGAAGGCCCGGCGGCTGGACCGGCCCACCCGGCCCCGGATCTGGTGGAGCTGGGCAAGCCCCAAGTGGTCGGCGTCCTCGATGATGAGGGTGTTGGCGTTGGGCAGGTCGATGCCCGTCTCGATGATGGTGGTGCACACCAGCACATTCAGCTCCCCGTCGGTCATGCGGCTCATCACGTCGTCGATGGCCTCCTGGGTCATCTTCCCGTGGGCCACCCCCACGGCGGCGTCCTCCCCCAGCATCTGCTGGATGCGCCCGGCGGTGCGGTCGATGGTCTCCACCCGGTTGTGGAGGTAGTACACCTGTCCGCCCCGCTCCAGCTCCCGGCGCATGGCGTCGGCCAGGACGGGCCAGTTGTGCTCCAGTACATAGGTCTGCACCGGCAGGCGGTCGGCGGGGGGCTCCTCCAGGGTGGACATGTCCCGGATGCCCGACATGGCCATGTTCAGGGTCCGGGGGATGGGGGTGGCGGACAGGGTGAGCACATCCACCTGGGCAAAGCGCTCCTTCAGCTTCTCCTTGTGCTTCACCCCGAAGCGCTGCTCCTCGTCCACCACCAGCAGCCCCAGGTCCTTGAACTTCACGTCCTTGTTGAACAGCCGGTGGGTGCCGATGAGGATGTCCACCGAGCCGTTTTCCACCTTGCGCAAGGTCTCCTTCATCTGGGCGGGGGTGCGGAAGCGGGAGACCACGTCGATGGACACCGGGTACTTGGCAAACCGCCGCAGGGCGGTGAGGTAGTGCTGCCGGGCCAGGACGGTGGTGGGCACCAGCACGGCGGCCTGCTTCCCGTCCAAAACGCACTTCATCATGGCCCGGAAGGCCACCTCCGTCTTGCCGTAGCCCACGTCGCCGCACAGCAGCCGGTCCATGGGGACGGGGCGCTCCATGTCCCGCTTGATCTCGTCCACGCACCGGAGCTGGTCCTCTGTCTCGGTGTACTCAAACTGCTCCTCGAACTCCCGCTGCCAGGGGGAGTCGGGGGAGAAGGCGAAGCCGGGCTGCCGCTGCCGCTGGGCGTAGAGCTGGATGAGGCCCTTGGCCAGGTCCTCCACCGCCTTCTTGGCCTTCTTCTTGGCCCGTTCCCAGTCGGTGCCCCCCAGCTTGGACAGCTTCCTTGTCTCCTGGGCGTCCTCGCCCCCGCCGATATACTTGGAGATCAGGTCCAGCTGGGTGGCGGGCACATACAGCACGTCGCTGCCCGCGTAGGCGATCTTCACATAGTCCTTCTCAATCCCGTCGGCGGGCATCTTCACCATGCCCACATACCGGCCCACACCGTGGTGCTCGTGGACCACCAGGTCCCCGGGGGACAGGTCGGCGTAGGACTTTAATTTCTGCCGGTTGGTGGGGCCCTTCTTAGCGGCGGCCCGGGAGCGGGAGGGTTTCCTTGCGCCCCCCTCCTGGCCCTCGGTGATGACGGCCAGCTTCAAATCCGGGTACTCCAGCCCGCCGGACAGGCCGCCCACCGTGAGGATGATCTGCCCCGGCTTGGGCAGAGCCTTCAGGGCAAAGTCCACGGCGGACTTCACCTTCTGCTCCCGCAGAAGGGTCTGGAGGTTCAGAGCCCGCTGCTCGCTGGACACCAGCACCAGCACGGCAAAGCCCGCGCTCTGGTAGTGGGAGAGGTCCTGCACCGCCGTCTCCAGGCTGGCCCCGAAGGAGGGCAGCTGCTTGGCCATGACGGACAGGAGACACTTGGGGTTCACCGGGTAGGAGGACAGGGAGAAGGAGTCCAGATAGGCAAAGGGGAAATCCTCCAGACGGCGGCACAGCCGGTCGAAGGGGAGGCACAGCTCCCCGCAGGAGCCGTCCAGCTCCCCCCGCTCCAGCAGGGTCTTCACGTCCTCCTCCAGCTGCCACTGGTAGGTCTTGGCCCGCTCCCCCACCCGGCTGCTCTCGGAGAAAAGCACGCAGGCGTCCAGGGGCAGGAAGTCCGCCGCCGTGGCCAGCTTGGGGTAGATGAGGGGCAGGTACCGGTCGGCGGCGGGGAAGGAGCGGCCCTCCCCCAGGGCGTCCCGGTCCTGCTGGAGGGTGACGACCAGGTCCTCGTTCCCGTCCCTCCGGGCTTTGGAGGCCAGTTTGTCCAGCCTTTCCAGCAGACTGGACAGCCCCCCGTGGGCCAGCTGGGGCAGGGTTTCCGCCGCAGGCAGGAGGACGGCCCGGTCCACGTTCTCGGTGCGCCGCTGGGTGGAGGGGTCAAAGGTCCCCATGGTGTCCAGCTCGTCCCCCCAGAACTCCGCCCGGACGGGGGCGGCCATGCCGGGGGAGTACACGTCCAGAATGCCGCCCCGCAGGGCAAACTGGCCCGCCCCCTCCACCTGGTCGCAGCGGACGTAGCCGGCGGCGGTGAGGGCCTCAGTGAGCTGGTTCAGGTCGGCCTGCTGCCCCGGCTCCAGCACCGTGCAGGCAGAGTCCAGCACCTCGGGGGGCAGGGTGCGCTGCTGGAGAGCCTCCACCGTGGCCACCAGACAGGGGAGCTCCCCATTGCGGAGCTTCCACAGCAGGGCCAGCCGCCGGTGCTCCCACTGGCGGGAGACGGTGGCGATGCTGTGGAACACGAAGGAGCGGGAGGCCAGCACCGGGACTTCCCCCCCGGTGAGATAGGACAGGTCCCGGGCCATCCGCCCGGCCTCCCCCTCGTCGGCGCACACCACCACCACCGGACGGCCGGTCTCCTGCCCCAGGGCGGCGGCGAAGTGGGCCCGGTGGACCGCCGCCAGGCCGGAGACGGCGGCGGGGGACTTCCCGCCCTCCAGGGCGGCGGTCAGCTCCTGAAATTCCGGCAGATTTTTCAAAACAGAGCGGAGCAATTCCACTCACAATCACTCCCTGTATCAAACTATTCCATGATATGGAAATTATAACGCGGCAATGCCCCCCGGTCCGTGGGACAGGGGGGTCCTATCAAGTACAGCACTAGTTTACCCGCTTTCCGCCCCTCCGTCAAGCGGGGGACTCTCCTGATGCAGAAGCTGGGAGTTGGAAAAAGGTTCCTCCGCCGCCAGATGGGCGGCAGAGGAACCTGAGCTTGTCAAAAACCTCTGTTGAGTAGAATTCGTCTCAGTGTTGGCGGGAGAGTGACGGCATTTTGAGCGGGTCAGGTGCCGTCGGTGGGGACCACCTTGTGCTCCCGGTAGTACTCCACCCACTGGTACTCCAGCAGGCGGTCGGCCACCTCCTGGGGCAGGTCGTCGGTGAGCTCCCCGTCGGGGGTCAGGTACAGGCCCTGGCTGTGGACCAGAGGGGTGAGGGAGCGGATCTCCTCCGCGTACTGGAGAAAGGCGGGGCCGGTCCATCCGCACTGCTCGAACAGCTCGTTCATCAGGAAGCAGGGGGAGAAGTCGCCGCCTTCCCCCTGGAAGTCCCGGTCCAGGGCCTCCTTGGCGGCGGAGTTGGCCCAGATCAGGTAGGGGGTGGAGTAGTATTCGTAAAAGCCCTCCAGGGTGGACAGGTCAAAGTCGGCCCCGATACCGGCATAGGCGCTGTTTCCGTTGCCGCCCCAGGGCTTGTGGTCGCCGAACAGGACCAGCACCACCGGCTCGTCCATGGCCTCCAGCTCGTCCACCATGGCGGTGACTGCGTCGATGGTCAGATTGATGCCGTGGAGGTAGTTGTTGAACACGTTGCAGGATTCCTCCGGCAGGCTGTCGGTCTCCGGGTCCAGATAGACCTCCAGGGCGGTGTGGTCCTCCTCATAGGGGCCGTGGTTCTGATAGCTCACCGAGAATGAGAACACCGGACGGCTGCTCTCCTCCAGCTGGGCCTGCAAATCCTTCACAATCTCCTCGGTGAGGATGTAGTCGGAGTTCCACTGGGCGTCCACCGGGTCCACCAGCTCGCCGTAGTGGTTCTCGGTGAACCAGTACTCCTGGAAGCCCAGGTACTGGTTCACGTTCTCTCGGTCATAGAACCAGCCGAAGCCCGGGTGCCCGCCCCGGGTCTGATAGCCCTGGCGGTCAAGGTACCACACATAGGAGTCAGTGGCCTTGGTGAAGTCCTGGTGCTGGCTGTAGCCGGTGAGGAATCCCCACTCGGTGTCCACCGTGCCGCCGGCGAAGATGTTGGTGAGCAGGTTGCCGGACACCGATTCCTCCTCCAGCTGGTGCCAGGGCTCGTAGACCGCCTGCACCGCCTCATGGTCCGCCAGGGCGGGGAAATCGGTGAGGTCGCAGAAGGCCTCCAGCATGATGCCCACCACATTGACCTCCTGCTCCTCCGGGATGTCCGCCTCGGCGTAGGACTCCAGGATGGCCTGGGCCGCCTGGGGGTCGTACCGCTCCGGGGGATGGGGGACCAGATCCTGAACGGTGTAGAGAAAGGCGTAGGCCGCGCCGTGGGAGAGGTATGCCTCCGCGTCGATCCAGGGGTTGACCAGGTCCTCCCCGGCCTGGGTCTGCTCATAGAGGTCCTCATTGCAGTACAGCCCCCCAAAGGCGGTGGCGGCCACCGCGATGGCGGAGAACAGCCCGAACAGCCGCAGGTCCCGCCGGATGGTCCGCCGCCGGGGGAGCAGGAGCAGGGCCAGCAGGAGCCCCGCCGCCGCCCAGAGCAGGACGTTCCGGATGGGGTCGGTCAGTTCCAGCGTGTACTTTCCGGCCATGTCCCCCGCCTCGGAGATCAGGGCCAGGTCGCTGGCCAGGAGAGGGTCCCCCCGCAGCTGAATTTTGTAGTAGTTGGCCGCCGTCAGCCCCAGCAGGGGGAGGGCGGAGGCCAGGTAGGCCAGCCAGCACCGGCCCAGGAGAAAATAAAACAGCCAGATGAGAATGACCCCGGGCAGGAGATTCAGGTACCACAGCATGGGGGTGTCCCAGTAGTAGTCTGAAAGGGAGGCGCTGGACAGGTCCGGGGAGGACCAGGCGGAGAGATACATCCCCAGAACGCCCAGCAGGAGCCCAAGAGCGGTCGTTCCCACCGCCAGCCAGAGGAGACGCCAGGGGCCTCTCTTGGACGGCTGCGCCTGGGGAAGGGTCTGGGCCGGTTCAAGACGGTTCAAAGCACGTTTCCTTCTCTCTTGTTAAATCTGTGTAAAGGCAGTGAAAAGAAGTATAGCACAGATTTTGTCGAGGGAAAAGAGATTTTGTAAAAAATCATGGATTTTGGAGGATTACCCTTAAAAAAGCCTGAAAAAGATATACAGAACCCGCCGCCCCAGGGATGGCGGGCCTGTTTTGCCGACAGTCGGCGCCGCGAACAGCCGTCCTCAGGTCTCCTCCAGAATCCGCCCGTCGGTGGAGATGGTCACCACCTGCCAGGGGATGAATTTGCCGCTCTCCTGGAGGGCCTTCTTCACCGCCAGCTCGATGCCGCCGCAGCAGGGCACCTCCATGCGCACCACGGTGACGCTCTTCAGGTCGTTGCGCCGGAGAATCTCCGTGAGCTTCTCGCTGTAGTCCACGCTGTCCAGCTTGGGGCAGCCCACCAGGGTGATGTGGTCCCGGATGAACCGCTCATGAAAACCCGCGTAGGCGTAGGCGGTGCAGTCGGCGGCCACCAGCAGCTTCTTCCCCTGGAAATAGGGGGCCTGGACGGGGACCAGCTTGATCTGCACCGGCCACTGGCTCAGCTGGCTCTCGCTGTCCTGGGCGGGCTGGACCGGGCCGGGGCCGGGGCGGCGCTCCAGGGACTTGGCGGCG
>ERZ857801.3610-NODE-3610-length-10503-cov-4.925249_pt1 | contig 10503 bp, 8 predicted proteins | sample MGYA00519762_ERZ857801 | MGnify/ENA primary metagenome ERZ857801 (study PRJEB31778, sample SAMEA3449368) | human gut metagenome | biome: human gut; feature: human-associated habitat; material: faeces | place: United Kingdom | collected 2010/2012 ...
GGTGTCCCGTGCCCTCGATGGCGGCGCGCAGGCGATCGTCCTTAATGCGAAGGTCATCGATCGTGCGCGTCTTGTATGCAGCGCCATTGCGACGTGCGGCATCAACGGGCGCCGCCAGCGCGGCACCGTCAGAATCATGAGTGATAAGTATGTTTGAGCTATTCGCCATGTGCGTCCATTTCGTCTAGAGCCCACTGAGGAATTTCTATTTGAAGAGATTTGTCGGGCTCGATATCTTCGATTCGCTTGTTGTAGTGGGCAAGAAGCCGTGCGACATTTAATCGAATTAGGTCTCGCTTGTAGAACGATAATTCTTCAATATTGATGCCGATAAACGATTCGAGCGCGATAACCTGTACGCGATTGCCGAGTCCTTCACTTTCGAACAGTCCGTAAGCGAAGGAAACTTTATCGTGGGGGACAACGACGATGGGCCGAATGCCATTTCGAATGTTATCTCGGCATCGATCGGTCAATTTGGCCATTGGCGATACAGTCACATGAAATGCAGCATCATTGATTTGGAAATCGCCAGAACGGTCTGTCTGCTGGTCGGCGGCGTTTGAGTTGTCCTTTCCGATTTCTATGGTTGGAAATAACATCTCTAGTTTTGCACCTACCAGGTGCTGTGCGACGGTACCCGTTGGCTTATCGGACCGTAGGCTTGCTTCGGCTAGGATATCATCGACAATGACGGAAATTGGTTTTTGAAGATCGATTTCGACTTTGATTCTCTGCCGGTTAAAGAAATCGACCTGGATTCGCTCGACGAAGAAATTGGCGATTGCATTCGCAGCTTCAAGACGAGTGTCTTCGCAAGTGTCACTGGGTAGGGCAGAGTTGATAATTGCGGCAAGCTCAAGCGCCATTGGGAGTGTGCCGCGTGAGGTTCTGCCGCCCTCTGATGCGAAGGCACGCGTTTCCCCATGTCTGGCTAAAACTGTTTTGATGCATGCTCCACTTAGGCCTCGTACTTGGCTCCCCTTGTCCGATTGCACATAATCGTCGGTGAGCGGAAAACGGTTCTGCAACAGCTCGCTTATGCCTATGCCAACCGCCATGACGTTACGGTTGACATTGCCTCGCTTGCTGCGCTTGGATTCGTACCAGAGCTCAATGGCATCCAAGATGCCTTTATCGGGCTCGCTCAAGGAGCAATTGGTCATTTCCATTATTGTCCACTCCGTTCCTTGAAGACATAAGCGCGGGTTTGACTGCATTTTTTATAAGCCAAGTGACAACTGGCACGGCAACTGCATCGCCGAATGCGTAGCGAATCTGAGCATCAGAGAAGCCGCTAAACTGACATGAGTCAGCACCTTGGAGACGGGCATATTCAGTTCCAGTCATCCAGCGAACTTCTATCTTTCCGTTTTCGCATATAACGACTGCCTGTCTTGATGAGCCGCCGCGAGCCGTTCTTAGACATCCGGCAATTTCTTCTTCACGGATTTCCCAGCGCACAACGCCCGATCGCGTGCGACGGTAAGCAGTGCGAACAATTTTTTCTTTGGCATTTAAGAAGCGCTGAAGGCGCTCTGCTTGATGCGGTGCAAGTGAGTCGATAAATGCTTGTATTTGGTTTTTGTTCCACCAACGCTTGTCGTCCTCGGGAATATTTTCAACAACCATTGCAAGGCCCGTCATACGAAGTGGGCTCGGCTCGTTTAGGTGAGAGACGTGCGTAATGAGTGAAGGGTCGGAGTGAATCCAGGAGACCTTTTCAGGTCGAAGCGAGGAATCGAGTCGGCTGTTGGGAAGAGGGTTTTTTAATCCGACGACAAACATGCGGGGGCGTGACTGGGGAAGCCAATGCCGTGCATCGATAAAATAAGCGTCGCATGAATAGCCTAAACGATTAAATTCCTGGCAAACGAGTCTAAAGTCATCACTGTTATTAGACGTGGCAAGGCCGATGACATTTTCGAGAACAAGTGCCCGCGGGGCACGATCGCTCATTCCTTCGATGGCCTTAATAAAGCCAAAGAACGCACTGGACTCTTTGCCAGAGACAAGTCCCTCCCTGTTTCCCGCGAGAGATAAGTTTGTGCAAGGGCTTGACGCCCATGCGATGTCGGCTTGGGGTATTAGGTCGGGGTCGAGTGTGTGGACATCCTGCTCGACTAGATGCTCATCGCCCCAACACTGGCTGTACATGGCGCATTTAGTATGGTCTATGTCATTTGCCCAGATTGTTTTGATTCCGGCTTTTGCCATGCCGGCACGAGCCAAGCCAATGCCTGAAAAAAACTCAAGCGCGGTTAGTTGTGGCGAGAACTGCAGAATGTTGTGCATGTACTGGCTTTCAGATAGTTGTTATTTGGCATCTTATGGTACTTGTTTGTGAGGACATCCGCTTACATACGGATGAGATTCCCTCGATACCGTGCCATCAATTGACATTTTATTCAGAATGCGAATAGCAGGTGGTGTGGGCGGCGCGGAAGCGGCAGTGCTCGCGCATGCGGCAGATATTGCAGGTGGGGCGACTCTGGGCGTCGTGGACTTCGCCGTCAAACAGACCGATCACCGCGGTCACGCTCTTGGTGGGCATGAGCAGGCTGGTGGGGGTGACGGTAAGTCCAATGAGACGCGTGGCGTTGAGTGCATCCACGATCGAGCGCTGGGCAGAGAGCGGGCAGTCGCCATAGCCGGGGCTGAAGCGCCAGTTGCCGGCGAGCCCGTGTGCGGCGGCCGCGGCCTTGACTTGCTGGTCCATTTGCTCGACGGCGGCCTCCACATAGGCAGAGCATGCGGCGTCGAGCACGGCGCCTTCCAGAGGTTGCTGGGTTCCGGTGGTTCGCAGACGGCGTTCGGCAGACATCCCGAGGGTACATGCCATGAGCGCCGCCAGGCGGGCGTCCTTAAGATGGCGATAGATGTCGCGACCCCGCAGCTCAACGTTGGTGCCAACCAAGCGGATGCAGGGCTCGCCCCGCTCGTCGACGTCCGTGGTATCGACGGCAAACACGCGTCGCACGCCGCGGGGCTCGATATCCAGCTCTAGGCGCTCGACTACAAGCTCAATTCGTCGTGACAGCTCGGGCTCAATCTGCTGGCCGCCGTAACCCAGATACCGCAGCATCTCGGCACGGTCGACACGAGGGTGGTGGGCAGCGTCGATACGGTAAAGCGCCGGCGACGCAAGGTCGGCCGGCACTTCAACAACGGTTGTATCGACGTGCGGTTTTTCCATTACCCCAGGCGCTCCATAATGGTCGCGGCGATTGCAGGACGGTTCATAGTGTACAGGTGCAGACCGTCGGCACCGTGCTCCTTAAGGTCGCAAAGCTGACGGGCGGCATAATCTACACCGGCTGCCTGCAGGCTCTCGGGGTCGTTCTCGTACTTGGCGAGGATCTTGATGACGGGGGAGGGCAGCGACGCGCCGCACATAAAGACCATGCGGCTGATCTGCGACTTGCCCATAAACGGCATGATGCCCGCGGTAATGGGCACGGTGATGCCGGCCTTGTCGGCAAGCTCGCGGAAGCGATAGAAGCACTCGTTATCAAAGAAGAGCTGTGTCACAAAGAAGCTCGCGCCGGCGTCTTGCTTTTGTTTGAGGTGCTCGACCGAGAGGTTGAGATCCTCGCAGGCAATGTGGCCCTCGGGGTAGGCTGCGGCGCCCACGCAAAAGCCGGCGTCGACGAGCTCGGGGATGAGGTCACGGGCGTAGGCGTAGTCGGAGGCGGGCTTGTCGTCCTCGGTCGCGCCAGCGGGAAGATCACCACGCAGGGCCAGGATGTTTTCAACGCCGGCGGTGCGATACTCGTCGATCTTGGCGGCGATATCGGCGTGCGAGCGGCCCACGCAGGTAAGGTGTGCCACCGAGGGTGTATCGAATTCGCTCGTAATCATATGCGCGATGGGGGCGGTGGTGGCACCGTTGCCCGAGCCGCCGGCCGAGCAGGTGACCGAGACAAAGCTCGGCGAAAGCTTGCACAGATTGCCTGCCACCTCGCGAGCCGTGTCGAGGGTCAGCTCGCCCTTGGGCGGGAACATCTCAAACGAAACGGGTGCGGTGCCCTGGGATGCTGCCTGCTTAAAAACCTCGTCGACGCGCATATCGTGCTCCTTTAGATACGCAATAGTGTGATGTGTTTTAAGGATTCTACAGCACCACTGTGTCACGGTGGAGTTTCACTCGCTATTTGGGGATACCAATCGAAAATGCTTTGCTATCGGCATTTCCTATAACAGAGCGGTCAATCTAGGATGGGGCTATATTGAATGGTATTTGATGCGAAATACCAGTTAATAGAGCCCCATCCCAAATTGACTACCCTTAAACTATGGGGAGAGGTCTGCAATTTATACAGTTGATTGGCCATTAAGGGCGGCAGCGCCGCTGTGATGCGGTAACCTCATTGATTGGTTTCGCGACAGCAACATAACGGTAATGTCGCGGAAACACGGCGAGTCTAAGCTATGACTCGTTCGTTAGTAATCAACACCGCTTCTCACGCGGTGCCGATACGAAGGGAGTTCCGTATGGCCGAACTTACTGACCGCTTCGGGACCATGGTGTTCTCTGAGGAAGTCATGAAGGACTACCTCCCCAAGGACATTTGGAAGCGCCTTGCTGCAACCCTCGAGGGCGGTGAGCCGCTCGACCTGGATGTGGCCAACGCCGTTGCCCATGCCATGAAGGTCTGGGCCATCTCCAAGGGCGCGACGCACTACGCGCACTGGTTCCAGCCGCTTTCGGGCATTACTTCCGAGAAGCACGACAGCTTCCTGGAGCCCAACCACGACGGCACCGCCATTACCAAGTTTACGGGCAAGAACCTCATCCAGGGCGAGCCCGATGCCTCGAGCTTCCCCAACGGCGGCCTGCGTGCTACCTTCGAGGCCCGTGGCTACACCGCTTGGGACCCCACTAGCCCCGCCTTTATCAAGGACGATGTCCTGTGCATCCCCACGGCTTTCTGCTCCTACACGGGCGAGGCCCTGGACAAGAAGACCCCGCTGCTGCGCTCTATGACCGCGCTCTCGCGTGAGTCCAAGCGCGTTTTGGCGCTGTTTGGCAAGACCCCCAAGAAGGTCGTTCCTTCCGTGGGCGACGAGCAGGAGTACTTCCTGATCAAGAAGGACGCTTACCGCAAGCGCAAGGACCTGGTCATCACCGGCCGCACCCTCTTTGGTGCTGCTCCCTGCAAGGGCCAGGAGCTCGAGGAGCACTACTTTGGCGCTATCCGCCCCACTGTCTCGGCCTATATGAAGGATTTGGACGATGAACTGTGGGCGCTTGGCATTCCCGCCAAGACCAAGCACAACGAGGTTGCTCCCTGCCAGCATGAGCTCGCACCGGTCTATGGCGAGGTCAACGAGGCCATCGACCAGAACCTGGTCATGATGGAGAAGATGAAGCTCATCGCCTCCCGTCACGACTTGGTCTGCCTGCTGCACGAGAAGCCCTTCGAGGGCATCAACGGTTCGGGCAAGCACAACAACTGGTCGCTTGGCACCGAGTCCGAGAATTTGCTCGATCCGGGCGACACCCCGCTCGACAACCTGCAGTTCATCGTCTTCCTCACCGCGGTGATCGAGGCCGTCGATAACTATCAGGAGCTCCTGCGTGCCTCCGTTGCCTCGGCCGGCAACGACCATCGTCTGGGTGCCAACGAGGCTCCTCCGGCGATTATGTCCATCTTCCTGGGCGACCAGCTTACCGAGGTCGTCGAGAAGATCATCGATGGCAAGGCTTCCGTCCATGCCACGCGCGGCGTGCTCGACCTGGGCGCCGATACCCTGCCCAAGCTGATGCAGGACAACACCGACCGCAACCGCACCTCCCCGTTCGCCTTCACCGGCAACAAGTTTGAATTCCGCATGCTGGGGTCTTCCGCTTCCGTCGCAGATCCCAACATCGTCCTCAATACCATTGTCGCGGAGAGCTTTACACAGGCGGCCGAGAAACTGGAAAACTCCAATAATTTCATTAAGGACTGCAAGGCCTATACCGAAAAATTACTGAAAGCGCATTACCGCGTCATCTTCAATTATAACGGTTACGGCCCCGAATGGGAGCCGGAAGCGGAGCGCAGGGGACTGCTCAACAACAAAAATACCGCGGACGCCGTACCCGAATTTTTCAAGAACGAAAACATCGAAGTCTTTGTAAGACAGGGCGTATATACGAAATCGGAAGCGATTGCGCGGGCGAATATCCAGCTCGAAAACTATATCAAAACCATTCGGATAGAGGCTTTGACGATGATCGACATGGCAAGAGGACAGATTTATCCCGCCGTGTCCGCTTATATCAGAGAGCTGTGCGAATCTTTGAGCTCCAAAAAGGCACTGTTCGATTCCCTGCCCTGCACGGCTGAAATTTCTCTTATCAAGACCTTGGCTAAGGCAAACGAGAAGATGCTGGACGGCGTGAATAAGTTGGAGGCAGACTTGGCGGATATGCCCGAAGGCGAAAAAGAGGGCTCGCAGAGAATGGCGCACGTCGTCGTACCCGATATGGAAGCGATTCGCGTATATGCCGACAAAATGGAAAAACTCTGCGCCAAAGACCGCTGGCCCTTCCCGACCTATACCGATATTTTATTCAGTGTAAAATAAGAAGAGAGCTTCAAACAAAAACTTCCGGGAAAGCAATTCGCTTTCCCGGAAGTTTTTTGTCCGACGTTTCAGAGACGGATAAAATTAAAATTCCCCGCTTTCCTTCTCTTCCGATATTTCCTCGGACTCGGAAGGGGAGGATTTTTTCTTTTCAAGAAATCTGAATACGAGCCGCTGAATAAATTCCGCGGCGACGAGGACGACGGAAGCAACCAGAAGCCCCGACACGCCCGCCGTATATTGGAATTTCGGAAAACCTTCGAGCGTATTTGTGACGAGTGCCGAATAGGCGATGACGAGTCCCAAAAGTACGACGATAAACACGATTTCCAAGATTCCGTAAACGAGTTTTGCTTCGCGGTCGGACGTGAGAGCCTTGATTCTGTCAGTGACGGACAGCACCAAAGTTACGACGACGGCTCCGACGAGAAGATAAATGAGTATTCCCAGCGCCGCGAGCAGGTTTTCTATTTCTACCTGTCCGATGATTCCCATAAGGGAAGGGGAAAGCTGGAAGATTACCTTATCGCCGTAAACGGCGGAGGTTCCCGCGCCCGAAAAGACGGAATTGAAATAGGATTCCGCGGAACCTATAAGTTCGGGATTTAATTCCGCCAGCTTCAGGGAATTCCATGCGGAGGCCAACATAGATACGTTGTATCCCGCGTGGAATTTGGCGGCTTCCTCGTAAGAACAAGTGACGCTCAAAAGAGATGAACCCATGAAGCACAGCACGAGGACGGCCAAGACCGTTCCGACGGCGGCAGATATGTAACGGGGAAGTTTTTGTTTGGAAAAACGCAGCTCGCCCGAAAAGATCCGATACCCCGTTTCGACGGCAAAGCAAAGGAGTGCAAATACAAGGAAAGTAATAATTCCGAAGCCGAGACTGCCTCCAAGGGCAATATAGCCGAATACGGCGGCGCCAAGCGCAGCGGCTAAGGCGAACGCGCATACCGACAGATTCGCTTTTGATTTTTTACCTTTCAGGGTATTGATAAAATCGACGAGCGATGTGATGAAGAATGCAAAAGAAAGCCCGATATACAGGAGCGAAAGCGCCGCACAGAACCAAAGCTCCATCGTCGCGGACGGGGTGTTCTCCGCCACGGGCTTAAAAGAAATTATTTTCAGAACATTATAATCTTCGATGATTCGTTCGAGAATTTCTATCGCGCGCATCGCGTCCGAAACAGAGGCACCTCCCACCGTAAGCCGATCAAAGACTTTCAGATCCTGCTTGGAAAGATGATCCTTGAAATACAGGGCAAAATCTTTTTTGAGCGCTTCTTCCGTCATCGGATCGATCCGATAGAAAGCGCCCTCGATAAAGTCGATCGTCGAAACGTTTGCTTCAATGAGTTCCATGGTCACTCCCGTGCCCATATCCATGTCCCCGAGATCCATATCTTCTGTATTTATCTTGGCAACGCTCATGAAAGACATGATGAACATGACGAGCGAGAAGACCAAAATCAATGCCGCACGGGTAATATCCAGCGCACGCGAAAGGAGACTTTTACAGATTCTCCTTTTCTTGGGCGCAGCCTTGGGTGGCTCTTTTTCGACAGGCGCGGAAGCGCTCGATCGAGCATACACGCCTTGGGAACGAACGGAGTAGGGATTGGGCGCGCGGCCTTTTTTAACGGGAAGAGCTTTCAAGGGCGCGCCGCAGAGTTCGCAAAAAGCGGCGGTTCCGTCGTTTTCGGCATTGCATTTCGGGCAATTTACCTTTCCGTCCAAGCGCGTTCCGCATTGAGGACAGTAGATTTCTTCTTCTCCCACTTCGGCGTTGCATTTCGGACAGTGCTTTTCGAGGCTCTTTCCGCATTTTACGCAGAATTTTGCGGTATCTTTATTTTCATGACCGCAAAAGTGACAGCTTTTCATTCTTTTTCTCCCTTTTATTGTTTTCTATGATACATTATAATATACTTATGGGGGTTTGTCAATACCTTGTTTTATAAATCATTTATCTTTTTCGATTTTTGCGAAATGGGAAGGCAAAAAGAAAAAGCGGTCCCATAAGGGACCGCTTAAAGCCATTACAAACGACGACTTTTCATTATTCTGCCTTTTCAAACATGTCTTTGGCGACGCCGCAAAGCGGGCAGGTGAAGTCGTCGGGAATGTCTTCCCACTTGGTTCCGGGCGCGATGCCTTTTTCGGGATCGCCCTTTTCCTCGTCGTATTCCCAGCCGCAGACAGAGCAAACGTATTTCATGATTTTTACCTCCGAAACGGAATTTCTTCCGAATTTTATTTTGTGCCGCCTGCGGGAAGTTATGCCCCGAAAGCGTATCAACTATATTATAAGCACTTTCGGGATTTTGTCAATAGTTTTTGGGAAAATTTTCCGAAAGAATTTTCGGAACGCGCTTTCCGTTTGACAAACAGCAAAGAGCGGGCGTATAATTAAAGCCATGAAAGTAAACTACGATAAAAAAATGAGTGAAATTCTCTCTTCCGTTCCGAAGGGAACGCCGCTTCTTTTGCATAGTTGCTGTGCGCCCTGTTCGTCAGCTTGTATCGAAGCACTCAAAGAATATTTTCGCCTCACCGTTTTTTATTATAATCCGAATATCGACGAAGATAAAGAGTACGAAAAACGAAAAGCGGAACAAATTCGCTTTCTTCAAACCACGGGCTGGGCGGATTTTCTCGACTGCGAGTACGACAAAAACGCCTTTGAAGCGATTGCCGCCGGAATGGAATCCGAACGAGGAAAGAGATGTTATCTCTGTTACGGACTCCGCCTCGACAGAACGGCGCGGGCGGCCGCAGAAAACGGATTTGAATGGTTTTGTACCACGCTCTCTTTAAGCCCGTATAAAAACGCCGATTGGCTCAACGAGCTCGGAAATATGGCGGCGGAAAAATACGGGGTGCGATTTTTGACTTCCGATTTCAAAAAGAAGGGGGGATATTATCGTTCGTTGGAGCTTTCCGAAGAATACGGACTGTATCGGCAGAATTTTTGCGGCTGCCGGTTTTCCAAGTCCGAAGCGGAAAAAAGAAGAAAAGAGAAAATTTCCGACGAAGAATAAAAAAGACGGCGGAAACGGGAAGTCGGAAAAAACAGGGTTTTTTATATGCCCCGCGGTTCATCTGACAAAATACGACAGTCGAAAAAGGTCGGTTTGAGCCGCGTGCGGGAAAGGGCATATGCGGGGAATCCGCAAACGGGCAAAACTTCCCTTTTTTCGTCAAAAAAGGAGGTTCTGAGAAAAGTCCTTACCGCACGTCGAAAAAATAAGTTTTTTCCAAGCTCCTTTATCGTTTTTTGAAAACGGACTTGCGTTTGAAATCCTTTCGCCGACAAAACGACAATCCGAAGAAAAATATTTTTACGGAGTCTGCGGGACAGGCATACGGTTCCCGCAAAAAATGCCGCCCCGACAAAAAGTCGGGGCGGCGATTAAATTCCGCGCGAAAAGCGCCGAAACGGTTTACGAAAGATGCGAAGGACAGTCCGTAAACGCGGAAATAAGCGGTAAATTATAATTACAGTTTACAGCGATCGAAGATTTTTCCGCCGAGTTCCTTCCAGACGATTTCTCCCCCTTCCAGAACGACATAGGAATGAGGGGTATTTTCTTTGGGCAGGGATACGGAACCGCAGTTTGCGTACAGGATTCCGCCTTCGATTTCCCGATGGCAGGGGATATGGGTATGCCCGTTAAAGAGAATATCGCCCGCGGAGAGAGGCGGGGGATTCTGTTCCCCGAAAAGATGTCCGTGCGTGGCGAAAATCGTGCGGCCCGCCGAAAAAAGCAGCGCGTAATCGGCCATAACGGGAAATTCGAGAACCATTTGGTCTACTTCGCTGTCGCAGTTCCCGCGGACGCAGAGGAGCTTTTTTTTCAGGGGGTTGAGCATCGCAAATACTTCTTTGGGAGCATAACCTTCGGGCAGTTCGTTTCTCGG
>ERZ857801.3613-NODE-3613-length-10493-cov-5.321613_pt1 | contig 10493 bp, 8 predicted proteins | sample MGYA00519762_ERZ857801 | MGnify/ENA primary metagenome ERZ857801 (study PRJEB31778, sample SAMEA3449368) | human gut metagenome | biome: human gut; feature: human-associated habitat; material: faeces | place: United Kingdom | collected 2010/2012 ...
CGAGCTCCCCCGCCAATACTCGGGCGGATTCGTCTAAACAGAGGTTCTTCGACAAGCTGAGAGGGCCGCTGCGGCGGCGCAGCGGCCCTCTCATGGGCGGTTTACGGGGCAAAGCCGAACATGGGGTCAAATCCGGTGCCGTCAATAAAGTCCTGGGCGGCCTCCGGGTCGGCCAGGCTCTCGTCCAGAGGCAGGGTGAACAGGGCGTGGGCGCCTGCAAAATCCTCCCGGAAGGCGATGGAGCCGTCCTCCCCCATGGTGAACTGCTCCCGGGAGGGGACGGAGCTCCCCTCATAGAAGGCCAGGTACACCGTGTGGTCGGCAAAGGGGTTCAGGTCCAGGGTGTCCAGCAGATAGTAGTATACACCGTCCTGGGCAAAGCCCGTCACCCCTCCCTCCAGGGTCCAGCTGTTCACCACCAGGGGGGAGTAGCCGGACACCAGCGGCGTGAGGGTGTGCCGGCTGAGGTCGAAGCTCTCCTGGGTGATGGCTTCGCCGTCGGTGCGCTGGACGCTCACCACCGCGTAGGTGTGGGACTGCTCCACGTCCTGTGTCCACTGGCTCAGCCCCGCCCCGGACACCAGGCCGGAGAGGGTGATCTGATACCCCCCGCTCTCCACCGTCTCGTTGAGCAGCACCGCGTCCTCGCTCTCGAAGGCCTGGGCCAGCAGGGTGTTCCCGGTGTGCTCCGCCACCTGGGCGGGGGAGAGAAAATAGGCTGCGGCGGACACCGACACCACCAGCAGGGCGGCCACCGCCGCGAACACGGCGGGTTTTCTCAGATGTTTGATTTTCATGGATGATTCCTCCTGTTCCATTGCCTGGGCGCGCTGGTGCAGCAGTGCCTGGGTGCGCGCCTGAAAATCCGGGGAAAAGGTCAGCTTGTCAAAGGCCTCCCGATAGGTTTTCCGGTCCATTACGCTTCCTCCTTCAACATCTGCCGCAGCCGCTCCCGGCCGCGGGCCAGGCGCGTGCCCACCGTGGGGGCGGGCAGGCCCAGCAGTTTTGAAATTTCCTGAATGGAATACCCCTCGTAGTAGTGCAGATGGATAACGCTGCTGTACTTCTGGGGCAGGGCCCGCACGGCGGCCAGCAGTTCGCCTCCCTCCTCCCGGGCGGGGGAGTTCTCCGCCGTCTCCAAGGGGACGTTCCGCTTCTCCGCCCGGCGACGAATGTCGCTGGCGCGGTGCAGGGTGGCGCGGATCAGCCAGGCCTTCTCGTGTCCGGCGTCCCGGAACACGGGCTTGGAGGTGAGCAGCGATAAGAAAACCTCCTGTACAGCGTCCTCCGCGTCCTGGGTGGAATCCAGGCGGGTGCAGGCCAGCCGCAGCAGCATGTCGCTGTACTCCTCCACAATCCGGCAGATGGTCTCCTGGGTACCAGCTGGAGCCATGATCCTCACTCCCTTCACTTCTAACACGGTTCACAGGGGCGGAATTTTTCAGGGGAATCAAATTTTTATTCTTTTGGGGGAATTTCGCCGCCTGCCCGAAGGGGCGGATGGGGGCGATGATAGAGCGGCTTCGTTTGTCACGGAGAGTTTCGCCCTGCGGGGCGAGTGACTTTCTGGACGGCCAGAAAGTCACCAAAGAACCGCTAGGGGGTCGGCTCAGGATGGACACTTCGTGTCCATATTCGCCGCCCCCCTAGGACCCCCGTTACGGGGGTTACTCCTTAGAGCAGGCGGAATCCTTTCGGCGCGCAAAATCAGGAGTGCTTGGGTGCGGTCCCATCCGGCCCCACCGGGGGCCTGAGTATGTAAAATTTTTAACAACTGCGGTCCCACACCTGCGCCTGTCTTTTCTCATCTAACGCTCCCGGTCCGGTTTCCCCCGTAGGGGCGCACATTGTGCGCCCGCAGGCCGCCGAGGTCGGCGGCCCCTACGGCAAACCTGGAGCCTCTCCTCTCCCTGTAGGGGCGGGTGTCCCCACCCGCCCGTCCATTGCTCAAATGCGCCCTCGTAAAACCGCAGGGTTGGCACACGGCCGCCCGCCTTGAAAGGTTTCCTCCCACTTTTTGAACGTCCGTCTTTTGTAGGGCGGGGGCTTGCCCCCGCCGTCGAGCACCGAACATGATCCGTGATCGGCGGGCCGGTCTGGGACCGGCCCCTACGGCGAATCTGGAGGTGGCTCTTCGTATTCCGTAGGGGCGGGTGTCCTCACCCGCCCGTCGTTTTCCTGAGCCGAACTTGAGCCCCACCCACTCAAAAGGCGCGCTCTCCGCCAATAGAAGCCATACCCGAAGGTTACCAGATCCTCAGCGGCAGCGGTAATAGAACGGGAACCGGTCAGCTGAGCCACCCGCGCCTTTGCGTTGACTGCCACGGTTGCCTAATTGGCGGCTCCCGTAAAATGGGGTCCGGGGAAAGCAGCCTATGGGCCTAGGCGGAGCGAAGCGGAGCCGTAGCCCATCGGATGCGTCCCCGGTGGCGTTTTGCCTTCTTTTTCGCCATGGAAAAAGAAGGTCGCCGCCCGCAGGCGGTGAAATCCCCCCTCTCTTAAAAAAGCAAATAAGAAACCTGGGTATTCTTACTCAATGAAAAAGGATGTCATACCATTGAATCTCTATTTTGATCTGTTTCTGACCTTTGCCAAGGTGGGCGTGTGCACCTTCGGCGGAGGCTATGCCATGCTCCCCATCCTCCAGCGGGAGGTGGTGGAGAAAAAAGGCTGGGCCACCGAGGAGGAGCTCACCGACTACTTCGCCATCGGCCAGTGCACCCCCGGCGTCATCGCCGTCAATACCGCCACCTTCATTGGGCAGAAATACCGGGGCAACCTGGGGGGAACTATTGCCACCCTGGGCGTGGTGTTCCCCAGCCTGGTGATCATCACCATCATCGCCGCCTTCCTCACCAACTTCGCAGAGATCCCAGTGGTCCAGCACGCCCTGGCCGGCATCAACGCCGCCGTGGTGGCCATGATCGCGGTGAGCGTCCTCAAGCTGGGCAAGAGCACCGTGAAGGACGCCCCGTCTGTGTGCATTTTCCTGGCGGTGCTGGTTCTGTCCGAGCTGGGCGGGCTGCTGGGCGTGGACGTCTCCACACCCCTGGGCCGGGCGCTGGACCTCCTGTCCTCCCCGGCTGTGCTGGTGGTGCTGGCCGGAATCACAGGGCTGCTGCTGGCCCGCCTCTCCGGAAAACAGAAGAGAGGGGGTGAGGAGAAGTGATCTTCCTGCGCCTGTTTTTTGAGTTTTTCAAAACCGGACTGTTCTCCGTCGGCGGAGGACTGGCCACCATCCCCTTCCTCCAGGACATGGGAGAGGCCACCGGCTGGTTCACCAACCAGGAGCTTACCACCATGATCGCCGTGTCCGAGTCCACCCCCGGCCCCATGGGGGTGAATATGGCCACCTATGTGGGCTACCACATGGGCTGCAACACGGTGCTGGGACCCGCCGGAGGAATCCTCGGGGCGGTGATCGCCACTCTGGGCCTGGTGGCCCCCTCCATCATTGTCATTCTCATCATTGCCCGCTTCCTCCAGAAGTTCCGCCACAGCAGGACGGTGGAGGCCGCCTTCCAGGGGCTGCGTCCCGCCTCCACCGCGCTGATCGTGGTGGCCGGACTGAGCGTGGCTTTCTCCGTCTTCTTCGGGCTGCCCAGCGTGTCCTTTACCGGCATCACCGGCGTGGAGTGGAAGGCGGTTGTCCTGGCTGCGGCGGTATTCGCGGCCATGAAGTGGTCGCCCCTGAAGAAACTCCATCCCATCTGTTTCATCCTGTCCGCCGCCGTCATCGGCGTGGTCTTCCAGTTTTAAGGGGAGCGGGAAAAAATCCGATCCCTTCCCATGAAAATCCAGCCCGGGCGGGCCGCGAAAGAGGCGGCCCGCCCGGATTCTTTTCATAGATTTTTCTTGAATTGCCCGCCGGGGCTGTGCTATACTAGCACCGTGAAAGTCCGCGCTTCTTCCCGCCGCGGCGGGAGGAAGAAATATGGCGCAGAAAGGATGTGGAGCCTCCATGGAAGGCCGAAGTCGCCATCGGGAGCAAAAAGATTGCTGTCACGAACGGAATGCGGCGGAGCCGAGCCCAGAGGCTCCTGCTCCCGCCGCCTGACGACCCACCAGGGGAGCGGCCTGGCCGGAGCGGTCCGGCCCCGGTCCCGTGGTGCGCTTTTCCCGTTTGTAACAGCCACAGGCGCGAGGCGCCCTGTGGTTTTTTTGTGTCCCGCTTTCACCCAACCGTTCAGATCAATTTGAAAAGGGGAGAGCCTGATGCAAGAGAAATATGAGCTGGAACAGCTGATGGAGCTGGTCCAGACCAAACAGTTCCGCAAGCTGCGCTCCATTCTCATGGAGATGAATGAGGTGGACGTGGCCGAGTTCCTGGATGAGCTGGGACCGGAGGAGACCATTCTGGTGTTCCGCCTGCTGCCCAAGGAGCAGGCCGCCGAGGTGTTTGCCGAGCTGGAGGACTCCGACGACCAGGAGCGGCTCATCAACGCCCTGAACGACAAGGAGCTGCGGGAGGTGCTGGACGAGCTGTACCTGGACGACACGGTGGACGTGATCGAGGACATGCCCGCCAACGTGGTCTCCCGTATCCTGCGCAACAGCGACCCTGCGTCCCGCAGCCAAATCAACCAGCTGCTCAACTACCCCAAGGACTCCGCCGGCTCCATTATGACCACGGAGTACGTGTTCCTCCACCCGGACGCCACGGTGGAGGAGTCCTTCGCCCGCATCCGCAAGGAGGGCATGGACAAGGAGACCATTTACACCTGTTACGTCACCCAGAACCGGGTGCTGCTGGGCGTGGTCACGGTGAGACGGCTGCTCCTGTCCGCCTATGAGACCCGCATCCGGGACATCATGGAGACCAACGTCCTGTCCGTCAACACCCACGACGACAAGGAAGACGTGGCCCAGATGCTCAACAAGTACGACCTGTCCGCCATCCCCGTGGTGGACGGGGATAACCGCCTGGTGGGCATCGTCACCTTCGACGACGCCATGGACGTTATCGAGGAGGAGACCACCGAGGACTTCGAGAAGATGGCCGCTATCCTCCCCTCGGATAAGCCCTATCTGAAGACCGGCGTGTTTGAGACCTGGCGTTCCCGCATCCCCTGGCTGATGCTGCTGATGCTGTCGGCCACCTTCACCGGCATTATTATTACGAAATTTGAGAGCGCCCTGGCCGCCTGCGTGGTGCTCACCTCCTTCATCCCCATGCTCTCGGGCACCGGCGGCAACTCGGGCTCCCAGTCCTCGGTGGCGGTCATCCGCGCCCTGTCCCTGGACGAGATCGACTTCTCGGACCTCATCGCCGTGGTGTGGAAGGAGAGCCGGGTGGCGGTGCTGTGCGGGGTGTGCCTGGCCTGCGCCAACTTTGTGAAGATGATGCTGGTGGACCGGCTGCTGATGAACAACCCGGAGGTCACTCCCATGGTGGCCCTGGTGGTGTGCCTCACCCTGGTGTTCACCGTGCTGTGCGCCAAGGTGGTGGGCTGCACTCTCCCCATGGCGGCGGAGAAAATCGGCATCGACCCGGCGGTGATGGCCTCCCCCTTCATCACCACCATCGTGGACGCCCTGTCCCTGCTTATCTACTTCTTCTTCGCCACCCATCTGCTGACGCTGTCCTGATTCACTGGGAGTTCCGCCGCCCCGGCGGCGTAGAGGCAGGGGTCCGCTCTGTGGGGCAACTCACCTTCTCGCGTCTGCAACAGCATATCGCCGGTTAACGGATAAATTTTTGAGATGCGGCGGGAGGGGCAAGCCCCTCCCCTACGCAATTCTCCAATAAGTTCCTCCCCTAGGCGGGGGAGCCTCGAACAGCGGGCGGCCACACGGGGCCGCCCCTACAGAGAGGGAGAAATCTCCTGGGGCGGGCGGGTGAGGACACCCGCCCCTACGAGATGGGGGAATCTTCCGGTTTTGCCGTAGGGGCCGACGACCTCGGCGGCCCGCTAAGGGGCCTCTGCGATTCCAGAGCCCACTCTCATCCGCCTCGCATGCGCTCGGCACCTTCCCCCTTATAGGGGGAAGGCTTGCGGGCAGCCGCAAGGGCCTCCCCTACGGCGAAAATGGACCGGGAGCGTTGACTGGGCAAAGCCAGGCGCGGCGGTGGAACCGCACCAGTCTCAATTTTCCACACAGCCAGGCCCCAGTGGGCCGGAAGAAATCGCGGAATGCCACTCAGATTTTACGCGCCGGAAGGGCTGCACGATGTTCAAGGGGTAACCCCCGTAATGGGGGTCCAGGGGGTGGGCGAATATGGGCGCGGAGCGTCCATCCTGAGCCCACCCCTTGGCGGCTCTTTGGTTTCTTTCTGCCCGGGCAGAAAGAAACTCGCCCCGCAGGGCGAAATTCCCCTGCGTACAACAAACGCAGTCCGAAACCCGCCCCCTCATCCGTCTGGCCTTCGGCCAGCCACCTTCCCCCCAGGGGGAAGGCTTTTGCGGGGGAAGGCTTACGGGCGGCTGATAGCCGCCCCTACAGAGAAAACAGCGTTGAAATACCCCACCTTCATAAAATCTTAAGGGGTTCTTAATTGATTTTCCTCCGCCCTCGTCATATACTCAGTGTACTAATACAGTTCATACAGATATCAGATATGAGCGGAAAGGAGGAAGCGCATGCTGAATCTGGACTACCGGGACGCCCGGCCCATCTATGAGCAGGTGCGGGACGGTCTGCGCCGCCTGATGGTCACCGGGGCCATTCAGGAGGGGGAGAAGCTGCCCTCGGTGCGGTCCCTGGCCAGCCGCCTGGCCATCAACCCCAACACCATTCAGCGGGCCTACGAGTCCCTGGAGGCGGAGGGCTACCTGTACTCCGTGCCGGGGAAGGGTTCCTTCGCCGCCCCCCACACAGGGGTGGACCAGGGGCGGAAGGAGGAGCTGCTGGGCCGCTTTGACGCGGTGGCGGCGGAGCTGCTGTTCCTGGGCGTGGGAGGAGAGACGCTGGTGGAGCGGGTGCACCGGCTGGAAGGAGGAGAAACGGCGTGATCCAAGTCAACAACGTGGTAAAAACCTTCGACGGGTTCCGGGCCCTGGACGGCCTGACCATGTCGGTGGAGGGGGGCTCCATTTACGGCCTGGTGGGCCCCAACGGAGCGGGCAAGTCCACCATCCTGCGGCATATCATGGGGGTGTACCGGCCCGACTCGGGCTCCATTCTGGTGGACGGCCAGCCGGTGTATGAAAATCCGGCGGTAAAGGGCCGCATGGCCTGGATTCCCGACGACCTCTACTACTTTCTGTCCGCCTCCACCCGGGACATGATGCGGTTTTACCGGGGGCTGTATCCCCAGTTTGACGACAAGCGGTACCAGGCCCTGCGGGACGCCTTCCCCGCCGTGGACGAGGCGCAGCCCATCCGGCGGCTGTCCAAGGGCATGCAGAAGCAGTCCGCCTTCTGGCTGTCCCTGTGCTGCATGCCGGACATCATGGTGCTGGACGAACCGGTGGACGGCCTGGACCCGGTGATGCGGCGGCAGGTGTGGTCCCTGCTCATGGGGGACGTGTCCCAGCGGGGGACCACCGTGCTGGTGTCCTCCCACAACCTGCGGGAGCTGGAGGACGTGTGCGACCACGTGGGCATTCTCTCCCACGGCAAGGTCCTGCTGGAGCGCTCTCTCACCGATCTCCAGGACAACATCCTGAAATTGCAGGTGGCCTTCCGGGACGGGGAGCTGCCCAGGCTGCCGGAGGAGCTGAACGTGCTCCACGTGACCCAGGTGGGCCGTGTGCATACCCTCATCGTCCGGGGCAGCCCGGAGGAGATCAAGGGCCGGGTGGCCGCCCTGGACCCCCTGTTTCTGGAGGCCCTGCCCCTGTCGTTGGAGGAGATCTTTATTTATGAGCTGGGAGGTGAGGACTATGCGGTCCGGGACATCGTTCTTTAACGGCACCCTGTACCGGAAGGCGTTTTTCCGGTTCTGGCCCATCTGGGCCCTCTACGGAACCATGTGGCTGCTGATCCTGCCCCTGCGGTTCCTGACCGAAGCCATGCGGGGCAGCGTCCGCTCCGATCTGACGGACACGGAGTATCTGCTCCAGATGGCCAAGGACATTCCGGATATGCTGTCCTTCGGCGTGCTTACCGCCCTGGTCGCCGGGGTGGTATGCGCCATGGCGGTGTTCTCCTACCTGTACTCCAGCCGCTCCGCCTGCATGATGCACGCCCTGCCGGCCCGTCGGGAGGCCCTGTTCGTCTCCCACTACCTGGCCGGGCTGTCCTTCCTGCTGCTGCCCCACCTGGCGGTGTACGCCCTGACGGTGGCGGTGGAGGCCGCCCTGGGCTGTCTGGAGCTGGTGCCCCTCACCACATGGCTGCTGACCCAGAGCGGCGTATGCCTGTTCTTCTACTCCTTCGCCGTGTTCTGCGCCATGTTCACCGGCAATCTGGTGGCCCTGCCCGTGTTCTACGGCATTTTGAACTTCCTGGCCACCATCCTCGTGCGGCTGGTGGAGACGGTGTGCAGCACCTTTCTGTACGGGTTTGAGCAGTTCCCCTCCCAGGTCTGGGACGCCCGCGCCTGGCTGACCCCGGTGCGGAACCTGACCACAGCGGTCTCCCCGGAGTACCAGGCGTCCCCCGGGGGCGGCTTCACCTCCATCCTCACCGGCGGAATCCAGTCCCCGGAAACGGTGGCCGTCTACGCGGCGGCAGGGGTGGTGCTGGCCGCGGCCGCCCTGCTGGTGTACCGCACCCGGCACATCGAGTCCGCCGGGGACGTGGTGGCGGTCAAGCTGGTCCGCCCCGTGTTCAAATACGGCTTTGCCTTCTGCACCGGCCTCACCGGCGGCATGGCCACCTGCTCCGTTCTGCTGCTCACCGGCAGCCTGAGCCTGACGGTCTGGGTGCTCGTCTGGAGCCTCATCGGATATTTTGCCGCGGAAATGCTGCTGAAGAAGTCCTTCCGGGTCCTGAAGGCCTGGAAGGGGAGCGTGGCCCTGGGCGCGGTGATGCTGCTGCTGTGCCTCAGCGTCAGCCTGGACTGGTACGGCTTTGAAAACCGGGTGCCCGCCGCCGACCAGGTGGAGTCGGTGGAGCTCTGGGGGCTGAACGGGGCCCCCGTCGACGACGCCGGCAGCAAGCTGACCTTCACCGACCCGGAGGATGTGGCCCTGGCCATCCAGCTCCACCAGCTGGCCATTCAGGCAGAGCCTGAGGCAAATGGAGAGTCGTCGGGAGAATGCTATACCCACCTGTATTTCACCTATACCCTCACCGACGGCCGCACGTTTGAGCGGGCCTACACCGGCCTGTCCCTCTTTGAGTCCGACCTGGAGCAGGAGGGCACCCTCACCTGGACGGCAAATCAGATTCTCTCCAACCGGGACAACGCGGCGCAGATGTACGGCTTTGACCAGATCGAGAAGAGCCGGGTGGTGGACGCCTATCTGGATATGGTCTGGAACACCCAGACCCAGAGCTATGAGACGGTGTACATCGACGGCTCCGCTCAGGAGCTGTACGACGCGGTGAAGCAGGACTTCGCCGAGGGCACCATCGGAGTGCGCTATCTGCTGGAGGACAGCCAGGAGCGATATGACAACACCTGCGTCACCGATCTGTACTTCGTGTTCATGTCCCAGACTTCGGACGACCCGTCCCAGCCGGAGGACGTCCCCTCCAGTTACGAGTGGCACATCACCCTCACCCCCAACGCCTCCCACACCCTGGCCCTGCTCCGGGAGCTGGGGGCCCTGGATGAGACCCACATCGCCCCCACCTATGGGGAATACCTGTCGGATACGGAGACCACCTATGACGGCTACCGCAATCCGGACGGGAGCATCCCCGAGGACCTTCTCTACGACGCCCCCGCCACCCGGACAGTGTCCTGAAAAACACAGCCGGCCCCGGACCGCAAGAAGTGGTCCGGGGCCGGTTTTTATTTTATTTCCGCTTGATCCGTCTCCACGCCCCGCCCGCGGCGTTTCCCGCCAGGGCCGGCAGGGCGAACAGCAGACTATGGAACAGGGCCGTGTGGTTGTAGGCGATCAGGGCCGCCGGGACATAGAGGAGCCCCCCCGCCAGGGGGTACAGGGGGCAGAAGCCCTCCCTCCGCCCCAGGGAGAAGCCGGAGCAGAACCCCGCCGCCGGCAGCACTGCAAAGGGGAACAGCAGGCCGGAAAAGACGGGCACATCCACCACAAAGGTCCCATCCACCCACCGGGCCAGCAGGGGGGCCGCCACACAGATGAGGGCCAGCAGGGGCAGATAAGGCAGCGTCTCCCGCCATTTCAGAGGGCTGGGCCCCGGGGAGAGGCCCAGGCGGCGGCGCAGGTCGGCCACCTCCCAGTACCAGCCCACATCCCGCCCCAGCCACACCAGCAGGTACAGAAGGGCCAGGATGCCCAGCCAGCCCGCCAGATAGTCCGGTCGGCTCACCTGGAAGCACAGCCGCAGCAGGAGCAGCGCCTCCAGGGCGGTGAGGGCGAAGTGGGCCAGGGACCGGACCACCAGCGCGGGGCCGTCCCCGGCAAAGGGGAGGGCCGCCGTCCCCACCGTGGCCCCCAGGGCGGCGCACAGGGCCA
>ERZ857801.3615-NODE-3615-length-10486-cov-4.961845_pt1 | contig 10486 bp, 8 predicted proteins | sample MGYA00519762_ERZ857801 | MGnify/ENA primary metagenome ERZ857801 (study PRJEB31778, sample SAMEA3449368) | human gut metagenome | biome: human gut; feature: human-associated habitat; material: faeces | place: United Kingdom | collected 2010/2012 ...
CCCGCTCCCCCGGCTCATCAGGCAGTGGGGGCCGCTCCTCCTCCAACGGGGGGCGCTCTGCCGGGACTGGCTCCGCCCTTGGGGCGGACGGCTCCCGCTTCGCCGGTGCGGACTGCTTCATGGGCTGCCCCGGTACCGCGCAGGCCGCCGGAATCCCCCCCGCCAGCAGCTCCTCCACCCGGGCCAGCCGGGCATTCAGCGCCGCGGTGCTCTCGTCCAGGCCCGGGTCGCAAAGGCGGATGAGGCACAGCTCCGTGTCCGTCCGGCGGTTGCCGCTGCGGGACAGATCTGCGATGGTGGTCTGAAGCAGGCCCAGCATCTGTACCAGCCGGGCCGTCTGGAACTGGTTGGACAGGCGGCGCATCGTATTTTCGTCATAGCCGCCGGTGAGCAGGGCCGCGCCCCCCTGGGGGGCCGTCTTTCGGATGAGCAGATCCCGGGTCAGGGCGGACAGCTCGCCCAGCAGAGAGCCCACGTCCTTCCCCGCGCCGTACAGCCGGGCCAGGGTCTCCAGGGCCCCGGCGGTGTCTCCCCCGCCGAGCTGCTCCATGAGCCGCGCCGTCTCCAGGTTGCCCGCCAGCCCCAGGGCGTCCAGCACCTCCTGCTCGGAGAGGGGCTGGTCCAGAATACCGGCGCCCATGTTGGACAGGAGGGTAAAGCCCAGCACCCGCATGCCGCAGTGGCCGGCGGTGATGACCTCCGGCGCGGTGGACATGCCCGCCGCGTCGGCGCCCAGCACCCGGGCAGCCCGTACCTCCGCCGGAGTCTCGTACTGGGGGCCGGGGAAGTACATGTAGACGCCCTCCCGCAGCCCGATGCCCAGCTCCCTGGCGGTCTGGCGGGCCATCTCCCGCAGGGCGGGGGTGTAGAGGTGGGAGGCGTCGGGGAAGCGCACGCCGAACTCGGGCAGGTTCTCACCCCGCAGGGGGGACTCCATGAAGAACTTGATGTGGTCTGCAATAAGCATCAGATCGCCCGCCTTCCAGTCCAGGTTGACGCAGCCGGCGGCGTTGGTGACGATCAGGGTATCGCAGCCCAGCAGGCGGAGCACCCGCACCGCGTAGGACACCTCCTCATAGGAGTAGCCCTCGTAGTGGTGCATACGGCCCTGCATAACAGCCACCTTCTGCCCCTCCAGGGTGCCGAACACCAGCTGACCCTTGTGGCCGGGGGCGGTGGACACCTTGAAATGGGGGATATTCTGATAAGGCACGGCAATGGGGTTTTCCACAATATCGCCCATGTAGCCCAGGCCGGAACCCAGGATCATGGCCACCTTGGGGGCAAAGCCGCCGATCTGGCTGCGGATGTAGTCCGCGCTCTCCTGGTATTGGGCAAACGTGTAGTTCATAAAGCTTGTCCTCCTTATTTGTAATAAGCGGCCCGGACGGGCCCGAAATACGGTCTGACGGTTCGCCGCAAGCGCTGCGGCCGCAAGGATTACATGGTATTTTACACCCCGCCCGCCAAAAAAGCAATGAAAAAGGGCAACTTCCCGCCCCCTTTCCGAAAAAGCCGCAAAAAAGCGGGACCCGTCCGGGTCCCGCCTCCCCGCGGCTAGAGCGGCTTCTCCTGCCGGAGGCGCTCGAGCCGGCTCCGCAGCTCGGCCGCCGCGGCCTCCTTGTGGTCCAGCTCCGAGAACACCCTCTCCGCCCGCGCCGCCCCGGTGAGCGTCGTACACCAGCCGCCCCGCCGTATGGAGCAGGCCGTTGATGTCCGTCCGAAGGGCGAACAGCCTTCCCCGCAGCCGGGCCGTGTCCACCATCTGTCCGGCGTACTCCCCGGCGGTGGCGGCGGTCTCCCGCGCCCGCTCCAGCAGCTCCTGTATCCGGTCGTCCATATACCCGTCCCCCTGTCTGTTTCCGTTCAGGCCATTCTATGCACCGGCGGCAGAGGGGTGCAGAAAGGCGGCGCTCTCCCCCGCAGGGGAGGGCGCCGCACTTGAACGCACGCTTATTTCAGGCACTCCGAATCGGGTGGGTGCCGGCGGGGCTTACTTCAGCCGCTCCGAAATCACTTGGGCGACCTTCACGCCCGACGCGCCCGCCTGGGCTAGGCCGCGGGTCACGCCCGCGCCGTCGCCCACGGCGAAGAAGCCGGGCAGGGCGGTCTCCAGCTCGTTGGACAGGGCCAGCCGGGCGGAGTAGAACTTGACCTCCGCGCCGTAGAGCAGGGTGTCGTAGTTGGCGGTGCCGGGGGCCAGCTTGTCGAGCTGGTAGATCATCTCAATGATGTCGTCTAGCTGCCGCTTGGGCAGGGCCAGGGACAGGTCGCCGGGCACGGCGGCGGTGAGGGTGGGGTGGACGAAGGACTTGCTCATGCGGTGCTCGTTGGTGCGGATGCCGCTGACCAGATCGCCGAAGCGCTGCACCAGCACGCCGCCGGCCAGCATGTTGCTCAGGGAGGCGATGTGCTTGCCGTAGCGGTAGGGCTCGTTAAAGGGCTGGGTGAACCGGTTGGACACCAGCAGGGCGAAGTTGGTGTTCTCACTGCGCAGCTTGGGGTCGGCGTAGGAGTGGCCGTTCACCGTGTTGATGCCCTCCACGTTCTCGGCCACCACGTGGCCGTAGGGGTTCATGCAGAAGGTGCGCACCTGGTCCCCGTACTGCTGGGTGCGGTAGACCAGCTTGGACTCGTACACCACGTCGGTGATGTGCTCAAAGACGGAGGCGGGCAGCTCCACCCGCACGCCGATGTCCACCTGGTTGTTGAGCAGCTCCAGCCCCAGGCCCTTGCACTGCTCAGAGAACCACTCAGCGCCGGAGCGGCCGGGGGCGGCGATGAGCCGCTTGCAGGCCACCTCCTCGCCGCTGCCCAGGGTGAGGCGGAAGCCCCCCTCCCCGTCCTGGGCGATGTGCTCCACGGCGGTGTTGAAGCGGAACTCCAGCTTGTCCTTCAGACCCTCGTAGATGTTCTGGAGAATGCGTAAATTGTTCTCGGTGCCCAGGTGCTTGCACCGGGCCTGGAGCAGGTGCAGGTCGAAGCCCAGGGCCTTCCGGGCCAGAGCCTTGGCCTCGGCGCTCTCGGTGGAGAACACCTCCTGGGTGGCCCCGTGGGCAACGTTGATGGAGTCCACGTAGTCGATGAGCTCCATCACATGGCGGGGCTCCATAAAGTCGGTGAGCCAGCCGCCGAACTGGGTGGTGAAGTTGAACTTGCCGTCGGAAAAGGCCCCCGCGCCGCCGAAGCCGCACATGGTGTCGCACACGGAGCAGTGGATGCACTCCCGCACCTTGCCCGCCACAATGGGGCAGCTGCGGTGGTAGATGTCCCGGCCCTGGTCCAGGGCCAGCACCTTCAGGCCGGGGCGGTGGTGGGCCAGCTCATAGGCGGCGAAGATGCCCGCCTCGCCGCAGCCCAGAATGGCAACGTCATAGATGGGATTCATGGGGTGTCTCCTCTCTCACTTTCCTCGGAAATTGCGGCCCACGCCGGGCCATATCATATCAGGATACATTATACCACACTTTTTGCTCCAGGAGAAGAAATTTTCTCTTGTTTTCCCCCATCCGCCCTCTGTTTTTGCAGGCGGCCGCCTCCGCCGCGCCGGTCTGCCGCCCGCCCCCGCCTCGGGGCGCGGAAAGAAATTTCCCCCGGAAGGCGGTGAAAAATTGGAGAAAGTGAAAATTTTCTGTTTACCTCAACGCTTTACTGTGTTAATATAAGGAAAGAATGGACGGACCGGCGGACTGCGCCGCCGGCCGGCCGCAGAAAGGAGCCGCGATATGGCAAAGGCAGGACGAAAGGAGCACAGTCTGGCGCTCTACGAGACCATCTTGAAGCTGAAAGATCTGGACGAGTGCTGCCGGTTTTTTGAAGATCTCTGCACCCCCACCGAGCTGCAGGCCATGGAGCAGCGCTTTGATGTGGCTGTCTATCTCCAGCAGGGCCTGGTCTATCTGGACATCCTGGAGAAAACCGGGGCCAGCAGCGCCACCATCAGCCGGGTGCGCCGCTCCATGCTGGAGAACGGCGCCGGGGGCGTGATGCAGGACATCATCATCCGGGAGGGGCTGGATCAACCCAAATAGAGCCGCCCCAAAGAATTTTGCAAGAAAGCAGGGAGTAACGCGATATGAAACAACTGATGCTGGGCAACGCGGCCGTTGCCCGTGGACTGTACGAGGCGGGATGCTGTGTGGTCTCCAGCTATCCCGGCACCCCCAGTACCGAGATCACCGAGGAGGCCGCCAAGTTCGACGACATCTACTGTGAGTGGGCCCCCAATGAGAAGGTGGCCATGGAGACCGCCTTCGGCGCCTCTCTGGCGGGCCGCCGCTCCTTCTGCGGTATGAAGCACGTGGGCCTGAACGTGGCCGCCGACCCGCTGTTCACCGTCTCCTACACCGGGGTGAACGCGGGCATGATCATTGTGGTGGCCGACGACGCGGGCATGCACTCCTCTCAGAACGAGCAGGACTCCCGCCACTACGCCAAGGCCTCCAAGATCCCCATGCTGGAGCCCTCCGACTCCGCCGAGGCCCTCTCCTTCACCAAGCTGGCCTATGAGCTCTCCGAGGAGTTCGACACCCCCGTCATCATCAAGATGTGCACCCGGGTGGCCCACTCCCAGTCCCTGGTGGAGACCAGCGAGCGGGTGGAGCCCCCCATGAAGCCCTATGAGAAGAACATCGGCAAGTACGTCATGATGCCCGGCAACGCCATCCGCCGCCACCCGGTGGTGGAGGAGCGCACCCGGAAGCTGGCCGCCTACGCCGAGACCAGCCCCCTGAACCGCCTGGAGGCGGGCAGCGACCGCGCCATGGGCATCATCACCTCCAGCACCTCCTACCAGTACGTGAAGGAGGTCTTTGGGGACCGCTATCCCGTGCTCAAGTTGGGCATGGTGTGGCCCCTGCCCAAGCAGAAGATTCTGGACTTCGCCGCCTCGGTGGACAAGGTGGCCGTGGTGGAGGAGCTGGACCCCTTCCTGGAGGACTACTGCCGTGAAATCGGCCTGGACGTGCTGGGCAAGGACGTGCTTCCCATGGAGGGGGAGTTCTCCCAGAACCTGGTAGCCGCCAAGCTGGGCGGCACGGTACATACGGGGAAAACTCTGGAGGACGTCATTCCCGCCCGTCCCCCCGTCATGTGCGCCGGCTGTCCCCACCGCGGCCTGTTCTACACCCTGAACAAGAACAAGTGCACCGTCATGGGCGACATCGGCTGCTACACCCTGGGTGCGGTGGCCCCTCTGGCCGCCATGGACATGACCCTGTGCATGGGCGGCTCCATCAGCGGCCTCCACGGCTTCAACAAGGCCCGGGGCGCCGAGAGCGAGCACAAGACGGTGGCCGTCATCGGCGACTCCACCTTCATGCACTCGGGCATGACCGGCCTGGCCAACATCGCCTACAACCAGTCCAACTCCACCGTCATCATCCTGGACAACTCCATCACCGGCATGACCGGCCACCAGCAGAACCCCACCACCGGCTACAACATCAAGGGGGACCCCGCCGGCAAGATCGACCTGGAGTCCCTGTGCCGGGCCATGGGCTTCAAGCGGGTACGGGTGGTGGACCCCTACAACCTGAAGGAGTGCGACCAGGCGGTGAAGGAGGAGCTCTCCGCCGACGAGGCCTCCGTCATCATCTCCCGCCGGCCCTGCGCCCTGCTGAAGTACGTCAAGCACAAGGCGCCTCTGGCGGTCAACAAGGACAAGTGCATCGGCTGCAAGAGCTGCATGAAGATCGGCTGCCCCGCCATCTCCATGAAGGATGGCAAGGCCCACGTGGACTTTACCCAGTGTGTGGGCTGCGGCGTGTGTGAGCAGCTGTGCCCCGTGGGGGCCTTTGAGAGCACCGGCAAGGAGGGTTAAGGCAAGATGGAAACCAAGAATATTATGATTGTGGGCGTGGGCGGCCAGGGCTCCCTGCTGGCCAGCAAGCTGCTGGGCCACCTGCTCATGGAACAGGGCTACGACGTGAAGGTGTCCGAGGTCCACGGCATGTCCCAGCGGGGCGGCAGCGTGGTCACCTACGTGCGCTACGGCGACCGGGTGAACTCCCCGGTCATCGACAAGGGGGAGGCCGACTTCATCGTCTCCTTCGAGCTGCTGGAGGCCGCCCGGTGGCTGAGCTACCTGAAGCCCGACGGCCAGATCGTCACCAACACCCAGCAGATCGACCCCATGCCCGTCATCACCGGGGCCGCCCAGTACCCCGAGAACCTGGTGGAGAAGATGAAGGCCGCCGGGGCCAAGGTGGACGCCCTAGACTGCCTGAAGCTGGCCGAGGAGGCCGGTTCCTCCAAGGCGGTGAACATCGTCTTGATGGGCCGGCTGTCCCACTACTTCGACCTGCCCGAGGAGGCCTGGCAGAAGTCCCTGGAGGCTATGGTGCCGGCGAAGTTTTTGGAGCTGAATAAAAAGGCGTTTGAGCTGGGGAAAAATGCCTGATTCCTTCTAATTTTAAAAGGGGGGAGTTTCGCCGCCCCGGCGGCGAGTGACTTTCTGGGCCAGAAAGTCACCAAAGAGCCGCCAAGGGGTGTGTGCAGAGAGACAGGCACGGCTTCGCCGTCCCTGCCTCAATGACACACACCCCCTGGACCCCCATTACGGGGGTTACCCCTTGGACATTGTGCAGCCCTTCCGGCGCGCAAAATCTGAGTGACTTTTTGCAATTTCTTCCGGGCCACTGGGCCCTGGGTGTGTAAAAATTTAGGACGAGTGCGGTTCCGCTTCTGCGCCTGCCTTTTCCGAACCAACGCCCCCAGTGCGAATCCTGCGCTCCCCTAAACCTTCCCCTCGGGGGGAAGGTGCCCCAGTGCGCACACCGGGGCGGCTGAGGGGGCAGAGTTTGTACTCTTTTGTAGGGGCGGCACACTGGGCCGCCCGGCGGGTACGGACCGGCTTCGAGTGAAAGGAGTACCCTGATGTCCATAACCAGCCTTCTGGCGGTGGGGACGGGCGGCGCCCTGGGGGCCATAGGCCGCTGGGGGCTCAGCCTGCTGCCCTTCCGGGGGGAGTTCCCCCTGCTCACTCTGGTCACCAACCTGCTGGGAGCGGTGCTCATCGGCTTCATCGCCGGATGGGCGGGCCGGGGGCGGCTGTCCTCGGGCTGGACCCTCTTTTGGAAGACCGGCGTGTGCGGCGGCTTCACCACCTTCTCCACCTTCTCCGTGGAGAGCCTGACCTTGCTGGAGAAGGGGAAGTGGCTGCTGGGCGGGAGCTACATGGTCCTCAGCGTGGTCCTCTGTCTCCTGGGCGTGGCCCTGGGGCAGCGGCTGAGCCGGATTTAAACAATACGCAGCCTCAGCGGGCGGCCACATGGGGCCGCCCCCTGCGGGTGTTACAAACCATCCGGCAGACTGGAAGGGCCGGGCCGGTCTGGGACCGGCCCCTACGAAAAGAAGGGACGGCTTCCGTGTCCGCCGTAGGGGCGGGTCCATGACCCGCCCGTCAGGTTTCAGAGGTTGTAGGGGCGGCACACCGGGCCGCCCGGGATCGGCCCGATGTTCTCATCGGGCCCTGCGAGAAAAAATAAAGCGGCTCCTGTATCCGCCGTCCCCCTGAGCCGCACTTGAGCCCCACCGCAAACAAAGGCGCTTTCAGCCAGGGGAGTGCCATGCCTTCGTCTCCTGCCCAGTGAGCGGCACCGAAAGACGAGGGAAAAGCAATCAGCTGAGCCACCCGCGCCTTCTGAGATCACCCCTTGGCGGCTTTTTGGCCTTTCAAAAAGAAACTCGCCGCCGGGGCGGCGAAATCTCCCCCAGAAAAACAGAAAAAATAAGAGGAAGTAACCAAACCATGAGTCTACAGATCAGCGAAAAAGTAAAAGAACTGGGCCGTCAAGCCCAGGAGGAATTAAAGGACCAGTTCGCCCGTATCGATGCCATCGCCGAGGAGAACGCCGCCCGGGTGCTGGATGCCTTCCAGACCCATCGTGTGGCGGACGCCTACTTCGCCGGCACTACCGGCTACGGCTACGACGACCTGGGCCGGGACAAGCTGGACGAGATCTACGCCCAGATCTTCGGCACCGAGGCCGCCCTGGTGCGCATTCAGTTCGTCAACGGCACCCACGCCATCGCCGCCGCCCTGTACGGCTGTCTGAAGGCGGGGGACGTGCTGGTGTCCGCCGTGGGGGCCCCCTACGACACCCTGCTGGGGGTGATCGGCGCGGTGGACAAGGGACACGGTTCCCTGAAAGACTACGGCATCGAATATCGGCAAGTAGAACTCCTTAACAACAAGCCAGACCTGGAGGGGATGGCCAAAGCGGCCGCCGACCCCCGGGTGAAAGCGGTGCTCATCCAGCGCTCCAAGGGGTACTCCACCCGCGCGTCCCTGTCGGTGGCGGAGATCGGGGAGATGTGCCGCGTGATCAAGGAGGCCAACCCCAACGCGGCGGTCATCGTGGACAACTGCTACGGGGAGTTCGTGGAGACCATGGAGCCCACCCACGTGGGGGCCGACCTGGTGGTGGGTTCCCTCATCAAAAACCCCGGCGGCGGCCTGGCCCCCACCGGCGGCTACATCGCCGGGCGGCGGGACCTGGTGGAGGGAGCCGCCATGCGCCTGACCGTGCCCGGCATCGGGGCGGAGTGCGGTTCCACCCTGGGGAACAACCGCCTGCTGTACCAGGGCCTGTTTCTGGCCCCCCACACGGTGGCCCAGGCGGTGAAGACCGCCGTGTTCGCCGCCCGGGTGATGGAGCTGCTGGGCTATGAGACCGAGCCGGTATCCTCGGCGGTGCGCCACGACATCATCCAGATGATCCACATGAAGGAGCCCGAGGCCCTGAAGAAGTTCTGCAAGGGCATCCAGTTTGGAGCCCCGGTGGACTCCTACGTCACCCCGGAGCCCTGGGACATGCCCGGCTACGACTGCCAGGTCATTATGGCGGCGGGCGCCTTCATCCAGGGGGCGTCCATCGAGCTGTCCGCCGACGCCCCCATGCGTGAGCCCTACACCGTGTACCTCCAGGGCGGCCTCACCTTCGAGTCGGGCAAGCTGGGGGTTCTGCTGGCGGTGGAGGAACTGCTCCACTGACAGGAATCCAGACAACTCTGTAGGGGCGGCTATCAGCCGCCCGCAGATTTCATTCAATTTCATTTTCATTTTCCGGGCGGTCATGCTGCCCCCTGACGCAGCGGCTTGCCGTCTGCATTGTCCAAGCCGCCGGGCGCATATCCTCTCTTGATGGGAGGGGAGGCGTATGGACCTACTTTGGCGGCTGCAGCGGTATTTCCGGTCCCGGCGCCCGCTGCGCCCCCGCGCAAGGAGAGGGGGGCGCTCCGGGGCAGCTCCCGCGCAGGTGCGCTGGAGGCGGCCCAGGCCCTGGCAGGTGACTCTGCTGGTGGGCATCCTGCTGGCCGCCGCGGTCATCGGCTTTCTGGAGGCCCGGCTGCGGCCCATGGTGGTGACGGCGGCCCAGGCCCAGGCACAAAACGCCATCGCCGGGGTGATCGAGCACACCATCTGGGAACAGCTGGGGGAGGAGGAGATCACCTACTCGGATCTGGTGACCATCCAGCGGGACTCCGCGGGAACCATTACCGCCCTGACCACCAACACGGCGGCTATGAATCAGCTCCGGGCGGAGCTGATCGGGGTGGTGCTGAAGGCCCTGGACGGGGTGGACGTGTCCCAGATCCAGATTCCCCTGGGCAGTCTGGTGGATCTGGACCTGCTGTGGGGCCTGGGGCCCACCATGAAGGTCCACGCCATGACGGTGGGCACGGTGGAGGGGGAGTTTCAAAGCCAGTTCTCCTCCGCCGGGGTGAACCAGACCCTCCACAAGATTGACTTGGAGCTTGCGGTCCCCCTGACCCTTATGCTCCCCGGCGGAGCGGTGGAGACGGTGTGCGAGACCCAGATTCCCATCGCCGAGACAGTTATCGTGGGCCAGGTGCCCCAGATTTTTTTACAAAACGGGGGATTTTAGTTGTAGGGGCGGCTATCAGCCGCCCGCTGTACCCACAGTGAATTGGATACGGGCGGATCATATCCGCCCCTACGCACACCCCGCTGATTTGTCGCAGAGTCGGCCACGCAGGGCCGCTCGTTCACGGGCTATCGGGGACACTGTCCCTACAACCCGACATATCGCATGGGGCGCGTCATTCCCATGAAATCCCCACCAAGTCAAACGCAGGAGGAACTTTGATGGACATTCAAGAGGAGATCCAGGCCCTTCGCCGGGAGCTGGAGCAGGCCAACTACGAGTACTATGTACAGGATAACCCCAGTATGTCGGACTACGACTACGACCACAAGCTCCGCCGGCTGGAGGAGCTGGAGGGGGAGCACCCGGAGCTCATCACCCCCGATTCTCCCACCCAGCGGGTAGGAGGAAAACCCCTGGAGTCTTTTGCCCAGGTGGTCCACAAGGTGCCCCTGGAGTCCCTCCAGGACGTATTTGACTACGACGAGCTGCGCCAGTTCGACCAGCGGGTGAAGGGCGTGGTCCCCAACGCGGTATACGACGTGGAGCCCAAGGTGGACGGCCTGTCCGTGGCCCTGGAGTATGAGAACGGCCTG
>ERZ857801.3620-NODE-3620-length-10474-cov-2.763989_pt1 | contig 10474 bp, 9 predicted proteins | sample MGYA00519762_ERZ857801 | MGnify/ENA primary metagenome ERZ857801 (study PRJEB31778, sample SAMEA3449368) | human gut metagenome | biome: human gut; feature: human-associated habitat; material: faeces | place: United Kingdom | collected 2010/2012 ...
CTATGCGCAATGCGATCAAGAAGAATTATAATACGGTGAATAGTGAGCCGATGAGTCAGGGCACACGTTGTCGTCAGTTGGCTACGTATGTTATTTTTGATTCTCCGTTGAATATGTTGTGCGACAATCCTTCGAATTACAAGAGAGAACCGGAGTGTACCGCTTTCATAGCCCGCATCCCGACTGTGTGGGACGAAACTTTGGGGCTTGACGGGAAAGTGGGCGAATATATTACAATGGCGAGGCGCTCGGGCGATGAGTGGTACGTAGGAGGTTTGACAAACTGGGATAAACGGGATATAACTGTCGATTTCTCATTTTTGGGAGAGGGCTTTTATGAGATAGAGTTGTTCAAGGACGGTATAAATGCCGACCGTGCCGCTTGCGATTATAAACGGGTAGTAATGCCTGTTCCCGAAGACCGACAGTTGAAGGTTACTTTATTCCCCGGTGGCGGTTTTGCCGGCCGTATCGAGAGACGATAGATAGCATGAAATACGACAAGCGGAGCTTCGAGAAAAAGCTCCGCTTGTCGTATTGGGTTTATAAATCGTCCATAGCTTCATTAGAGACGAATAGTATCTGTATCGCTTAATTTTTTTGCAAATACGGTTCGATGTGGATATTGACCTGCGTTCTTTTCCCGAAAGTGGTTTTGAGCGATTCTTCCACTTGTGTAGCGATGTCGTGCGCTTTGACGATAGACGAATCGGGGTCGACTTTGATGTGCATGTCGATGATGAATGTGTTCCCGTTTTTACGTGTGCGCAGGTGGTGGAATGCGATGACTCCGGGTGTCTGCTGTATTTTCTCGGCAATATTTTGTTCCACTTCTTCGGGGAGGGACATTTCGAGAAGTTCTTGTATGCTGGGGCGGGCGAGCTTATAAGCGACTCCAAAGATAAATATTCCTACGACGAGAGAGGTTATGGGATCAAGCACACGCCAGCGTTCACCCAGAAACATAGCTCCCGATATGCCTATGAGGGTTCCTATCGAGGAGAAAGCGTCGGAACGGTGATGCCAGCCGTTGGCAATGACAGCCGGACTGTCGATGTTGCGCCCGATTGTGATCGTGTACCAATATAAGCTTTCTTTTACGATGATGGAAACAGCTGCCATAGCGAGTGCCAAATAGGTGGGACGTTCGATAATTTCCCCGTTGAGAACTTCGTATATTTTGATGCTTCCCGAATAAAATATTCCAATGGCGACGACGAAGAGAGCAAAGCTGATGAGCATGGTGGCAAAGGTTTCGAATTTGCCATGTCCGTAAGGGTGGTCGCTGTCTTCTTTTTTCGATGAGATTTTAATGAAGATGATAACGATGAAATCTGTGATAAAATCGGATAAGGAGTGTATGCCGTCTGCAATCATGGCACTACTTCGCCCCCATATGCCGGCTATGATTTTTGCGGTAGACAAGATGAGATTGGTAAAAAATCCCACCCAAGTGACCCGTGCGGCTTTTTTCTCCCGGATTACATTCGAGATGTCGTCTTTTCCGTCCATAATGGTGTAATGTTGCTGTACAAATGTAAGGCGTTTCGGGGCTATTTCGTATCGTTTGTTCTGTGTTATCGTTTAATTTATAACGGTTCTACTTAGCCTGTTTACTGTCGTAACAGTTCGAGACCATGCGAAAAGAAATGATTGTAAGAGCGTTTTTTGTCGGTGAAACTTTACGATTTGTTTTGAACTACGGGATTGAATTTTTATATTTGACAGAGATTTAATCGTATCTGTATGCACGTCGAATCGTTTCATATACGCAGGCGGGTGATGCCGCCTCACCGGGGCGCGTTGTTGGTAGCGGAGCCATTTTTGGACGAAGGGTGTTTCCGCCGAGCGGGTATTTGTTTGGCCGAATATTCGGAGAAGGGTGCGGTGGGGTTTGTGTTGAATAGCCCGACGAGATATGTTCTGAGTGAATTGTTAGAGGGAGAGAACGATATACCTTCCATTCCGGTTTTTTGTGGAGGGCCGGTAGGAACGGATCATTTGTTTTTCTTGCACGATATAGCGTCATTACCCGGTGCAGTGGAGGTTTCGACGGGCTTGTTCGCTAATGGGGATTTCGATATGCTGCTCGATTTTTTGAGAAGCGACTCTACGATGCAAAAGCATGTGAAGTTTTTGATCGGGTATAGCGGTTGGTCGGCCGGGCAGCTCGACGGGGAATTAAAACAGGAGTCGTGGGCTGTGACGACTATGTCTTCGCCGGGCGATTGTCTTGCGGCCGAAGGTGATGCTTTTTGGAGAGAGGTAGTAAAGGGTATGGGTGACGGATATAAGTTGTGGCTAAATTCCCCGCAGGAACCTTCGCTCAATTAGAAGCCTCTGATGAATTAGGCGCTTATTCCCGATTGAATTTTTGAAATATCAGAGCATCGGCATATCCCTGAGGCAACCGTATCCAATCTTTTAAACGTGTGCTTTCGTGAAATCCGCATGTTCTGAAAAGCGCTATGCTGGCTGTGTTACAAACGGGAATATGTACATATAATTGATGCAGGTGTAAAAAACGGAAAGCATATTCTACGAATGTTTCGAGGGCATCTCGTCCGAATCCTTGTCGTTTGTGATCGGGATCGATGAGGAGACCTATCGCTGCTTTACGGTTTGTGATATCGTAGTCGAAACAGTCTATCGCACCGATAACTTGGCGACTCTCTTTTCGCATGATTATGAGCCTTAATTGTTTGTCCCGAGTGATGTCGGCCGTATAGTTTTCGATGTATTGTTTCAACAGATAACGCGAGAAGGGCGATACGGTACTTCCGTATATCCACAGAGACGAATCATTTTCCCAGCGGTAAAGGGCATCGAGGTCTTCGGGTTCTACCGCTCGCAGTTCTATTTGTTTGCCGGTGAGGTAGTTCATGGTTTCGTATAGGTTTGTTGGGGTGAAATGATGATTTCTGAGTCGGGAGTATAGATGAGGAAATGGTTACGGACGTCGCTTTTTGATTGTATGGTTTCTATGATTTCCCGATAGGAAAGTAGTCCCGAATCTAATATGATATGCCGGTCGTCTTGTCTTTCAGATGACGACGGAATTTCATCGGCTGACCATATAGGCGTGTAGTGTTTTATACCCGGAATCAATCGGGCTATGATTTGCGGGGTGCGGGAGAGAATATACCATTTGCCTTTCTTCTCGGTTTTTCCATGCTTATGAAACGGAAAGGAGACAACTCGGTAAGCAGCGGCTAACGAGGCTCGGAAGAATATAGAGAATTTTACGGCGAAGTAATACCCTTTGCTGTAATGCGGGTAATGCTTTTTGAAAAAAATGAGCATAGCTTCATAAAAGACACGGACGTATCGCAGGCTTCCTTTCTTCGTGCTCTCTCCTTTGTAATGTATAATAGGAGTCGGTAGGAAATAATTGGTGTATCCTGCAAGGACGAGCCGATAGGAGAGATCGATGTCTTCGCCGTACATAAAAAAACTTTCGTCGAGTAGCCCGCTTTTGTCCAGTGTTTCACGTCTCATGAACATGAATGCACCCGAAAGAATATCTATGGGGTGGCATTCGTCGGGAGAGAGATATTTCATGTGATAACGACCGAAAATGCGGGAATGGGGGAATAATGCCGAGAGCCCGAAAATCTTGCAGAACGATACCCACGGAGTGGGGAATCCTCTTTTGGATTCCGGTAGAAACCGTCCGTCACCATCGAGCATTTTTACCCCGGTTCCTCCGGCTTCGGGGTGAGCTTCCATAAATTGGAAAACTTCGTATAACGTATTTTCGGCTATTACAGTGTCGGGATTAAGCAACAGAACATATTTTCCGGCAGATTGTTCGATGGCTTGGTTATTGGCTCGTGCGAATCCTACGTTTTCGGTATTGGCGATGAATCGGACTTCGGGAAACCGGGGTATGAGGTAATCGAGCGAGTCGTCTTGCGAGTGGTTGTCCACGACAAAGATCTCGACTTCCATCGGGTATGCCTTTAATGCAGCCCGTACCGACCGAAGCGATTGCTCCAAAAAGTATTTTACACGGTAATTGACAATAACGACACTGATTTTTACCACAAGACAGAATCTCTAATATTATAATGTATAACGGCAGTCTAATGAAAATAGTATAATATTATCCTTTGAAACTTTCGCTAAATAACGTGCGGTTGAGAATGGAACGCCCCAATGTGATTTCGTCGGTGTATTCCAGCTCTCCGCCTATGGATACTCCTCTGGCGATGATGGTGATTTTAACATCGAACGGAGCCAACTTCCTGAATATGTAGAAATTGGTTGTGTCGCCTTCCATCGTGGCGCTGAGTGCGAGTATTACCTCTTTTATTCCACCGGAGGCGACTCGGTCTACCAAACTTTCGATTTCGAGGTCGGCCGGACCTATGCCGTCCATCGGGGAGATGACCCCCCCCAATACGTGATAAAGCCCGTGGAATTGGCGAATGTTCTCGACTACCATCACCTCTTTCACATTTTCGACAACGCATAACGTGGAGGCATCGCGCGAAGGGTCGCCACAAATGGTACAGGTATCCGAGTCGGATATGTTATGGCAAATGTGGCAACGTTTGATTTCTTTACATAACTTAATAATGGTATTACCGAACTTTTCGGCTTCGCCCTCTTCTTGTCTTAACAAATGCAGAACCAAACGTAAAGCCGTTTTCCTACCGATACCCGGTAATTTGGCAAATTCGTTTACCGCATTTTCGAGAAGAATAGAAGAATATTGTTGGTCCATAAGGGTTGTTCCTTTTCACGAGTTTGCAAATATAGTAAAAGGTGAGTGCAGAGGCAAACCGAAATCTTATTTCCTGCTTGACTATTCCGAACCGCATCCTATATTCGTATCTACAAATATAGGAAATATCTGTTAGTTATTGTTCTGTATGTCATATTTTGAAGCAGAGAAAAAACAGCGTTGTCGTCAAATTGGGAAAAATGAGTATTTTTGCATGGATTGTCAAAATTTGAATATAATATATGGAAATAAAAAACGCCCGGTTTGTGATTAGCAGCAGCCATGTGAAGGACTGCCCATCGCACGGATTACCCGAATATGCTTTTATCGGACGTTCCAATGTGGGAAAGTCGTCGTTGATAAATATGTTGACTTGTAAGAAAGGGTTGGCGATGACCTCGTCTACTCCGGGAAAGACGATGCTTATCAATCATTTTTTTGTCGATGATAGTTGGTACTTGGTCGATTTGCCGGGTTATGGATATGCCCGCCGAGGCAAAGAGAGTCGAGAGGCATTGCGGGAAATGATAGAGGGGTATGTGCTTTATCGCAAGGAAATGACTTGTCTTTTTGTCCTGCTCGATTGTCGGCACAAACCTCAAAAGATAGACCTCGAATTCATGGAATGGTTGGGTGAAAACAGCGTGCCTTTTGCTATTGTATTTACAAAAACGGATAAGATTGGCCCCGTAGTACTGAAAGAGCATATAGAGTATTACAAACAGGTGCTGCATGAATCTTGGGAAGAATTGCCTCCCATTTTCGCTACATCGTCGGAAAAAAAACGGGGGCGTGAAGAGTTGCTCGATTATATCGATCGCGTGAATAAAAGTTTGAAAGAAGCTTAAAATAGGGACATACTTTTTTAAGTATATTTTTTTCGTTGAATCTGTTTTGTAACTTTGCAAGTAATGCAAAATAGACAATATACAGTGCAATCGAATAAATTCGTTTTATTCATGTCGTCTTTTTGTAGTGAAAGAGAGAAATAGGCATAGTTATAAGCGGAGATGTGCAGCCCTTTTTACTTGCTCTCATTGAAGACTTTATAAATTAATGTGAATTGTTCTTGACGTATGTGTGAAAAAGAATCATTTATGAGGGAGGCTATAAAGTTGTCTCTCGATAATATAGATCACGACGGAGGTCCGTTCGGTGCGGTGATTGTGAAAGATGGAAAAATCATAGCGCGGGGGGTAAATCGTGTGACTGCGTCGGTCGATCCTACGGCGCATGCAGAAGTAAATGCGATTCGTGAAGCAGCCCGGGTATTGGGAACATTCGATTTGAGCGGATGCGAGATCTATACTTCTTGCGAGCCTTGTCCCATGTGTTTGGGAGCCATTTATTGGGCGCATCTCGACAAAGTGTATTATGGAAATACGAAGGCGGATGCCAAGGAGATAGGATTCGATGACTCGTTTATTTACGACGAATTGGCTTTGCCTTTGGAAAAACGCCATTTGAATGTAGTCCCGATGATGCGCGATGAAGCTATCAAGGCTTTTGAAAAATGGGAAAACAAGAGTGATAAAATAGAATATTAACAACCGAGGGTGCAGGAGCACCTTCTTTTTTGAATGCAAAAATATGGCTAATTGGTTTGAGTGCAGAGTTAAGTACGATAAGATGCTGGAAAACGGCATGCAAAAAAAAGTGACAGAGCCCTATTTGGTGGATGCTTTATCGTTTACCGAAGCGGAAGCTCGTATTATTGAGGAGGTATCTCCGTTTATCTCGGGGGAATTTTCTGTTTCGGCGGTGAAGCGAGCTAATTTCAGCGAGCTTTTTTTCGATGAAACAGGTGATCGGTGGTATAAATGTAAGCTCAATTTTATCACTCTCGACGAGAAAAGCGGTATGGAAAAACGTACGGCATCGTATATGCTTGTGCAAGCCGCAGATTTTGAAACGGCATTGAAAAACTTGGTGGAAGGCATGAAAGGAACAATGGCCGACTGGGTGATTGTTTCTATTACAGAAACTCCGTTGATGGACGTTTATCCGTTTGATCCCGAAAGAAAAACAAAAGAAGAAGATCGTCCGCAAGAATGAGTGATATAGCCCGACATATAGAGCGAATTCGTCAAGAGTTACCTGCTGGAACTCGGTTGGTGGCGGTCTCGAAATTTCATACGGCCGAAACCATAATGGAGGCTTATGAGGCGGGACAGCGTATTTTCGGGGAGAGCCGAGTACAGGAACTTGTTGAAAAGTATGAGGTTTTGCCTAAGGATATAGAATGGCATTTTATAGGTCATTTGCAAACCAATAAAGTGAAATATATTGTCCCGTTCATTACTCTTATTCATAGCGTGGATAGCGAAAAGCTCCTTTCGGTTATAGAAAGCGAGGCGGCCAAATGCGATCGAGTAGTCGATTGCCTTCTTGAAATCCACGTGGCGCAAGAGGATAGTAAATATGGCTTTACGCCTGATTCTTGCCGGGAATTGTTACAAGGCGGTTCCTCGGAGAAATATCCTCATGTAAGGATATGTGGATTGATGGGTATGGCCACCCAGACAGATGATGAGGATTGTATAGAGCGAGAATTTAGTGCTTTGAAAAAATTGTTCGATGAGGTGAAAGGTTCGAGCTCGGTCGATTCTTCGGCATTTTGTGAATTATCGATGGGAATGTCACATGATTATCCGTTGGCTTTACGACATGGCAGTACGTTGGTGCGTATAGGAACGTCTATATTCGGGGAACGTGTTTATTCATGTTTTTGAATGACAATCTGAATGTGAGTTTTGAAAGTTTTTATGCTCAAAAACATGCTGCTATCGTATCTGTTGATGGATAATTAACATTACTTTTGCTCTCAATTTTGTATTTTTTGATGTGCAAAGGGTAAAATATCTATTGTAAAAGAAATAAAACACACATAAATTCATTAATTAAAATCTTATAAAATGAGTACAGAGCAGAAAAAGAACTATGCACTTCCCATTATAGTGATGTTTGCATTGTTCGCCATGATTTCGTTTGTGACAGGGCTTCAGAATCCGATGGGAGTCATTGTTAAAAGTCAGTTCGGAGCCAGTAACTTTATGTCGCAGTTGGGAAATGCGGCTAACTTTATCGCTTATGCCTTTATGGGAATTCCGGCCGGTATGCTGTTGCAGCGCATTGGTTATAAGAAGACCGCGCTTCTTGCCGTAACCGTCGGGTTTATCGGTGTAGGTATCACTTTCTTGTCGGGTATCGCCGAAAGTTTCGCCGTGTATTTGGTGGGCGCTTTCATTTCCGGTTTTTCCATGTGTATGTTGAATACGGTAGTGAATCCTATGTTGAATACTCTTGCCGGCGGTGGAAACAAAGGAAATCAATTGATTCAATTAGGTGGTTCGTTCAACTCGATTAGTGCGACTATTGTACCGGTGTTGGTAGGTTATTTGATCGGTGATTTGGCTCAGGCTAAAATTTCCAATGCCGACCCTGCCTTGTTCTTGGCAATGGGTATTTTTGCTTTGGCATTTGTCGTTTTATATTTTGTAAATATTCCAGAACCTCATATCGTAAAAACTTCTGCCAAAAAGGAGAAGAGTAAACATAGCGCACTTTCTTTCCGCCATTTTGTGTTGGGAACTGTTGCTATCTTTATATATGTAGGTGTTGAAGTCGGCATTCCTAATTTTGCCAATTTGTTTATGACTTCACCTGAGATAAACATCGATCCAACGATTGCCGGATCGGTTGTAGGGACATATTGGTTCTTGATGATGATCGGTCGTTTGTGCGGGGCCTCTATCGGAGCGAAGGTGTCCAGTCGCGCGATGTTGACGGTTGTATCGACAGTGGGTATCGTGTTGGTATTGGGTGCGATATTCTGTGCTGATAATATTTTGGTAAATATGCCGGTATTTAAGTCCGATATTTCATTCGGCTTTGCCCAAGTTCCTGTAAACGTGATGTTGTTGATTCTTTGCGGACTTTGTACTTCTGTGATGTGGGGCGGTATTTTCAACCTTGCAGTAGAAGGGTTGGGCAAATATACAGCAGCAGCTTCTGGTCTGTTTATGGTTATGGTTTGCGGTGGCGGTATATTGCCTTTGATTCAAGGCGGTGTAGCCGATTTCGCTGGATTCTTGAATAGTTATTGGGTAATTGCGTTGGGATTGGCTTATATTTTATTCTATGCTGCCATAGGTAGTAAGAATGTTAATACAGATATTCCGACCGACGATTATGAGGCATAACTATTTATTTAATAGATAAGATTTAGTAAAGAGAGTGAAGATGATTCTTCACTCTCTTTGTCTTTTTGTGAACTTTTGGCGGTTTTTGTGTTTGTATACTCATGAATTGTATTATTTTTGTAAAAAAATTCCCATGAACGATACGAACTTATTAAACAAATCGGCCGACAATATCAGAGTATTGACGGCGGCGATGGTTGAAAAAGCCAAATCGGGTCACCCCGGAGGTGCTATGGGGGGAGCTGATTTTATCAATGTGTTATATTCCGAGTTTTTAGTGTACGATCCGGCGGATCCGAAATGGATAAATCGTGATCGTTTCTTTTTAGATCCCGGGCACATGTCCCCGATGCTTTATAGTGTATTGGCTATGTCGGGGTTTTATACGATGGACGATTTGAAGTCGTTTCGTCAATGGGGCAGTATAACTCCCGGCCACCCCGAAGTCGATGTAATGCATGGTATTGAGAATACTTCGGGACCTTTGGGTCAGGGACATACGATGGCTGTCGGCGCTGCTATCGCCGAGCGTTTTATGGCTGCTCGTTTCGGCGAATGGTGTAGTCATAAAATTTATGCGTTTATTTCCGATGGAGGTATTCAAGAGGAGATTTCTCAGGGTGCAGGTCGTTTGGCCGGATTCTTGGGATTGCATAATTTGATTATGTTCTATGATAGTAACGACGTACAACTTTCGACTGATACAGATGCGGTAACCGATGAAGATACTGCTGCGAAGTATAGGTCGTGGAATTGGAATGTCGTGGAAATAGACGGAACCGATCCGGTAGCTATTCGTGATGCATTGGCGTTGGCTAATCGTGAAACTGAACGTCCGACTCTAATTATAGGGAAAACCATTATGGGACGTGGGTGTGTAACGGTTACGGGAGAGAAATTCGAGGGAAAATATTCTACGCATGGACAGCCTTTGAGTAAGTCGGGTGCATCTTATGAAAAGACCATTGAGAATTTAGGCGGAAATGTGGAAAATCCGTTTGTGATATTCCCTGAAACTTCCGGTCTGTATGCCCGTCGAGCAGAGGAATTGAAAGCGATTGTCGCAAATCGGCGCAAGCTGCGTGGGAGAAAGAAAATCCCGAATTGGCCAGAGAGTTGCACGATTTTTATGCCGGAAAACTTCCTGCGCTTGACTTCTCATCGATAGAGTATAAACCGAATGTCGCTACTCGGACTGCTTCGGCAAACGTTTTGGCTTATTTGGCAGAACGGGTGAAAAATATGGTCGTTTCTTCGGCCGATTTGGCAAATTCGGATAAGACAGAGGCTTTTTTGAAGAAGACAGGAGCTTTTGCGAAGGGTGATTTCCACGGAGCATTTTTACATGCTGGGGTCGCTGAATTGACTATGGCGGCGATTATGAACGGTATATTGTTGCATGGAGGAATGCAGGCTGCTTGTGGAACATTCTTTGTTTTTTCTGACTATATGAAACCGGCAGTTCGTATGGCGGCTTTGATGGAATTGCCCGTGAAATATGTTTGGACGCACGATGCTTTCAGGGTGGGAGAAGATGGACCTA
>ERZ857801.3623-NODE-3623-length-10469-cov-3.086710_pt1 | contig 10469 bp, 9 predicted proteins | sample MGYA00519762_ERZ857801 | MGnify/ENA primary metagenome ERZ857801 (study PRJEB31778, sample SAMEA3449368) | human gut metagenome | biome: human gut; feature: human-associated habitat; material: faeces | place: United Kingdom | collected 2010/2012 ...
TGAGGAAGAAAAAAGAAAGCATCTTCCACTTGCATTAACAGAACGACTACAGAAATTAGATGCGAGGTATCAGTGTGTAATAACTGTGGATTATAATTATGTTGCAAAAGAATAGAAGAGGGACTAGAATAGCAGAAGGAAAAGAAGGAAGGAAAAGTACATGTATACATTTGACAGCCAAGTGCGTTACAGTGAAATTGATCACCGCGGTACAATGACACTGCCGGCGCTGATTAACTATTTTCAAGACTGCAGCACCTTTCATTCTGAGAGTGTAGGACTTGGAATGAACGTTTTAAAAGAAAAAAAGAAGGCATGGATACTGTCTTACTGGCAGGTAGTGATAGAACGCTTTCCGAAGCTGGCGGAGAAGATTACAGTAGGAACCTTTGCTACGGAATTTAAAGGTTTGTACGGCAACCGTAATTTTTTTATGAAGGATGAGACGGGGGAAAGAATCGCCTGCGCGAACTCAATCTGGGTATTTATGGATCTGGAAAAGGGCCGTCCTGTACGTCCTGAGGAGGAATATATTCTGCCATACGGAACAGAAGAGCCGCTTGCTATGGAATATGAAGGAAGAAAAATTAAGATGCCGCAGCAGTGCGAAAACCTGGAACCATTTCCGGTCAGAAAATATCATATTGATACCAATGAACACGTCAATAACTGTCAATATGTACAGATGGCCTTGGAGGTTCTGCCGGAGGAGAGGAGACTTCGGCAGATTAGAGTAGATTATAAGAAATCTGCCGTCTATGGAGATATTATCTATCCGAAAGCGGCATTTGAGAATGACAGGACGATAGTAGAGCTGTGCGATACAGAAGAGAAACCTTATGCAGTAATAGAGATGAGAGAAGAATAAGAGGAGAAAAGTGATGAGATTAGGAGAAAAGCAGATGCTGACCGTAGTAAAAAAGGTAGACTTCGGCGTGTATCTGGGAAATGATGAGCAAAGAGTTCTGCTGCCGAAAAAACAAGTGCCAGAAGAAATTGAGCCCGGCGATCCGATAGAAGTATTCCTATATAAAGATTCTGCGGACAGGCTGATTGCGACAACGCGGGAACCAAAGATAACCCTGGGAAAGCTTGCAGTTCTTAAAGTAGCAGATGTAGGCAGGCTGGGGGCCTTCTTGGAGTGGGGACTGGAAAAAGATTTATTCCTGCCATTTAAGGAACAGACCGCGAAAGTAAAAAAGGGAGATTCCTGCCTTGTAAGTCTCTACATTGACAAAAGTGAGAGACTGTGTGCCACGATGAAGATATATCACCTTCTACGGACAGATTCTCCATACAAAAAGGATGACAAGGTAACGGGAATTATCTATGATACCAGTAAAGAATATGGCGTTTTTGTCGCGGTGGACAACCAGTATTCCGCACTGATTCCGAAGAAAGATTCGTTTGGAAGCTTAACGGTGGGGCAGGAAATCACAGCGCGGGTGACAGCGGTAAAAGAGGACGGAAAGCTGGATTTAAGCGTAAGAGAAAAGATTCCGGAGCAGATGGATAAGGATGCAGAGAAGATTCTGGAAGTGCTGAAAAGCTATGATGGTGAACTGCCCTTTACCGATAAGGCGGATCCGGAGAGAATCAAACAGGAATTCGGCATGAGCAAGGCAGCGTTTAAGAGGGCTGTCGGCAGATTGTTAAAGCAAGGGAAGATAGAGATATTAGAAAAGAGTATAAAGGGATAGAAGGTAAGAATGCTGCATGTGTTGCAACAAATGTGTTACGTAACATATTTGTGCAACGTATGCAGCGTTTTATATAATAGGAAATTTCGATAAATTTCCTATTATACAAAAAGCCCTCCGGGCGGGATGCGCACGCCGCAATAAGGAAATTTTACCGCTTTGCGGTATTGCGGCGGCGCGCAAAGTGTACAAGCCTTTCAAGATTGAGGGTAGGGGTGTTGAAGTGGGCTTGCCCACTTTATTCTAATAGAGAAGATATAAGAAAAAGAGCTTATAAAAAGTTGGCATGTGAATTGCTGTATATTTTGATGTAAAAAATACATTGAATATATGCAAAGGAGAGTGGATAGAATGGACTATACGAATTTATGGAAAGACTGTGCGGGGAAAAAATCAATTGTAGGCATTATTGGCGCAACTCGTGGGTATGGATATACTTTGTTAGCGCAAATCCCGAAGGTGAATCATATGAAGCTGCGGGTCATCTGTTCCAGGCATCCGGAAGAGTGCTTTGAGGTTCTCGCGGAGATTGGCTATAGAAAAGAGAACGTGGTTGTCTGCCGCAGCAAAGAAGAGATTGTACAGGCAGGAGAAGAGAAGGTTCTCATAGTGGAGGATTATAAGCTGGTTATAGAGTGCGGTATTACAGCGCTTGTCGAATGTACCGGAAATACGGAGATAAGTTCGGAGGTTGCACTTCTGGCGTTGAGACGCGGCATCAATGTTTATATGGTTTCAAAAGAGACGGACAGTGTATGCGGGCCTATATTAAATAAAACTGCGGAAGAAAATCACGCGGTATATTCACTGGTAAATGGGGATCAGCCGCGAAACCTGCTGGATCTGTACTCATGGGGACGTGCGCTTGGACTGGAGATTATAGCAGCCGGAAAGGCGAGCGAATATGATTTTGTCTGGGATTATGAGACAGGAGAGCTGACCTATACAGATGGAACAGACAATGTGAAGGAGCTTCCACAGATGAAGGACTGCTGGAGATACGCAGGGACTAAAACCCTGCAGAGGAGAAAGGAACTCTTAAAAAGTTATACAGAGGTGATTTCTGCAGACCTCTGCGAAATGAATCTGGTGTCGAATGTGACAGGGCTGGTTCCATCCTCTGCATTTCTAAGTTATCCAATCGCGAAGACCAGTGAGCTGGCAGATATTTTTATTCCTGAAGAAGACGGTGGAATTTTGAAGAAAACGGGCGTAGTAGATGTCTTCTATAATCTGCGGGAAAAAGACGAAGCCAGCTTTTGCGGCGGTGAATTTATTATTGTGAAATGTGAAAATAAGAAGATGTGGGATCTGTTAAAGAGCAAAGGGCATGTAATGAGTAAGAATGGAAAATATGCATGTATTTATCTGCCATATCATTATATGGGACTGGAGACGCCGCTGTCTGTTCTTTTAGGAGATTTAAATGGAATCGGTACACATCCGGAATGCAGGCAGGTTTCCGTAATGGCGGGAGTTGCGCAGAGAAATATGGAAAAAGGAACCGTACTGAAAGTGGCGGGGCATCATCATTCTATAGAGGGACTGGAACCAGAATTGATAGAGAGAAAAGCAGCAGATAATCTGGCGCCGTTTTACCTTCTGAACGGAGCTGTCCTTTTGAAAGAGGTTAAAGAAGGGCAGCCTGTCACGCTGGAGGATGTGGAACTATCTGGAAACGCATTTGAGATTTACATGCAAGGTTTAAAATTGTAAAATAACGATATAAACCGAAGAGGAGGAGCTGTTTGGTGAATATACTGCTGATTGTCCCGTATCCGAAATTGGAAAAAACAGTGAGAAAAGTTTATCAGGAATCTTTTAAAAGAAAAAATCTGCATGTAGACATACGTGTTCTGCGAGACAGAGAGGTGGAAGAAATTGATGCGGGTGAAAAATATGATCTGTTAATTGGTCGGGGGAATACGGCGTCCATTCTAAAGAAAAAATATCCGGATAAATCCATTCTGGAAATTCCGATTACCGGATACGACATTATGCGCAGTATTTTAGAAGCAAAGTCCCGTTTTGCGGCAAAACGAATCGCCATTATAGTCTCCTCCGCATATAACCATGATGAGACGGTGCTAAGTATGGTTTTTGGTTCTCATATTACGGTGAGAAAGATATTAGATTTCAGCAGAACCGCAGATTTTATAGACGCTTTGATCCGAGAAGGGTATGATACGGTGATAGGCGGCTATTCCGTAGAGTCAGCCGCAAAGGGAAAGGATATACATGCCTTAACTATAGAGACAGGAGAAGAGGCTGTTGCACAGATTTTAAATGACGCTGTCAACATGGTGGCAGTAATACAGACAGAAAGAGAAAAAAAGACCCTCTATGAGACAATCACGCAATCCTCCAAAGAAGGCATTGTATATGTAGGAAGGACAGGCTATATTGAACTGGTAAACAAAAAAATGCTACAGCTTGGGGGAAATCGCAAGGGTACGGTAAATGGAGAAAAGCTATCGGAAGTATATCCATTTTTTAGGGAATGCTGTGAAGCAGTATTACAGAAGGGAACAGCTCTTAGCAACGAAATTGCAAGGGTAGGTTCCAATGTATTTTCCGTAGATTATATGCCTGTGATAGTAGGACATAAGGTAATGGGTGTCGTGATCACCTGCCAGAATGTAAAGAAAATACAGCAGATCGAATCCCAGCTAAGGAAGAAGCTGTCTGAAAAAGGATTGGTGGCAAACTATACATTTGCAGATGTTATCCGTAAAAGCGAATTGATGGAAAAAACAATTAAACACGCAGAAAAATATGCAAAGGTTTCCTCCAGTATTTTGATTGTCGGTGAGACAGGGACAGGAAAAGAATTAATGGCGCAGAGTATTCATAATGCCAGTAACAGGCATGACGGCCCCTTTGTGGCTGTGAACTGTGCGGCGCTGCCGGAAAATCTTCTGGAAAGCGAATTGTTCGGCTATGTGGACGGAGCCTTTACAGGCAGCAGAAAGGGCGGAAAGGTAGGATTTTTTGAACAGGCGCACACAGGAACCTTGTTTTTAGATGAAATTTCAGAGCTGCCGCTGAGCTTTCAGGGGAAATTTTTGCGTGCTTTGCAGGAAAAGCAGATACGCAGGATAGGAGACGATAAAGTAGTAAACGTAAATGTACGTATTATTGCGGCGACAAATAGAAATCTGTCTCTCATGGTAAAAGAGAAAAAATTCAGGCAGGATCTGTTATACAGGCTGGATGTTTTGAAAATCTATATACCTCCGCTTAGAGAGAGAAAGGAAGATATTCTGCCGCTGTTTTACTATTTTATACAAAAGTATAATAAAAAATTTGGCAAGGAAATAGGTTTTTGTACAAACGAGGCAGAGCGTCTGCTGGAGAGCTACGCATTTGAAGGAAATATCAGGGAGCTCAGAAATCTGGCAGAAAGAATTTCTGTGATATGCGAGGAGGAACGAATCACCGAATATATGGTAAAAACAGCGCTGTATCCGGAGGACATTTTTGCAGTGCAGGAGCATATTGAACAGCAGGAAAAGGCCGCTTTATACGGGGAAAAGAAACCGACAGAACAGGAAAAGATTATACAGGCGCTGCACATCAGCGGCGGCAGGAAGAAGGATGCGGCGGCTTTACTGGGAATGGACAGGACAACACTTTGGAGAAAAATGAAGTTTTATCATATGGAATAAAAAAGAAGGACGTTGAACCAGAATGGAGGAGAGCTATGGAGACAAAGCAGAAGGGAATACTGCTGGGATGTGTAGCGGATGATTTTACAGGGGCATCGGACGCAGCAAGCTTTTTACAGGAAGCGGGACTGCGTACAATCCTGACAAATGGGATTCCCGAAAAAGCAGAGATACCCGAAGAGATACAGGCTGTTGTAGTAGCGCTGAAATCCCGTACGCAGGAGACCACGCAGGCGGTGTACGAGGCGCTTGAGGCAATAAAATGGCTAGAAAAGAGTGGGGTAGAGCAATTTTATTTTAAATACTGTTCTACCTTTGATTCGACGAAGCAGGGAAATATAGGGCCGGTTACAGATGCGATTTTAGAATATCTGAAAGTAAAATACACGATTTTATGTCCGGCGCTTCCGGTGAACGGACGTACTGTAAGAGGTGGATGCCTGTACGTAAACGGCGTGCCTTTGCATGAAAGCTCTATGAAGGATCACCCGCTTACGCCTATGTGGGACAGCCGTATCAAAAATCTGATGGAAGCGCAGGGAAAATATCCGGCATATGAGCTTTACAGTGAATCCATGAAGGATATTTACAAAAGGGCGTGCGAAGAGAAGCATTTCTACGTAATTCCTGATTATGAGGAGGAAGAGGACGGCGAGAAGATCGCAGCGGAATTTGGCGACTTGCAGCTTCTTACAGGCGGTTCCGGAATCCTGAAGCCTTTAGGGAAATATTTGCTGAAAAAAAATAATATAAAGCAAATGAAACAGGACGAAAAAAAGAAATATAGTTCTACAAAAACAGTACTTTTTGCCGGAAGCTGTTCCGCAGCGACATTGGGGCAGATTGCGGATTATCAGGACAAAGGAGGGATTTCTGTCCGGATTACTCCTTTGAAGTTGCTGGAGGGAACCCAGACGATAGACGACATACTCAAGTTTATACATACACATTCTGACAGAGATGTTTTGGTGTATTCTTCTGATACTGCTGATAAGGTCAGAGAAATACAAAAGTCCGGACGGGAAAAAATTGCAAACTTGATAGAAGATACTATAAGCGGTACAGCGGCAGAACTGGTAAAAGAAGGATACGGCGGCATTATATCCGCAGGAGGCGAGACCTCCGGAGCGATCATGAAAAAGCTGGGATTTGATATGTTTCTAATCGGAGAATCTGTGGCGCCGGGAGTACCGGTGATGGTACCGGTCGCATGCAGAGAGTTGAAGCTTGTACTGAAATCAGGCAACTTCGGACAGCTGGATTTCTTTACGAGAGCGTTGAAAATATTGAGAGGAAAGTGAGAAGATGACCGAATTAGAAAAAAAGATAGAGGACGCAATATGGGTGGCAAAGGAATTGTTTGAAAGAGGGAAAGCAACAGGATCTTCAGCAAATTTAAGCTTTAAGCATGAAGGCTGCATTTACATTACGGGAAGCGGTACCTGTTTTGGGAGGCTGACGCCGGAAAGTTTTTCAAGGGTAGATGAAACCGGCGCATGGACGGGGAAGAAGCCGAGCAAAGAATTGCCTCTGCACAAAATATTCTATGAAAAATCAGAAAGCATTGGAGCAGTCATACATACACACAGTTTCTATAGTGTTATGTATACATTTTTGAAGCATGAATGGACGACCGATATTGTACCGGACTATACGCCTTATCTGAAAATGAAGGTGGGAACGATCGGGCTTGTGCCATATGCGGCGCCGGGGAGCGAGGAATTGTTTTCTTATTTTAAAAAGGCGGCGCCGGACAGTGATGCGTTTCTCTTAGAACGGCATGGCTCCGTAGTTGGGGGCAAAACGCTCATGGATGCCTTCTTTGGTGTCGAAGAGCTGGAGGAAAGCTGTAAAATAGCATGGACGCTGAAAGAAAATAAAATATTACATGAGTAATAGAGGCTGGGCAGAGAAGCGTGTTATCTACTTGATCAGGGAGCTGCTGCAAAACAGATGAGAAATCACCTGTGGAGCAATGGCTCTCCTTTTTATGTCTGAAATCTAGTGTGTGCCAGATAAAATGTTGCAACAAATACAACAAAATGCAGCAACGGTGCAGCGTGAAACGAGCTGCCTCAAAAGAGAAGCCGAAATTAAGAAGCTAAAAAAGCGGAAATACGGGATTTTTCTGATACCTCGCAAAAAAGTTTAGAGAAAGATAAATTGGCATGTGGTTTGCTTATAATATATATAACAAACATATGCTGCGCGGCTGTGAAAATATAGTAGGACGAAAGAGAGGTAAAGGATATGAAGATATGTGCGACAATGAAGAAATTTCCGGGAGGGATGATGGTAATTCCATTGTTGATCGGATGTCTGGTGAATACATTTATTCCACAGTGTCTGGAAATCGGAGGGTTTACGACTGCCTTGTTTAAGAGTGGACAAGCGACGCTGGTAGGTCTGTTCATCTTTTGCAGCGGAGCTACAATCAATGTGAGACAGGTAGGAATGCCGCTATATAAAGGTGTAATACTGACTGGTCTTAAGCTGGCTATCGGCGTGATTATCGGGTACCTGTTAAATATGGCGTTTGGCCCGGCGGGAATGCTGGGCTTGACTCCCTTTGCGGCGATCGCGGCGATTACAAACTCAAACGGGGCAATCTATACAGCGTTGGCAAAGGAATTCGGTGATGATACGGACATGGGTGCGATTGCGGTATTATCCCTGAATGACGGGCCATTTCTCACGATGATCGCACTGGGCACGACAGGACTTGCATCTATCCCTGTTATTGACATCGTAGCTGCGATTATACCGCTTATCATAGGTATGATACTCGGAAATCTGGATTCGGATTTCAGAGATCTTCTTTCAAAAGGCTTGAATATGATCCTTCCGGTCAACGGCTTTGTATTCGGAGCGAACATGAGCCTTATTACGATCGCAAAGGCCGGAGTACCGGGAATCATTCTGGGGCTTATTACCGTCCTTTCCACAGGCGTGCTCACTTATTTTATTTACAGTGCAATCAGAAGAAAACCCGATCCTATGGGAATGGCGATTGGAACAGTAGGAGGAAATGCGGTCGCAACACCTGCCTCTGTGGCAGCAGTAGATACAAGTCTTGAACCATATGCAGCGTCGGCGACAGCGCAGATAGCCGCTTCGGTCGTTATTACGGCAATTCTGACGCCTGTTCTGACAGGCTTTGTAGCGCGCCGGAGCCAGAAAAAACTGCAGAAAAAGGCGGAGCAGAAGAAAGAGTAAGCCTTAAAAGGCAGGAGCTGTAAAAAAGAAAGAATATAGAAAGCACATAGAAGGCAAGAAGGAGAAGAAAATGGAACATTATATATTAAAAGCAGAAAATGTAATAGCAGGCCGTAATCTACAGACGCTCTGGAATGCGGCTGTGGAGGTGAAGGACGGAAAGATCGCAGAAATTTACGAGACGGAGGCGGAGATACCGGAAGAGCTCAAGGACAGAGTGACGGATTTGGGAAAGGTTACTTTGATGCCGGGAATGATTGACTGCCATAACCATCTTGCGCTTGATACTCGCTTAGAAAATCATCTTGTAAAAATGAATGACTGCGAGTGCGAACAGACCATTCGGGCATTAAAGACAATGAAGGACGATCTGGAGGCAGGTGTGACAACAGCCCGCTGTATGGGGGACAGATATTATATTGACGTAACTTGCAGAAAGGCGCAGCAGGACGGCAGAATTGCAGGCCCGAAGCTGGTTGTGAGTGGAATCGGAATGCGGGCTTCACATGGACATGGATATGTGGGAATGCCCTTTGACGGGCCAGAGCAGTTCAGAAAGCAGGCAAGGGAGAATATCGCACATGGAGTTGACTTCCTGAAAGTATTTACGACGAAGGTGATCAATGCAACTCCGTTTATTTACCATTTTATGAGTCCGGAGGAGCTTAAGGCAGTTGTACAGGAGGCAAGGAGTGTGGGAATTACGACCGCGTGCCACTGTTCAGGCGGCCAGGGGCTGGAAGACTGTCTGGAAGCAGGTATCGACTGCCTGGAGCATGTATATTATATTACGCCGGAACAGGTAGAAAAGGTCAAAAAAGCAGACAGATGGGTTGTATATACGCCAAGCTATGCTTTGAATGATAAATTACTGTTTAAGTTTTCACCACAGGATCGTGAAGGAAGCTTAAAAGAAAAAGAAATCATCTGTAAATGCCTGTCGGGAGCCATTCAGGGAGATCTAAAGTTCGGGATTGGAACAGACGGAATTCACACAGGACTGCCCCAGGAAGCGGAATATATTGCTTCTTTAGGTGCATCTAACACGAAGGTATTAGCCGGAATTACGGTGAATGCAGCAAAGCTATGCGGTGTAGACGATAAGACCGGAGCGATCGAAAAAGGGCTTGCAGCAGATTTTGTAATGCTTGCAGGAAACCCGCTTGATAATATCAGCGCCTTAAAGCAGGTGAAATCAGTGTATCAGGATGGAAGAAAAATACGGTAGGGAAAGGCAAAATTCAGGAATATATCTTGCAATCCCTTGTAAATAGGGTATAATAGCAATAGAAACACCAAAAACAGATATAGTTCTGTCAGGTGAAATATCCATTATATAGGATCAGAAAGGAGATTGTAAGATGAAAGTACAAAATATTACAGACATAGACGCATTTTTTAAAGTAGTAGATTCCTGCAAAGGAAGAGTAGAGCTGGTAACAGGAGAAGGAGACAGACTGAATCTGAAGTCCAAACTTTCCCAGTATGTATCTATGGCAAATATTTTTTCCAATGGAGAAATTCCAGAATTAGAGATTATTGCATATGAGAAAGAGGATACAGATAAGCTGATCAATTTCATGCTGAATGGCGGTCAATAGGTAAAGCTGGTTCTGGCAGCTGAATCAGGCATGTTATAAGGGCAGTTCCCCGACGGGAACGCCCTTTTTGTATCGAAAGAACAGCGAGAGGTGAAACATGAATTTTGCGCATTTGCACGTCCATACAGAGTACAGTCTGCTGGATGGATCCAATAAGATAAAAGAATATGTAGCGCGAGTGAAGGAATTAGGGATGAACAGCGCGGCGATTACAGATCATGGGGTAATGTACGGGGTCATTGATTTTTATAGAGAAGCGAAGAGCCAGGGAATTAACCCGATTC
>ERZ857801.3625-NODE-3625-length-10465-cov-7.746110_pt1 | contig 10465 bp, 8 predicted proteins | sample MGYA00519762_ERZ857801 | MGnify/ENA primary metagenome ERZ857801 (study PRJEB31778, sample SAMEA3449368) | human gut metagenome | biome: human gut; feature: human-associated habitat; material: faeces | place: United Kingdom | collected 2010/2012 ...
AAATCTCCGAAAAGTCGGTGCCGTCCCCTTATTTGATGGACGCGGAGCCCCAGCTCGTCACCCTCTATCCCAACCGGGACCACACCGCCTATTTTGAAAATCATAAGGCGCCCACCATCGAGATCATCAAGGAAAATTCTATCACCCATGAGCGGCTAAGCAATGTTCGTTTCCAAGTCTGGTATGCCAGCAACGACACGGAGACCGGCGAATACAACGACTTGGGCGTGTTCACGACAGACGAGAACGGCCGCATTGAACTGACCGGTCCGGACAACGGCCTGCGGGACGGCTGGTTCCGGGTGAAGGAACTGGAACCGCCCGCCGGATTCTCCATCAAGGACAGCGACACCCAGGAGGCGTTCGTGCAGGCCGGGAAGGGCCATACATTTCTGTTTGAAAATACCCCCCTGTCGGCGTTGGTGGTGTATAAACGGGACAGTGTGACGGGGGCTGCCCTTCCCAACTGCCGTTTCCAGCTCAGCTACCTGGGCGGCAGCACCTCCGGCACCGGCGGCACGGTCATTGGGACCTATGTGACTTCGGAGAACGGCTCCTTCACCGTCACCGGCCTCAAAGCGGGCTATTACATTTGCGAGGAGTTGGAGAGCGACGGGGCTCACGTTATCGACAGCGCGCCTCAGTCCTTCTACATCTCCGGCGAGGACCAGGACATTGTAACCCTCTATTTTGGCAACGCGCCCAAGGGGGCCGTTTTAGTCAAGAAGGTGTCGGCCAGCGATAACAGCCCCCTGAGCGATGTGGAGTTTTTTGTGACCACGGCGGACGGGGCCGTGGTGGGCGACGCCAACGGCAAGTTTGTGACGGACTCCGCCGGTTCTTTCCTGGTGGAAGGCGTGGAGCCGGGCACCACGCTGGTCATCAAAGAGACCAGGGCAAAGCCCGGCTACCTGCTGGACAATACCCCCCAGACTGTTCAGGTGAAAGAGGGCCAGACCGTCACGGTGGAGTTCCGCAACCAGCCCTTGGGTAATCTGGTGATTGAGAAGTGGGGGCGGAATGGCACGAGCACCGTCCCGCTGGAGGGCGTCAAATTCGAGGTCAAATACGCCAACGGACAGTATGTGGACACCGCCGGAGGCACACTGTCCTCCAATGGCCTCTATTACACCGATTCCACAGGGAAGATCACCCTGTCCGGGCTCACCGGCACCGTCATCGTGACGGAACTGGAGAGCGTGGAGGGCTATACCATCGACCCGGACAGCCAGAGCCAGACCGTCACCATCAACCCCAACGACACCCAGACGCTCCGTTTTTATAACGATGCCGTGGGCGGTGCAGAGTTGACAAAGGTGAGCGAGGCGGACAAGTCTGAGACGATTCCGGACGTTACCTTTGAAATTCGCCGGGTGTCGGATGACGCCCTGGTGGACACCGTGACCACCGGGCGAAACGGTAAGGTCTATATTTCTCTTGAGGCCGGCAATTACTACGCCGTGGAGACCGACTGCCCGGACACATTCCGGCTGGACCCCACGCCCGTCTACTTTACCGTGGAGAAAAACAGGACCACCCCCCTCACCGTGACCAACGCGCCCATCTCCGGTATTCTGCTCCACAAAATTTCCACCGCGGACGGTGATGGTATCCCCGGCGTGTCCTTCATCCTGCACGACAGCAGCCACAACCCCATCGACCAGCAGACCACCGATGACCGGGGTTACGCCTGGTTCGAGGGCCTGACGGAGAGCGGCAGATACTATCTGCGCGAACTGGAAAACGAGGGCTATATCCCGGACACCCAACTCCGAACTGTTTATGTCAAGGCTGGGGAGACCACGCTGGTGGAGTGGGAAAATACCCCCATCACCGGGCAAATCCAGATCATCAAGCGGTCCGCTGACTATAACCCCACCACCGGCCTGCCTGCGGGCACCCTCCTGGAGGGGGCCGTGTTTGAAATCTACGACAAGGCCGGGAACGTGGTGGACACCATTCGTTCCGACAGCCGGGGTCTGGCCGTGTCCAAGCAGCTCCCCCTCTCCCGCTATACTATCCGGGAGGTCAAGAGCCCGGACCACTACGGCGTCAATGAAGAGGTTCTGACGGCCTACTTGGAGTACGAGGGCCAGATCCTCCGCTTTGAGGTAACAAACAAGAGCCTGTCCACCGGCGTGTCCATCTCCAAAACAGGGCCCAAGGAGGTTGTCAGCGGCCAGCCGGTGCGCTACACCTTCTCCGGGATCGCTAACACCTCCAACGTCCGCCTTGACAGTTTTTACTGGCGCGATACCCTGCCCGCCCAGGTCCGGCTGGAGCAGGTGGTGACGGGCACCTACAACTTCCCCGGCACCTATAAGATCGTCTACAAGGTCAACGGGACCGGGGACTACCGCACGCTGGCGGATAACCTCTCCACCAGCCAGAACTACACTTTGGCCGCATCCTCCGTGGCCCTGGGCCTTGCCGCCAATGAGCGCGTGACTGAGATCATGTTCGTATTCGGCCAGGCCCCAGCTGGTTTTGCCCAAGTGGAGGCCCCCGTGGTCCACTGTACCGCCATCAATGGCCTGGCAGCAGGAAGTTCCTTTGTCAATGTGGCCGATGTGGGCGGCGTCTACAATGGCCAGTGGGTTCAGGCAGTAACTCGTTGGGTCACAACGGTGTACGGCAAGCCGGAGCCCCTTCCCAGAACAGGCTATTAAACTAAAATCCCGAAGCGTCGAAACTTCCCTCAACTTGAGGGGAGTTTCGGCGCTCCCTTTTGGAAGGAGAAACGTATGCCAGACTATCAAGCCGTTTTAAGCGGCCATGAGATCAGCAGGAAAATCGTTGACCTGTTGGAGGTCGTTTACCCCATCCAATACAACGGGCACAGACGGGCCCGCTATCTGCGGAATATCAACGACCATATCCAAGGCCGGAACGATTTACCCCTGGAGCCAATGCTGGAATGGACTGCAAGGGTGGAAAACGGAGCCTATGCCGAAAAGGTGGAGGCACTCCGTCAATCCATCCAAGCCTTTCAGACACAAAAGGCCCTGCTCACCCAGGCGTATGACAAGGGCCCCTCTGAGGACCGCTTTCCCTACAAGACCTTCGATGCCGGCCCTGGACAGTCCCTCAAAATCGTAGATCAAACGATTTATGACCAGGCGGCCCAGGCCGGGTTTCCCATCGGCTTTTTCCGGGACGCCTATTTTGACCATGTGACTCTCTACTGCATGCCGGACGGGGCCCTCTGCGCGGATTCTATCTTCCGGTCCTGCAAGTTCAACGTCTGCCGCCTAGTGGAAGTAGATGTACGGGACGCCAGCCTGTACGACTGTGAATTTCATTCCTGCCTGCTCCGTAACGTCCAGTTTCCCAATTCCTTTCTCTCCTGCACCCATTTTCGGGACTGCGACCTGCAATCTCTCTCCCTGACCAATACCCACCTGCGCCGGTGCAATATAATAGACTGCACCGTGAAGCGGCTGGACTTCCTGGGGGCCGCCCTGGACGGGTGCTCCTTCGGCCGGATCATCCGCGGGACTGACAGCACTGTGCTCCATCTGGACACCGCCGCCATCACCCAGAGCGGAGCCACGGCGGAGGAGTGTGCCCGAAACCGGGCGGATATCTTTCATGCTCTAGGAATACAGACCCCGGAACATCACCCGGCCAAGCGTAAACAGCCGCCCATGCCGGGACGGTGAGGAGGCGGCTCCATGCACAAAAACAACACCGCGAGCCCGGTCCTGTGGACGGTACTTGCCCTGCCGGTCCTCTATCTGGCGGCGCTCCTGGCCTCCGGCTACAAGGAGGGCATGACTGTTTTTGATCTGATGGGTCGTTTCAGTGAACTGCTGGGACGGCCCTTTGCCATCCACTGGACAGAGCACACCCTGAAATTTATGCTGATGGCCCTGCTGGTGTATGGTTTCGCCGTGGTCCTGTACCTCTCCACAAGGGAAAACCGGAGGCCCGGTGAGGAGCACGGCTCCGCCAAATGGGGCAACCCGAAGCAGCTCAATGCCAAGTACCGGGATAAGGACCCCTTCCAGAACACCATCCTGACCCAAAATGTCCGCATGGGACTCAATGGGAAGATTCACCGGCGCAACCTCCTGCAAATTGTCATCGGCGGCTCCGGCGCGGGCAAGACCCGCTTTTTTGTCAAGCCGAACCTTATGCAGGCAAATTGCAGCTTCCTGGTCACGGACCCCAAGGGGGAGACCATGCGGGCCGTGGCCCCACTGCTTCTGGAACGGGGCTATGTTATCAAGGTCTTTGACCTGATCGACACAGGCCGCTCCGACGCATTTAATCCCTTTCCCTATCTGAAGGACGATAAGGACGCTATGAAGCTGGTGAATAATCTCATTAAAAATACCACGCCCAAAAACGCCTCCAACAGCGACCCCTTCTGGGAGAGTGCGACTCGTTCGCTGGCGGTAAAAAGTCAGCGGACAAACAACAAATAGCGTTGTTTGGATAACTGGTAATTCGACAGGTGGAATGACGGGGTAACGCCCTGAAACGCCTGCCCTCGGTGGGCGTGCATCGGCTGCAAATCCGGTGTACGAAGCCCCACGACAACGGCTGAGAGCAACCGTAACCGCCGCCAACGGTGGCCGAAAGCGGTCTGGAGGCAGACTGTGTTGCCTATAGGCCAAGGGTCTATAAAATACCCATGGTTAGAATGTTCGCCGTAGCGGGCGGACTGACGAATCCGCGAATGTACGGGTCTATAAGAAGACCATATAGAAATGTATGGGTGCGTTCAAGCGCAGCCGGTGTGGTTTAGTAGAAATTGTCCCTACGAACGACCATGTTGTGTTACAGGCACATCCCAGCCGGCAGGCTCATAGCGGAAACCTAAAGGTATAGATGCACAGATAGAATTACCGGAACGAGGAAAGGCAGCGGCTTTCGTAAGAAAGAACCCGGCGAAGAACAATAAGCGGGTGAACCGCTGCTGAAAAGTAGTGATCGAACCGAAGAAGTCCCTGTAATGAGGATGGAGGAATGGTCACAAGTCGAATTGTGGAAACAGGCATTATTCAATCCAATCATAAGGATTCGAGTAAGACCAAAAGGGTCACTTTTCCAAATTGGAGGTGATGCCTTATGCCAAAAGAAAGGAAAAAAGTCCTGTGTATGGACGCCCAGCGGCACGCTGAGTATTACGGTATGCAGCGGACATTTGACAAACTGTACGCCAAAAGCAAAGCCGGAGAAACTTTCACCGGCCTGATGGAACTGGTATTAAGCCCGGACAACATCATGCTGGCCTACAGGAATATCAAGGCCAACACAGGCAGCTACACAGCAGGAACAGATAAGCAGAATATCGGTGACATCGGACGGCTTCCACCGGCTGAGGTCATCGGTAAGGTCAGAAAAATCGTCACAGGCAGCGAACACGGCTACCGTCCCAAACCAGTGCGCCGGAAAGACATTCCAAAGCCAAACGGCAAAACCAGGCCGCTGGGTATTCCCTGCATCTGGGACAGATTGGTGCAGCAATGCATCAAACAAATCCTGGAACCCATCTGCGAAGCAAAGTTCAGCAACAACAGCTATGGGTTCCGCCCGAATCGGTCAGTGGAGCACGCAATTTCCCGTACTTACTCCCTGCTGCAACGGGCGCATTTACACTATGTTTTGGAGTTTGACATCAAAGGATTCTTTGACAATGTGAATCACAGCAAACTTATTAAGCAGCTCTGGACGATGGGTATCCAGGACAAACAGCTTCTGTTTGTCATCAAGCGTATCCTAAAGGCTCCCATCCGTATGCCGGACGGCAGCACCGTTTACCCGACAAAGGGAACGCCCCAGGGCGGGATCATTTCCCCGCTGCTGGCCAATGTGGTGCTTAATGAGCTGGATCACTGGATCGACAGCCAATGGACGGAACACCCCGTGGCAAACCGCTACGGAACATGGCGCACCATCCGCACCTCCGAGGTCTTTGACAAGAGCAAGGGCTACCAGAAAATGCGGAACAGCAATCTCAAGGAAATGTTCATTGTGCGCTATGCGGATGACTTCCGTATCTTCTGCCGGAACCGAGAGGACGCGGAGAAGGCCATGGAAGCTGTCACAAGGTGGATTACCGAACGGTTGAAGTTGGAGGCCTCCCCGGAGAAAACACGCATTGTCAATGTGCGAAAGCGTTACTCCGAGTTTCTCGGCTTCAAAATCATGGTGTACCGCAAGGGTGGAAAATATGTCGTGAAGTCCCATATCTGTGATAAAAAGCTACAGTTGGAAGAAAGCAAGCTCGTAGAGCAGGCAAAGCGCATTGCAAAGCCAGCCCAAGGGCGAACGCAGTCAGAGGAAATCGGCCTGTTTGACGAAATGGTATTGGGCATCCAGAACTACTACAGGATTGCTACCTGCATCAGTCTGGACTGCCGGAAAATCCACCGCAGAGTCATGACAGTGCTGACCAACCGTTTGAACACGGAAAGCGGCTGTCAGCTCATCCGGGAGGGCGGTGCCATGACAGACAGTGAAAAAGAGCGTTACGGCACTTCTCAGATGGTGCGGTATGTGTCCGGTATTAACCGGCCAATCTACCCCATAGCGTTTATCAAGTATAAAACCGCAATCGGAATCAGCACCGCCGTCTGCTGCTTCTCTCCCGCGGGACGGAAAAAGATACACGATAATCTGGAGATGGATGCGACCCTGTTCGCGTATCTGCGGGAACATCCGCCGGAGGGCCACAGCCTGGAATATGCCGATTGCAGGCTTTCCCTGCTGTCTGCCCAGAAGGGCAAGTGCGCCATTAGCAGCGAATGTTTCTTGCAGCCGGACAGCATCGTGTGTCACATGAAAGTCCCAAAGGAGCAAGGCGGACAGGAGCGATACAGCAATCTGGTGCTGCTTCATAGGCGGTATCTCCCTTTGCTGACCAACCAGGACGCTGCCGCTCTCAAGAGCATCTGCAAACAACTGACTGTTACGAGAAAACAACTGACCAAAATCAACAACCTGCGCACTGCCGCAAAACTGGCGGCAATCTGAACAACTTTCTATTGGTGATTGATTAAATGCCTGATAACACAATCGATGGAACGCCGGATGCGGTGAAAGCCGCATGTCCGGTGTGGAGTGGGGGAAAATCCGGCGATGACTTCAAAGGATTACCTATCACTATAGTCCGAAATTGCCCTGGACACCGCCCTGATCCTCTACCTGCTCCATGAGGCTCCGCCAGAGGAGCAGAACTTTGAGATGGTCATGTATATGATCGAAAACGGCGGGGCCAGGGAGGACGACGATGATTTTCAGTCCCCCTTGGATATGCTCTTTGAAGCCCTGGAGGAAGAGGAACCGGACCACGTGGCCGTGCGGGAGTATAAAATTTTTAAGCAGGCGGCCGGCAAGACGGCCAAGTCCATCCTGATCTCCGCCGCTGTCCGGCTCTCAGCCTTCATCCTGCCTCAGATCACCCGTATCACCTCACAGGACGATATGGAACTGGGGCTCATGGGGGAGCGCAAGCAGGCCGTGTTTGCTATTATCCCAGACAATGACGGCACATTTAACTATTTAGTAGGCATGCTCTACACCTGTGCCTTTCAGGCCCTATACTATCAGGCCGACAAGGTACACCAAGGAGCCTTGCCCGTCCCTGTCCGTCTGATGATGGACGAGTTCTGCAATGTCTCCCTGCCGGATGACTTTGGAAAACTCCAAGCCACTATGCGTTCCCGAAATATCATGTCCACCATCGTGCTCCAAAATATCTCCGCCCTCAAGGCCCTGTTCAAAGATGATTGGGAGGGGCTTTTGGGCAACGCCGACACGCTGGTGTATCTCGGCGGGAACGAGCAATCCACCCATAAATATATTTCCGAGCTTCTGGGCAAGGAGACCCTGGACACCCGCAGCCGCAGCGTGTCCAGAGGGTCCCACGGCTCCAGCTCCGTCAGCTGCCAGCAGACCGGCCGGGAGTTGATGACCCCCGACGAGGTGCGGACCCTGGACAATGACTACGCCCTGCTGTTTATCCGGGGTGAGCGGCCCGTCATGGACAAGAAGTACGACATTCTGAAACATCCCAACATCAAGCTGACGGAGGACGGCGGAGCCGCCCCCTATGTCCACCATCCCGGCCTGACTTATGCCCAGGCTGATCTCGCTATTACCTTTGAGAGCCTGAACTACATTGAAATTCTGGAATAAGAGAGGTTGATTTTCATGCGGAACAACAAAAGCGTCAAACAGAAAACCCTATGTCAGCGGCGGACCGAAAGGGTCCGCCGCCTCTATTTCTCCGCCGTGCTTGCCGTGGCCCTGTGCGCCATTCTGGCCTGCCCGGCCCTGGCGGCTGACACCGATCCCCTTACCATCGTCAACAACCTGTCTGAGTTCATTTTTTCCTGTATCAAAGCCATCGGCGTCATTGTTCTGGGCTGGGGCATCGTCCAGCTGGGCATGTCCATCCAGTCCCACGACGCCTCCCAGCGCACCCAGGGAATACTCTGTGTGTTCGGCGGCCTGCTGATTGCATTTTCCAAGGAAATTCTGGGCGCTATCGGCGTGGTGTGACCTGCCATGCGGAAGTGCAGCAAAATCATTTCCTGTGACAGGACGCCTTTTGGAGCCTTGAAAATCATCGTTCAGACACCAAATGACCAGTTCCATATACGCTCCTATTTTGACTGTTCCAGGCGTGAGGCGATCCACAAGGTCCGGGAGACAGACTTTGACAAGAAGCTGGGGCTGCAATTCAATCAGCCGCCCCCTCAGAAGAAACGGAGGGATTCCTGCCATGAGCGATAACTGGGTGGTACAGGCCCTGCAATCGGCGTTTGGCATCTGGAACGACAAGTTGACTGAGATATGGTCCCTGATTACCACCACGCCCCAAGAGTTCCATGGTGGTGACATTTGGAACGCCATCGTCGGGATCAACGAGGGCCTGAAGGCAATCGGCTATGGTCTGTTGGTTCTCTTCTTCGCTATGGGTGTGTTTCAATCCGCGGCCAGCTTCCGGGACTTGCAGCGGCCAGAATATGCCCTTCGGCTTTTTATCCGCTTTATCGCCGCCAAGGTGGCAGTCAGCTCTGCCATGGAGATTATGACCACAATTTTCTCGATCTGCGGCGGCGTGGTCCAGTCCGTAATGGGTGGCGTGGGCGGAATGACCACCGCCGGAGTCAGCGTGCCACAGGACATGGTGGACGCCATTGAGAACGTGGGCTTCCTGGCCAGCATCCCCCTATGGTTGGTAGCCATGTTGGGAAATCTGTTCATCACCATCTTATCCTTCATCCTGATTATGACGGTTTACGGGCGATTCTTCCGCTTGTATATTTACACTGCACTGGCTCCCATCCCTCTGGCGGCTTTTGCCGGGGAGGGAACCAGCTTCGCCGGCAAGCAGTTCATCAAGTCCTATATCGGCGTGTGTATGGAGGGGGCTGTGATCGTTCTGGCCTGCCTCATTTTCTCCGCCTTCATGTCCAGCGGTTCCCCAGTCCTGGATACCACCCTGACCCCTGTGGTCATGGCCTGGCAGTACATCGGGGAGACCATCTTCAACATGCTGGTCCTGGTGGGCCTGGTCAAGGGCGCGGAACGGATTGTAAAGGAGTTGTTTGGCCTGTGAATATGAAAGAGCATGGCTCAATCTAATGCCGATTAAAAAAACGCCCCTCAAATTGAGGGGCGTTTCCGCAAGAGCAAGAGGAAGCGACTATCCATTTCTTGTTTGTTGATTGATTTTAATTTGAGGCATACCGTCTTTGACTTCAAAGCTGATCTGGTCCGTCCGGTAGCCCATAGCCTCTGCCCACCGGCTCTGTTCCACGATGGACTGCATGATGCGCTTTTCCTCCAGATGTTCGATCAGTTTGGGCCCCACCCAACGGAAAACTGTTATCAGCACCAATCCGGCCAGAATCGCCCGGTATAGGAGCTGGTGCGCCGCCACCCATTCAGGAAAGATCAGGTTCGCGCAGGCCAGGTAGATCAATACGGGCATGAGCTTTAGCTTCACCAGAATACAGAACACCAGCTGGATCAGAAACAGGGCAAGGAAGAAGAAAAACATCTGCTGTGCCAGCGTCAAATTCAGGAACATAGTAGAAACCTCCTTTATTTGTTTTGAAATGTGCGGTTTTCCCTATCAATATTATCTCATATTCCAAAAAACGTGTCAAAAAATCCAAATTTTGAGGTGACGGCAATATATGGAGATCAAGATTCCAAAGGAAGTCCACCAGCACCGGGAGACCATCTTTTTCGGACTGTCCACCCGGCAGTTTCTGTGCTCCGTCCTGGCAGTTGGCGCGGCGGTAGGCGTCTATTTTGCCCTCAAAGGCATCGTGGGCCAGGAGACCGCCAGCTGGCTGTGCATCCTGGCTGCGGCCCCCGTGGCCGTGACCGGCTTTTTCCGCTACAACGGCCTGACCTTTGAGCGGTTTGCCTGGGCCTTCTTCAATGAATACGCCGCTCCCGGACGGACACCTTAACCGCCCGAGTCAGACACCCTAAC
>ERZ857801.3632-NODE-3632-length-10437-cov-2.971585_pt1 | contig 10437 bp, 6 predicted proteins | sample MGYA00519762_ERZ857801 | MGnify/ENA primary metagenome ERZ857801 (study PRJEB31778, sample SAMEA3449368) | human gut metagenome | biome: human gut; feature: human-associated habitat; material: faeces | place: United Kingdom | collected 2010/2012 ...
AGGTTATGTGCCAGCGTATCGGTGTTTCCGTCCGCAACCAGCTTTCCGCGGTTGATGACGATGACTCGTTCGCAGACTGCCTGTACTTCCGGAAGAATATGCGAGCTGAGAATGACTGTGTGGTTCCGTCCGAGACTTTTGATCAGGTTGCGGATTTCAATAATCTGTTTCGGATCCAGCCCAACAGTCGGTTCGTCTAATATGATAATATCCGGAAAGCCCAAAATAGCCTGTGCAAGCCCTACTCTTTGTCGGTACCCCTTAGACAGATTTTTTATCAGACGCCTCTTTACCTCCAATATCTTTGTAAGCTTCATAACCTCCTCAATGCTGCTTTCTCTTTTTTCCTTCGGTATCCCTTTTAATTCTGCCGCAAATTCCAGATATTCTGACACAGTCATATCCATGTAAAGGGGCGGCAGCTCCGGAAGGTATCCGATATGTTTTTTCGCTTCCTCAGGTTCTTTTAAAATATCATGTCCGTTGATTAGCACCTGTCCCTCTGTTGCTCCCAGATAGCCTGTCATAATATTCATCGTCGTGGACTTTCCCGCCCCGTTTGGACCTAAAAAGCCATAAATCTTCCCTTTTTCCATCCGGAAACTGAGACGATTTATGGCTGTATGATTTCCATATTTTTTTACCAGATTCTTTACTTCAATCAAAGCTTTACCTCCCCAACATGTTTTTTCATGCCGCGCAGAACAGGCATACGCTCCCTGCCTGTTCTGTTTATACATGTTATCTAAGGTAACAAACTTTTGTGAAGTTTTTGTGTTATAAATGTGATAGAGTTTTGTGCTTGTCCACTTTGCGCGCAGTGTGTATCCCCCAGAGGGTTTTATTGTGCAGGAAACGAAGTTTCCTACACAACAAGAAGGCTTCGTCACATATTCCAGGAAGCATGGCTGCCCTTTTCATCTTTTCTTATCTCCAGCTTCCACTCTATCTGTTCTTTCAGTTCACTGACATGAGAGATAATTCCCACCATTCCCCGTTCTCCTGCCAGCTGCTTCAATATCTGTATGGCACGTTCCCTTGACTCCTCATCTAAAGAGCCAAACCCTTCATCTACAAACATGGTATCCAATGTAACCGCCCCTGCCGTATTTTGAACAATGTCTGCAAGTCCCAGCGCCATAGCAAGCGCAGCAAGAAACGATTCCCCTCCTGAAAGAGATTTTACATCCCGCACCGCATCATTTACCAGATGGTATACGTCCAGATTCAGTCCCGCCTCTCCTTGATTTTTCAAGTCTTTCAGTTCCCGACACTGTAAGAGAAACTCATTTTCTGTCATCTTTGCCAGGCGCTGATTCGCCGCATTTATAATCTGACGGAAAAACTGCCGCTGTACATACGTTTCAAAATCCAGCTTTGCACTGCCTGAAAGGGAGCCATTCGCTGTGCGGCTTAAGTTTCCCAGCACCTCGTATTTCTTTTTCAGCATTTCCAGAGAGGTATACCTCGCCTCCAGTTGTCTGCATACGTCCTCATTTTTTCTTCTTCGGGCATATACGTTTCTTAATCTGTCATCCAGATATTCTTTTCTATCCTCCTTCTCTTTCATAGCATTTTTGTCCCCACTTATATCTGTCTTTTTTTCCCCTTTCAGTTGAAGCTTCAGGGTTTCCATTTTTGCATAGCATGTCTTTACGTCTGTTTCAAATTGCTGCACACTTCTATTCTTTTCTTCCCAGTCGTCTATCCATTTCTTGTCCTTCTGATATGCTTCTTCATCTGGATAAGCCTGCGCTGTAAGCTCTGTCTCATAGGCACGCTTTTCCTTAGCTATACGCGCCGCGAGCAGTTCCTTTTGCTTTTGCTGTTCTTGTAACTCGCCTTCTTTCTGCCTTCCTTGTTCCTTTAGTTGCTGCCATTCTTTCTCTGCTGCCTCTGTCTGGCCGCGCCGCTGTTCCAATTCCTGTTCTAACGCTTCTAAGCGCTGCCGCGCCTCCTCTTCTTTTTCCTCTCCAATCTGTGCTTTTTCTGCATCTAACTGTCCTTTTATCTTCTGAAATGCCTCATATGCTTCCAGCCGTTCTTTCTCTGCTTTGTCTCTTGCCTTTTTTGCCTGCTCTACCTTTTTTTGATCCGGCGCTTTTCCAGAAAGAACTGCCTTCTTTGGGTGGGAAAGTGAACCACATACCGGACAGGGAGCCCCTTCCTCTAAATCCGCTGCTAATATGCCCGCCTGTTCCTTAAAAAACTGCCGGTACACCTCCTCATACGCTTCTGCCTTTTCCCTGCACCATACCAGACATTGTTCCATCTTCTCTGTCTCTTTCTGACAGGCAGTTTTCATCTCCCTGATTCTTTCATAACGCGGAAGCAATGCTGTAAGGGAAGCGATCTGTTCTGTCAGCTGCTTCTCTGCCGGAACAAACTGGCCGCACAGCTCCTCTGCCTTTTTACGCAAAGCTGTCTCTTCTGCCTCCCAGTTTTGCAGCCACACTGTATTCTCCATTATATGTTTATCCAGAGTCAGCTCCTGCTCTTTATCTCTTTTATAGAGCTCCTCCTTTCCCCATACCTTCTGCGCACGCGCCCCTCCTTTTGCCTGCTGCTTCAGCTCTTCTATCCGTTCCTTCTGGCTGTCCAGTTTTTGAAGCTGTTCTTCCTCTTTACAAAGCGTGTCGAACAGACGCCCTATTTCTTCTTGCTTCTGAATAAAAATCTGAAGCCTGGTTATCTCTTTTTGAACCTCTCTCAACTCTTCTGCCAGCTTCTTTTCTTCCTCTGTATCATACCTACAGATTTCGTTCAACTGTTTAAGAACCTCTTTTTCGTCGGGAATCTCTTGTTCTAGAAATACCTTCCATCTGTTTTTCTCTTCTTCCAGGCTGCCAAAATCTGGAAATTCTACACGTTCCAGCTCTTTTTTGCAGTCCTGTTCACATTCCTCCAGCGCTGTATATACTTGTTTCGCCTGCTCCTTTAACTCCTCTTGTATCTTCCTGTATAGGGAGGTCTTGAAAATCCTTGAAAAAATCTGCTTTCTCTCTTTTGATTCTGCATGAAGAAGCTTCAAGAAATCTCCCTGTGCAATCATAGCAGTCTGGGTAAACTGTGCTGCATCCAGCCCGATAATTTCTTCAAGCTTCTGGTCAATCTCTTTTTTCTTTCCCTGGTATTCTTCTCCTCCCGGCAAAAGCAGGCTGACCTTAGGCGCTTCTTTTACAAGATGTGTCTTTTTGTCCGAGCGTTTTCTTTTTCCTGCCCGGTAATATTCTGGATTCCTGCGGACTGTATACTCTTCTCCTCTGTAGGAAAAGACAAGCTCTACGTATGTCTGCGCATCTTCCGGCGCATATTGGCTGCGCATCATACTGCCGTCCCTTTCTCCACCGCTTGTCCTGTCATAAAGCGCATACATAATTCCGTCGAAAATCGTTGTCTTCCCCGCCCCTGTATCTCCCGTTATCAAAAATAAACCGCCTGAAATCTGTGTAAAATCTATTGTTTCCTCCTCCGCATAGGAACCAAATGCGGATAAAGTAAGCCTGACTGGTCTCATCTTATCTCCTTCCGGTTATTCTGTCGCCGCCTCCACAGCCTCCTCCACAATTCTTTGCTCTTCAAGGGACAACTCTCTTCCCTGCATTTCTCTAAAAAAATCGGCAAAAACCGTAAGAGGCGATCGAAGCGTTACTTCTTCATTATCAAATTCCAGCTTCTTTCGCGTCCGCGAGTTATCAAGACGAAGCTCCAAAATGTGAGAAAATACTTTTTCTAACTGTTCTTTTGGCTTATAAAGTTCTCCCTCATCTGTAAGCGTAATGCTTACATAATCTTCTCCACATTTTTCCTCCTGTCCGTTTACAGACTCTATAATCGCTTCCAGTTCTCCGCGGTATATTCGCACATCTCGAAGCGGATGGACGCAGAACTGCTCTAAACGTACCGCCTCTCCTTTCGCACCCAGTTCTACCACATGAAGCGCCTTTTCCTGCTCTGCCTCACTGACAGAATATTTCAGCAGCGTACCGCAGTAACAAATCTGCGCTTTTCCAGTTGTCTGCGCCCTGTGTAAATGCCCCAGCGCCGCGTAGTCAAACTTCTCAATCACACGACAGTCCACATTGTCAATCCCACCCACTGAAAAGGTTTCAGAATCACAGGTCAGGATCTCTTTTTCTGTCCCCGTATAGAACTGATGTGAAACAAGGACATTTCGTCTTGACCAGTCGATCTCTTCCCGTTCTATCATCTTTAAGACTGCCTCACTGTAAGTTTCCGGCGCCTCCTCTTCAAAAAGTCCTCTAATATAGCCTGGTTTTAAAAATGGAAGCAGATAAAAATCTACTTCCCCATAAGAATCTGTCAAGGTTACTTTCTTTAAACGTTCCTCTCTCTGCGCGGGAACCCGCCCTGCAATATATATCTGCTGGCTTCCAAGAATTCTGCTTAAATAGTCCAGCCGCTGCGCTGAATCGTGATTCCCTGCAATCAGTAAAACAGGAATCTTAGGCTCTATCGCACAAAGCTTCGTTAAAAATTCGTCAAAAACAGACACTGCCTCCGCAGACGGCACCGATTTATCATAAATATCTCCCGCTATGACAACTGCATCAGGGCGAAGCTCCTTCGCATACGCCACTACCTCTTCTAAAATGTGTTCCTGATCTTCCTTTAATGAATATCCGTGCAGTATCTTGCCTATGTGCAGGTCTGACAAATGGAAAAACTTCATACTCTAAGCCCTCTGTATCTATTAAAACATGCGAATATTTCTTGTTTCCTCGGCATAGCCATCGGCGCAATATTCGAGCTGCTCTCGCATAAACCAGCCAGAGAGTCCTTCTCCATCTTTTCCTCCAGCTCTTTTATAATCTCCTGCATATTCTTCCTGCCATCCAGAAGATGCTTCTGCGCATACCGCATGCAGTATCCAAGCGCTGTCACCTGTTCGCTGTCTGTAATCTGTTCTACGTACCTTAAATCAATGGTTTCACGGTTCAACTGCACCGCTTCGCGTCCGAGCGTTTTCATCTTTATCCGATCTTGCCCTTTAAATGCCGGACTTGCCTTTGGACATCTGTGAAAATCGGGTATCTTTGCCTTTTCCTCCGGTACACTTAAAACAGGGAATTGCTCCGCTTCCTTTTTGGCTCTGTCTGTAATGTCTCTCGGAATATAGCGCTCCATCTGTACAATCTTGTCCGCAATGTGGAAATAGGCGCCGGAGCTGCCCGCCACAATGATCGTAGAAATGCCGTACTCTTTATATAACTCCTGAATCCGTTCTATAAAAGGAGTAATCGGCTCCATATCACGATGAATGACCCGCTGCATCAATTCATCTCGGATCATAAAGTTCGTCGCACTCGTATCTTCATCAATAAGCAGAAGTTTCGCTCCTGCCTCCATTCCCTCTACTACATTTGCCGCCTGGGACGTGCTTCCGCTGGCATCCTCTGTGCAAAATCCCACCGTATCCTTCCCATTTGGCAGATCATTGATAAACATAGAAATGTCCGTCTTTTGAATACTCCGGCCATCCTCCGCCCGAATTTTCAACGCGGTGTCGTCTGTGATGACATACTCTCTTCCGTCGCCTGCGATATGGTTATATACTCCCAATTCCAATGCCTTGAGCAAGGTAGACTTCCCATGATAACCGCCGCCTACAATCAAGGTAATTCCTTTTTTGATTCCCATTCCTGTTACTGCGCCTCTATGCGGAAGTTCCATTGTCACTTCCATCTCCTTTGGAGAAACAAATGCAATTCCTTTTTTCATCGGCCTGGAAGAAATACCGGATTCTCTTGGAAGAATGCTTCCATTTGCAATAAATGCCACCAGCCCCATTTCCTCCAAATGACTGCGGATATACTGCTGATCCTCTGCCAGATCCGCAATCTCCTTAAGCCGTTTCCCATTCAGATTTTTATAATACAATGCTTTTCCCACACAGACCGGCAAGAAATCAAACAAAATCTTGATAAGCTCCCTCGCGTTGATCGTTCTTCCATTTGCCGGAAAGCCAATTTCCATACGTACTGTTATATCTCCTGTTTTTGGTTCTATCTGGCAGCATGTACGCTCCAGCACCTCCTGTCCAGGACGGCTTAAAGAAATAAGCCCGCTTTTCCCAGAACCTTTTGCCTTAAACGCGAATTGCTCTGCCTGCCTTCCGAACTGCCTTGTCAGTTCGTCCTGCAATGCAGTTCTCAAATGTGTCTGTATATACAATTCTTTTGGAAAGTCCGCTGTCCTCCCTTTTACAATAACGCTGACCTTAGAAGGAGAGGCAAAAGGATCCCCCTGTACATGATCGATCGACAGAACATATCCTGGAAATTGATACGTTCCTTTTGTATCCTTATATGCAGGATACCCTCTGTGGTCGATCTTGTTCAATAAATTTCTTAAATCTGCCGCAGTCTGCATGTTTCTAACTCCTTTCCCGGCATTACAGCAATGAAAACAGCTGCCATGCCAAAAACACCGTCATAACAATAATTATGATAGTACTTTATTATATTAATCAGCATAGTAAATAAGCTGTTTAGCCAGTCTATCCTCCATAATGGAGATTATACTTCTCCCATGATATACTTATTTTATTTTCTTTGCAAGTACTCTCTCTAAATATGTTATCAACGATTTTGTTTTGTTTTTGCTATAGTAATACCATAGGTAATATAAGGAAATACGATACCAGTAAAAATAAAACAGGAAACATATGAGAAAAAGAACCTCTATTTCGCCATAGCTTTATAGGGGTTCTTTAGCAATCTGGGCAGTTAACTATATTACTAGCTGCTTTTCTCTATTGCTTCTCTATGTATTTACTTTACTGCAAAAGCTTCAATCTCACAAAGCACTCCTCGAGGCAGTTCTTTTACTGCCACACAGCTTCTTGCCGGTTTTGATATAAAATATCTCTCATATACCTCATTAAATTTAGCAAAATCGTTGATATCCTGCAAAAAGCAGGTAGTTTTAAATACTTTATTCATACCGCTTCCCGCGGCTTTTAATACAGCTTCTACATTTTTACAACTCTGTTCTGCCTGCTGTAAAATTCCTTCCGGCACAAGTCCATTTTCCGGATTTACCGGTAATTGCCCCGAAGTAACTATTACGCCATTTATTTCCATTCCCTGGGAATAAGGTCAGATTGCCCCCGGCGCATTCTTTGTATCTATTACTTTCATAATTCCTTTCTCCTTTTTCCTATTTAAACTTTTCCTTATATTGGATTAACAGATTGTCTAACGCTTCTTTTAGTACTTCTCTTGCACATGCTATATTAAACCTCATAAACCCGTCTCCTACTGTTCCGTATATATCTCCTCTATTCAGTGCGATGCCTGCCTCACGGAAAAATTTATCGACCTCTTCACTGTTCATTTTCCAGGCATGAAAATCCAGCCATATAAGATATGTCGCATTTGGTTTAACCATTTTTACTTCTGGCATGTTTGTCTGAATAAATTCTTTTAAATACGCTGCATTTCCTTCAATATATTCTACTAATTCATCTGCATAACAATCTCCGTAACGATATGCAGCCATTAATGCCTCTGAACCTAAAACAGAAAAATCAAAATGATGGTTTTCAAAGGCTCTGTTAAATCCCATCCGTATTTTTTTATTTGGTACAATCACATAAGAGGCATATAACCCATTTACATTAAACGCTTTACCTGGAGAATTTATAGAAGCGCTGTTTTGCGCCGTTTCTTCATTTAATGTTACAAATGCTGTATGCTTATGTCCTCTATACACAATATCACTATGTGCTTCATCACTAATCACAAAGACATCATTTCTATTACAAATTTCCGCAACCCTCTCTAAATCCGTCCTGTCCCATTCATGTCCGATAGGATTATGCGGATTGCAAAGAATCAGCATAGTTGTTCTTGAATCCGATGCCTTTTCTTCTAGATCTTCAAAATCAATTCTATATTTTCCATTTTCGTAAATCAATGTATTTTCCAATAATTTACGGCCGTTCCTTTCAATGATTAAGGAAAAATTAAAATATACCGGTGACATAATAATAATATTCTCACCCTTGTGCGTCACAGCATCCATAAGCATTTTTATTCCTGTAATCAGGCCCGGAGAATATCGCACCCATGATGGCTGAATGTTTGACTGAAATCTTCTCCTATACCATTCAGCAACACATTCTCCAAATTCATCTCCCAGTACTCCATATGCCATATTTCCCTGTGTTACCTTCTCCACAAGTACTTTTTCAATTTCAACCGGTGGTTTAAAGTCGGTATCAGCAACCCCAAATGGAAATTTACACTCCGCGCCTTCTTTATCCCATTTCCAGCTTTTTGTGTTTTTCATGTTCAACTGTTCGTCAAAATTATATTTAGCCATGTTAAAATTATCCCTCCTTTATTTCTTTTAAGTTTTCATTCTCTTTCTTCCTAGCAATTTTTTTCCCGTATCGATAAGCATACCAGCATACTGCAAACGCCGCAATCATAGATACCGCTGTTAATATAAAAATATATCGGTATCCTTGTGCTCCCGGATATTTATCCAGCCATTTTCCCATAATATTATAAATAAACATATCCGGAGAATACCCAACGATTGAGATAATACCCGATGCTGCCCCTGTAAGCGCAAAAGGAATTCCTGCTTCTGCCATAGGTGAAAAATAAATTCCTCTTGCACTAAATATTACAAAACTAAATAGCAATGTAACAACGATGGCAATCATTATCCAAGAGCTCTTTGCTGGTATAAATAATAATCCTGCGATAATTATAAAACCTGCAATTGCAAAATATGCCAATGCACGGGAACAAGATTTTATTTTATCTGCCGCAAATCCAGCAAACGGCGCTGCTAAAATACCTATTGCATATGCTCTGATAATACTAATAGAGCCAATTAAAACTGAAGAAACACCAAATACATTTGTCAGATATGGAATAGAGTAAGAAGTCGCACTATATGCCACATACCAGAAAAACACAATCGCGCAGACAATCCATGTCCCTTTACATTTCAAAGCTCCAACAAATTCTTTTAAAGAAAAAGCTTCTTTTACAGATTCCTCCATCCGCTTTTCTGGCTTTGGAAGAAGCACAAATGTGATTATACCTACGGCAACATAAATAATTCCATAGAAAACCAACATATATTGCATTCCAAGAACACTATTTGCCGCCAATTCAATCAGCGCCATTACAATAAAGCTCACTACAATACCCGAAACCCCACGGATTCCTTCTGCCAAGCCAAACATTCTTCCTTGTTCACTATCATCCCCAAGCGCCCGAACCGTTTTTACAAATGCCGACCAATAGGTTAAAATTGTAAAAATTGCCATTAAAGCAAAAATTAATTTTACAGTCCCATACCCTGGCATTGTTGCACACCACAATGTCAACGCCCCTGTGCCTATAAATGAAGAGCACAATAAATATTTGTAATGTATCTTATCTGCCAATATACCGCCTGGTACATAACAAATCAAAGCAATCGTTCCATAAAGAGAACTGATTTCTCCTAATTGCGTATTCGTAATCTGAAAGCCTGCCAGCATCGCATCATAAAACGCCTCCCTCATATAAGCCACCTTATATATTACGCCGGCGCCAAGGGCTACTACAGTTAATAAAAAGTATTTTCTAAATAATTGTCCTCTATTTCCTTCCTTCATCCTTCTCCTCCTTATCTTGAAGCATATATCTATCAGGTACCCTCATCACTTTAATAAGAGAAATTCCAACTGCCTCAATTAAAATTGCCGCCGGTAATCCTGCTATGGTTGATAATATTTTGATTCCATCAACACCTTTTCCGGTTACCATAATAATAGATATGAGTCCAATTAAAACTCCTAAAATAATCTTAATTGTTTTGGGCGGTTCTCCTGTTCCTCTTCTCGCAGTACTAACACATAAATTTGCCATAGCGTTTGTCGTAGAATCCGCCGCAGTTACAAATGATAAAAAAACTGTAAATGTTAAAATTGGTATAACAATATCAGAAAATGGAAAACTGCGAAATACTTCGTATAAAACATTTTCAATCCCAGTATTATCAATCACTTTCACTAAATCAGTGTCGTGCAGCTGCAAATATACTGCGTTTCCTCCCAGAATGCCCACCCATACCATACTGAACATAGACGGTAATATTAAATTAAAAAGAATCATATCTTTAAATTTATGTCCATAGGCAATTTTCCCCAGGAATAATGCCGTCATAGGTGCCCATGCCAACCAACTTCCAAAATACTGTACACTCCACAGTCTTGTCCAATCGCTCCCTGTGCCAGCTCCCAACATTAAACTCTTTTCAAAAAAATGGCTGATATAATATCCAAAGGATTCTGAGAAATAATTAACTATAAAAGAGGTTGGTCCCATTAAAAGTGCAAACAATAATATTGCAATAAATATTCGTGTATTCCATACAGATAGCCACTTTATCCCTTTCATTATCCCG
>ERZ857801.3634-NODE-3634-length-10432-cov-2.049822_pt1 | contig 10432 bp, 11 predicted proteins | sample MGYA00519762_ERZ857801 | MGnify/ENA primary metagenome ERZ857801 (study PRJEB31778, sample SAMEA3449368) | human gut metagenome | biome: human gut; feature: human-associated habitat; material: faeces | place: United Kingdom | collected 2010/2012 ...
GAAGAGGAGGACAGGGAGCATTTACGGCAGCCAAGCTGCTGGGTGCAGCATACGCCGTAAGAGGCAGTTATTCAATTGCATTTCCGTCTTTTGGACCTGAAAGAAGAGGTGCTCCCGTAAGAGCATTTACAAAATTAGACAGCTGTCGAATTGGAGACAGAAGTGAAATTGAAAAAGCCGACTATGTCATATATCTTGACGACACATTATTTTTCAATTCATTTGATGAACTGAAAGAAAATGGAAAGATCATCATCAATACAAAGAAGCATTTTGACGATGAGAGAATAATCGCAGTAGATGCTGATACACTGGCAAATGAAATTCTTAAGAGAACAATAACAAACACTGTAATGCTTGGAGCACTGGCAGGTGTTTCAGGAATAGTAGACAGTGAAAATATTGCAGAAGCAATAAGAGGATACATGCCGGCAAAGTTGCAGGAAAAGAACATTAAAGCAGCGCTGGCGGCTGTTGATCTGGTAAGCGGGGTGGCGAAATGAAACCGTATTTAAGAGATGAAATACCAAAAATTCCGGATGTGCCATCATATGACGCAGGATATCTGGTAACAAAGAATGCGAGCTGGAGAAGTGAAAAACCTGTAGTCTGCTCAGAAAAATGTACAGGATGTCTTCAGTGTTATCTTTACTGTCCGGACGGAGTTATTTCAAAGGATAAAGAGAATAACAAAGTAAAGATTGATTACGACTACTGTAAGGGATGCGGAATATGCAGAAAGGTTTGTCCTTTCAAGGCAATAGAAATGGAGGAAGAGTAATGGCAAAGAAGTTTTTGTCGGGAAATGAAGCATTTGCCGAGGGAATACGCCTTGCAAAGCCTCTCGTAATCTCCGCATATCCAATTACACCTCAGACAACAGTTGTTGAAAGACTTTCAGAAATGGTTGCAGACGGTGACCTTAAGTCAGAATTCATACATGTTGAATCAGAGCACTCCGCACTTTCATGTGCCATAGGAGCTTCTGCACATGAGTACGGAGAACTTGATACTCGTTCAGAGCACAAATCAAGCAGAGTTATTGATGAGAGAAAAACAAACAAATAAAACATTAAAATTAACTACCCCAATAACAAACTAATTAATTAAATTGTGAATTGCCGTCTGCATTTAGATATCTGATCGCATGCAAATTTAATCGTATACAATTAGAATTACAATTTTCCATGTTATTTGATAAAATAAAGAAAAATATCAGGGATTTGATAAATGGTGCCTGTTTTGATAAATACAATGACTGCATCATTTATATATGGAAATATGAGTGAGAGAATAGATGATTTAGAAATAAACGGTTTTAAAATAATTCAGGACACAGCGTTATTCTGTTATGGAATGGACGCTGTTCTTTTGTCTGCATTTGCAAATGCTTCAAAGAAGAATAAATGCCTGGATTTGTGTACCGGTAACGGAATAGTACCCCTTCTTATGTATGCAAAGGGAAAGGGCGTTGACTGGACGGGGGTTGAAGCCATGTGCAGATCTTGCAAAAAGAAATATGGAATTAAATAATGTCTCCGGGCATATTGAAATAGTTGAAGGAAATCTCTGCGACATCCCTAAAGGAAAGCTGTATATAAGTAAGAGGGATAATCATATAATATGTGATCCGGATTCAGCGGAATCATTAAATGATAAGTCTGATTTTAAGGATAAATTTGATGTGGTAACCTGCAATCCGCCATATATGAAGGTGGGAACAGGATTTAAAAATCCGGAAAGCGCCGTGGCTATAGCAAGGCATGAGGTGGAATGCGATTTCGGAGATGTTGCAAAGGCCTGCTCCCACGGCTTAAAGTTAAAGGGAAAGGCATTTTTCGTACACAGACCAAAGCACCTTATATCTATTCTGGAAGATTTAAGAAGGGAACATCTGGAGCCGAAGAGAATACAAATGGTTCATTCATTTGCTCATTCACATGCAACACTTGTGCTGATTGAAGCCGTAAAGGGCGGAGGAGAGCAGCTGGTTGTGGAAAGTCCTCTTATAATATATAAAGAAGAGGGAGAATATACGGATGAATTGCTCAGGTTATACGGAAAGCTGGATTAAGCTGAAATAATCCGGGTAGATAGTATTAGCCCAATATTATTTTCAAATGAGATTTTTAAATAATATTATAAAAAACACTCTCATCGGATGGTATGCCGATGGATATTGAGATAACAGACATATTTTTACAGGATAAGATTATGCAGAACGAATCAGATAATTATAGAAAAACAGGTACGCTGTATTTATGCGCCACACCTATAGGAAACTTAGAGGATATAACATTGCGTGTACTCAGAACTCTTAAGGAAGTGGATGTTATTGCAGCGGAAGATACAAGAAACAGTATACATTTGCTCAATGCCTATGAGATTAACACTCCACTTACAAGTTATCACGAGTACAATAAGGTATCAAAGGCTAAGACACTTGTACAAAAACTTTTAAACGGAGAAAATATCGCATTAATAACAGACGCTGGAACACCTGCCATTTCAGATCCGGGTGAGGAAATTGTTAAGCAGTGCATTGAAGCGGGAATTAAGGTAACTTCACTTCCGGGAGCATGTGCATGTATAACAGCCCTTACAATAAGTGGAGAGGATACAAGAAGATTTGCGTTCGAGGCATTTTTACCTACTGATAAAAAGCTTAGAAACAGAATTCTTGATGAATTAAAGGAAGAGACAAGAACAATGATCATGTATGAGTCTCCGCACCATCTTGTAAGAACACTTGCTGAGCTTAAGGAGACATTTGGCGGTGACAGACACGTGGCTGTTATCAGAGAGCTTACAAAACTCCATGAAACAGCGCTTCATATGACTCTTGATGAGGTTATAAGATATTACGAATCAAATGATCCGAGAGGGGAGTATGTTATCGTAATTGCCGGCAAAAGCATGGAACAGCAGGATGAAGAAAATAAGCGCAAATGGGAAGAAATGCCACTTGAAGACCATATGAAACATTATGAAGATCAGGGAATGGACAGAAAGAGCGCCATGAAGGCAGTTGCTGCTGACAGAGGTGTTTCAAAGAGCGTTATTTACAAACAGCTGTTAGACTGATGATTAATAAGTAATGTGTTCGCAGGCAGTGAGCAGAATTTTCCGGCAGCGGGATTTGTGTGCCTGAGAATACAATATAGAAGAAATAGGAGTTTATATGTTAAAAATAGGATGCCATTTATCTGCCACAAAGGGCTTTATGCATATGGGCAAAACAATCGTGAAAATGGGTGGCAATACATTTCAGTATTTTTCAAGAAATCCGAGAGGCGGAAAGGCCAAGGCCCTTGATGAAAAGGACTGTGCATACTTTCGTGTATTCTGTGAGGAAAATGGCATAGAGCAGATTTTATGCCATGCTCCATATACACTTAACACATGTTCAAAGGACGAAAGCATAAGAATATTTGCCAGAGATACAATGAAGGACGACTTAGAGCGTATGGAATATGTACCCGGCAATATGTATAACTTCCATCCTGGAAGTCATGTAGGTCAGGGAGTTGAAAAAGGTATAGATTTTATTGTTGAAGCTCTTGATGAGGTTATGACAGATGATATGCACACAACAGTGCTTCTTGAGACTATGGCAGGTAAGGGAACTGAAATAGGTTCAAAGTTTGAAGAAATTGCAGAGATAATAAAGAGAGCGAAACTCGGTCATAAGATTGGCGTATGTATGGACACATGTCACGTATATGACGCAGGTTATGACATTGTTAATGACCTTGACGGTGTACTGGAAGAGTTCGACAGAGTTATAGGCCTGGACAGATTAAAGGCAATTCATATAAATGATTCAAAGAATCCATTTGAAAGTCATAAGGACAGACACGAGAAAATCGGTGAGGGTTCAATCGGAATGGAAGCATTTGAAAGAATAATAAATCATGAAGCTTTAAGAAATCTGCCATTTTACCTTGAAACACCTAATGAGGAAGAGGGCTACATCAAGGAGATTTCGATGCTTAAAAATCTTTACAAAGATATGTAATTATAGTTACAATATAATGTTGTAGTTTAAATTATATTGTTGCTTAGTGAAAGATAACAATTTAGTGATGTATATAGTTGAAACTGCACATACCAATGTGCAGTTTTTATTGTGGAGTTGTAAATGAAATTAATAATACAGGTTCCGTGTTATAACGAGGCGGAAACTTTGACAATTGCACTTAATGCTTTGCCAAAGCATATTGATGGAATAGACGAAATAGAATATCTCGTTATTGATGACGGTAGTAAGGATGATACTGAAAGAGTCGCAAGAGAATGGGGCGTTAACTATATAGTAAAGCAGAGAAGAAACAAGGGTCTTGCAAAGGGCTTTATGAAGGGTCTTGATTTCTGTCTTAAAAATGGCGCTGACATTATAGTTAATACTGATGCGGATAACCAGTATGTGGCTGAAGATATCGAGAAAATCGTAAGACCAATTATCGAAAAGAAGGCTCATATCGTTATTGGTGAGAGACCTATCGATGAAACTGAGCATTTCTCACCACTTAAGAAAAAGCTTCAGCACTTCGGAAGCTGGGTTGTAAGAAAGGCCAGTGGAACTGATATTCCTGATGCGCCAAGTGGATTCAGAGCATTCTCAAGACAGGCTGCATTAAAAATGTATGTTATTAACGAATATACATATACATTAGAGACAATCGTTCAGGCAGGACAGGAGAAAATGACAATAATGTCAGTTCCTATCAGAACTAATCCTGAGCTTAGAGAGTCACGTCTCTTCAAGAGTATGGGTGGATATGTACGTCGTTCAATGATGACAATCATAAGAGCAACTTTAGTATATAAGCCACTTAAGTTCTTTATGACACTTGGACTTATTCTCGGTGGAATTGGTGCGGCATTCTATATCAGATACCTTGTATTTTATTTTATGGGGCTTGGAGCAGGACATACACAGGGGCTTATATTTGCATCCATGATGATTATTCTTGGATTTATATCCATAATCGGCGGATTGCTTGGAGACCTGTTCTTTGCCAACAGAAAACTGTTACAGGATATCAGATATCACAATCGAAAAGCAGAATTTGATGCTGCATGCGGTAAAGATCCGGTGGAATATGAAGATATTGAAATTATCGATGTAAACAGAGATAAAGCAACTCAGGATAAAGAAATTCATAAGGATATTCCTGATGAAAAGGAATCTTAATATCAAAGGAGAGTAAATATGTCTAAGCGCAGGGTGTTGGTGATTGCAACAACATTCCCAAGATGGAATGGTGACAGTGAGCCGAGATTCATACTGGATTTTGCCAAGTCTTTATTGCCATATGCAGATGTTACCGTACTGGTTCCTTCATCTCCGGGAGCTCTCGATAAAGAGGTTATGGAGGGGGTAAAGGTTGAGCGTTTCCACTATTTCCCTGTACACGAGAAGGAAACACTTACAGCTCCGGGTGCCATGGTATCAAGAATAAAGGAAGACAAAAAACGCGGTCTCCTCTTACCTTTCTTCTATAAGGCATTTATCAGAGAGATACAGAACAGAATAGGTACATTTGACGTGCTTCATGCTAACTGGGTAATCCCTGGCGGATACGTTTCTTATCAGGCTCTTAAAATGACAAATGTTCCATATGTTATTACATGTCATGGAAGTGATATTAACAGCCTTAACAATTCTGTTTTTATTAATATGAAGAAAAAGGCACTTGCAAATGCATGGGGAGTAACTACTGTTTCTTCTGATCTTATGAGCAATACATTAAAACTGTATCCTCATAGAAAAAATGCTGTTATATCCATGGGTGTTGATGTAAGTAAATTCGGTGAGCAGCACCGCAAAGACAATTACTTTAAGCAGAATGGTAAAAAGGTAGCTCTTTTCGTAGGCCGTCTTGTTGGAGTTAAGGGCACTGAATATGCCATCAGAGCCATGGAACATATTCCAAATACCAGACTGGTAATTGTAGGTGACGGTGAGCTTAAAAAGGAGCTTAAAAAACTTGCGTCAGGGCTTAAGGACAAGCTTGCTGCCGTTAATTCAGATATAGTATTTGCCGGAGCTAAGACACATGACAAGTTAAAGACTATCTATGCATCGGCAGATGTACTGGTTATGCCAAGTGTTACGGCAGAAGCAAAAGAGGGGTTTGGAATTGTTCTTCTTGAAGCTGCAAGTTCAAAGCTTCCAATTGTGGCAAGTAATTCAGGCGGTATTCCTACATTGATTAAGGATGGGGAAAATGGTCTCCTTACTGAAGAAAGAGATGTAGAGGGTATAGCGGAGGCTATTAATAAAGTATTTAACGATTCCGCTTTAAGGGATAAGTTAACGGAAAATGCATATAAAACTGCACTTGAATATGATTATTCTGTGATTGGAAGAAAATATGCAGAATTTATGAGGTTAGTATGATCGCAACATTATCAATTATAGCGATGGTTGCGCTGTGGTTATTCTTTTCCGGCATATTAAGCAGAAAAGACGGCACAACACTTGCAGCCCTTTCATTCGGAAGCTATGTGATTATATATATAATCAGCAGTGCCATATTTGTGGCAATGGATAAATTTACCATTAATAATGCATGTATGCTTGCCATGAGTATATCGGTCTGTATGTTTGGACTGGGACTGGTATTTAAGTGCTATCCTAAGGTGGACATATCCTTAAAAAGTATTGCGGACTGGGTAATTCCTATAGCAATATTTGCAGCATTTGCTATTCTTTTCGGAGAGAGATTCGGATATTTCGGAATGGGTCAGGATGAAGGTGTATACCAGGTTAAGGCTCTTGCCTATTTAAACGGACATTTTGAAAATGTATATACATATCCGGGTGTGGAACATTTATCAGGAAATGTATTTGCTGATGCAGTTGGTACATTGGATAAAAATGTTCTTGGATACTACAGATTGTCTGATGATTCAACAAATGCTGTAATTCACGGTGTTAATACATACCCTGCACTTCTTGCATGGTGGGGAAGCATGTTCGGCGCAGCTAATATGGGCGGCATTAACCTTGGATTAATGTTTGCATCCATTGTTCTCGTATATCAGATATGCAGAAAATTAAGTGCCGGCGTGATTTTAAGTACGGGAATAGCCGTTACTTTCTCAATTTCTCCTGTTTTAGTATGGGTAAATAAATCCACATTAACAGAGAGCGTTCTCATTATGCTTATGCTTTACTTTGCATATATGGTTATATGCGGTATTAAGCGTGATGAGGATACATATAACGGACTTGTATTTGATGATGGCGAAGGAAGACAGAACATAGTTAAGCTTTTTTCAACATTGCCTATAGGAGCGTTCTGCTTCTTCCACATTTCCATATATACAATACTTCCAATGTTCTTCATGATATTTATTGTGCTGTATATATATGACAAATCAATTATGTGGCTGTACAACAATCTCATAATGCTCGGTGCATATGTAGTGGGCTTTATGTTCATGCTCAGCTGGTCAAAGAGATATACAACAGGCAACTATAAATTTATAGAGAGAATTGGAATAAGCACAGGCAATATTACAATGCTTATTACTATTGCGGTAGTTGTGGCTGTTGCAATAAATATTGCAATCATGATATTCCACATTTACAGAACAAGTAAAAACTGGGAATTATCTGAGCGTGAAAGAGAAATTAAGGCAAGAAGAGCAAAGATAATATTTGCATGGGTAATAAGAGCATTCCTTGTTATTGCACTTGGACTCTTCTTCAGAGCGTATAAAAACGGATCATTTGCTTCATACGGAGTAACTGATATCTATTCAACATCATTTTATGCATATGCAAGCCAGACAGCATTTGTGGCTATGATTGTGGCACTTGTTGTACTGCTTATTTATCCAAATGTAATACTTAAGTCAGCCCAGAACATGACTATAGGAATTATATTCCTGTACGCTGTAGTATTTTCTTCAGTGGTAATGAATGTGGGTGTAGGATATTACTACTATTATGCGAGATATTCTGCAGTATATGCGGCGTTTATATTATTGCTGTTCGCACTTATCATTGCCCATATACCTAAGTCAGCAGGTAAGTGGATTGGAATAGGATCCGGAATCGGAATTGCAATATGGTCAGCTTTCCTTTTTGCCAAACCTCTGGAATATCTCCGCGAGTATCAGGATGACACAAGAATGTCATTTGCAGAGCTTGAAAAGGTAGGAGATCAGTTTAAGGAAGGCGATTCAATAATCGTAAGTAATAATGAGTTACCTACTGTATTTACATATCTTTCTATTGTAAAGGGACTTGATGTATATCCTGTTATCTATGAAAACTTAAGCTCAACTTATGACATCGTAAAGGAATATGCCAATGGAGACATTTACTTTATCGGTCAGTCTGCTACAGATGAAGAGATAGAAAAGAATACTGTCGAAGGTCAGACAGAGGCAAATCTTCTTGGAGTTGCACTTTATAAGGATGTTCTTGATGTTACTGAGGGAACAACAGATGTGCAGATAAATAAAGTTACATCAGTTGAATCTAACCTTAGTATGTTGAACAAACCAAAAACAATATATGGTGGTTCAAAACTTCCTTATCCGATTGGATGCAATGAAATGAAGTATTATGTTGATATTTATCAATTAAATAAGTAAAATATAAGATTAAGATTAAATAACTATATGGTTAATAAACTATATAGTTATTTTTGTATATAAGTGATTTTATGTTTATAGAGGAAGGTTATGGACGACTCATTTTATATATATAAATTAACACCGTTTTTATTGGAGAAGTTGTGGGGCGGAACAAAGCTTAGGACAATGTATGGTAAGGGTGGTGACAGTTCATACTTAGCGGAGAGCTGGGAACTGTCAGCCCACGATGCCGGACCTGCACATGTATGTGGCGGCAAATATGACGGTTTAACTTTAAAGGATTTAATTGATATTTTAGGTGAAGACTCCGTTGGAGAGAAGGCATCTGACATGGTTAAGTTTCCTTTATTAATTAAATTTATTAATGCTGAGAAGCCTCTTTCAATTCAGATTCATCCAAATGATGAATATGCCATGAAGTATGAAAAAGACTACGGCAAGAATGAAATGTGGTATGTAATCGATGCCGCTCCTGATGCATATCTCTATTATGGACTCAAAGAACCTGTTACAAAGGAAGAACTCAGAAAGAGTATACATGACGGAACATTACCTGATTTTCTCTGTAAGATGTCTGTTAAAAAGGGAGATGTGTTCTTCGTAAGAGCAGGTACAATCCATGCAATCGGAGAAGGCCTTGTATTATGTGAGATTCAGGAAAGTTCAAATATTACATACAGAATGTTTGACTATAACAGAATAGACAGCAAGACAGGAAAAACCAGAGAATTACATATTGACAGAGCTATAGATGTAACAGATATTGAGCTGAACGTAAGAGCCGCAAAGGAAACCGCATCTGATAATAAATGTTCACGTTCTACTGAAGCAAATGTGGAAAATACATTGGTTGACTGTGAATTCTTTAAGACAGATATTGTAAATGTGGATAAGTATTTTGAGGTGGCTGTTGATAAGAGCTCATTTAAATCACTGGTATTTATTTCGGGTGAAGGAAAAGTATATACAGGAACAAAGGACTCTCCTTTAGAGGATACGGTTCAGTCATTCCGGGCAGGAGATGTATTTTTCGTGCCTGCAGGTGATAAGACAGTATCTATAGATGGAAATTGTGAATGTATTATTGTTGAGATTTAAAGGTTTATGAAGAAGTTAAGAAATATAATTATTTATATTGTATGCGGTGCTCTAGTCGCATTTTTCGGAATTGTCTTCTTACTGGCTAAAAATCCAAAGGTTTCAGATGAATACAGAATGTACTACATCACACATGAGTTAAAAACATGGCCCGGAGAGGGCCATTTTACATATATTGTTGGAACTAAGGAATATATGGCCAAACAGACTGAGTCCGGAAAGGAAAACAGATGTCTTCGTCTGGGCAGCGGATGGCTTAACGACGACTATGTTGACAGACGGGGCTTAATTAATAGCGATACAGAGAGTTATCTTTATTATAAGTTTGATGAAAATGTAAAAGACGGAAAGATGATCATTGATGTTTCAGGATTTCATAATCCTAATGCAGATTACGAAATTAAGGATTCTGACACATCTGCTGAGATATCCCAGACATTATTTCACTATGCGTCCTATAATCCGATTGCAGACAGAAAGGCTTCGGTTTACATAAAGGAAGAGGGTGGAGAAGATATATACCTGGGAGAATTTTCGGGAGTCGGACAGGTTGAATTCGACCTTCCAAGATTAGACAGAGGAAAGAAGTATGTAGTTACTTTTAAAGCAGATAAGTACACATTCAAAATAAAGAGCATAACAATTAAAAATTGAATGGCATAATGATGGAAAAAGTAAATGATAACAAAAAGCTGTTTTTAAGACTGCTTTTTGC
>ERZ857801.3641-NODE-3641-length-10413-cov-5.222437_pt1 | contig 10413 bp, 10 predicted proteins | sample MGYA00519762_ERZ857801 | MGnify/ENA primary metagenome ERZ857801 (study PRJEB31778, sample SAMEA3449368) | human gut metagenome | biome: human gut; feature: human-associated habitat; material: faeces | place: United Kingdom | collected 2010/2012 ...
GGACGTAGCTCTCGCCCTCCATCTCCATGGCGGGGAACATGTTCTCGCGGTAGTGGTCCCAGTGGCCGGAAGTCTTGTACAGATTCACGGTGCCGATGCAGGGAGTCATGACGTGCAGGTAGCCGCGGGCGCGCTCCTTCTCCTTGATATAGTTCTCCAGCTCCTGCCAGACCGTGTAGCCTGCGGGCAGGAACATGGGCAGACCGCGGCCAACCAGGTCGTCGGTCATGAACAGGCCCATCTCCTTGCCGATCTTGCGGTGGTCGCGCTCACGGGCCTCCTGCTGCTCCTTCTCCCAGGCGTCCAGCTCCTCCTGATTGCGGAAAGCCACGCCGTTGATGCGGGTCAGCATCTTGTTCTCTTTGTCGTTCTTCCAGTATGCGCCGGACTGCTGGGTGATCTTGAAGGCCTTCAGAGCCTTGGTGTAGGTCAGGTGAGGTCCGATGCACATATCGACGTACTCGCCCTGCTGGAAGAAGCTGAACTCGGTCTCGTCGGCCAGGTCAGCCATGTGCTCGACCTTATAGTTCTCGTGGCGCTCTTCCATCAGCTTGACGGCCTCTGCGCGGGGCAGGATGAAGGGCTTGATGGCCAGATTCTCTTTGGTGATCTTGTGCATCTCCTTCTCGATGTTGGCCAGATCCTCGTCGGTCAGCTTGGTGTCGCCGAGGTCAACGTCGTAGTAGAAGCCGTTCTCGGTGGCGGGGCCGAAGGCGAAGTCAGCCTCCGGGTAGAGGCGCTTGATGGCCTGAGCCATAACGTGGGCTGCGGTGTGGCGGATGACATGCAGTTCCTGGTCCTGCGGGCACTCGTCCACATGACCGTCCTTATAGATGATCTTCATGGTGTTACTCCTTTTTGACATGAAAAATGCGTTTGGTATAACAAAAAAGACGCTTCACCCCGCATTTGCTCTACGGGATGAAGCGCCTTTGAAAGAATCCAACTGCGTTCCACGGTTCCACCCGAATTGCGTGCTGCTGCACGCCACTCGCTGTGCTGTAACGGGCGCACCCGGCAGAGGTTCGCCTCTGCACTCTGCGGTGGTAGAAGTCCGGCACATGGCAGGCTGCTTGCAGCGCGTCCTTCCGGACGGCAGCCCTCTCTGCGGCATGGAGAACGGGACTTTGGTTTGTCCGCATCATCGTTTTGGGACATTTGATTTTGACGCACCGGCGGCAGAAAACCTGCGCACACTGCGCATTACAGGATGAAGCTACAGATGATTGTAGCACGGGGCGCAGAAAAAATCAAGGGCTGGCCTGCAGAAATTTAGACTGGACAATTCTTGCACTTTTAGACGAAATATGGTATCGTATAGATGCCGCCTCTGGCGGCAAGGCGCTGACCACAAACACAGGCGGCTGTCCCTTACCGGTACCTGAGTGCCGGGTAAGGCGATTTTCTTGAAGATTCGCGCTCCCCCGACGCTTAAGGGCGGAAAGGGGGGATAAGAGCCATGAGCATTTTGGAATTTACCGCGTTGCTCTCGCTTCTCGGCGGTGCAATTTATGTGACGTTTCAAATCACTTGGACTGTATCTCACAGCGACGATAAAAACAAGAAAAATGACCGCCTCTGAGTTCCCCAACTAGTCGCGGTCATTTTCTTGACTCATTATGGTGAGGGACCAGCCGTTTGCGGGCCAGCGCCTTTTCTATTTGTAGTATAACCAGAAATATCGGATTTGTCAAGGAACGGAGCGACGCGCTGCCGTTCCTTTTTTATTTTCTGAGCCGCTTCCCCCAGCTCTCCGTATACTCCGACAGCAGCTTCTCCGTCACAAAGAGCTGGCTGCTGTAGAGGCCGTGGGTGCCGGAGAGCATATAGCAGACGCCGCAGCCCAGCGCGATGAGCTCCAGCCCCACGCCGCCGAACAGCTCATAGGCCAGCAGGATGGAGGGGATAAGCGTATTGGCTGCGCCGCAGAACACCGAGACGAGGCCCACGGCGGCGGAGAACCCGGCGGGCAGGCCCAACAGCGGGCCGAATGCACAGCCGAAGGTCGCACCGATGTAGAAGCTGGGGACGACCTCGCCGCCCTTGAAGCCCGCCGAGAGGGTAAGGGCGGTCAGCAGTATCTTGCAGATAAAGTCCCACGGCAGGGCCTGCCCCTGCTCCACGGCGGCAGTGATGACGTCCATGCCCGCGCCGTTGTAGCGGCCCACGCCCATCAGGTAGGAGAGGGCCACCACGGCAGCACCGCCCACGACGGCACGCACCCAGGGGTTCGGCAGGCGGCGGGGCATTTCGTGCTCCATGGTGTGGAGCAGCCAGCAGAATGCCCGGGCTACCAGCGCGCAGGCCACGCCCAGCACAGCCACCAGCAGAGTAGAATCAATGGAAAGCGCCGGTGCGGTCAGCTCAAAATGGGTAGGAGAGATGCCGCAGGCCAGCGAGACGCCGTAGGCGATGAGGGCAGCGGCGAAGCCGGGGACAAAGGCCACCGAGAACGCGAGGCCCACGTCCTCCACCATGATGCCGAAGAGGGTCGCCGACAGCGGCGTGCCGAACAGTGCCGAGAAGAACGCCGCCATGCCGCAGGCTGTGGCCGTGCGGCGGTCGTGGTCGGAGAAGCGGAAGAGCTTTGCGATGTTGTAGCCGATGCTTCCGCCCATCTGCAAAGCCGCGCCCTCGCGCCCGGCCGAGCCGCCGCAGAGGTGGGTGAGCACCGTGCCGAAGAAGATGGCCGGCACCAGCAGCGGGCTGACGCTCTCGCCGCTGTGGACGGCGCGGATGACGTTGTTCGTCCCCATCCCCTCGCAGCCCGTCACCTTATAAAGTGCCACGATGGCAAGACCTGCCACCGGCAGCAGCCAGAGCAGCCAGATGTGCGCGGCCCGCCACGCGGTGACATGCTCCACGGCCAGATGGAACGCTGTGCCGACGGCACCGCAGACGAGGCCGGTGGGGACGGCCAGCAGCAGCCAGCGGGCCAGGATGGCCGCGACGGCCCGGAAGGAATAAAGCTCCTTTTTCAAAAATTCTTTCATGATAGCACTCCTGTATTTTTATATCCTGCCCACAAAGATAGCACGACGGACGGGCGCTGTCAAGAAACGCCAAAGCCCCGCTCCCTTGTGTGAAGGAGCGGGGCTTTGAGCTGTGTTTGGAATTATCAGAAAAAAGGAAAAAGGAGAACAATATATCCACGCCGTCTCGGCGGGATAGCGATGAAATCAGGGGGACGCTTACTCCACGTCCTGCAGGGCGGCAAAGTCGTGGAAGCCCATCCTCTGGAGCCAGCCGCCGCCCCACATCCAGTGGCCGCAGATGGGGTAGACCACCAGCGAAATGGCTGCGGAGTAGACGCAGTAGGCTTTGAAGTTGGTGCGCTCGGCCATGGAGCCGGAGACGATGGTGGCTGCCGTGGCGCAGAAGACGGTCTGGAACACGATGTACACCCACAGCGGGATGTCGAGGCCCAGATGAGAATAATCACCCCTCTATCTGCGCAGCAGCGCGGAAAATCCGGAAAAGGAAGTCCTCTCTTTCTCCCTTGGCCGCAGGGGATACACTTCCCCCGGAAACACAAAAGGCGCTGGCGGATCTTTCATCCGTCAGCGCCTTTGCTTTCGATGGCAAGAGTATAAGGCGGTTTGGTCAAAGTGTCAAGAGCTGGATGCTATTTTTGACGTTCTGCACAAACCGGAAAAGAATGGGCAAAGAAAACTTTGGCAGGCATCATTTTTCTCCCTTGTGGTCTGCCCGCATTTCGACATGGAGCAGCAGGCTCATCAGAGCGCGCAGCGCGAAAGTCGCCGCCAGCGGGATGACCGACTCGAGGTTCTGCAGAAGGAAGGTCTTGGCGATCTCTGCCGACATGAGAAATTCCAATGCCGTCGTCAGGCCGGTGCTCATCTCGTGATGGAAGTCGTACCGGTCGTGGAAAAAGGTCGTCCGTACATAGTGGTAGGTGGCCTTGACAAGGCTCGTCACGATGATGAACAGGCCGATGACCTCCGCCAGCCCCGCGATGAGGGGGACTGCCGATTCCAGAAAGCCCTCCAGCAGGTGGGCGATGTTCTCGTTCAGGTGATACAGGGCTGTCATGCTCTGGCCACCGCTCAAGCCAGCAAGCTCTTGATATAGGCGGCCAGCTCCTCGTCCCTGCAGGAGGCGAAGAACAGCTCGCTGAACTTCTCACCGGCGATGGCACCCTTCAGCAGGTCCTGATCGATGCTCTTGAGGCACTCGATGAGGGGCTTGAAGGTGGCGGCGCGGACGCCGTCGAGGATCTTCTTGTTGCGCTGCTCGGGTTCGACGCGCTCCTTGGGGTAGCCCTGACCGTGGCCGAAGCCGAACAGCTTCTCAAAGCAGTACTCGAGGTTCAGCTCACCGCCCCAGCCGAAGCCCTTGGCGAAAGGCATGGCCACGGCGTTGCCGTCGTTGACGTGGGCGAAGGTGTAGGCGTCCACGGGGTCCTCCACATGGCCGCAGATGACGCCGGGGAAGCTGTTCAGGGCCAGCATGGCGCCCTCGCCGGTGCCGCAGCCGGTGATGACGTAGTCGGCAGCGCCGCTGTTGAGCAGGATGGCGGCGAGGATGCCGCACTGCACATAGGTCAGCTGTGCGGCGTCATCGGCAGCGTACATGCCGTAGTTGACCACCTCGTGGCCCATCGGCTCTACGACCTTCTTCAGAGCAGCCTCGATGATGCCGTTCTTTGCGGCCTGACTGTTCTCGTTGATAAGTGCGATCTTCATGGGAAAGTCCTCCTGTTTTTATTATTGTGACCAGTGTAGCAGATTCCGGGAAAAAAGTCGATATGGGAAACAAAAGAGCGCCGCGCCCGGCACCCGGAAGGCAGCGGACACGGCGCAAAAATGCCGGATATGGAAAAATTTACTGCGGCTGCTTGCCGATGTAAGCCAGAATGCCGCCGTCAACGTACAGGATGAGGCCGTTGACGAAGTCGGAAGCGGCAGAAGCCAGGAAGACAGCGGGTCCGCCCAGATCCTCAGCCTCGCCCCAGCGGCCTGCGGGGGTCTTGGCGACGATGAAGCTGTCGAAGGGATGACGGCTGCCGTCGGGCTGACGCTCGCGCAGAGGTGCGGTCTGCGGGGTAGCGATGTAGCCGGGTCCGATGCCGTTGCACTGGATGTTGTACTCGCCGTACTCAGAGGCGATGTTCTTGGTCAGCATCTTCAGGCCGCCCTTGGCTGCAGCGTAGGCGGAGACGGTCTCACGGCCCAGCTCGCTCATCATGGAGCAGATGTTGATGATCTTGCCGCCGCCCTGAGCGATCATGTCGGGGATGACAGCCTTGGCGACGATGAACGGAGCGTTCAGGTCAACATCGATGACCTGACGGAACTGAGCAGCGGTCATCTCGGTCATGGGGATGCGCTTGATGATGCCGGCGTTGTTGACCAGAATGTTGATATGGCCGACTTCCTCGGTGATCTTTGCGACCAGGGCGTTCACGGCGTCCTCATCGGTGACGTCGCAGACATAGCCGTGAGCCTTGATGCCGGCTTCTTCATAAGCGGCGAGGCCCTTATCGACCAGCTCCTGCTTGATGTCGTTGAAGACGATGGTGGCGCCGTTTGCGGCCATTGCCTTTGCGATAGCCATGCCGATGCCGTAAGATGCGCCGGTGATGAGCGCGACCTTGCCGGTCAGGTCAAAGGATTTGGGAGTACACTGTGCCATAATTAAGTCCTCCAATCAGAATTTTGCTTTGCGGGGCGCTGCGCTGCCGGACGATACCTGTAGTCCAACTGCCGCCACGGGAAGCAGCAAGTTGGACTGTCCGGCCCTGCGCCCTCTTGTATACTAGAGTAGCATTCTTTATTCCGACTGTCAAGGTGTTTTCTTGGCACAATTACTGCAATTTTTCTCTCGTTTTGCTGCGCTTTCGTGAAATTGTCATAAAAACGGACTCTGCAAAGGCCGGGATTGCTGCTTGTTGCACACAATAGCCCTTCAGCCCAGTTTTTTCTTCTGCTGGTGGGCCATGATGGGCATGAGGATGGCCATCGGCATGAACCGCTGGGCCGTCGTCGCCGCCCGCATGAGGGCCGACGGGACGATGATGGTCTTGCGGCGGAGCATCCCCCGCATGGCCTCCTCGACGCAGAGCTCCGGGCGGATGCCCCGCAGTGCGAACACCACATCGGCCCGCTCGTTGAACTCGGTGTCCACCGGGCCGGGGCAGAGGGCGCAGACGTAGACCGGACTGTGCTGCTCCCGCAGTTCTTCGGCCACGCCCCGGGTCAGGCTGACAACATACGCTTTGGTGGCGTAGTAGCCCGCCATATAGGGTCCGCCCGGCAGCAGCCCGGCGGAGGACGCCACGTTGAGCACGGTGCCGAAGCCCTGAGCCTCCATCTTTTTCACGGCGAACTTGAACAGCTGGTGCATGGCCAGCATGTTGACTTTCGCCATGGAGAGCTCTTTCTCGCCGCTGGTCTCAAGAAAGCTGCCGCAGACGCCGAAGCCGGCGTTGTTGATGAAAATATCGATGCGCTCGTCCGTCAGCGCCTCGCAGAGACGGGCGCATTCGCTCTCCTGCTCCAAATCAGCGGGCAGGATGCGGCAGAAGGTGCTGTGCTTCGCGGTGAGCTCTGCGGCCAGAGCTTCGAGTCGGTCGATGCGGCGGGCGGTGAGGATGAGCCGGAAGCCGAGGCGGGCATACCGGCGGGCAAACTCCCGGCCAATGCCGGAAGAAGCTCCGGTTATCCATACAGTTTTGGACATAAATTACTCCTTATAACATCCGGAAGCCTTATCGATGGCTTCCAGCTCGTCAGCGGTGAAGGCGGTGTTGTTCAGGGCCGCGGTGGCAGGGCAGGGTGGAGCAGCGTGCAGGAGATGCAGCATACATGGCGGGAAACTTCCTTTCGTTCAGTTTACCCCATTGTAGCACGGAAAAACGGCAGAATCCACATAAAAGTGCAGCGCCCCGGCATCTTTGCTGCCGGGGCGCTGTGAGAAAAAAGAAGAAAAGGCGAGAAGCTCAGATTCAGGCGTCAGCCTTGACGTCGTTCTTGATGCTCCGGGCGGCCAGATAACGGGCCGGCTTCAGGAGCAGCACGCAGCCGCCGTTGAAGACCAGAGAGCCGACGATGTACACCCCGAAGAAGAGAGGCAGATTCGCTGCAAAAGCTGCGCTGTCGATGCAGGCGACGGTCAGGTAGGCAAAGCCCACATTGTTCAGCACCTTGGGGGCGTAGGGATGCAGGATGATGAGGATGAAGAGCACCACGCCCAGCGGCAGCAGCAGGCCCAGCATCCCGCCCAGAACAGGCGTCAGCGCACCGATGGCCAGCATCGCCAGCACCGTGAGCACCATCCCCACGAGGCCGCCCAGCTCCACGCTGATAAAGCGGTCTTTGATGTCGCCCTCCATCGTAAAGAGCATGATGTTGCTCAAAAAGACGAGCCAGCTGTACTCAAACTCGATGGCGTGGAAAAAGGCGTTGGCGATCAGGATCCACGCTACCATCATCAGGCGGAAGTAGAGCAGGAAACGCTTGGTCACAGTTTCGTTCATGGAGAAACTCACTTTCCAGAAGCTGCTTTCATAAGCGGGGTGCAATGCTTGTGAAAACGGCTTCTTAACTTCGGCCTGCAAAAGCGGCTGGCCGGTCGTTTTTGTGTCGGATGAGGTTATTATACTCTGTCTGGAAGCAAAAGGCAATATTTGCTTGCTGATATATGCAATAAAAGCTTGCCGAGTTTCAAAAAAACAGCTTCGTCTTGTTGCCCGGCGTGGTTTGGAGTATAATAAAACCGTAAAAGAGAAACACCCTTTTCAAGGAGGAGATAAAACATGAACAAACCGGTCCTGGTGGTCATGGCTGCCGGCATGGGCAGCCGCTACGGCGGCATGAAGCAGATCGACCCGGTGGGTCCCTGCGGTCAGGTCATCGTGGATTATTCCCTGTACGACGCCCGCCGCGCAGGCTTCGAAACGGTCATCTTCGTCATCAAGCACGAGATCGAAGCGGCTTTCAAAGCGGCCATCGGCGACCGCGTGTCCAGGGTGATGGACGTGAAGTACGCCTTCCAGCAGCTGGATGAGCTGCCCGAGGGCTACACCGTCCCCGAGGGCCGCGTGAAGCCCTGGGGTACCTGCCACGCGGTGCTGGCCGCAAAGCCCTGCATCCACGGCCCCTTCGCCGTCATCAATGCCGACGACTACTACGGCCCCGAGGCGTTCAAGGTCATCTACGATCACCTCTCCACCCACACCGACGGCGAGGTCTACGACTACTGCATGGTGAGCTACCTGCTCAAGAACACCGTCTCCGAAAATGGCAGCGTCGCCCGCGGCGTCTGCGCCCTCAACGAGGACAGCACCCTCCACAGCGTCACCGAGCGCACCCGCATCGAGACCTATGAGGGCGGAATCCACTACACCGAGGACGGCGGCAAGAGCTGGACGGACCTGCCCGGCGAGACGCCCGTGAGTATGAACCTCTGGGGCTTCGGCGAGAGCTTCGTGAAGGAAGCCGACCGGCGCTTTGCCCGCTGGCTGGACGAGAATCTGGAAAAGAACCCGCTCAAGTGCGAGTATTTCCTGCCGCTGGTGGTCAGTGAGCTCATCGGCGAAAAGAAAGCCGCCGTCAAGGTGCTGCGCAGCACCGATAAGTGGTATGGCGTCACCTACCGCGAGGATAAGCCCGTGGTGGTGGAAGCCATCGCCAAAAAGACGGCCGACGGCCTTTACCCGGAAAACCTTTGGTCTTAACTATTATCTAAAAGCAATGGCAGGGCGCACAGCGCCCTGCCATTGTGTTTTTTATTATTTTTACTGGATGCCGAATCCGTTGAAGGAGTCGGGATATTCGTCCTCGAGCTGCTCGAGCAGGCTGCTGAGGGAGCGGTTGTTCTGACCGTGCTTCAGCTTGGGGTAGGCGCGGAGCATACGGCCCTTGCCCAGCAGATGGGTGCCGCGGCGGGTGTGGGCCTGCATGATCTGCGCACGGGCGGCCAGTTCTTCCTTGAGCTGTTCCAGCTGCAGGAATGCGGCGGTCTGATCGGCTTTGCCCTGCGCGGCCAGCTTGACGGCCTTGGCCGCTTCGGCGGCATTGAGGCGGGCAGTCCGGGAGACGCGGCGTGCGGCCTCCATTGCCTCGTCGGCGCGGGTGCGCATGGCGGAAGCGGCCTCACGGGGCGACAGCTTGTCGTAGCTGTCCCGGGCCTCGGCGGCGGCCAGCTTGAACTGCAGGCGGCTCTCGTCCATCTTCTGGTCCATGTCCAGCGCGGTGGTGCCAAGGATCTCGGTCATGGCGTCGCTGACAGCATGCATACTGTCGGCCACCTTCTCGAGAGCGTCCAGCTCCCGGGCGAGGTCGGAGGCGGCGATGGCGGTCGCCACCGCGTCAGCGGCATACACCGCGTAGAGCAGACACATCAGCACAAAGCCCACCAGCGGCGGAATGAGGTTCACCAGCGCGGCAATGGTGGGATGGATGGCCTTGACCATCACCATGGCACCCACGCCCCACATCAGCGAGAACTCAAGGCAGACATAGCCGCCGATGTTGAAGGGCTTGTCGGTGTAGTCCCACCAGCGGGTGCGGTAGAGCTTATACAGCGCCCATCCGCCCACCAGCTCCAAGGCACTGGGCAGGATGACGCCGCCGAGATACAGCAGAAACAGGTCATCCTCCAGCGGTGTGAGGAAGAAGAGCACCAGGATCATGCCGAAGCCGTAGATAGGGCAGACCGGGCCGTTCAGGAAGCCCCGGTTCACCAGCTGGCCGGTGGTGGCGGCATACACCACCTCGACGCACCAGCCCAGACAGGAGTAGATGAGGAAAAACGCAAGGATATCATAAAGCGAGAAACCGCAGACTATCGTGTTGAGAAAAAACGACAAGGGAACACCTCCAGTCAGTTCTGTTTGCGGACGATCTGATATTCATCGCCCGGCTCAAAGTAAGGGCAGGCCGAAGTGGTATGGGAGAGATAGCGGGCCATCTCGTCCTCATCCAGTGCGCCGCCCTCGGCGCAGTACCAGCTGCCATATTCGTCCTGCTGGTTGTTCGGGCAGTATTCACAAGGGTCAGACATTGCCTTCCCCCTCGGCCTCCGCCTGCGCGGCCAGCTTCTTGAGCACCTTCGGCTCCACCCAGGTCACGGAGTCGTCGCCGGCCTTCTTGCGGGCGATGAGGGCCTTGATCTTAATGCCCATCTCGGTGAACATCCCCTCATGCTCGGTGCGGATGTTCCACTCCGGCTCGTTCTCGTGGAGGTCGTAAGTCTGCCAGACGATGTCGTAGCCGGAAGCGGGGAAGTAGGTCAGGCTGTCGCGGAACAGGTCATCGTCGTCGGTCTTGAAGTAGATCTCGCCGCCGTCCTTGAGGAAATCGCGGTACTGGATGAGCTGACGGGGGTAGGTGAGGCGGTGCTTGTTGGAGGAAGCGTTCTTGCTCCACGGGTTGCAGAAGTTGATATAGA
>ERZ857801.3642-NODE-3642-length-10408-cov-4.998744_pt1 | contig 10408 bp, 8 predicted proteins | sample MGYA00519762_ERZ857801 | MGnify/ENA primary metagenome ERZ857801 (study PRJEB31778, sample SAMEA3449368) | human gut metagenome | biome: human gut; feature: human-associated habitat; material: faeces | place: United Kingdom | collected 2010/2012 ...
GGTTGTCGATACGGCGGGATTCGTGGCGCTCGGTGCCGAGCACGTACAGACCGCCAAGCTCGACGACCTCCTCATGCTCGTCCTTGACCTGCTCCTTGACCTCGGCCAAGGTGCCCGGCCAGCGCTTCTCGTACTCGTCCGGCGTGTCCTCGGGGGAATAGCCCTCGGACTTGAGCTTCTGGTCGGCCAGGAACTCGACGTTGCCGCCGAGCATGATATCGGTACCACGACCGGCCATATTGGTGGCGACGGTGACGGCGCCCTTGCGGCCGGCGACCGCGACGACCTTGGCCTCGCTGGCGTGCTGCTTCGCGTTGAGCACCTGATGGTCGATGCCCGCCACGTCGAGCAGCGAGGAGACGACCTCGGAGGACTCGACGGATGCGGTACCCAGCAGCACCGGCTGGCCCTTGGCGTGGCGCTTGGCGACGTCCTTGACGATGGCGGCCAGCTTCTCCTTCTTGGTGCGGAAGATGAGGTCGTCCTGGTCCTTGCGGATCATCGGCTTGTTCGTCGGGATCGGCAGCACGCCCAGCTTGTAGGTGCCCATGAACTCGGCGGCCTCGGTCTCGGCGGTACCGGTCATGCCGGCAAGCTTGTCGTACATGCGGAAGTAGTTCTGCAGGGTGATCGTGGCGAAGGTCTGGTTCTCGGCCTTGATCTCCACGTTCTCCTTGGCTTCCAGCGCCTGGTGCAGACCCTCGTTGTAACGGCGGCCCGGCAGGATACGGCCGGTGTGCTCATCGACGATCAGAACCTCGCCGTGGGTGACGACGTAGTCGCGGTCACGCAGGAAGAGTTCCTTGGCCTTGATGGCGTTGTTGAGGTAGCCGATGAGTGCGGTGTTGCTCGGCTCGTACAGGTTGTCGATGCCGAGGAAGTCCTCGACCTTGGTGATGCCCGGGTCGAGCACGCCGACGACCTTCTTCTTCTCGTCGACCTCATAGTCCTCGTCGCGGGTCAGCTTCGGCACGAGACGCGCGAACTGGCGGTACCAACGGGTCACGTCGCCCTCGGCCGGACCGGAGATGATCAGAGGGGTACGGGCCTCGTCGATGAGGATGGAGTCGACCTCATCGACGATGGCGTAATGGTGGCCGCGCTGCACCAGATCGGCCTTCTCCCACGCCATGTTGTCGCGCAGGTAGTCGAAGCCGAACTCGTTGTTGGTGCCGTAGGTGATGTCGGCGTTGTACTGCTTGCGGCGCTCCGCCGGCTTCTGGTCGGTGATGATGCAGCCGACGTTCATGCCGAGGAAGCGGTAGATACGACCCATCAGCTCGCTCTGGTAGCTTGCCAGGTAGTCGTTGACCGTGACCACGTGCACGCCCTTGCCTTCGAGTGCGTTCAGGTAGCTCGGGAGCGTCGCGACCAGGGTCTTGCCTTCACCGGTCTTCATTTCGGCGATATTGCCCCAGTGCAGGGCCGCGCCACCCATGAGCTGCACATCGAAGTGACGCTGTCCCAGAGTGCGCTTCGACACCTCACGGACGGTGGCGAACGCTTCGGGCATCAACTTGTCAAGGTTCTCACCGTTGTCCAGTCGCTGCTTGAACTTGGCGGTCTGGCCTTTGAGTTCCTCGTCGGACAGAGCGGAAATCTCGTCCTCAAGGGCATTCACGGCCTTGGCCACGTTCTCCAGTTTCTTGAGCTGGTGCCCTTCTCCCATGCGGAGGGCTTTGTCAACGATATCTACCACATTCGCTCCCTGTTTAAGCTTTCGTACGTCAACGAGCATAGCCTGATGCCCGACATCAGGCACAAACTCCATCCATGATATGCGAACACTCGGATTTTTGCCGTTCCGACCCGCTGGACACGCCCATCGATACTTGTTTCGTCGTGTGCCGACACGCAAATATGGCCTGCCTGGATATGCCGGGCAGGCCATGTATCACGTGGCGGAACACTTACTTGTTCTTGATGTTCTCCGGGGTGTCGATCTCGAACACGCCGTAGCTCCAACCGTGGCGGTGGTAGACGACGGACGGGCGGCCGGTCTCCTTGTTGACGAACAGGAAGAAGTCGTGACCGATCAGTTCCATCTCGTACAGTGCCTCGTCGATGCTCATCGGCTCGGCGATGTGCAGCTTACGGCGAATCACGATCGGCGTGTCACCGACCTGGACCTCCACCGACTCGCCCGGACCGAGGTCGGAGGCGACGGCGGCTTCGGGGCTGTTGTTCGGCTCTTCCGGCTCCGGCTCCTCTTCCGGTTCCGGCGGAGCGACCGCTCCCAGATCGACGGGCGTCGGGTTGATGTACCCGCGGCGGTGATCCTTGCGGCGGTCACGGGTGCGGCGCAGGCGCAGCGTCAGCTTGTCGAGCGCCATGTCCAGAGCACTGAACTCATCGGTGCTGGAAGCCTCGGCGCGCACCACGGTGCTGCCTGCGATCACGGTGATCTCCACACGCTTCGCGGTGTCGGCCTGACGCGGATTCCCCTCATGCGTCAGCACGATCTGAGCTCGTTGCGCATCCGGCGCGATAGCGGTCACACGATTCATCTTGCTTTCGACGACATCACGGAACTTCTGCTTGACTTGCGTATGACGTCCGGTAACGACGATTTCCATGTGGACCTCCCTATACTCAAGCGGTGTCACCCGCTATATGTGTGCCGAATGGCGTCATCACCACCCGGGTAAGTTTCATTGTAGCCGAACAGAGGGTAAACGGCGGGGAACTCGCCCAGAGAAATACGTTTCTTTTTTCACAGGTTCCCGTAACGTTGCTGTGCTTATACTGTGCGGCTTTACTTTCCTTGAAGGAAACTGTTATACTTTTTGGTCTGGCGACACAGATCGTTGCGCTGCTGGTATTGCTGGCGCTGAGCCGCAGCATCACATCAATGGAGGTCTTGCTCTGGATGGTCGTCATAGAGGTCGTGTGGTCCGTGTACTTCGTCGTCACCGAACGCTGGCACGACAAGCTTGCCCGCAAGGCAATGCTGACGGTATAAGACCATTCGGACAGAATCGAGCATGCAAGCAAGGCCAGCGACATAACGGTATGGAATGTTCGGGAGGTGCCTGTGCCAGTCGAGCCACGATTCGATCCTGTGATCCATGAGCCGATGCGGCTGCGGATCTGCGGCATCCTGTCGGTAGCTGACTGTGGGGGTGGCCACCACCCGCATGACCACCCACCGGCGCCACGCGCCACCTCCCGCCAGCGGGAGGATGAGCACCCCCCACCGACAGCAATTCGGCATTCGGCGTTCATCGTCTCGCCCGGTGCGCCGGCCCACCCTGATTCTCCTGCGTAAAATCCCTGGCCTGCCGTATAGTAGCTGATTCGAGACCCCCAGATGGCCACGGCCGCGTCATTCATTTGGCAAGGCTGAGGAACTTCCGGGCTCCGCAGAGCACGATGGCGGATAACGTCCGCCCAGGGTGACCTGAGAGATAGCGCAGCAGAGAACAGACCGCCCGCGCAAGCGGGTAAGGGTGAAACGGCGGTGTAAGAGACCACCGGTCCGCTGGTAACAGTCGGTCGCATGGCAAGCCTCATCGGGAGCAAGGCCAAGCAGAAGACGGCAAGGGCTGCTCGCCCGTGTCTTCGGGTAGGCCGCTAGAGCCTGGCGGCAACGTCAGGTCGAGATGGATGGCCATCCGCGTGGCGACACGCGACAGAACCCGGGGTATCGGGGGTCTCGCTTTTCTTTACCCCCCCCCGAATCCGCATACCTCCCGCCAACACATTCCTCCCACCAATATGAGGGCGCGCGAACGAAACAACGCAATGCCGGCAGCCCCGTTCCCTCCCGCTGGCGGGAGATGGCGCGAAGCGTCGGAGGGTGTTCTCACGCCGGCAATGCGGTAAGACCACCGGATCGACAAACCACCGGGCCGGCAACCCGCCACCCCGCCAAGCCACCGGGGCATCTCCCCCGCTTGCCCCGCGCTGTATCTCATCTAAGAGATAGTTCATTGAGATAGTTCATTCTAATCAAATAGCTCATGGGCTACGGCACGCAGGGTTTCGGCGTCGTGCCCCTTGCGCCCGCCCGAGGACCAGAACCGGCGCTTGCGCACTTTCGGGTCCATGCCCTGTGTCTTGGCGGCGCTGCGCCGCCCCAACTCCCATGCGGCGTCCTCGAAGACACCGCTCATGCGGGCCTCGTCGCAGACCCGCTCCGCCAGCGGACGGTCGACCCCCTTGCGAGCCAGTTCCATAACCGCACCGCGGTATCCCATCAGACGGCCGACGCAGTAGCGCACGGCAGATTGCGCGTACGACTCATCATCGACCAGACCAACCTCGATCAGCCTGTCGACCACTGCGGCGACCGTCTCATCGTCATACCCTTTGTCGATCAGGCGGTCTCGCAGGGCGCCCGATGGACGATCCGCCGCATCCAGCAGGCGCAATGCGGACTCCCGACACGCATCGACATCGCAGGGATCCTCCGGCTCCCGCCCAGGCCGCGACATGCTCCGCGCGGAGCGCCGAGCCGGGCGGTTCCCATGTGACCATGTTCCGCGTCGCGGGGAGTCGACGCCCGGTTCGACAACCGGCGTCTCACATGTTCCATGAGCGGCGAGGAACGCTTCTGCGCTGATCATGCGGCAGGCGATGCGGCGGCAGCGGGCGCGCCATCCTCCGGCGCCGTTTCAGGGGCATCCCCGTCCGTCGCGGACTCACCGTCGGCCAGCTGATCGGGCACTTCGATGAGGCCGAATTCCGCCTTGACCTTGTTGCCGATCTCCTCGGTGATCTGCGGATTGTCCTTGAGGAACTTGCGCACGTTCTCACGGCCCTGGCCGAGCTGGTCCCCGTCATACGTGAACCATGAGCCGGACTTCTTGACCACGTTGCACTGCAATGCCATGTCCAGGACGGATCCCTCCTTGGAGATGCCCTCGCCATACAGCACATCGAACTCGGCGGACTTGAACGGCGGAGCCATCTTGTTCTTGACGACCTTGACCTTGGTGCGGTTGCCCACGGCCTCCTCGCCGTTCTTGATGGTCTGGATGCGGCGGATATCCAGACGCACCGACGCATAGAATTTCAGCGCCTTGCCACCGGTCGTGGTTTCGGGGTTGCCAAAGAACACGCCGATCTTCTCTCGCAGCTGGTTGATGAAGATGGCCGTGGTGCCGGCCTGTGCCAGAGCGCCGGTCATCTTCCTGAGCGCCTGGCTCATCAGACGGGCCTGCAGACCGACATGGCTGTCACCCATATCGCCTTCGATCTCCGCCTTGGGAACCAGGGCCGCGACCGAATCGATGACGATGACGTCAAGGGCACCCGACCGGATGAGCATGTCCGCGATCTCCAGCGCCTGCTCGCCGTTGTCCGGCTGCGAGACGATCAGGGAATCGGTGTCGACACCCAGATGCCGGGCATAGACCGGATCCAGCGCGTGCTCGGCATCGATGAATGCCGCCACCCCGCCGTTCTTCTGTGCGTTGGCGACCACATGTAGCGCCAGCGTTGTCTTGCCGGACGATTCAGGGCCATAGATCTCGACGATGCGCCCCTTCGGCAGACCGCCGATACCCAGGGCCAGATCCAACGCCAGCGATCCGGTGGGAATCACCTCGACGTTCTGCTCGGGCTTGTCGCCCAAGCGCATCGCGGATCCCTTGCCGAAGCTTTTCTCCACTTGCTCCAGAGCGGAGTCCAAAGCCGCCTTGCGTCGGGGATCGATGCCGTCCCCCACCGGCCCATTGCTTGCGGCCTCACGAACAGAGGCCTTCGACGCGGCCTTGCCCGCCCCACCTTTCGAGGTCGTACGCTGTGCCATGTCAATCTCCTTACGTTGTCATCCATATGCGCCATATGCCACATGCATCAACCGTACGGAACATACGAACCCCGGCGCAAACGAATCCGGCCAATGTGGTCGAAGGCTCCCCGGCATCCATCGATCCGCACCGACTCCCCCTTACTGTCGCAAGGAATTCGTCGGCGTGTCGAACCGTGCGGCGCACTACGTCATATCATCGTGCACTGTGGATAACTATACCCCAATAGGCGAACACCTGTTCGATATCACACGTTCCGCGTGTCTCGTCAGCGGACCGGCATCGGAGGCGCGTTGTGATCGGAGCCCCAACGCTGGGGATCGGGAACGTCCATATGGTCGCACAGCACGTTCCATACCACGCGCGGCTGCTCCCCCGCAGACAGCGCCTGCGCCGCGGTAAGTCCCGCGAGCGCGTCAAGATGCTGATCCTGGACCAGGCTCCGGCCATACCCATGACCGAACACCTCATCCACCAGTTCCCAGAATTCCCGTTCTCGCATGTCTCCCAGTCTAACCCGGCCCCGCCGCCGCGAATGCCGGCATACCAATCGACGCCACACCCCCGAACACGACGAAACCGCCCGCCGGGCCTCAAGCCCATGCGGACGGTTCCTCTCATGCACACGATACGACGATATGCATATGCACGCGGCATCCGGCGCCGCAAATCGCTATTCGCCGATCGAATCCAGATAATCGGCGACGAGCCGCAGCATCTGCGCGGTGCTTACACCCAGTGATCCCGCGATGGAGCTCAGCAGTTCGGAGCTTGCCTCCTTCTGCCCGCGCTCCACCTCGGACAGATAGCCCAGCGACACGCCGGCCTTCTCACTCACTTCACGCAACGTCTTGTTGTCGCGGGTGCGAAGATCGCGCAGCACATGGCCGATGGCCTCGCGCAGCGACACATCCTTTCCCTCGGGCAACGCCTCGACGCCACGCGAGACCGCGCGCTGACGCGGTTCGAAGGAATCCTCCTCCATACGCATACGATTCAGTTCCGCCTGCCGTTCATCCTTGGCCTTCTTCGCCGCACGCACCCGCAGCACCTGCTGCTGGGCGAACAACACGGCACGCCGCTGCGCCGGCGTGAGATCACGCATCCTGGCCGTACCCGGCTGCACCTGCTTGACGGGGATGCCAGCCGTTTCCATCCGCTCGCCCGTTCGGGTCATCGTTTCCATGAGACCCTCCTTTCATATCGTCCAAGTGCTTCCACTGTGTTCAACACCGCCGGCGGCGGTTTATTCCTGCATATCTCCTGTGAAATGGCTCACGATTTGCACAAGGCTGAATACGGCACCGCGACGGACCTCCTCGCGCCCACCCGTCAGATGAAGCTCGTGGGCGGTCACGGACGGCACGCCGTCAGGGCTTATGGCGGCTGGAATCCGCACTCCCACATACACCAGTCCCGCGGGCTTGTCTCCATCCGGTCCGGGCCCCGCCACGCCGGTGGTCGACAATCCGATGACACGGTCAGCGTATTCGGGCTGCCCGTACAGCCCGGCGACCGACGCCGCCATCTGTCGGGCCACTTCGGGATGCACGGCCCCTTCGCGTTCCAACAAACCGCGGTCGACCCCCAGAATCGACGCCTTGGCACGAATGTCGTAGGTGACCGCCGACCCGAGAAACACGCGGGATGCGCCCGGCACGCGCACGAACGCATCGGCCAGCAGCCCGCCGGTCAACGACTCCGCCGCAACTATCTTCACGTCATGCGCCTCGCAAAACCGCAGAATCCGCGCGGCCATGTCGTCGCAACGGCACGAATCGGCATCATTCATCGCAATCCCCCTCCATCAAACGCCATCAAACAAAAACGCCGCCGTGCGCAGGCACGACGGCGTCCACTCGCTCAGTCCTTGCGGCTCCCGAACGTGTTGATCAGATATATCGCCCCCGAATACAGGCACAGCATCAGCGCGATGTATATCAGGGCGTACGTCAGCGTGTAATATCCCGTCATCCACACCGGCGCGGTCTGGGCCGGATTGAACACCCACACGGGCAGCAGCAGCATCGACAGGCCGATGCACTGGAACAGCGTCTTGAGCTTGCCCGGCCAGGCGGCGGCGATCACCTTGCCGCCCTTGTCGATGACAAAGAAGCGCATGACGGTGATGCCCACCTCACGCAGCAGAAACAGCGCGACGATGATCCAGCCGAGCCAGACGGGACCGAGCTCGCCAAACACCGCGGCCACGATCAGCGTGGCGCAGGTGAGCAGCTTGTCGGCTATGGGATCCATCAGCTTGCCGAGTTCGGTGACCTGGTTGTACTTGCGGGCCATCCACCCGTCCACCTTGTCGGTGGACGCGGCGACGATGAACAGCACGGCCGCGGCCCATCGCATGGGGATGTTGTTCTCTCCCCACGAGCCTGCGGCGATGTACAGGCCGAGGAATATCACGACCAGCACGATGCGCGAATACGTGACGAGGTTCGGCGGTGCGTTCCAGCCGTCCAGCAGCGACTTCTTGGCGGTCGCCGAGCGTTCCGTTGTATCGTTTTGCATATCGTTTTCCATAGTGTTCACGATACCCCCACACTCCTACCTTGGATGAATATGCGGTTCGAGTTCTCTGGGAATCCCGTCAGATATGGCTGCATCATGGCCGGGTCAGGCCTGCCGGTCAGGCCGACTTGGCACCCACTACGCCAATTCGCCCTGCTGCGCGGCCGCGGCGGGCGCAGAGGCCTGCATCGCATCGGTCTCGCCACGAATGAACGAGAGCACCGCAGGCAGATCCTGGGGCTGGACGAGCACCTGACGGGCCTTCGAGCCTTCGGACGGGCCGACAACGCCACGCGACTCCAGCAAATCCATGAGTCGGCCGGCCTTGGCGAAGCCGACGCGCAGCTTGCGCTGCAGCATCGATGTGGAACCGAACTGCGTGGTGACCACCAGCTCGGCCGCCTGCAGCAACACGTCCATATCGTCGCCGATGTCCTCATCCGGCTCGACGGCCTTCTTCTCGGCCTCCTGCGCCATCTGCTCTATGTCCTCGCGGTAGTGCGGCTTGCGCTGTGTGCGCACGAACTCGACGGCCTTGCGGATCTCGGACTCGTTCACCCACGATCCCTGCACGCGGATGGGTTTCATCGAGCCCATAGGCAGGAACAGGGCGTCGCCCTGGCCGATCAGCGTCTCGGCGCCCACCGAATCGAGGATGACTCGCGAATCGGTGGCGGAGGATGTAGCGAATGCCAGTCGGGACGGGATGTTCGCCTTGATCAGGCCGGTGACCACGTCGACCGACGGGCGCTGCGTGGCGAGCACCAGGTGCACGCCCGCGGCACGCGCCAGCTGTGTGATGCGCTGGATCGAGCTTTCGACGTCGTTCTTGGCGACCATCATCAGGTCGGCCATCTCGTCTACGACGACGAGCAGGTACGGGTACGGGGCGACCTTGCGGTTCGAACCGGCTGGCGCATGCACCTTGCCCGCGCGCACGGCTTCGTTGAAGTCCTTGACGTGGCGGAATCCGAAGAACTGCAGGTCGTCGTAGCGCGCGTCCATCTCCTTGACCACCCATTCGAGCGCCTGTGCGGCCTTCTTCGGATCGGTGATGATCGGTGTGAGCAGGTGCGGGATGCCCGCATACGCGCTCAACTCCACGCGCTTGGGATCGACCATGATCAGGCGCACCTGCTCGGGCGTGGAACGCATGATGATCGACATGAGCATCGAATTGATGAAGCTCGACTTTCCGGAGCCGGTGGCGCCCGCCACCAGCAGGTGCGGCATCTTGGTCAGGTCGGCGGTGACGAAATGGCCCTCCACGTCCTTACCGACGCCGGCGAGCATGGGGTTCGGGTCGTTCATCGCCTTGTCGGAGCGCAGCACGTCGCCGAGGTGGACAATCTCGCGGTCATCGTTCGGGATTTCGATGCCGATCGCCGATTTTCCGGGGATCGGCGAGAGGATGCGCACATCGGAGCTGGCCACCGCGTAGGCGATGTTGCGCTGCAGGTTCGTGACCTTCTCGACCTTGACGCCCGCGCCGAGCTCGACCTCGTACTGGGTGACGGACGGGCCGCGCAGGAAGCCGACGACTTTCGCGTCGACGTTGAACTGCTGGAACGTGGAGGTCAACGCGCGGATCACGCGGTCATTGGCCGGCGTGCGCACGGCATGAGGCTGGCCGTGCGACAGCATGTTCAGGTCGGGCAGTTGGTACGGGGCGTCCGGCGCCGCAAGCGCAGGGTCGTCCACATTGGGATTCATGTTCTCGCCCGCACCGGCCGATGCGCCCGAGGAGGCATCCGGGGACATGGAGGAAATCGCACCGGCAGTGCCCACGGCGGGCATCGCCGCCCACGGATCGGACGTACCGGCAACCGTCGATGAGACCAACCTCGCACTCCCGGCCGCCCCGGCTCCCCCGTCGGGATCCGTCGCATACGCCGGTACGCCTGAGATACCGGAAGATGCGGCACCGGGGTGTGCGGCGGCCATGCCGGATGTCATCGTCGCGACGGCATCGGCGGCGTGGGCCGCCGCCACGCCCCCGGACATGGCGCCGGCAGCTGCTCCGGCCATCGCGCCCATGGTGGAGGACACCGTGCGGGGCATGACATTGCCGCGTGCGTCCAGTGATGTCTCGGCGGCCTGCCCATGCCGACTCGCCGCGTGGGAGAACG
>ERZ857801.3648-NODE-3648-length-10397-cov-8.964707_pt1 | contig 10397 bp, 8 predicted proteins | sample MGYA00519762_ERZ857801 | MGnify/ENA primary metagenome ERZ857801 (study PRJEB31778, sample SAMEA3449368) | human gut metagenome | biome: human gut; feature: human-associated habitat; material: faeces | place: United Kingdom | collected 2010/2012 ...
ATTTCTTTTCTTTTTTAAACTTTGAATGTGTTATTATTATAATTATCTATTTCTTTATTTTGAGCTGCAAAGGTACACATTATTTTCGGACTATCAACAAGTTGCGCCTTCTTTTTCGTACACTCCACGCTAAAACGCTGCAAAGGTACGCATTTGTTCCCGTACCGCAAGATGCTTCTTTTATCCATTTATAAATAATTAACTGTTATTTTCATAAAAAAGCTCGATAACCGGAACATCCGGCTCTCTTTCATGAAAAATTTTGCAGGCGTAGAACACCTTCAGCCGATTATTTGAAACGTTTCTCCAACTCTTCGTCTGTCAATTTCGAAATAATAGTCTTTCCATCGGGAGTCAGGTTTGATTCCTGGCAGGAAAAAAGAGAAGCGAGCAAGTTGTCCATTTCTTCACCGGACAGGATCTTTCCCGGACGGATAGCAGCCGCTTTAGCCAGAGAAAGCGCCAGAGAGTCACAGATTTCCTCATGCACTTCACAACCGGTCTCGATCGCACGATCCACCATATTCCGAATCAAAGACACCGGATCAAGATTCTCCACACCGGCAGGAAGGCCGTTAATAGCATAACTGTTATTTCCCAGGTTCGTCAGATCAAAACCAATAAACTGCATATCTTCGAGCAAGACCGGCAAGACAGCCGCTTCGCCTGCTGTAAACTCGACAATCTCCGGGAAAAGAACTTGCTGGGAGGCACCCTGCCGTTGTCTAATGTTTGCGACATACTGATCGAACAGGATACGGACATGAGCACGGTGCTGGTCGATCAAGGCCAAACCCGACTTCAAAGAGGTAATGATATATTTTCCTTTATATTGATAACAAGGGGTGGATACATTATTGAATAAACTATCCGACGTTTCCCGAACAGCCACTTCATCGGCATCGACGACCGGTTCGGAAATATCCGAAGCCAAGAAAGTTTCGGTCAATTCCGGATTCTGCCGTACAGCAGCCCTGTCTTCCTCAAAATCATTATAAAGTTTGGACCAGTCGAACTCTGGTTTCTTATAAGAAGAGGTTTCAAAAGGATTATACCCGGAGTCTACCTGTACGCGGGGAGCCTTATAAGGTGTTGCTTCTTTCACAGGATTATACACCGGGATATCAATAGCGCCTTCTACATCGAAATCGATCGTCGGGATCGCACTGGACTTGGCCAATGCTTCACGGGTCGCAGCCATCAGTATCTGCCAGATCGGCTGTTCGTTTTCAAACTTAATCTCCGTCTTGGTCGGATGAATATTGACATCTATCGTTGCCGGGTCAAGCGTGAAGTAGATAAAATAGTTCGGTTGTTCGCCTGCCGGAATCAGTTGTTCGTAAGCCTGCATGACTGCTTTGTGAAAATACGGATGCTTCATGAACCGTCCGTTCACAAAGAAATACTGTAAAGCGCCCCTCTTTTTTGCCGAATCGGGTCGCCCCACAAAGCCGGAAATTGTTACCAGCGAACTGTGCGCATCCACAGAAAGCAGTTTCTGGTTCAGCGTCTTCCCATATACATTAATAATACGTTGTCTCAAACCTGACTCAGGTAAGTTGAATATCTCCGTATCATTATGATAAAGAGACAAAGCTACTTGCGGATTGACCAAGGCAATCCGTTCGAACTCATTGATGATATTCCGAAACTCCGTCTCATTCGACTTCAGGAACTTCCGACGAGCCGGGACATTGAAGAATAGATTCTTGACTGAAAAAATACTTCCTTCGGTACACGCATCCGGTTCAATGCTCTCCAATTCGGAACCCGAAAAAACAAGATGCGTTCCCAATTCGGTATCTTTCAGGCGAGTACGAAGCTCAACTTGCGAAACCGCAACTATCGAAGCAAGCGCCTCACCGCGGAATCCCATCGTATGGAGGGAAAAAAGATCGTCGGCTGTCGAAATTTTCGAAGTTGCATGCCGTTCGAAAGCCATCCGGGCATCTGTCTCGGACATACCCTTCCCGTCATCGATCACCTGGATCAATGTACGACCGGCATCCTTTATATTCACCTGAATATGCCCGGCACCGGCATCCACCGCGTTTTCCACCAATTCTTTTACGACAGAAGCAGGACGCTGGATAACCTCGCCTGCCGCTATCTGATTGGCGATACTGTCAGGAAGTAAATGAATTATATCGCTCATTGCATAAACAAAAACCAAAACAAAGCAGCCAATACTGCAGCTGCAACCAGTAGTCTCACATTTTTATAAGTACGACTTCGGCGGTCATCACCTTTATCGCGGCTTTTCTTCAAATGCGAAGTCCCTTCTATAAAGCTACCTTTGATCTCTGCTTTATAATCTTCTGCGCTTAACTGGTCGTCCATGCCAATCTCACGTTTTACCTTACGGATGCGATCTTCCATAGCCTCTTTATGAGGATCCCAGTAAATCGGCTTGTGAGTATACTGGCGAGGTTTCCGCACATTATAAAATGAGAATAATGCCATAGTCTTTTATTGTTTGAAAATTCTTTGCTAATGTACAAATTTATTGCTTCTCTTGGGTGATTCCGTTGCTTTTCTTTTCACCACCTCGTAAATATCATCCTTATTCTTCGGGCGTAGATAATCGAACCAATAAAAATCTTTCAGCATCTTTTGATCGGGCTTCAGGTCCGGGATCGGGGTCATACTGCCAACCGGACTCGGCCAGATTTTCAGTTTATCCAGTTTATTGTCTTTCACCCAAATAGTCAGGAATCCACTTTTAGTCTCATTCATTCCGACCTTAGCCCCATCGCTTTCCAACGGATAAAAAATGGATTCGGCATTTCCCGCCACATCAATCTGACGAACAGCCTGCCCCTCAAAATAGGCTTTCAGGTCGTTCCCCTTCAACTGGTTATAGTAACTCGAATCGACATGCTGCGCCGCAAAAGCGAACTGGATCACATGGGCATACTCGATTGTGCTGTCATTCATATAAATGGCGATCGTATCACCATACAGTTGATATTGTTCGTTCCAGAGAACCGGCTCCGTGTACATATATAATACGGAATCACGCGTATTGAATTGCATGGAATCACATACGCCCTGCACATCGGTCCGGTAGAAGCGCACGCCGTAATAGGCCTTGATCTCCCGATAAGTGGAATCGATCGTCACCATCTGCAATGTATCGGCATGCAAGAACAAGGTATCACCTTTCGAATACTCAAGAAAACAAGCGCTGTCAGTAGCAAAAGCATATCCGGTCTGTTCATTATAATAACCATATTCGCCTTGCAACGTCACATGCTGAGCCGTATCGATCAGGCTCATATTCCCATAGACCTCTCCCATACCTGTATCCCGATTGTAGAAAATAGAATCGCCGACCAGTATCTTCTCGCCCGATTCAACCTGCGACCGGTCCAGCAAGAGGGAGGTGTTGTTCTCCGTATCATACCATCCTTTTGAAGTATGGATCGTACCGCTGTCTGAAACAATGACAGACGGCCCCAGGATGGTTGCAATCTTGGATTCCGTATCATAATGCAAGGTATCGGAATACAACGTGAAGTCGGGATTCTCAAGTTGCACGCTGTCATTAAACACCGCCAACTTCGTTTCCGGAGAATATTGTCCATAAAAAGAGGAAAGTTGATTCAGGGAATCCACGATCAACCCTCCTTCAAAATAGTATCCGATATTCGGAATGCGTTCATAATTGAGACTATCCGTAAAGAGCGTCACTTGACCGTTCTCCATCCTGACATTCTCACGCAGATAGGCAACCTGCGTATTTCCATCATAAAAAAGATAATCCCCATAAACAAACAGGGTGTCTCCCTGCTCCATCCGGACATTGCTGAACGCTTCGAGTGAATTGGTCTGTTCGAAAAAGTAGGCGCTGTCGCAATACATATATGAACTGTCATGCCGGAAACAAACATCGCCGTTCAGTATTTGCGCATCCGGTTTTACCGCCTTATCGAAAGACAAAGTATTGGTATGGATCAAGTATACCTTCGTCTTTTTGACTGGGACAGTATCCGTCGCAACCTGCAAGCTATCGGCAGCTACCAGGCTGTCCACCGGAGCAAGCGTCACGTCTTGCGCGGTAATGATAGTCGTATCTGCACGCACAATACTATCTTGGGCCTGTGCAAAAGCACAGACCGCCAACAAAAAAAACAGACCAGTGAAAATAAATCTATTTACAGTCCTCATTCTTTAACCCAGCCGGGATACTGGAAGTCACAATTACGCCAGCCGTCACTGATACGCACATATGTGCTTTTCTGCTTCTTAATGATCCAGTCATGCAGCAGTTCTTCACGTTTTCGGGATTCGACGATCGACTTCAAGGCCTGATAGTCATCCGATATGTTTGCCTTATGCTGGTCCACTCTGGCTTTCAGTTTTACAATAGCGACCACTTCTTTCTGCTTGTCATTGATCATGGTGAAAGGTTTGGAGATATCCCCCACCTGCATCGTATAAACCATCTTACCGATTTCTTGCGGCAGTTCGGCCATCTCGAATTTCGGAGTACTATGGTTGTCACTTTCAAAGTTCTGGTTCACCATCAAACCTTTGTTATTCCTCGTGTCCTTGTCGGCAGAGATAAAAGTTGCCGCGTCTTCAAATGTGAATTTCTTAGCTGTCAAGTCATTATACAACGAATCCATACGCGTCATACATTCGTTCAACTCCTTGTCCGAAACTTTCGGCTTCAGCAGGATATGGCGACAGTTGATACGGTCACCGCGCTTTTCGATCAACTGGATAATATGATATCCATATTCGGTCTGCACGATCTGGGAAATTCTTTTCGGATCTTTCAGATTGAAAGCGACATTGGCGAATTCAGGCAACAAACTTGTCTTACCCAAAAATCCCAGTTCACCGCCCCTTTTGGCTGATTCCGGATCTTCCGAATACAGACGGGCCAATGTTGAGAACTCATATTTTCCGCTGTTGATATCATCGGTAAACTGGCGAAGACGCGCCTTGATGGCATCCGTCTCTTCAAACGGGATCTTCGGTTCCATTGTGATGATCTGCACCTCGACTGTTGTCGGGATATTTGGCAGACTATCTTTGGACAGCTGGTTGTAATACTTACGGACTTCAGAGGGCGTCAGTTTGATCTCACCGATCAGCTGGCGCTTCATCTGTTCCACGGTCTGTTGCTCCATGATCATTTCCTTACGCTCGTCTTTCAACTGGGAAATCTTTTTACCGAAATATTCCTCCAACTTTTCTTTAGAGCCCATCTGATTGATTGCGTAATTGATCCAACGGTCTGTTTCCTGGATCACCTGGCTTTCGCCCACTTCCACACTATCGATTTTCGCCTGGTTCAAGAATAGCTTCTGAACGGCCATCTGTTCGGGGAGCACGCAATAAGGGTCACCGTCGAAACGTTGCCCCTCGTTTTGCAGATATAAACGCTGGCTCTCGATGTCCGAACGCAAAATCGCATCATCTCCTACCACCCACACAATTTCATCGATCACATTATCTTGGGCATAAACCACACAAGATAAACAGGCAAGAATGAATACAGTTAAAATCTTTTTCATCATGTACTTTTCTATAAGCTACCAATCACGGTTCCGTATAAAATTTGACATCCCCGCTCCTGACTGCGTCATTATATAATTCTTCTTCAAATTTCTTCAAAAATTCCACCTTACGCCGATTTGTCAGCATCTCCACGATCTGCGCACTGGCATAGTCGTATGGCGCCACACTTCCCGCAGGCAGATATTCCTTAATATTCAACAGATAGCAATATGTACTATCCGAAACTTCGACAAACTTGTTTGCCTTCAGGAAGTCATTCGCATTCGACACATGCACCGGAATATTATCCATCACCTGGTCAAAATCCACCCATTTGTCGTAAAAGTAGTCATAAATACTGGCATTCTGCACACTATACTTCTCAATTTTTTCTAAAGAAGCCTCAGATGTCGATCTATACCATCCTTTTACATCAGAAAGTCCGGGGGCATCCACCGGTATCTTCAGGAAGAGCCCTTTCACTAAAGCCTTGTCCAATACAAACTTTTTTTGGTTCTCTTCGTAATAACTCAGCTTGTCGCTTTCCTGGAATTCGGAAGAAAGTCTTTCTTTTATCAATTGTTCCTGATACCGATAGCGAATCAGCGAATGGCGGTACTCCTCCACCAACTTATCCACTTCTGCCTTATCTTCCCCCTCCAAATTACGCAGAGCCACATCGTAGACCAACGCATCTTTCACCCACTTCTTTTCCAAACTTCCGGCGAGCAACATGCTGTCGGCTGAGGATAATCCGCGCGGGATCTGCTGTTTTATTTCCGAACGTCCGAGAGTCCGGTCCTTCACTTTTACCAACACATCCGCATCATCCACAGGCAGCGTTCTCTTACAAGAACACAGCAAAGATACAAATGCTATAAAAATGAAGCAACACCTCATATAACTTTCTCTTTATTATTTCTTTGTCATTTTACTTACTTTTTTCACCAGCTTCCAGTTTATCGTCACTGGATATTTTCGGTTCAACTGTTCGATCCATTCAGCTTCCGCCTTGGCCTGCTGGTCCATCGGTTTGTTCCAGACTTCCTTGTTGCTGATATCGAACAGCAGGATACCATCCCGATATTCTTTCATAAGGAGGTCGAATTCCGGATGTTTTACTGTCAGATTTTTCCGTTCGGCAGTAGTCACGATGTCACGAATAAAAAGATCGTAAACTTCCTGCATAAAATCTCCCGCATAAGATTTCGTGGAGAACGGGCAGCGCTGTATATAATAAGCGAACTCACTCTGGGAAAAATCCGTATCATTCAGATGAAACAAGGTCTTGTCCATCTCTTTTGCCTTCTCGTAAAAAGCAGGATCGGACGGGAAATACTCGTTGCACAAAGCTTGCAGTTCAGCATACGCTTCGGGATAGAAACGATAGCCGTACTCTTTCTTCATCCGTTCGTCGAACGCACCGTAATATTCGAAGTTCCGTTCTCCCTGTGCCATCTGACGGGACCAACTTTTCTTTTTGTCTTCGAAAGAAGGAAGGCCTTTCTTTTCAATCAACTTTATGATATGATAGCCGAAACGGGTTTTCACCGGCCGGGACAATTCTCCCGGAGTGTTCAACGCGAAAGCTGCCTCTTCAAACGGTTCCACCATTTCGCCGACACCAAAAGCAGGCAGCTCTCCACCTCGCTTAGCCGAACCGGTATCGGATGAATATTCTTTTGCCAACCCGGCAAAGTCAGCTCCATTCCTTGCTTCCCTATAAACTTCTTCAGCACGGGCCAATGTCTCGGCTTCTCCAAACTTCAGCGAATCTTTCTCAAACGGGATCAGGATATGCGCCACACGCACCAGCCCCGGATTCGGTTTCCGGCTGTGTATTTTTATGATATGGAAGCCCATAGTCGTCCGAACGGGCTGGGATACAGAACCAACGGGCATCGAATAAGCAACATTTTCAAAGGCCTTAACCGTCTGCATCGGCAACAGGCAATGTACATATTCGTAGCCTACATTTTCCTTGTCAGCCTCTTTCAGTTCCTTACCGACAGTGGCAAAATCTTCTCCTGCCTGAATGCGGTCATAGACCTCGATCGCCTTCTGGTACACGAGAACCGTATCTCCCGACAGCGTATGTTGTGGCAAGCGAAACAAAATATGGCTCAGTTCCAACACTTCACCATACCGGTCATATACGGCACGAACAGCCGCCTCTTCCCCATCCTTATCCGACAGATAACTTGAAGTCAACTGAGCCCGATAGCTATCCAACTCATCTTTGAATGCTTTCGTCTTGTCCAGCCCCAAATCTTCCGCTTCCGCCACTTTCAATTTGAAGTTCTTAAACAACTCCACATAGGCATTCACGGATTTACGGTCGGACAGATTAACTTCGCTATTCTTTTGTGCAATAAATATAAATTCATCCAACGGGATCTGCTTCCCGGCAACCGTCATCACCACGGAATCGGCCGAAACCTGTGCATTTCCTGTCATACAAGTGAATAGCAAAGATAATACAAGCAACTTCTTCATTAATCCTTCTTTTACCATACCACGATATCGTTTACAAAAATAACACTAATCTAACGGAGATGCAGCCTAAAAAGTACATAGCCCCGTTAAATTAGTGTTTTTTATCAAATATAATAAAGAAAGAGGGTTCGTATTTGCATTGACAAAGCCTCTATCTTTGTTCCATCCTGAAATTTAATTTGCCATCTCCGACAGGAACTTAATGCGGACAAGGCGGATCTCTTCTTCCGTATAGTCACCGCCCAATTCCTCGATGGCATCTTCCAGATCGTCTGTTTCCGAGTCTTTGAAGTATTCATAAATGTCGTCGATATGATCTTCGTCCATCACGTCGTTCAGGAAGTAGTCGATATTAATGCGGGTTCCGGAATAAACAATCGCTTCTATTTCATCGAGCAGTTCGTTAAATTCCAATCCGTTCGTCATGGCGATCTCATCTAACGCGACCTTACGGTCTATACGCTGGATAATCGAAACCTTCAGTTTGGATTTGTTGGCAACCGTACGAACACGAAGATCTTCGGGACGTTCAATCTCGTTTTCTTCCACATGCCTCTTAATCAGTTCGACAAATTCCTTGCCATATCTTTTTGCCTTACCGGCTCCGACACCCGGAATATTTTGCAATTCCTCCAATGTCACCGGATAGGTAGTAGCCATCGCCTCCAGGGATGGGTCTTGAAAAATAACGAAAGGAGGTACTTCCAGACGCTTGGACAACTTCTTGCGTAAATCTTTCATCATCGAATAGAGGACCGGATCGACGGCACAGGTTGCTCCACCACGCACAGGAACATCTTCTTCCTCTTCGTCAAATTCGTTATCTTCGGTAATCTTGAAAGAGACAGGCTTCTTTATAAACTCTTTCCCTTTATCCGTAATCTTCAGCAGGCCGTAATTCTCGATATCCTTAGTCAGATATCCGGCAATCAGAGCCTGACGGATAACGGCATTCCATGTCTTTTCTTCTTCATCCGAACCGGAGCCGAAAACTTCCAGTTCATTGTGCTTGTAAGATTGTATTTCGGAGGTTTCGTTGCCAACCAACATATTGACAATATATTCAGCCTTGAACTTTTCTTTTAACGTACCTATTACTTCGAGTACGGCGCTTAATAATTCCTTTGCTTCCACTTTCTTTTTTGGGTTCAAACAATTATCACAATTTCCACAATTTTCTTCCAGGTATTCTTCACCGAAATAGTGCAACAAGACTTTCCGTCGACATACGGAAGTTTCGGCATAAGCAGCAGTCTCCAGAAGCAACTGCTTACCGATCTCCTGTTCCGCCACAGGTTTTCCCTGCATGAATTTTTCCAATTTCTGCAAGTCTTTATAGGCATAAAAAGCGATGCACTGGCCCTCACCGCCATCACGGCCGGCTCGTCCGGTTTCCTGATAATATCCTTCGAGGCTTTTGGGAATATCATAATGGATGACATACCGCACGTCAGGCTTGTCGATCCCCATGCCAAAAGCAATGGTAGCAACAATCACGTCCGCTTTTTCCATCAGGAATGCATCTTGATTGCTCGAACGCTGCTGCGAATCCATGCCGGCATGATAAGGGAGTGCCTTGATCCCGTTTGCTTTCAGGATATCGGCAAATTCTTCCACTTTCTTACGGCTCAAGCAATAGATAATACCGGATTTTCCCTCGTTGGACTTAATATATTTAATAATCTCGCGGTCGATATTCGCCGTTTTCGGACGAATTTCATAATACAAATTAGGACGATTGAAGGAGGATTTAAAGACAGAGGCATCGATCATCCCCAGGTTTTTCTGGATATCGTGTTGTACCTTCGGAGTGGCTGTCGCTGTCAAGGCTATCAACGGGCGTTTACCGATTTCATTTATGATCGGGCGAATACGACGGTATTCCGGGCGGAAATCATGTCCCCATTCGGAAATACAATGTGCTTCGTCTACGGCATAAAACGAAATATTGATTTGTCGCAAGAACTCCACATTTTCATCTTTGGTCAGCGACTCTGGTGCCACATAGAGCAACTTCGTCCGACCGCTGCGGATATCATCCTTCACCTGATCGATAGCCGATTTGTTCAAGGAAGAATTAATAAAATGGGCAACTCCGTCCTCTTCACTGAAATTGCGCATGGCATCCACCTGGTTCTTCATCAGGGCTATCAAGGGAGAAATCACAATGGCCGTTCCCTGCATCATAAGAGAAGGCAGTTGATAACACAAAGATTTTCCTCCTCCTGTCGGCATCAATACAAAAGTATCATTTCCTGCCAACACATTTTCAATGATTGCTCTTTGATTTCCCTTAAAGGTATCAAAACCAAAATGCTTCTTGAGCTCCTCTGTTAAATTATCCTTCTTCGCCATACTATTCATATTTTAAAAACCGCCGTCAGGTCATC
>ERZ857801.3649-NODE-3649-length-10397-cov-2.881648_pt1 | contig 10397 bp, 9 predicted proteins | sample MGYA00519762_ERZ857801 | MGnify/ENA primary metagenome ERZ857801 (study PRJEB31778, sample SAMEA3449368) | human gut metagenome | biome: human gut; feature: human-associated habitat; material: faeces | place: United Kingdom | collected 2010/2012 ...
CTTCCTGCACGCCTTCTTTTATCGGAACAGCAAAAGACTAACCTTCGCTACCTGACTGACGAAGCGGATCATCTCCTCCTTGCTGTACTTGTCGTAGCCCTCTACAATAACATGCATCAACCCGTTGGAAAGATGCGTATACATCATCTCCAACTCGGTTTCACTGGCCTTCGGCAATTCCCTGTGCCAATAAGCAAGGCTGCCCGGTTTTGCCAGAGCGATCATTTTCGCAATGACAGCCGAACTGGTATTCCCCAGAATGAGTGTCCGGCAGGCTTCCTGATTTTGATCGACCATGTCATAGAGGGCTTCGATCAGAGCCGCCACATCAAAGGAATTAACATATCGGAGGGATTTCTCAAACTCATCAATGAGCTCATTCTCAATGCTCTCCAGCAGTGCAAAGCAGTCACTGTAATGGGTATAGAAAGTAGCCCGGTTGATCTGGGATAGTTCGCAGAGCTCCTTTACTGTGATTTTATTGACCGGTTTCTCCTTCAGCAGCTTCAAAAAAGACTGCTTGAGTATCATCTGCGTATAGCGTTTCCTCGCATCCAGTTTCGCCATCCGGAAATCTCCCTCAAAAAGATCATCACGTTCCTCAACACACCGGCGGGCTGTGTTGATTTAATTTCAGCTGTACAGTAAGTGCTGATTGTTTCTGTTTTTCACTTCAAGTATACTATACTTGTGAAAGATAATCAACACTTGTGCAATTATTTTGAGAGGAGTCTTTTTGAATGTTTGATAAATACCTAATTACAGGTGCCACCGGCTTTCTCGGCAGAACTGTTGTGGAGGAGCTGGTACACCACGACGCTCAGGTACGTGCACTTGTGCTGCATAACGACCCCTATATCAGCCTGCTCCCAAAGGAAGTTCGTACCGTCGCCGGCGATGTGTGTGATAAAAGCTCTCTTGCGGACTTCTTTGCGGACGCCGACAGCCGTACCTGTGTGATCCACTGCGCAGGCATTATCTCCGTCGCGTCCAGACCCGGCCCGAAGCTCTATCAGGTCAATGTGGGCGGCACATGGAGGATCCTCCGGCAATGCATGGAGCACGATGTGGGAAGATTCATTTATGTCAGCTCCGTCCATGCCATACCGGAAAAACCGGAGGGCTGCGTTATCACGGAAAGCGCTGACTTCTCGCCGGGTCTTGTAGACGGCGATTACGCAAAGAGCAAGGCGGCCGCAACCGAACTGGTCTTCGACGCGGCGGAGCGTGGGCTGAATGCCGGCATTGTCTTTCCCTCCGGCATCATCGGACCGGGTGACGTACAGGGAGGGAGTTTTACTTCCATGGCAAGGTCTTTCCTGGCCGGAAGGCTGCCCTTTGCCGTTCGCGGCGGGTATGACTTCGTGGATGTACGGGACGTTGCAAAAGGCATTCTGGCCTGTTCCGAAAGCGGAGAGCCAGGCAAGGGCTACATCCTGTCCGGCCACTACATTACGATCCGTAAGATGCTTCAGCTTGTCGGAAAGGCGGCAAAGCTGAAATATCGCCCCGTCTGTCTGCCATTGGGCCTTGCAAGGTTGGCAGCTCCATACTGCGAACGCCGGAGTCTGAAGGATCGAAAGCCGCTGTTTTTCACCCCCTATTCCGTTGCCGTCCTCGCCTCAAACGGGCAATTCAGCCATGCCGCCGCATCGGAACGCTTCGCGTATCAGCCGCGCCCCATGGGGGAGACTTTGCGGGACATGGCGGTCTGGCTTATGGCGCGGAAGGAAAAGAGTGAGCTATGAGTTCGCCTCTGCGTCATGATGCCCCGCCTCCTGCGTAAGGAGCGAGCCTCCCGCTGCCATAAAGGATATCTTGACGGGCCTGCTGCGGGAGGACGCTCTCAGGAGCGTCCTCCGCCTCCTATCCCGTCCGGCAGGAAAGAGTTGCGGCGGGCGGCGTTTTATGCTATATATTAAAGTGTGTCTGCGGATACAGCCTGAAGAAAGCGAGGGCCTTGCCTCTTGAAAGGAACCACCAAGCATCTGCTGCCGACGGTCTTCGTATGTACGGTAATCGCCATAGCCTATGCCTGTCGGATGCTGGCGAAATTCGACATCGGCGGCCCCGCCGTGAACCATATCCGGACGGCGCTCTATCTGCTGCTTTTTACCCTGTGGGGCTTTTCTCTCGACCGGCGCATTATCCAGCGGCAGGCGCTGCACTGCCTGCGGCTGACGGCGGCGCTGATGCTGCTGTGGCTCATACTGCGGACGCTGAAATACAGCGTTGTCACCGGCCCGGCGGCGGGGCGGTACATATGGTATCTCTATTATCTTCCGATGCTGTTCCTTCCGCTGCTGGGGGTGTATATCGCCCTGTCCATGGGAAAGTCAGAGGACTACCGCCTGAGCCGAGGGACCGGTATGCTGTCGATCATCCCTGCGGCACTGTTTCTGCTGGTGATCACCAACGACCTGCATCAACAGGTATTTGCCTTCAAAAGCGGCGTCCCCGGCTTGCCGGTTTCCGGCACATATTCCTACCGCCCGCTGTATTTTATCTGCCTTGGCTGGATGGTGGTCTGTATGGCTTTTTCCCTTGTCTGCCTGTTCCGAAAGAGCCGTATCCCAAGTGGTGAGGGAAAGCGGATAACGCCGTTTGTGCTGGGCTGTGTGATGCTCCTGTACAGTATTCTCTATCTGTCGGGTATTCCGGCTGTTCGGTGGTGGTTCGGCGATATGAACGTGATGTTCTGCCTGCTGTATGCCGCCATCTATGAAAGCTGTATCCGCTGCCGTATGATACCGTCCAACACGGGATATGTGGAACTGTTTGAGGCCTCAACGCTGGCGGCCTGTATTGCGGATCGCAGCGGCCGGATCGTCCTGCGCTCCCGTGCCGCAGGTAAGGATATGACCTGCCCGCAGGAGGGGCAGCGGATCGTTCGGCCCGATGGCATGCGTATTTCCTCGGCACCCATCAGCGGCGGCTACGCCGTTTGGCAGGACAATGTGCGCCAGCTGGCGGAGCTGCGTACCAGGCTGAATGCGAACAAGGAGGAAATGGAGCGCAACAAGAAGAAGCTGAAGGACGCCTATCTTGTTCAGAAAAGTCTGCATGAGCTGACTGAAAAGAACCGCATATACAATGAACTGGAGGCAAAGCACAGCAGACAGACAGCCCAGATGCGGCAGATGCTCGCCCGATGTGAGAGCGCCGGCCCCGCCAAGAGGCGAAGCCTGCTGAAGAAGGTGCTGCTGCTGGGCACCTACATCAAGCGCAGCGCCAATTTGTACTTCCTCAGCAGCGAGTACCAGTGGCTGCCGCAGCAGGAGCTGCGGCTGACGGTCGACGAAGCCGTGCGAGCCTTGACCGCCTGCGGCACGGAGTGCGGCGTGATCTATCGCACAACGGAACCGATGCGCGCCTCTGAGGTCGTGCGTCTGTTCGATCTGCTGGAAATCGTCGCGGAGACCACGGTAGACGATCTGCGCTCACTGTTTATCTCCGTTTCCGACAACGCGATGGATCTGTCGGTGGAGTGCGCCGCCGATCTGTCGGCGATCGCCTCCCCGGAGGTGACGGTGCGGCAGGAGGACGGCCTGTGGCTGATCCGCACAGGGATAAGGGGGCGGGAGGATGCATAAGCTGAGACGCTTCGGGTTTAACGCCATCAAGGAGAGCTTTGACCGGCTGCCCACTGCCGTATGCTTTTTTGACCGCTCGGGCGGCATCGTGCTGTGCAACCGGCAGATGTATCGGCTGAGCCAGTATCTGCTCAACAGCGATATGCAGTATCTGGAGGAGCTTCAAAAGGCGCTGGCCTCTCCGCCAAAGGGCATAATGCCCATTGCCGGCACGGAGAATACCTACCGCTTTCCGGACGGGCTGGTATGGAAATTTGAGAAGGCGGCCGTGACCGACCGATATGGGGAGACGTATATACAGCTGACCGCCGCAGATGTTACGGCGCTGCACCGGGCGCTGGAGCAGCTGGCCGAGGATAACCGAAGGCTTGAACAGGACGCGGAAAAGCTGCGGCGTCTCTCGGAAAACGTGGCGGCGGTGGCGCGGGAGAGGGAACAGCTTGCCGCCAAATCCGCCATGCACGATAGCCTTGCCGCCTGTATTACCGTCACGAAGCAATATCTGGCCGGAGACCTTGGCGGCATCAACGCAGACGTTGTGCTGCGGGAATGGGAAAAAAGCATTGTCTTTCGTGATGCAGAACGCTTGCCGGCAAGGGAGGCGCTGTATGAAAGCGCGGATAGCAGCGGCGTGGCCATCAGAATAAGAGGTACAGAGCCGGCGGGAGGCGCGGCGGATCTGATGTATGCCGCCATGCAGGTCTGCCTGAGCAACGCCATACAGTACGCGCAGGCAACCGAACTGATCGCCAACATCTGGGAGGACGGCGACAGATATACCGTCCTGATCCGAAATAACGGAAAGCCGCCGGAAAAGACCATCACAGAGGGCGGCGGGCTGTCCAATCTGCGCCGCAGGATCGAAAGGATCGGCGGAACCATGACGGTGCAGAGTCTGCCGGAGTTCGCGCTGGTGATAGGAATACCAAATCGGGAGAATTTGGAGGAGGGGAACGAATGGCTGTCAGAGACATATTGATCGTTGAGGATCAGGCGCTTGCCAGAATGTATCTATGCTCCTGCGTGGAAAAATGCGCAGACTGCCGGGTGGCGGGCACGCTGAATCGTGCTGATGCGGCGCTCCGGCGGTGCGGCGACAGTCATATCGACCTGATTTTAATGGATATCTGCACCGAAAACGACTCGGACGGCTTAACCGCCGCTGAGGAGATCAAGAAGATCTATCCCCGGATCAAAATTGTGATGGTGACCTCCATGCTGGAGGGGCGGTTTCTGGCGCGGGCAAGAAAAATCGGCGCCGACAGCTTCTGGTATAAGGATTCCCCTTCCGGCGATCTTGTTGGCGTGATCGAGGGGACGCTTTCCGGAAAGAGCTATTGGCCGGACAGCACGCCGGCAGTGCAGCTGGGGAACACCCTTTCCTGCGGCCTGTCCGATCAGGAACTGGAGACGCTGCGCCTGCTCTGTGAGGGGCAGACCAACGCCGAGATCGCCGCGGGGATGAACGTGGCGGAATCCACAGTGCGCACCTATATCAACCGGATGCTGGAGAAAACCGGATACCCCAACCGCAACCGGCTGATGGTTGCCGCTGTCAGCAAGCGGCTGGTGGTGCCGGGGAGCCTGTTCGGCACGGCGGAAGAAAACTGAATAGAAATACGTGCATTCACAGCATCATCCGCAATCAGCGGCCCTGTCTGTCCTCACTTTTGTGGACAGACAGGGCCGCTTTTCCATGCTACAATAGCGGCATAGAATGGGACGCGGTAAACCCGTCGGATATACAGGAAAGGGAAGAGGGATGGCTCAATGCGTAAAATTGTGATCGATATGCAGAATTATCTGTTTGCCGACGTTGTGGCGGCCGCTTTCAAAAGCTCTGACTACGATATCGAGGTGATCCGTGCAGAGTCCCCAAGGGACACCGTGGAGCTATGCCAGATATACGAGCCCTTTGTGCTTGTGATGGAGGTGACAGGGTATGCCCCGTGGAAGCTCGGCGAAAGACTGAGACTGCGCGGTGAGGTAAAGGCGCTGTGTCCCAACTGCAAGATCGCGCTGATGGTGGACTCCAACACCGAACGGCAGACGGCAAAGGACATCCGGGACGCCAAGAAGGACGGGCTGATCGATCAGTTTTTCTACGGCTCCATGCCTGCCGAGTACCTGATGGATCAGATCTATGCTATGTGAAGGAAAGAGCCCGCAATGGGATATTTCATAAGCAGCTACAGAAACCTGCCGAATCGGGCAACGACGGAAAGGAGAAAATGTTATGGCGAACAAGTGTGGAATTTGCGGCGCGGACATCAACCTGATGCAGACCCAGAAGCTGGCGGACGGCAATTGCATCTGCCGAAAGAATTGCAGGAGCAGGGGCTTCAAGGTGTACGACTATGTGCATGGCAATCTGCCCGGCGTGAAGGCGCATCTGGATCAGGTGGCGCGGGGGACGAAGCTGTGGGATCACTACTTTGTGCCCCGTCTGAAGACAAAGGATAAGAACCAGAAGCTGACGCGCTTCGGCGCGCACCTGTATGTGGCGGAGGACATCGGGCTGGTGGCCTTTACACAGGTGGACTACAAGATCCTGATCTTCGGCAAGACCACGCGGGCCTGCGTGTACCGCATCGCCGATCTGCGGAACTATAAGTATGAGGAGCAGATGGTGAGAAACGGCGACAAGACGGAGAAAAAGTCCACGGTGCGGATGGTCTTTATCAACACCGCGGGCATGAACGCCTTTAACCTCGAGGTGAACAACTTCAAGGAGTATGAAAAGCTCAGCAAGTATTTCGATACGCTCTTCGGCGTGCAGAAAACGCTGGGCAACGCCGCCAACACATGGAAGCAGCAGATGACCGCCATCAAGGATATGGCCTCGGGTCTCAGCGCCGCCATGCGGGGTGAGGAGGACGCCGGAGAGAAGGCGGCCGCCGCCATCAACTCACTGGACGCAGCGATCTATGGCGACCGCACCGAGTGGATCCGCCGGGCAGACGCGGCCCTCGCCGCGTTTAACGGATAAATACTTTTTAGGGAGGAAGGAATCATGAAAAAGCAGTGGCTCAGCATTGTATTGGTTCTCTGTATGGTGCTGTGTCTGACGCCCGCCACGGCGCGAGCAGAGGAGAGTAAAACGGGTACGCTGAAGATCACCGTGGATATAAGCGGGGTGTATGAAGGGGACAATGTAGGAGACAAGACATTTACCGTTGAGATTCTCCGCAAATACGCTAATTATGGCCACTATAAAAATGTGGACATTACCATTAAGTCGGGCGAGACAGCGGGCACAAAGGATGTGCCAGTCGAGGAAGGAAAGTATATCGTAAAGCAAATCAGTCATGCTACGATAGACGGATATGATTGGGAGAATGCGTCCCATCAACCCGGCACCATAGCTGAAAGCAAGGAGCAGGAAGTGTTTGCAGGCAAGACGAATTTGGTTACCGTACATAACTTTTACGAAAAAGCGGTAACAAAGGAGATCACGGAGCTGCCGATCAAGATCAACGGATATGCGCTGAATGCAAAGGTGGGCGACATCGAGGCTTCAACAGACCAGATGCGCGTTGATATCCATAAGGTTACCATTAAGCAGCGCAATGCAAGCGGCGGCTGGGATGATCTGGCATCTGACGCCACGATTCAGGCAAATACTCAGTATGCGGTAGAAATCTTTGTTAACGCAAAACCGGGGTATACCTACACCGGGCTTACAAAGGATAAGGTGACCGTAAACGGGAAAGAGGTAAGCGTCTTTGAGAATCCATCGACTGGCGATATGCGGGTGCTCCACGAGCTTGAGGTGCTGAAGGTCGTCAAGAAGGTGGAGAGCATCGAGATCACAACACCGCCGGATAAGACCGAGTACATGGCCGGTGAGGATTTTGACCCGACGGGCATGGTGGTCACTGCGGTTTACGAAGATGGCACCAGCGAACCCATTACCAACTACATCATATTCCGTGGGGATAAGCTCGTTCAGGGGCAGGCGGATGTGACGATCCAGTATGACGATGGCAGCGCCAATAGCGGTATCAATGTCAAGCAGACCATCACCGTGAAGCCGTATGTGGGAGACCATCGGCATACCTACGATGGCGGTCCATGGTATGCGGACGCGAAGAGCCACTGGCATCAGTGTACCGACAGCGCCTGTCCGGATCCGAGCGGCAGCACAAAGGATCTGGCGTCCCACACCTTCGTGTGGAAGGTAGACAAAGCGGCGACCGAGACGCAGACCGGCCTGAAGCATGAGGAGTGTACCGTCTGCGGCCATAAGCGCAGCGAGAATACGGAGATCCCCCTGCTGCCCGGCAGCGGCACGACCGAGCCCGGCAACAAGCCCGGCAGCGGCACGACTGAACCGGGCAACAAGCCCGGCAATAGACCCGGCGGCACGACGGTCTATCCCGAGAACAGACCGGACAGCGGCACGGCATCTCCCAAGACCGGCGATGCGGGCATTGTCCTGTATGCGGGGCTGTCCCTGCTGACGCTGGGCGGCAGCGGTTGGATCGTCGGCAAAAAGCGCAGAGGAGAGAAGAAATAACCACAAGGGCTCGGGGCGGCGGGACACCATGTTCCTGCCGCCCTGCCGAAGCAGGTGAGACACGATCATGAGAAAAAGAAGTATCATTCTATGTCTGTTGGCAATGCTGCTGCTGCCGGTCACGGGCTGCGGGCAGAAAAAGGACGCGGAACCACTGACCGTAACGCTGTGGCACGTCTATGGCGGCGAGGTGGATTCCCCGCTGAACGGCCTGATCGAGCGGTTCAACAGCACCGTGGGCGCAAAGCAGAACATCCGCGTGAAGGTGGAGCTGGTCAGCAACAGCGGCAGTATTCATAAAAGCGTGCTGGCCGCCGCCAACAGCGACCCGGGCGCACCGTCGCTGCCGGATATGTTCGTATCCTATCCCAAGACGGTGCTGGCTCTGCCGGATCAGAGCATATTGGTGGACTATCGGGATTATTTCAGCGAGGAGGAGCTGGCGGCGTTTATCCCTGCCTTTCGTGAGGAGGGGATGATCGGCGGGCGGCAGGCGCTTTTGCCCCTTGCCAAATCCACGGAGGTGCTGTTTGTCAACCGGACGCTGTTTGACCGGTGGGCAGCCCAGTCCGGCGCCAGCTATGACGATTTGACTACATGGGAGGGCGTTTACGCGCTGGCAGAGCAGTACGCCGCGGATACCGGCAAATGCTTCTTTGTCCACGACTATCACTTCAATTATTTTCAGGTGGGCGTGGAGTCTCTGGGCGAGGACTTTTTTCAGAATGACGGCGTCAGGTTTGGCCCCGGATTCGAACGGGCCTGGGAGCCGTATGCCCGGGCAGGTCTGACGGGCGGTTTGTGGCTGTACGACGGGTACGCCACGGAACCGCTTCGCACCGGAGATGTGGTGGTGTCTGTGGCATCTTCGGCCAGTGTGCTCTACTATTCCGACACGGTGACGTATCCGGACAACACCTCGGAAAAGGTGACGATCACATCCATGCCCTGCCCGGTGTTTGAAGGGGGCGACAAGCTGGTGATGCAGCGCGGCGTGGGAATGTGTACCGTGAAGTCTACCCCGGAACGGGAGCAGGCGTGCATCACGTTCCTTAAATGGCTGACCGAGCCGGCGTGCAACGTGGAATTCGTCACCAGCCTGGGCTATATGCCGGTGACGCAGGAGGCATTTGAGAAATATCTGCCTGACGCCGTGGAAAAACTGAGCGACCCGATGTATGTGTCGCTGTACGAGACATATCTGCAAACGCAGGAGGCATATACCTTCTACTACCCGCCTCAGATGGAGAATTATCTGGATCTGGAGACGCGGTTTGAAAATCTGGCGCGGCTGAAGCTGACGGCGGGCCGGACACAGTATCTGGAGGGCGGCAATATGCTGGACGCCCTGATCTGGGAGACTTTAGAGAGTTTTAAGCTGGATTACGGCACATGAAAGAGGAAAGCACATGCGATCAATTCGGAATGCGATTCACAATCCATATGCAGCCAGCCACAGTATGGGTGTGCGGCTGCTGCTGTATTGGTTCACAATGGCGCTGCTGCTGGTGGCGGCCATCCTGTCGATCCTGATGGCTATGGGTGTGCTGTCCCACCCTGCGCGGCAGCTGGCCAGCGCCCTGGACATTCAGCAGAGAAATACATATGCAGCCTTGGATGCGCAGATGGATGAGCTGACGGCGCATGGCGTGGCCATGTCGGAAAAGCTGGGCCGGGAGCTGGATGCTTTTCTCGCGGCCAAGGGCATTCCTTTTGACGCGCTCAACGACGATCCGAAAACCATCGCGGAATTGGAAACGAGACTATACACGCCGCTGAGCACTACGCTGAGCGCCGCCTCGTGCAGCGGAATCTTCTTCTGCCTGAACGTGACCGCCAACACGGCGCTGCCCAATGCGGACGCACTCAGGGCGGGACTGTATCTGCGCTATTCCGGGCTTCAGCCTACGGTGGCGTCGGAGCAGGATGTGATCTGCTTCCGCGGCGCGGCGGAGGCGGCGCGGGGATTACAGATTCAGATGCATAACCGCTGGAATCCGGAACTGAATACCGCGCTGATTCCCGGCAGTAATAAGGTTGCCACCAGTCAGGTTGAGCGTCTGGCAGAGGGCAGCCTGTGGACAGAACGCACAGAGCTGCTGGATACATGGGAGCATGTGATGCTGCTGTGCGTACCGATTCTGGACGGCAGCGGCACTGTACGCGGGCTTTGCGGTATGGAGATCAGCGACCTCTATTTCAGCCTTTCCCACGGCACTGTGTCCAGCAGCTATGGCAATATGCTGACCCTGCTGGCGCCCATCGACGGCGACAAGCTCGATCTG
>ERZ857801.3663-NODE-3663-length-10352-cov-3.825677_pt1 | contig 10352 bp, 8 predicted proteins | sample MGYA00519762_ERZ857801 | MGnify/ENA primary metagenome ERZ857801 (study PRJEB31778, sample SAMEA3449368) | human gut metagenome | biome: human gut; feature: human-associated habitat; material: faeces | place: United Kingdom | collected 2010/2012 ...
CCCTCCAGCAGAGTGGGAAGTTCCTCCCGTGGCACGTCGTGACCGTCCACATCGACGGCAGCATCACCGAAGACTAAAACAAATCACCCCAGAGGGGCATAGCCCCTCTGGGGTGAGAGAATTTCGCTGCGCTCCGCGCCTTGCCCCGCCGTAGGCAGGACTGCGGCACTCCGGCTCTGCGCAGAGTGTTTTTTTGCGGTGTACACGCCGCAAAAAACGGATTGGACTTTATTCGCGGCTTCCGAGCCGCGAACTCTGTGAGACGTTTGTTAGACAGAGAGAATGAGCGCATTTGCGCGCATTCTCTCTGTTCTTTTTAATAGTCGGATTTTTCATTTCCATCTTGCCGCGCGTGGGAGGTTTTCGTATAATGAGGATAGCGCAGTCTGCGCAGGGATATGGAGGAGAAAAGCGCCATGAAGAAGCTGAAAACGCATGACAAATACGAGGACGATTGGCTGACAAAGAAAGAAGCGCCGTACTATTACAAGGAGTGCATCTGGGTGTTCCGGTTCATAGGTATATTCTCGCTTCTTAACGCGACTCTTCTGGCGGTTTATTGGCGAACCCGTGTGCCGGAGGCCGCCGGCCCGTTTTTCATGCTGGGGCTTGTATGGTTAATCATGTGCTGGGGCAGAAGTGTAAGCTATAAAAAATGGAAACGAAATGCATGGGAATTATTGTTGCTTGGGATTATTACGGTAGGCTGGACAGGATATGCGGCGTATAAGTCGGAATACTACCGGCTGCTGCTCCTTTTGGCGGTCGAAACCGGAATCTGCATTTGGATATACGCTCGCGGGGTCTGGAAGAAAAAGAACCCACCGCCCATAAAGGGGAAATAGAGACCACACGGACAGTGTTCGCGCTTAGCGGACGCTGTCCGTTTTTTGCGTTTTCACAGGCTTTGCACAAGGCGCACAAAAAACAGGCGGCATCACCGCTCTAATTTGGCAGCGCATTATCGAACTAAATCGTTGACAAGCTAAAGCGGCTATGATAGGATATACCCAACGAACGCGGCGGCGATGGCCGGCCGGGAAATCACATAAGGAATGAGGAAACTACGATGAAAAAGATTGTGACACTTCTGCTGGCGGCCATTCTGGCGCTGGGCTGCACCGCCTGCGGCAGCAGCGGCAGCGCGAAGAGCGACCGTCTCTCGCAGATCAAGGAGAAGGGCTGCATTGAGCTGTGCACCGAGCCGTACTTCGCCCCGTTTGAGTATGTCGACCCGAACCAGAGCGGCGACGCGCAGTATCAGGGCGTGGATATCGAGATCGCCAAGTACATCGCGGACAAGCTCGGCGTGGAGCTGAAGATCACCGCGCTGGACTACACCGCCGTGCTCTCCGGCGTGGCCGACGGCAAGTATGACTTTGCCATCTCCGCCATCGCCTACGCGCCCTCCCGCGCCGAGGCCATGCGCCTGTCGAACGTCTACTACACCAGCAGCAACGGCTATGGCCTTCTCGTCCGCGCCGAGGACGCGGGCAAGTATAACAGCATCGAGTCCCTACAGGACGCCGTCATCATCACGCAGAGCGGCTCCGTGCAGGAATCCCTCTACAACCAGTATGTCAACGGCAACTGCAAGGAGTTCAAGCTCGTGGCCAACATGACCGACGGCTATCTCGCCGTCGCGCAGGGCAAGGCGGACGTCTGCATCTGCGAGACCTCCTCTGCCGGGCTCTATGCCGAGGCTAACGGCGGCCTTGCCACGACCGACTTCCACTTTGAGGTCGACCCCAACATGAACGGCACCTGCGTCGCCATGCCGACGGACGGCACCGAGTCCCTGTGCGATGTTGTCAACGAGTGTATCCAGGAGCTGAACGAGTCCGGCCAGATCGAAGCGTGGTACGCGCAGTATGAGGCGGCGGCCAAGGCGCTCGGCGTCGAATAAGCCGCCGGAGAGCGGCACAAATCTCGGATTTAGGAGCGCAAAACCATGGGAAAGATCGTAAAGCTGCTGGCCAAATATTATCCCGTGTATCTCTCCGGCCTGTGGGGAACACTGTGGATTTCGGCGGTGACGGTGCTGCTCGGCCTTGTGCTGGGCATGCTGGTCGCGCTGATGCGCATGAGCCGCAGCAAGCTGCTCAACGCCGTCTCCGGCGTCTATATTGAGGTGCTGCGCGGCACGCCGATTCTGCTGCAGCTCTATTTCTTCTGGATCGGGCTGCCGAAGCTCGTTCCCTTCGAGCTGAGCGATACGCAGTGCATCGTCGTGGCGCTGGCGGTCAACGCTTCCGCGTTTATCTCGGAGATCATCCGCGCGGGCATCGCCGCCGTCGACAAGGGCCAGTGGGAGGCCGCGCGGAGCATCGGCCTTTCCGAAACGCACGTCATGACGCACGTCATCCTGCCGCAGGCGGTGAAGAACATTCTCCCCGCCCTCTGTAATGAGTTCATCTCCACCGTCAAGGGCACGTCGCTCGCGTCCGTCTTCTTCGTCGGCGAGCTGATGACGAGCTTCAAAACCGTGCAGAGTGCGACGTTTCTCGCGCTGCAGTCGCTGACGATCGTGGGCGTGATTTACTTTATTCTCAACTTTGTACTCTCCAGACTTCTGAAGATTTTGGAACGGAGGCTGATGGTCAGTGACTGATATGATCCTGCAGACGGAAAATCTGAAAAAGAGCTTCGGAAAGCTCGAGGTGCTCAAGGGCATCTCCACCGGGATCCGCCGGGGCGAGGTCGTCTCCATTATCGGCCCCAGCGGCGGCGGCAAGTCGACGTTCCTGCGGTGCCTGAACCTGCTGGAGACGCCCGACGAGGGGAAGATCCTCTTCAAGGGCGAGGATATCTCCGCGCAGAAGCTGCCCATCAGCAAATACCGCCAGAGCATCGGCATGGTGTTCCAGCATTTCAATGTCTTTCCGAATATGACGGTGCTCGACAATGTAACGCTTGCGCCGACGCTGGAGAAGAAGATTCCCAAGGCACAGGCGCAGGAGGAGGCGATGGCCCTCCTGCAGCGCGTGGGGCTGGGCGACAAGGCGGGCGAGTACCCCCGCAAGCTCTCCGGCGGCCAGAAGCAGCGTCTCGCCATCGTGCGGGCGCTCGCGATGAAACCGGAGGTCATGCTCTTTGACGAGCCGACATCCGCGCTCGACCCGGAGATGGTCAAGGAGGTGCTGGGCGTCATCCGCGAGCTGACGCGCAGCGGCATGACGATCCTCATCGTCACGCACGAGATGGGCTTTGCGCGGGAGGTATCCGACCGGGTGCTCTTCATCTGCGACGGCGTCATCAAGGAAGAGGGCGTGCCGGAGCAGATCTTCACCTGTCCCCGCGACCCGAGCACCATCAGATTTTTGAGCATGGTACTGTAAACAACACGAAAGGAATGGGCGGATATGGCAGACACGGTACAGACGATCAAGCAGCTCGTTGCGGCCAAGGCGGACACGGCCGCGGCGCTGGCGAAGGAGATTTGGAACTATGCGGAGCTCTCCTACGAGGAGACGCGCTCCGCCGCGGCGCTCATCGGGGCGCTGAAAAACGAGGGCTTCACGATCGAGGAGGGCAATATCCCTGCCTTCCGCGCGCGGATGAACCAGTACGCGCGCAAGTTCTGCGGCGGGCAGACGCCCGTTTCCGTGCTGGACGTGGACGTCCCGATCCTGCACCCGGGGCGCGTCACGCTGCAGGAGGTGGAGGAGCTGCGCGCGCTCGAGCCGTACGGCGCGGGCAACAGCCGCCCGCTCTTCTGCCTGCAGGGGGCAACGCTCGACCGGGCGCAGAACGTCGGCCAGAACCGGCATCTCAAGGTGCGCCTGAGCAAGGGCAGCGCCCAGTTCGACGGGATTTTCTTCTCCGCGACGGCGGAGCAGTGCGGCTGCCGCACGGGCTGCCGCGTAGACGCAGCGTTTTACCTGCAGGTAAACGAGTTCCGCGGCAATCGCAGCGTCCAGATGCAGATTGTGGACATCCGCCCCTCCCTCTGCGGCAGCGCGCGGGAGGGCGAGTCGCTCCACCTGATGGAGCGGTGCATGGCAGGGGAGACGCTCCTGCCGAAGGAGGCGGTGCGCCTGCTGCCCTCACGCGAGCAGTTCGTGCGCCTGTGGCGTATGCTAGAGCGGACCGTCCCGAAAGAAGGGGTGCAGACGCCGTACCTCCCCTACATACGCGTGCTGGCCGAGGAGCTGCCCGGAGCCGAGCCGTTCCTGCGCGCGGCGTTCTGTCTGGAGATTTTCCGGGAGCGCGGGCTCGTTTCCCTCGCGCGCAGCGGCGACGATCTGACGCTGCGTCTTACGCGCGGGGACAGGAAAATATCACTGGAGGAGTCCGCCTATCTGCAGACGCTGCAGCGGACGCTCCACGCAACCCATTCAGGAGGTGATATGCAATGACCGTACAGGAGAGCTTTGACCATCTGGTTGAAACGGTGCGCGGGTACAACCCCAGCGCGAACTTTGACCTGATCCGGTCGGCTTTTGAATTCGCCGACAAGGCCCACGAGGGCCAGCTCCGCAAGGACAACTCGCCGTTTGTCACCCATCCGCTCGCCGTGGCGCAGATCGTGGCCGAGGAGCTGCATCTGGACTCGGAGTCCATCGCCGCGGCGCTGCTGCACGACACCATTGAGGACACCGCGGCCACGCATGAGCAGATCGCCGAGCTGTTCTCCCCCACCATCGCCAACCTCGTCGAGGGCGTCAGCAAGCTGACGCGCGTGCACTATACCTCCAAGGCCGAGGAGCAGATGGAAAACCTGCGCAAGATGCTCCTCGCCATGAGCAAGGACATCCGTGTCATCCTCATCAAGATCTCCGACCGCCTGCACAACATGCGCACGATGGAGTACCAGACCCCGGAGAAGCAGAAGCAGAAGTCCTTCGAGACCATGGAGATCTATGCTCCCATTGCCCACCGGCTGGGAATGCAGAAGATGAAGTGGGAGCTGGAGGACCTGAGTCTGAAATATCTGGACCCCATCAGCTACCGGGAGATCGTGGAGGCTCTGAATGAAAAGGCCGCCCAGTATGACGGCTTCATGTCCTCCATCCACGACCAGATCACCCGCCGCCTGCGGGAGGCCCACATCGACGGCTACGTCTATGGCCGCATGAAGCACCCCTACTCCATCTACCGCAAGATGTATACCCAGAACAAGTCTCTGGACGATGTATACGACCTCTTCGCCTTCCGGGTCATTGTGGACACGGTGTCCGACTGCTACAATGTGCTGGGCATCATCCACGACCTGTATAAGCCCATTCTGGGCCGCTTCAAGGACTATATCGGCACCCCCAAGCCCAATATGTACCAGAGCCTCCACACCACCGTGGTGGGCCAGAACGGCATCCCCTTCGAGGTGCAGATCCGCACCCGTGAGATGCACGAGGTGGCCGAATACGGCATCGCCGCCCACTGGAAGTACAAGCAGAACGGTCAGGGGGCCGGGGACGAGGGCCGCTATGAGTGGGTCCGCCGCCTGCTGGAGAATCAGGAGGGCGCCGACGCCGAGGACTTCATCCACTCCCTGAAGGTGGATATGTTTGCCGACGAGGTGTTCGTGTTCACCCCCCGTGGCGACGTCATCAATCTCCCCGCCGGAGCCACGCCCATCGACTTCGCCTATAACATCCATTCCGCCGTGGGCAACCATATGGTGGGGGCCAAGGTCAACGGCCGTCTGGTCCCTTTTGATACCCGCCTGAAAAACGGTGATATCGTGGAGGTGGTCACCTCCCAGTCCGCCCACGGCCCAAGCCGGGACTGGGTGAAGATCGCCCGCTCCAGCAACGCCCGCTCCAAGATACGCCAGTGGTTCAAGCGGGAGCGCCGGGACGAGAACATCGTCAACGGCCGCTCCTCCTTCGAGTCGGAGCTGAAGCGCTGCGGCGTCACTCTGAAGGAGCTGACGGCGGAGGAAAACCTCCCCGGCATCCTGAAAAGGCTCTCCTTCAAGAGCCTGGATGATATGTATGCCGCCATTGGCTACGGCGGCGTCACCAGCCTGAAGCTCATCGGCCGTCTGCGGGAGGACATCCAGCGCATCCTGCACCAGCATCAGGCAGAGCGTCAGGCGGAGGTGCCGGTGGAGGGCCAGCCGGAGGTGACCCGTCCCGCCGTCCCCGTCCGGGAGCACAGCGAGCAGGGCATCGTGGTGGAGGGTCTCAGCAACTGTCTGGTGAAGTTCTCCAAGTGCTGCTCTCCTGTCCCCGGCGACGAGATCGTGGGCTTTATCACCCGTGGCTATGGCGTCTCTGTCCACCGTAAGGACTGCCCCAACGCCGACCCCGCCCGCCGTCCGCCGGAGGAGGCGGGTCGCTGGATCAAGGTCTCCTGGGGCGGCAAAACACGGGAATCCTACCGCACCAATTTGCAGGTGGTGTCCAAGGATCGGCCCAATCTGCTGGTGGATATCTCCACCATCCTCTCCGCTGCCAAGGTCCACGTATCCTCTCTCAACGCCCGCTCCACCGCCGACGGCTTCGCCCTGATCTCCCTGGCCGTGGATGTATCCGACAGCCAGCAGCTGCAGGCTGTCATGCGCCGGCTGGAGCAGATCTCCGGGGTCATGCGTGTTACCCGCCCCGCCGGGTGATAAATGCGCCTCCGGCGCCACACTTTTCCGATAGCTGGCAAAGTGTGCAAAAGCGCATATGGTCGTGTCTACCGATCTCCAGCCACATTGCGACGTGAAAATCGGTTGACACTCCCTCGAAATTGCTCCAACTCATCAAAATCATCGCATATATTGTCGAAAAAGGAGACTATATTCCATGAGAGCTGTACTGACACGGGTAAAAAGTGCCTCCGTTGCCGTGGACGGCAAGACCATCGGCCAGATCGGACAGGGCTTCCTGATCCTGCTGGGCATCACCCATGAGGACACCGAGGCCCAAGCCGTGAAGCTGGCGGACAAGCTGGTGGGCCTGCGTATTTTTGAGGACGAGGACGGCAAGATGAACCGTGGCCTGGAGACGGTGGGCGGCGAAATTCTGGTGGTATCCCAGTTCACCCTTTACGGCAACTGCCGCAAGGGCCGCCGTCCGGACTTTCTGGCCGCCGCCCGGCCGGAGGTGGCCATCCCCCTGTATGAAAAATTCGTGGCTCTGTGCCGGGAAAAGGGCTTCCACACCGAGACCGGCGAATTCGGCGCCGATATGCTAGTCCAGTCCGTCAACGACGGCCCTCTGACCCTGATCGTAGACACCGACCAGCTCTCCAGCTGACCGGGATGCTCCGCCGCCGGGGCCTATCCCGGCTCTGCTTGGCTGCTTTTTTCTCTATGCGATCCCCACGCTATCTTCTACACGACCATTCACATCCCAGCGATGCTTGATAAAGGAGAATATCCCATGAAAATTGATTCCATCCGGGTGGGCTTTATTTCCACCAACTGCTATCTGCTGTGCGACGAGGAGACCGGGGTCTGCGCCCTCATCGATCCCGGTGACAAGCCGGAGCAGGTGGCCGACATGGTCAGCCGCTCCGGCTGCCGTCTGGAGTACATCCTGCTGACCCACGGACACTTTGACCACACCACCGCCGTCCGGCCTCTGCTGGAGAAATACCCCGACGTGCCGGTGTACATCAACGAGAAGGACGTCACCGACCAGCCGCCCAAGCACATGGATATGATGTTCTCCCGCCTGCCGGAGCACAACCAGCGCTACTACAAGGAGGGGGACACCCTGACGCTGGGCAGCCTCACCATCCGTGTCATGGAGACGCCGGGCCACACCCAGGGCTCCGTATGTCTGCTGGTAGGGGACGTGATGTTCTCCGGCGACACCCTGTTCCGTGGCTCCTGTGGCCGCACGGACTTCGCCGGCGGCGACCCCAAGGCCATGCTGGCCTCGCTGGACCGGCTGGCGGCGCTGCCCGGCAACTACAAGGTCTATCCCGGCCATGAGGGGGCCACGGAGCTGGACTACGAGCGCCGGGTGAACCCCTTTATGACCCGGCGGCTCTCCCTGTGACGGAGGGACGCCATGAAGCTGATCTTTCGTGGTCACGACGACCGGTACGCCGTGGAGCAGAGTCTGCTGGCTTTTTTCCCGGAGGAGCGGCCGGTCTATGAGTCGGCGGAGGATGGGGAGGATCATGCGCTGGTGACGCTGAGCCGCTCCCCCCGCTATAACACCGCCGTCACCACCATCACCTACCACGGCCGGACGGCCCGTGGCATCTCCCGGACCGCCGTGGACCCGCAGCTGACGGAGTATGAGGCGGAGCGCCTTCGCCAGAAGGCGGTGAAGCTAAGCTTCTTCAAGGCGGCACGGGAGATCACCGGCATCACCCCCAGCTGGGGGGCGCTGACGGGCATCCGCCCCGGCAAGCTGGCCTCCCGGATGCTGGAGGAGGGCATGACGGAACGGCAGGTGGACCGGGTCCTGCGGGACACCTACTTCGTCTCGCCGGAGCGCCGCCGCCTGTGCATCGAGACGGCGGAGGCCTCCCGCAGAGCCAAGGCGGAGCTGAAGCCGGAGGATATCTCCCTGTATGTTGGCATCCCCTTCTGCCCCACCCGCTGCGCCTATTGCAGCTTTGTATCCCAGTCCGTGGAGCGGACGCTGGGACTGGTGGAGCCGTATCTGGAGGTGCTGCACCGGGAGATCACCGACGCCGCCCGAATGGTGCAGGAAACGGGGCTGCACATCAAGTCTTTCTACATGGGGGGCGGTACTCCCACCACGCTCTCTGCCGATCAGATCGACCGGCTGCTGACCCACCTGAATCGCAGCTTCGATCTGTCGGGCTGCGTGGAATACTGCATCGAGGCCGGACGGCCGGACACCATCGAGCGGGAGAAGCTGCAGGTGCTGCTGGATCACGGCGTAGACCGCATCAGCGTTAATCCTCAGTCGCTGGAGGATCACGTCCTCACCGCCATCGGCCGCCGCCATACGGCCCGTGACGTGGAGGAGGCCATGGCACTGGCCACCGGTATGGGCTTTCCCCATGTGAACATGGATCTGATCGCCGGACTGCCGGAGGACACGCCGGAGGGCTTCCGGCGGACGCTGGACAAGTGCCTGTCCTACGGGGCCGACAACATCACCGTCCATACCCTGAGCCTGAAAAAGGGAAGCCGCATTTTGCTGGAGAACTTCACCATCCCCTCGGCGGAGGCGGTGGGGGAAATGCTGGACTACGCCAACGCCGCCCTGCGGCAGGCGGACTTCCGCCCCTACTACCTGTACCGGCAAAAGTATATGTCCGGCAGCTTTGAAAACACCGGATGGTGCATATCCGGAGCCGAGGGGCTGTATAATATCTACATCATGGAGGAGCTGCACAGCATCCTCTCGCTGGGGGCCGGTGGGTCCACCAAGATGGTGGACCCGGTGCATCAGCGCATCGAGCGGGTATTTCACACCAAGTACCCCACGGAATACATCCAGAGAAGCGAAAAGCTGGAGGAAAATCTCTCCGCCTTCCGTCAATTCCATGAGAACATGAGGGGATGAGCATCCCCGGACGGGAGGGTACATGGGCTTTCTGGGGGGTGCCGCCCTGCTGACGGCGGCGGTAGCGGTCAGCAAGCTGCTGGGGGCCTTGTATAAGATCCCTCTGGGCAACCTGCTGGGGAGTCGGGGCATGGGCTGCTTTCAGGCGGCCTACAACGTCTATGGCGTGCTGTTGACCCTCTCCACCGCCGGTCTGCCGCTGGCCATGAGCCGCCTCATCGCCCAGAGCAGGGGCAGACCCCGGCGGCAGCGGCGCATTTTCCATGTGGCGCTGGCGTTATTTCTGGCGCTGGGGCTGGTGGGCAGCGGTGTGATGCTGACCTTTCCCCGGCAGCTGGCGGGCCTGCTGCACAATGAGCTGGCGGCCCCCTCCATCCGGGTACTGGCCCCGGCGCTGCTGGCGGTGTGTCTGCTGTCCGCCATCCGGGGCTACACTCAAGGGCAGGGGCAGATGCTGCCCACCGCCGTCAGTCAGGTGGTGGAATCCGCCGGGAAGCTGGTGGTGGGGCTGGGCCTTACGTGGTATCTCCTGACTGTCCGGGGCGTCTCCCCGGAGATCGGGGCCGCCGGGGCCATGGCAGGTGTGACCGTAGGCTCACTGCTGGCGCTGCTGGTTCTGACCCTGCGGTGGCTGCCCTCCTGCATGGGCAGCGACACTCCGCCCTCCCGGCGGGAGGTGCTGGGTCAGCTGCTGAAGATCGGCGTTCCCATTACGCTGGGGGCCGGAGGCATGAGCTTCATCACCCTGCTGGATCAGTCCGTGGCCATGGATGCCCTCCAGAGCCGGTTGGGTCTGGGGCTGGAGGAGGCCAACCGGCAATACGGGGAGTACGCCTTCGCCCTGACACTGTTCTCCCTGCCGCCCTCCTTTCTCTATCCCATCAGCGTCAGTCTGGTGCCGGCCATCAGCGGAGCGCTGGG
>ERZ857801.3664-NODE-3664-length-10349-cov-2.948902_pt1 | contig 10349 bp, 8 predicted proteins | sample MGYA00519762_ERZ857801 | MGnify/ENA primary metagenome ERZ857801 (study PRJEB31778, sample SAMEA3449368) | human gut metagenome | biome: human gut; feature: human-associated habitat; material: faeces | place: United Kingdom | collected 2010/2012 ...
TAATTCCAAGCGTGGCTGCGCATGGAATGGGAATGATGGCGTGGAGTCCATTAAATGGAGGGCTGCTTTCACGAAACGGAAAAAATAAGAGAATTATAGAACAAAAAGTTCTGTATAGGCTAGAAAGATTCCAAAAATTGTGCAGAGAACTAGGAGAAGCAGAGGATACAGTTTCTTTAGCATGGATTCTTAACAATCCGGCAATTACAGCTCCTATTATAGGACCTAGAACTGTAGAGCAACTTTACAGTGCATTACGCGCAGTGGAAATCAGCCTGGATGAGATGGTGTTGAAACAGTTAAACGATATTTTCCCAGGACCTGGAGGACAGGCTCCTGAAGCATATGCATGGTAAATTAGGAGGGAAGAAAAATGAGTATAGAATTGAAGAGACAGGAAATTCAACCTCTTGGCAGGTTAGGAATGACACATACAAAAGATGGTAGATTATGTTTGTTTGTGCGTAGCAAGACAGGAGAGCTTTTGTGGAATGAAGAAATAGAAGAAGGACAAATGGGTGAGTGGAACGTAATCGAGGAATACGGAGAAAAACAAGTGGATATCGAACGGGGAATCTATGCAGCGTTATACAAAAGAGACGGAAGGATAGGTGTGTTCGCTATAGGAATACACGGCGAGAGTCTAAACGGATGGTTAGAAGAGGGGGAGAGGAGAAAGAAGATTTGCTGGAATGAGTCAGGTGAACTTGTCGGAGAGACGATGGAGGTATGTGCAAGATGTAACGGGGGTATAGAGTTATTTCGATTAGATTTTGCAGGCCGATTATGGCATCAGTGGACGGATAAAAAGGGGAATTGGTCCCAATGGCAGGCGTTGGAAGGGCAGTATGGAACAGCAATTACGGTGACAAATAATAAGGAAGGATTTCCTGAAATATTTTTGATAAATGAAGAGAAGTCTATTTTGACAAGGAGACACCATGACGATGGACTATGGGGAGAATGGCAGGTGTTAAAGCAGTACAAAGCAGAAAAAATGAAAAGTATTCAGGAAAAAGATGGGACGATTCGTATTTTTTTGATTGAAACAGATGGAAAACTTTTAACCTGTAAACAGGGAAAGGAAATGGACACATGGGAAGGATGGGAGATACTGCAGGTAGAAGCATGTAGAGATATAGCACCTGTAATGGATAAAAATGGAAATGTAAGAGTGATTTCAGTATGCTATGATGGCAATATTATAGAGTATGTCAGAAAAGGGAGGTGGGAAACGGATAGAAAACATTTTATTAAGGCGGAGAAAATAGAATCTGCGAATGATTCCTTAGGCGGGGAATTTTATGCAGTAATAGGAAAAGACCGTTATCTTTATATAACAAAATAGGAGGTGTTTTTATTTGGAAGCGTTAGAACGTGCAAAGGCTTCTTCCTGCGGTGTGGATCCAGCAGGGATTGCTAAGATGTATGGAGAACTAGGGGAATGGAATGTACATTCTGTAATGATTACAAGAAACAACAAAGTAATTGCAGAAGGATGGTGGGAACCATATCGTCCGGAATATAATCATATTTTGTATTCTGTTAGCAAAAGTTTTGTAGGAACGGCAGTAGGATTCGCAGTTTCTGAGGGATTACTTTCAACGGAAGATTATGTACTGGATATTTTAGATGATATTCTTCCAGCAGCACCATGCAAAAATATGGAGAAATTAAAAATCCGGCATGTATTGACTATGAGTACAGGACAAAGGGATGAGCGAAACATATTTTCTGACGGAGAATCCTGGACATATTCTCTGCTAAGTACATACATTGATGAAGTGCCAGGAAAGACATTTCGGTATATCAGCAGTTCTACATATTTATTAAGTGCGGTGATTTGGAAACTAACCGGACAGACGGTGTTTGAATATTTGAAGGAACACCTCTTTAAGCCATTAGGATTTTCAGAAAACATTTGGTGGGAGACGTCTCCGGAAGGGTTAAATACAGGGTTTAATGGATTGAATGCGACAGCAGAAGATGTGACGAAGCTTGCTCTTTTATATCTGAACAAAGGAAAATGGAAAGGGAAGCAGATCTTGTCTGAAAAGTGGGTTACAGAAGCAGGAAAATTACAGATAGACAATATAGATAACGCAAAAAATCAGGAGTTAGGATACAGACAAGGATTTGGAAAATTTACAGAAGATTGGAAAAGTGGATACGGCTATCTGTTTTGGCACTGCAAAGAGAAAGAAGGTTATCGTGGAGATGGAATTTTTGGGCAGATGTGTATAATTCTGCCGAAACAAAATATGACAATTGCCGTGGCAGCAGGTTGTGAAGAACCAGGCAGGATATTGGATGTAATATGGAGAAATTTGCTTCCTGCTGTGGATGTGCCATTTGCAGATAAAAAAACAGAAGCAGAATTAAACAGAGTTTTAGAAAATTTAAAGCTACCTATAGTAAAAGGTTCAAAATATCCTGCTAGTGGAAAGAAACATGTGAGACGAAAATACCATATGTCAGAAAATGAGATGGATATACAGACATTGGAATTAGAGTTCCAAGAAAATAGCCCGAATGTCATTACAATTACTACTTCAAAAGGTAGTTTTAAGGTCGAGATAGGGTATGAAAAATGGTTGTCAAATCAGAATGGATATGACCCAGATGGCTTTTCATGTGACAAGGTTATTTTTTTCCAGAGGGTGGCATGCACGGGTGCATGGCAGGGAGAGGAATATGTGATAAAGTTGGCATATACAGAAACTCCTTTTGTAGATATTATGAGAATTAAGATGCAAAAAGAGACAGTGGAAGTACATTATCGGCACACAGTAAAATACGGAAAAAAGGAATACAGCATTATAGGAATAAGGAATTAGGAAGTGACATAGTGTCATGTTTGGATTCCTTTGTGTTATGTAAAAGATACCGAAAAAAGATATAATTTAAGTAAATAAATTATCGATAATTTATAAAAGAACAGGAGGATATTATGGATTTTTCAAAGATACCATGTTTTGATAATCATGCACATTCCATTGATGGGAACCAGGAGCGTATTACTCCATTTGATTTTCTAAAAGGATACCAAGCATTAAAAGATCGTATGGAACCACCGAGTGGAGATTTAAGAGATCCGCTGTATGGGGGATTCTCGGAAGAATTAATTCTGCACACAAAAAGTACAGGCGTAGTATATTCTACAATTTGTCATCTTGCCAAACTTTTTTCATGCGACCCCATCCTTGAAACTGTAATAGAAAGAAGAAATCAGTATGTAGAGGAGCATGGCATACAGAAATATACACAGATGCTGTATGCAGAAGGAAACTTAATCGGAGGCGTCTTAGAGACAGACAATCCAGTCGGAGAGGATGTAGAAGATAAAATTCCAGGATTTCAAGTATTTCGCTTATACTCATTTGATCACAAAGTATTTGAACTGTTAAAAGAGACAAACAGTTATGATGAACTCTTGGAACGTTTTATTGAGGAAACAAAAAAAGCATTTGAGGATCCACACTATACAGGAATTAAATGCCATTTATCGGAAGTGTTTTCACATGCAGAGGCAAGACCGGCGTATAAAGAAGAAGCAAGAGAGGCATTTGCGGGAGCAAAAGTACATGGAAGAGAAGAACTGAAGGTTATTTATTTAGCGATGTTGACAGAGACAATGCTTCTGTGTCAGGAATTGGATGTGCCTTTGCATATTCATTCGGGGATTACAGGACATTCTACTTATCTTGGAGAACCGGGGATTGCAGGACAGGTTACAGTGAAACAGGGCAGCATGTTCGATGGAGAACCATTTGCATTGTCATTGTTTTTAACAAAGCCTGCATTTAGAAATACAAAAGTGGTATTTCTGCATGGAGGATATCCGTGGCTTAGAAATCTTTCCATGATGGCAGCATTCTTTCCGAATGTATATATTGATATGTCTTGCGCGTTGTCATGGACATCACTTGCCAGTGAGAGAACATTAGAGGAACTGATGAGTTATGCTCCGTTTACTAAAATTGTAGTGGGAAGCGGTCAAGGCGGTATTCCAGAAAAAGGGTGGATGGCAGCAAAAACAGCCAGAAATGCATTGAATTCCGTATTAAGCAGAGCAGTAGAAAACGGATTTATGTCCGAGGAGCATGCGGCAGAAACAGCAGAGAACATATTATACAAAAATGCTATGAGACTGCATAAACATTTTACTGTATAAAAGGAGGACAAAGTTTATGAAAATAGGAAAAAGAGTACTTGCGGTATTGATGAGTATGACAATGGTAGCAGGACTTGCTGCTTGCGGAAGCAGCCAAGAAGGGAAAAAAGATGGGGAGAGTGAAGATGAGAAAATCAAGATTACATTAATGGAGTGGGACAGCGGGGTAGACAACGCTAAGACGGAGTGGGAAGTATTTTTAGACACTTTTCCAGAATATAAAGATAAGGTAGAGATTGAAGTAGTGACAGGAGGAAGCGGTCCGATTGACATCATGGAAACCATGAGAAAGATGGTGGCTTCCGGAGAAACAGATGAAATGCCGGATATTATTACCTGTAACTGGGCACAGGTGCCAGAATATTATGAAATGGATATTATCAGAGATGTATCAGATGTATATGAGGAAAAAGGGGATGAGATTCTTACAGGGGTTGTTAACCTTATGAAATATGAGGATCAGTACATGGGATTTCCTGCGGAAGTAAAGACAAAGATATGGGCATACAGAAAGGACATGTTTGAAGCGGCGGGCGTAGATCCCAATGCATGCAAAACAGTAGATGATTTGATTGAAGCAGGAAAGAAGATACAGGAAGTGTATCCAGATTCTTATATTGAGAATTATACGGAAGTGCCTCAAGGATATGACTTGTTTGCATATTTTACTGGAAATGGAGCGCGGCTGTCAGATGAGGAAGGAAATTATATCTGCGCATCGGATCCAGGAGTGAAGGACGCGTTTGAATTTTATACGAAAATGAGGGAATCAGGAGTGGTAAGTACTACGATTCAAGATTTTTCAGAAGAATGGTATGCGGCTTTAAATGACGGTACAATATGTTCACAGGTACTGGCAGGATGGTTTACCTCTAATCATTTGCCGAACCAATGCGCAGATTTAGCAGGAAAATGGGGGCTTGCCCTGTGGCCTGAAGAAATCGCAGGAGGATCGGAATCCGGTGCGAAACTGATGATGGTCAATGACTTAAGCCCGAATGCAGACTTTTGTGTAGAACTTCTGACAAAATTCTGTTATACAGAAGAAAGTGCAAGTGCACTGTTCCACAGTGAGAGGGGAATTATTCCATATCTGAAATCGTGTGCAGAAAGTGAAGAATTTCTTGTGGAGAATGACTATTTTGGCGTAGACAGAATGGAAACAGAATTTAAAGCGATGGATTTATTAAGTGTATATCCATACACGCCGAACTCTTCTCTGGAAGAAACTATTATTGTACGGTACTTAGGAGAGTATTTATCTGGAACGATGGATTTAGATACCGCATTACAGACTGCAGAAGATGAAATGAAAGCGCAGATTGGAAATGCATATGATTAAAACGGCAGAGTAAAAAATATCGACTTTGTACATTTGGTACAAAGTCGATATTTCATAAAAGCGGAGCCATAATTATATGTAAGTAAAATGAGGAGCAGACGCAAATGAAGAGAATAAAGAAAAAAAGAAAATCTGACAAGGGATTTATACTGTTTTTATTGGTACCATTTTTGGTACTGCATCTGATATTTACAGTCATCCCTGCAGTCTATTCTTTTGTTTTGAGCTTTTTTAAATATAGAGGATATGGAGAAGCAAAATTTATCGGACTAGAAAATTATAAAAATTTACTTAGTATGGGTTCAACCTGGCGACAAATGGGAAATACAATGATCTATTATATTTCACATTTGATTCCCTGTCTTGTGATCGGATTTATATTGGCATATGCCGTTTACTGTATGGTAGGCAAGCGTACACAGCGAATCTATAAGCCGATATTTTATCTTCCCCAGCTTTGTGCAACAGTTGCTGCATCAATGGTTTTTGGAGTTATTTTTGGGACAAATATTGGTGTGGTAAATCAATTATTAGGAACATCAATTCCATTTTTAACAAATTTAAATTATATAAAAATACCGGTGATTATTTTGATCATCTGGAGGACTATGGGATGGTATTTTTTGATTTTGCTTTCTGGAATGAGCACAGTCAGTACAGATTTGATTGAAGCAGCAAGGTTGGATGGGGCAAGCCGGTGGAAACAGATTCGTTATGTAATACTACCGATTATGAAGCCGATTATTTCATTTCTGATTATTACAGAGACAATGTCCTCTATCAAAATTTACACAGAACCTGCTTTAGTTACAAATAATGTGACAGCTACTTCAATGCCGATCGCGGCAGCCCCCTTTGTGAATGTAATTGTCAGCAATCTGGATGGCGGACAATTTGGAATGGCATCAGCAGCAGGGTGGATACTTTTTGCAGTAATTTTGATTTTTACGTTGGTTTATATGCTTATTTTTAATGAAAAAGGAGGGGTGTAAAAGATGAAGAAAAAGATTAGCAGGATAAGCCTACATGTGATACTGATATTTTTTTCTTTTATCACATTATATCCATTTTTCATTATGTTTGCAGGAGCGTTTAAGACTTCGTCAGAGCTAACGGTCAATGCGTCCGGATGGCCCATTCACTTTACATTGGAAAATTTTTCAAGATTATTGAATTATAATTCTCACATTATATCAAGAACATTCTTTAATGCAATTGGTGTATCCATTGTATCTACGGTTGTAATACTTATTTTGGCGTCACTGGCAGGGTATGCTTTTGCAAAATTTAAATTTCGTTTTAAACGCGGACTATTTATTTTCTTTTTAGCAACGATGATGCTTCCGTTGGAAGTAAATATGACTCCATTGTTTATTATGTTTTCAAAATTACATTGGCTGAATTCTTATCAGGTGCAAATATTGCCTGGAATTGCCAATGTACTGGCAATGTATATGTATAAACAATATATGGAGGGGTTGCCGGATTCAGTTATGGAGTCCGCCTATTTAGATGGAGCAGGAAAGTGGACAGTATATTCAAAGATTGTGATGCCGATGGTAAAACCAGCGACAAGCGCTCTTGCAATCATTATGTTTTTGGGAAAATGGAATGATTATTTGATGCCGAGAACGATGATTACAAAACAAGAGTATATGCCGATTATGGTTATTTTACCAACATTAAGCGATACAGGAACAAGTTATGTAATACCTTGGGAATTGATTTTTGCAGGATGTGTATTGATTACAATTCCTCTTTTGATTGTATTTTTTATATTCCAGGATAAGTTTATGAGCAGTGTTGTGATGGGAGCAGTAAAAGAATAAGGATAGACAGGGATAACAAATAGGAGCACAGAATATGGAGAAAATATATAGGGCAAATGAGAGCCGGTATCAGAATATGGAATATGGAAGATGTGGGCAGAGTGGGCTAAAGCTCCCTATTCTTTCTTTGGGACTATGGCATAATTTCGGAATACATAATAGTTTTGACATGATGCGTGATATGTGTGTTACGGCATTTGACCAGGGAATTACACATTTTGACTTGGCAAATAATTATGGACCAGAGCCAGGAAGCGCAGAAGAAAATTTTGGAAGAATACTTAAGACAGATTTGCAGACATACAGAGATGAGCTGATTATTAGTACAAAAGCTGGCTATGATATGTGGGAAGGACCGTATGGAAGCTGGGGCAGCAGAAAACATTTGATTGCAAGTCTGGAACAGAGTCTAAAGAGATTAGGATGTGAATATGTAGATATATTTTATCATCATCGTATGGATAAAATGACGCCGTTGGAGGAAACAATGGAGGCAATGGCATATATCGTTAAAAGTGGAAAAGCATTGTATATAGGAATTTCAAATTATGATGAAGAATATACAAAGCAAGCAGCAGAGATATTAAAAAAATTAGAATGTCCGTGTATTGTCAATCAGAGAAGATATTCGATTTTTGACAGAACAATCGAAGAAGATGGAGTAAAAGAATTTGCCTCTGAAAATGGGATCGGAGTGGTGGCATTTAGTCCTCTAGCGCAGGGGCTTTTAACAGATAAGTATCTAAAGGGAATCCCCGATAATAGCAGAATTGCAAAAGATCCACGGTTTTTAAAACCGAGTTGTTTAACAAAAGAAAAAAAAATGCAGATTAAGCAGTTGAATGAAATTGCGAACAGAAGGGGACAGACACTTGCACAGATGGCTTTGGCGTGGGTTGTAAAAGATGATAAAATCTGTAGTGCGCTCATTGGCGCTTCTACGCCACAACAGATTAAGGAAAATATGAAAGTGATAGGAAATCATACATTCTCTGAAGAAGAATTAAAAGAGATAGACAGAATCAGCGGAGGAAATAGACAAGGAGAAGAAAGATGACACACACATTTAGTATGCCAGAGATGATTCTATCGGGAGAAAATGCGATAGAAGAAGGAATGAAAAGAATACCAGGAGGGCTGAAAAAGGGATTTATTGTAACTGCACAGTGCAACATCGCATTAGGTTTTGTTACCAGGTTTACGGAAATATTAAAAACGGCAGGATATAGTTGGTTTATTTATGATAAGATCGACAGTGAACCTACAGATAAAATGGTGATGGACGGGGTAGAACTTTACAGAGAAGAAAACTGTGATTTTTTGATGGCAATAGGTGGGGGCAGTGTCCTGGATGTTATGAAGGCGGTCGGACTACTAATCTCAAATCCGGGGGAGATAGCGAGTTATATGGGAAATAAGGCGGATTTAAATCCACTTCCTTTTATGGTGGCCGTGCCTACAACGGCAGGAACAGGATCTGAGGCAACTCAATTTACGATCATTACAGATACGAAAAGAGATATTAAGATGTTGATAGGTGCGAAGGAACTGATGCCCAGACTTGTTATTTTAGTACCGGAATTTACAATGACGACACCTACAATGGTTACTATATCTACAGGAATGGACGCCCTGATTCACGGTATAGAAGCTTTTCTGTCGAAAAAAGCACAGCCTTTGAGCGATATATTTGCACTGTCGGCAGTTCAGAGAATTATGAAGTACTTGCCGGTTGTAACAGAAGACGAAAGAAACAAAACAGGACGGATACAAATGACATATGCTGCTTTAGAGGCGGGAATTGCATTCAATAATTCTTCGGTAACATTGATTCATGGGATGAGTCGGCCAATCGGTGCTTTGTTTCATGTGCCGCATGGCCTGGCAAATGCAATGCTTTTGAAAGAATGTATGTATTTTATGGCAGACAGCTCTTATGAGAGAATGGAAATTTTAGCGAGAAGAGTTCAGCTGGCTGCGTCAGGAAAAGATACAAAAGAGAATGCAGAGAGATTTTTGAAAAGGTTGGAGGCACTGTGTGAGCTTTGTAAAATACCGACAGCGGAGGAATATGGAATTGACAAAGAATATTTCTTAAAGGTAATAGACAAGATGGCAGACGATGCCCTTATAAGTGGAAGTCCGCAGAACTTGAGGAAAGAGGTCACAAAATCGGACATCATTCAAATATATACAAGGCTTTGGACTTAAGAAAAAGACAAGGAGGTATGACATGACAAAGGACAGAGTGGAATCTGGTGGTTTTACACTTCCAGGGGAAGCTGGATATGAGGCACTGACGCTTAGACTGGCAGAGAAATGGGGAGCAGATGTGATACGGGACAGTGATGGGACAGAACTGTCTTCAGAAATTTTAGAAGCAAGGTACGACATTTATTCTACAATCTGTATCATAAGGGACCACAATGCATGGGCAGAAAAAAACAGAAATAAATTACAGCAGACGTTTTTAATGACACAGCCAGAAACAGCTTGGTCAAATGAAATATCATTTTTTCTTTTAAAGGATTTTTCAGAAGAACAGTTTGAAATAAATGACAGTGTAGAGTCTTTAGAATATTGGGAAGTATTTGATCGGACGACGGGCAAAAAGATAGATAGAGCTTGCTGGCATTATGAGAAAGAAGAACAGTGTGTAAAAATAAAAGGAATCCTCCCATGGCACAAATATACGGTTTCTTTTTTGGCGTATAGAATTTGGGAAGAGATTTCTATGTATAATCATAAGACAAACCATTGGGATAAAGAACACCTCCTGCAAATAGATCCTCGGTATAAGGAGGTAAGAGACTATATGAAAGACTGGCTTAGACAGTGGTGTGAACGACATCCGCATACAAATGTAGTAAGATTTACTTCCTTATTCTATAATTTTGTCTGGATATGGGGGAGCTCTCAAAGAAAATTAAATTGGTTTACAGACTGGGCATCGTATGATTTTACAGTTAGTCCAAAAGCATTAAAGGAATTTGAGGCATGTTAT
>ERZ857801.3666-NODE-3666-length-10345-cov-2.482119_pt1 | contig 10345 bp, 7 predicted proteins | sample MGYA00519762_ERZ857801 | MGnify/ENA primary metagenome ERZ857801 (study PRJEB31778, sample SAMEA3449368) | human gut metagenome | biome: human gut; feature: human-associated habitat; material: faeces | place: United Kingdom | collected 2010/2012 ...
CTTCTTTGCAGCGGACATATTCTCCCTCGTCTTTGCCGTCGCCGCGCCCGTATACTTTTTCATGCCGCTGCTCTGCGAGTTCGCCTCCCTGCTGGGATACCACGCCTATCTCAAGATGCGCTACCTGCTGCAAATGCACTACGGCGCGGGGGCTCTGGCCATCGTCATCGTCATTGCAGCCGTGTTCACCGCAGCACAGCTCCACCCCGTAAAGCGGCAAAAATATTCTTGAAAAATTTTTGTTGACAAAATGCGATATTCTGCTATAATACCAAATGCGCCTTTCCCCAGCGGATATGCGAGAGTGCTGGAACTGGCAGACAGGCAGGCTTGAGGTGCCTGTGTCTCATTTACAGGCGTGTGGGTTCAAGTCCCATCTCTCGCACCAGAGGATATCGCCTCTCAGTGTTTAACGACGCTGAGAGGCGATTTTCTTTTTTCTTTATCCTCTTTTATCGTCTGAATGCTTAAAGTTTGCGCCCTCTAAATGGAGGATTATACAAAAATATCCGTTGCGGTATGCCGGGCGTTGACAGCGGTCTTGCGCTTATATTATCATGTCCTCAGGAGTTGCTTAAACGCTTAAGCATGTCCCTTTACGGCGTCAACAGCGTTTAAGCGAAAGGAAACATTAATGGATTAAGGAGGACATGAAATGAAAAAGCTGCGCATACTGCTCTGCCTTGCGCTGGCCGTCGTGCTCTGCCTGGGCCTCGCGGCCTGCGGCGAGACGGCCGAGGAGCCCACTTCAGGGTACAAGGTCACCTTCTACGACAGCGACGGCGTGACCGTACTCGCCGAGGCCACCGCCGAGGAGGGCCAGCCCGTCGCCGACCCGGGCCTCAGCAAGGAGGGCTACGTCATCCAGGGCTACTACTCCACCCCCGCCCTGCTCATCCCCTACGACATGTCGGCCCCCGTCACGGCGGACACCTCGGTCTTTGTAGCCTGGCAGTCCTCCGTCGTAGACGAGCGCGCCTGGATGTTTGCTGGCTCGCTCGCGGGCTACCCCGAGAACAACTGGGGCCACGCCTGGCCGCAGGACGACTTCATCATGCAGCCGGTCGAGGGTGAGTTCAACACCTTCACCATAGAGCTGAACCTCTACGAGGGCGACGAGTTCAAGATCGCCGTCATCGATGAGGACTACAACTGGGGCGACTCCATAGACGCCTCCGGCCTGGTGGACGACACCTACCTCTCCGGCGGCGAGGACGCCTTTGCCTCCGGTGCGAACATCAAGGTGCTGGAAAGCGGCCTCTACAAGCTCACGCTCAAGACCGACGCCGAGACGCTCTCGCTCTGCAAGCTCAGCTGCGAGAAGATAGGCGAGGCCGCCGAGCTGGCCGCGCCCTCCTTCGACTTCCAGATACAGGGCAACTTCAACAACTGGGGCGAGGACCCCGAGAGCTTCAAGATGCTCCAGAACGGCACGGACAACATCTGGTATTACCTGCTTACCATCACTGAAGAGGACTACGACACCGAAAACGGCAACGACTTCGCCATGTTCGGCATCAAGAACCTCGTCAACGGCGACTGGTACGACATGCGCAACCTCGACCCCTCCGCCACGCCGAACATTACGCTCACCGCGGGCACCTACATAGTATGGCTGGCGCTCGACGTCCAGGATAACCAGCCCGTTGTCACCACGCTCTATGCCGCCGAACCGGCCTACTACCTCGTGGGCAGCTGCGGCAACGCAGGCTGGGCCGCCGACGCCAACGCGGAGAACACGGCCTACATGATGCAGCTCCAGGACGACGGCACCTACAAGCTCGACGTGACCTTCACCGAGGACGAGATAGTCGACTGGGCCGACAACAAGGTCGCCTTCAAGATAGCCTACGGCGCGAACGGCACCGTCGCCAACGAGTACTGGTACGGCACCGCCTCCGGCGACAACATCACCGTTGACCCCGGCACCTACACCGTCGTATTCGACCCCGCCACGGGCGGCATAACCTACTAAGCATGAAAAAGCGGCGGAAGGGGCGCGGGATTAACAGTACAGCGGGAGCTGTGATCATGATATTATAATATCGTGCCCAGGCGCTGCGCTCTTGCGTATCGTATCGTAGACCAGCCCGGCCACAGTGTCAGCCATGGCGGCGGACGGCAGCTCTATGTCCCCGCCGGGACAGAGCGAGAGCACCTTGCCGCGGGCAAAGCGGCGTGCTCGCTCTGCAAGCTGTCCGCCGAGAGCCACGCATACGGAGCCCTCCGGCCGGCTTTGCAGGAAGTCCGCAACGGCCCCGTCCGAGGTGTCGAAGCACACGGCGTCAAAGCAGCGCTCGATACGGCGGTTGAGCTTCTGCTCCGCGAAGGGGCGGAGCAGAGCGCAGACCTCTGCCGCGTGCTCTGACGCGCGGCGCGCGGCGGCTGCGTAGTCGCAGTTCACCTGGTAAAACAGGTCCGGCTCCTCTATGATGCCGTCTACGCAGATGAGCGGGTAGAAGCAGTTGAAGCCTATCTTCAAAAAGGTGTCCCTGTCAACACCCATGGCCACTATGGCGTCTATCGTCTTTATCGTCTGCGTGACGCAGGCATCGCCTATTATGCGCAGGGTGTAGCCCCGCTGCTCCAGCGCCGGAGCCAGCGCCGAAGCGAAGGCAGCAAAGGCATGGGCGCTGTCGGCGCTCTCGGCCGCGTGAGGCGCAAAGAGGCCCACGGCACAGCTGTTTCCCGTGGCGAGCGCCTTGGCCACCGCCGAGGACTCGTAGCCCATGAGGTGCACCTCGTGCAGCACGCGCTTGCGCGTCTCGGGGCTTATGCGCTGGTCCTCGCGCCCGTTCACGACGTAGGACACCGTCGCGGTGGATACGCCGCAGGCGTCCGCGATGTCCTTTATCGTGACCTTTTTCTTTTTTTCATTCATCTCAGCCATACCTGAATAATAACAACAGCGCCGCGGTATTGTCAACCGCGGGCATGGATTTTGGAGGTACCCATGGAAAAGAGAGCCATTCTTCATCGCGGCAGGCCGCTGGACTGCTTCCCCACCTCGGAGAGCAGCATGTACCTCAGGCTGCGCGCCGCGCGTGGCGATCTGGACGAGGCCGTAGTGGTCTTTTCCGACAACAAGTTCGAGTGGACCACAAAACCGAGGATAGAGCAGCGCATGGAGCTGCTGCGCTCGGATGAGCTCTACGACTACTTCGGCACGGAGCTCACCCTTGAGGACACGCGCCTCGCCTATGTGTTCCGGCTCTCCTCCGGCGGCGAGTGCTTCTATCTCTGCGAGGAGGGCGTGAGCCGGGACTTCGTCTGGGACCTCGGCTACTTCAACTATTTTCAGTATCCCTACATACACAAAAGCGACGTCATGCGCGTCCCCGAGTGGACGCGCGGGGCGGTGTGCTGTCAGATATTCCCCGAGCGCTTCCGCATCGGCTCTGCGGAGAAGGACCGCTCGTACATAAACCTCGCCTGGGGAGAGCGCCCGAGCCCCAAGAGCTTCGCGGGCGGCGACCTGCGCGGCATAGAGGAGGGCCTCGACTACCTGGCCGAGACCGGCGTCAGCTGCATATACATGACGCCCGTGTTCCTCTCCCCGAGCAACCACAAGTACGACATTGAGGATTATTACCGCGTCGACCCTCGCTTCGGCGGAGACGAGGCGCTCCGCTCGCTCATCACCTCCGCCCACGAGCGGGGCATGCGCGTGGTGCTCGACGGCGTGTTCAACCACTGTGCGAACACGAACCCCATATTCCTCGACACCTCCGTGCGCGGGCGGGAGTCGGCCTACTGGGACTGGTTCTTTATCGACGGCGAGCGCTCCAGCTTTGCAGAGCGCAACTACAAGACCTTCGCCGACGTGCCCTACATGCCGAAGCTAAATACCGACAACGACGCCGTCATCGATTATTTCTGCGGCGTGGGCCGCTACTGGATACGTGAATTCGGAGCGGACGGCTGGAGGCTGGACGTCTCGGACGAGATATCCCCGCGCTTCCTGCGCCGCTTCCGCGAGGCCGTCAAGGCCGAGGACGCCGACGCGATAATCATAGGCGAGGTCTGGCACGGAGCGGCGGAGTTCCTCGGCGGCGACATGTACGACGGCGTCATGAACTACGGTCTCACCAAGGCATGCCTCGACCTCATGGCCTTCGGCACGATAGACGCGGCGGGCTTTGCCTCCCGGCTCTGCCTGCTGCTCTGGCGCAGCACCGGCCCGGCCTGCGAGATGATGTTCAACCTTCTCGACAGCCACGACACGGAGCGCTTCCTCACCCGCGTGGGCGGAGACAAACGCCGCGAGGCCATGGCGCTCTCCGTGATGTTCTTCTTCCCCGGCATCCCCATGCTCTTCTCCGGGGATGAGATAGGCACCGAGGGCGGCTACGACCCCGACTGCCGCCGCTGCTTCCGCTGGGAGCGGGAGAGCTGGGACATGGAGCTCTACACGCTGGTGCAGCGGCTTTCGGAGCTCCGGCGCGACCCCTGCCTCGCGCGCGGCGGCTGCCGCATAGCCGAATCGGGCGGCGTGGTCACGATAGAGCGCGCGTACGGCGCGCGGCGCATGATACTGCACATGAACCCCTCCGACACGGCCCTTGCCGCACCGGACGGGACGGAAATAGAGCCCTGGGGCACCGTCATTTTGGAAAAGGAGATGTAAGATGAAAGGGATGAAACGCATCGCGGCACTCGTCATGGCCGTGGCACTCATATTCACTCTCGCTGCCTGCGGCGAGGCCCGCGAGGAGCAGAGCGGCACGACCTACGACCAGGTCATGGCCCGCTTCAGCGGCGAGCTCGAGGAGGGCGCGGTCGTCAAGGTGCTTGAGAACGACACCGCCGTCGAGCTCGGCTACGTCGAGGAACTTATAAACGCCTTCAACGCCGCCTATGCCGACAAGGGCATATCGGCCGAGCGGATGAATACCGACCAGTACTCCGACCTAGCCTCCGACGGCCCCTACGGCTACGGCCCGGACGTCTGGTATCAGGCCAACGACATCATCATGCAGTACGCCGAAAACCAGCACATCCTCCCCCTGCCCACGGAGAGCCTCGGCTACGCCGACCAGATACCCGAGAGCGCCTGGAACGCCTACGCGCTCGACATGGACGGCACCACCTATTACTGCGGCGTGCCCGTGAACGTCCAGACCGGCATGCTCTATTACATCGAGTCCATGCTCCCCGACGACTGGGAGGAGAACTGGGACATAAACGCCAACGGCACCCCCGACTTCTTCGAGACCTACACCGCGCTCTACGCCTTCAGCCGTGACGTGCAGGAAAACGGCGGCAAGACCGAGTACGGCTATCTCGACGAGCTGGTGGACACCTATTTCATGACCGGCTACCTCTTCACCTTCGGCGGCTATGTGTTCGGCGAGAACAACACCAACGCCGAGGACATTGGCCTCGCGGCGGGCGACGCGGCCCAGGGCGCCTGGATGATACGCCAGTGGGCAAAGCTCATGAACAACACCGAGGTCATCGACAAGACCTTCGCCTCCTCCGCCTACGCCTACCTCGCCCAGGGCAAGATGCTCTGCACCATAACGACCCCCGACGTGCGCAGCATGTTCATCAAGGAGATGGTCAGCGCCGGCTGGACCGAGGAGGAGGCCGAGGCCGACCTCAAGATGATAGCCGTCCCGCGCCTGCCCGCCTCGGGCGACCTCGAGGCCGACGACTGGCAGGACACCATAACCGATATGGAGAACCTCACGCTCGAGACCAAGATGATGGGCGGCATAAACGGCTACGGCATCTCGGCCTACACCAAGTGCCCGAACGCCTCGCTCGCCTTCGTGCAGTTCGCCGCGGACTATGAGCAGGTCGTGCTCCGCAACGAGATGCTCGGCATCACCCCGGCCCGCGCGGACGCTGCCGCCTTCGTCGGCGAGAGCGACCCGACCGTGCAGACCATCTTCGACCGGCTCGACGGCGGCTTCATAGACATCATGCCCGCCATCAACGCGGTCAGCCAGCTCTGGACGCCCTCCGAGAGCTTCTTCGTCGACCTCGCCACCGACGCGCTGAGCGAAAACCGCGGCGAGCCCACAAAATACGAGACCGTTGAAAAGATACGCTCCGGGCTCGAGGAGCTTTGCAGCCAGATATATGACGGCATCTTCACGCTGTCGTGACGCGGCGCGCTGATGACCAACGAAGGGGGGACGGAGATATGTCAAAGGCCGCACGGCTGGCAAGCCTGCCCTGGCGCGCGAAGCTCTCGCTCGTCGTCATGGGCCTCGGCCAGCTCTGCTACGGGCAGATAGTCAAGGGGCTGCTCTACCTTCTCAGCCTCGCGGGACTCGTCGTATTTTTCATAGCCCGCGGAGCCGAGGATATAGCGGGCATATTCACGCTCGGCACAAAGCAGGAAAACCTCTGGCTCGGCATCGAGGGCGACAATTCAATGCAGATGCTTATCATGGGCCTTTTCGCCGTCATGGTGCTCATCTTCGCCCTCGCCCTCTACATATCCAACGTGCGCGATGTGCTCTATACCTCGCGCGAGGTCGAAAAGGGACGCAGGCCCCACAGCTTCCGGCAGTCCCTTGCCGCGGCGGCGGACGGGAAGTTCCACGTCACCGCCCTGGTGCTGCCCATCGTGGGCGTCGCGGTGTTCTCCGTGCTGCCCATAGTGTTCATGATACTCATGGCCTTCACGGACTTCGGCGGCGAGGTGGTACACCCCGTGCTCGCGAGCTGGAGCCTCTCAGCCTGGCAGAAGATACTGGGCGTCGGACAGGTCGGCGGCACCTTCGGCAAGATACTTAGCTGGAACGTGCTCTGGGCCGTGGTCTCCACCGCGATAAACTTCTTCGGCGGCCTGGGCCTTGCGCTGCTGCTGAACAAGCGGAACGTCAAAGGCTCGAAGATCTGGCGCTCCTTCCCCATCCTCGCCTACGCCATACCGGGCTTCATCAGCATGCTGGGCTTCAAGTTCATGTTCTCCCAGAGCGGCCCCATCAACCAGCTGCTCACGAGCTCAGGACACGAAGCGATCTTCTTCCTCGCCAACGTGGAGAGCGCCAAGTGGTGGGCGCGCGGCATAGGCTTCTTCGTAAACGCCTGGATATCCATCCCGTCCATCATGCTCATGACCACGGGCATACTCTCGAACATAGACACCCAGCTCTACGAGGCCGCCTCCATAGACGGGGCCAGCCGCTTCACGCAGTTCCGCAAGATAACGCTGCCCTTCGTGGTGTTCTCGATAACGCCCGTGCTCATAGGCCAGTTCGTCGGAAACTTCAACAACTTCGGCATCTACTTCTTCCTGCGCGGTGGACTGCAGAGCAACTACGGCGGCTACTTCCTCGCCAGCGACACCGACCTGCTCATAAACTGGCTCTATAACCTCTCGGTGAACAACAACTACTACTCCATCGGCGCGGCGATAAGCCTCGTCATCTTCGTCATAACCGGTACGCTGTCGCTGATCGTGTACATGCGCTCGGCCGCATACAGGAAGAGACGTTCCAGTGAAAAAGGGCAGTCTCTCCGGCGCAAGGCTTGCGGACAACATCGTGACCTACGCCGTGCTCATAGTCGTGTCCCTCGTCTTCCTCTTCCCCTGCGTCTGGCTCATAGCGGCCTCCTTCTCCAAGAGCGGCGACTTGCACTCCTTCTCCGGCTTCTTCCCAAAGGAATTCTCGGTGCAGACCTTCGTGGACCTGTTCACCGACGACGTGAACGGGCTCTACCCCTACAAGCGCTGGTTTCTGAACACGCTCTACGTCGCTACCTGCACCTGCATCATCGGCACGCTGCTCGTCATCCTGACCGGCTATGTCATGAGCCGCTTCCGCTTCAAGGGCCGTGACACCATTCGCAAAACCACTCTGCTGCTCGGCATGTTCCCCGGCTTTATGGGTATGACCGCGGTTTACATAATTATGGGTCAGCTCAACCTGCTCAACAGCCTCGAGTCGCTCATCTTCTACTACTCCTGCACCGCGCCGCTCGGCTATCTGGTGCAGAAGGGCTATTTCGACTCCATCCCCTACACCATCCACGAGGCCGCGACCATAGACGGCGCGAGCCAGCTGCAGATCTTCACGAAGATAACCCTGCCGCTCTCGAAGCCGATGCTGGTGTACACGGCGCTCACTCAGTTCGCCTGGCCCTGGAGCGACTGCCTGCTGCCCAAGCTGCTGCTCAAGGAGCGTGAGATGTGGACCGTAGCCGTGGGACTCTATTCGATGCCGGACACCCAGTTCGCGCGCTTCGCCGCGGGCAGCGTCTTCATCGCCGTGCCCATCGTCATACTCTACTTCTGCCTCGTCAAGAACATCGTCAGCGGCCTCACCGCCGGCGCCGTAAAGGGCTGAGCCTATGAAGAAAACTTACAGCGCGCTCGCGCTGATCCTGGCACTCTGCCTGCTGCTCTCCGCCTGCGGGGAGCGGCGGCGCGAGGCGGAAGAGAACGTCATCGACGACAAATACCGCAACTGGTACGAGGTCTTCGTCTACTCCTACTACGACAGCGACGGCGACCGGATAGGCGACCTCGCCGGCCTTGCGGAAAAGCTCGACTACATCGCCTCTATCGGCATGAACGGCATCTGGCTCATGCCAATAATGTCCTCGCCGAGCTATCACAAGTACGACGTCACGGACTACTACGACATCGACCCGCAATACGGCACGCTGGAGGATTTCTCCGCCCTGCTCGAAAAGGCGCACAGCCTCGGCATCGACGTCATAATCGACCTCGTCGTGAACCACACCTCGAGCGAGCACCCCTGGTTCCTGAGCGCGAAGGAGGACGTGAACTCCGAGTACCGCGAGTATTACAACTGGTCGGATGAGCCGCGCGACGGCTACGCCAAGGCGGGCGAGAGCTATTATGAGTGCCGCTTTGTGAACACCATGCCCGACCTCAACCTAGACAGCGAGGCGGTGCGCGGCGAGATCGAGAACATCATGCGCTTCTGGCTCGAGGACGTGGGCGTGGACGGATTCCGCCTCGACGCCGTAACGAGCTACTACACCGGCGAGACGGAGCGCAATATAGAGTTCCTCTCCTGGCTCGGCGAGACGGCGCGGGCCATCAAGCCCGACTGCTACATAGTGGGCGAGGCTTGGACCGACCTCTACGAGATCGCCGATTACTGCGCAGCAGAGATCGACAGCTTCTTCCTCTTCCCCGTCGCCCAGAGCGGCGGCTACATTGAGGAGATACTCGGCCCCGACGTGAAGGAACCGGGCACGAGCTACGCCAACGTCACAAGGCTGCTCGAGCAGCGGCTGCCGGAGGACACCATTCCGGCCCCCTTCCTCGGCAACCACGACACGCCCCGCACCGCGAGCGTGCTGGGTCCAGATGTCGCAAAGCAGAAGATGGCCGCCGGGCTGCTGGCCATGATGCGCGGCGGGACCTTCGTCTACTACGGCGATGAGATAGGCATGACCGGCTCCAAGACCGACCCCGACAAGCGGCTCGGCATGCTCTGGACCACGCTCTCTGAGACGACGCACTGCCCGCCCGGCACGACCGAGGCGAACTACCCCCAGCCCTCCGTGACGGAGCAGCTCGAGGACCCGGACTCGCTCCTCAACTACTATGCTGCGGCGATGCGCCTGCGAAACGAGAACCCGGAGATCGCCCGCGGCACGAGCGAAATACTCGACACCGGCAATGGCGACGTCTGCGCGATAAGGCGCAGCTGGAACGGAGAGAGCTGCGTCATCGTTATAAACCCCTCCAAAAACGCGCACGAGCTCGCGCTCGAGCCCCTCGGGCTCGGCGAGCTCTGGTTGACCGGCGAGCTGAGCGTCTCGGGGGACGAGATAAGTCTTAAGGGCGATACGCTCTCACTCCCGGCCTACTCCATCGCCATTTTGCGCGTATAAATTCCCGGCACCGGGCCGTCCGAATGCGGGCGGCCCTTTTGCCATGCCCCGGCGGAGGGTATAATATCTGTTGACGTTGGCGGCTTAAAATTGTAAAATGAGGGTTATGGATAAACTCGTGATAAAGCCCGGAGAACGGGTGTCACATGCGTATATCGTTGCTTCGGCGTCTGAGGACGCGCGGCGTGAGGCGGCGCTCAGGCTCTCGGCAGCCATGCTCTGCGAGTCGGATGGCGAGCGGCCCTGCGGCGAATGCAGGCACTGCCGCAAGGTCTTTTCCGGCATCCACCCGGACATCATCTCCATCGCCCCCGGCACGGACGACAAGGGGCGGAAGCGCCGCGAGATACTGGTCGACCAGGTGCGCTTCATCTCCACAGACGCGCAGGTCATGCCGAATGAGGCCCGCGTCAAGGTCTACGTCGTCCACGACGCGGACCGCATGAACGCCGCGGCCCAGAACGCCCTCTTGAAGCTGCTGGAGGAACCTCCCGCGAGCGCGGCCTTCGTGCTC
>ERZ857801.3668-NODE-3668-length-10335-cov-2.777626_pt1 | contig 10335 bp, 13 predicted proteins | sample MGYA00519762_ERZ857801 | MGnify/ENA primary metagenome ERZ857801 (study PRJEB31778, sample SAMEA3449368) | human gut metagenome | biome: human gut; feature: human-associated habitat; material: faeces | place: United Kingdom | collected 2010/2012 ...
GGCTCCGGCTGCTTCTCGCAGCGATAATATGTCTCCCATCGCAAATGCACATACGGGCAGAAACGGAATTTGTCTGAGACAGAGCAAAAAAGCCAGCTCCCTCTCTTTCAAACCCTGATGTCTTTTACAGTGACAGTGTTTGCACGCACCACAGCAGTGGTGGACATCGTTATTCGCCATTTTTTGAAGCACGATTCACCTCCGTTAAGTCCTTGTTTGTTTTCTGGTTCATAGCAGAATGATTCCGCCTTTTGAGTGGGGTGTGGGCGCATGGTTTGCGAGCATGCGCCCACAATGGTAAGAATGAATTTAGTATGCCTTGGTTAGTAGTAACTAACCAAGGCATACACTATCACAGAGCAGCAAATTTGTCAAGTACCCCGTTTTCTAAATGCTTGACTTTTTGATATGCCGTGCTATACTTTTGGTTAGAAAGAGCTAACCAAACCGTTTTGAGAGCAACAAGTTGCAAGATGGCGTTATTATTTTTACCCATAAGTTAGCGTTTACTAACTATATTGAGAAAGTCATTAGGCATTCAGAAAGGAAAAGAAAGCACATGGTACAAATTACAATTCAGATAGACGGCATGATGTGCGGGATGTGCGAGTCACACCTCAGCAATGCTATTCGGACGGCGTCTTCGGTGAAAAGAGTGACCGCCTCTCACCGGCGAGGAAGAATTGTGATTGTGGCGGAAGAGACAATCGATGAAGCAGCTCTGCGAAAGGTTGTTTCTGACACTGGATACACAGCTGGTCAGATCACACAAGCGCCTTACGAGAAAAAGCGGTTGTTTCACAGGGATTGAACAGGTGCTGTTTAGTCTATGGTGTGGACATTACCAGATATGAGAAACTGACACATATGTTCATTAAAATCGGATATGAGCGAACGCTCAGTCAGGTGCTTGGCGCTTTAAGGAGATAGAACAGCATGAAAAATCAGCGGGATAATAAGCGGTTTTGGGAGAAAGTTTCCGGATTGTATGGACTGTTCATGAAATGTAGCGGACGCCTGTATAACGACATCTGTGAACAAATCCGTCCACATTTGAATCGAGAGATGACGGTGTTGGAGTTAGCTTGTGGGACAGGACAGCTTTCAATTCCTTTGTCCTGTCGAGTGCGTCTGTGGGAAGCCACGGACTTTTCGAACCATATGATTGCAGAGGCAAAAAAGAATGGAGGCTCTTCAAGACTTCATTTTTCTGTGCAGGATGCCACCTGCCTGCCCTATGGATCTGAGACCTTTGACGCAGTGGTCATTGCCAATGCGCTCCATATTATGCCTGAGCCGCAGCTTGCACTGGAAGAAATTCACCGCGTACTTAAAATAGATGGATGCCTATTTGCTCCAACATTTATCCAAGGGAACAGTATCGGATTCAGGGTACGGATGGCACTGATGGGACTGGTTGGGTTTCGACCTTTTCACAAATGGAGCGCATCCGCTTTGGCAGAGTATGTGTCTGGTTTTGGGTTTCAGATAACGGAACAAACACAACTTGGTGGCTCCCTTACACCGCTGTGCTGTTTGTGTGCTGAAAAAAGCCACGGTTGAGAAGGAGCAATCAATGAAATATAGTTTTTTACCCCGGATGATGTGGTGCGTTTTTCAGGGGACATTTACAGCGCAGCTGCGAAAACTGACTACTGTTCCGCCGAAAGTCATCATGCGGGGAGCGCAGAAATGGTATCGTGGAATCCTAGCATCAATTCCGGAATTTGAACGAAATGACCCATTCTTTATCAATCTGCTAAGTGCCGCCATGCTGGCGGCTATCTATTTGGAGCTTCCAGAAAAGCCGCCTCTGGAACAGATTACTGCGTATTACCATCGCGCTATGACTGGGAATTCTACAATGCGGCTATATTTGCACCACAGAAATAGCTACACGCCAAAGGCTCGACATACATTGTCTCGTCAAGCATTTGCAAGTCAATTCAGGAATAACCCATATACATGGAAATTCTCTTATAAACCTGGGCCGGATTTGAACAGCTATACGGCAACATTTTTTACTTGCGGAATCAAGCGTTTGTTTGACGAACTGGGTATTTCAGAAATCACGCCAGCCATGTGTACCTACGATTATGGTATGGCTGAATTGTCTGGCTCAGTTTTTAGCCGACATTATACACTGGCAAACGGCGGCCCTTACTGCGATTGCCATTATCAAAGGCGGACATGACAATTCGAAGGAGGACTCAGGCGAATAAAATTGAGAACGATATCAGGCGCAGTGATGATTGATTATGATATGAACAGCATTTGCCCATTCCAATATTATTGAGCAAGACTTGGAACTTGAGGAATTACTGGTAGTCTACCCGCAGAAATGGGCGAGGCGTTGGGTGCAGTATGCCTAATTGGCAGTGAGGAAAGAGGCGTCTCATGAAAAGTAACCAAAGAAAACCGCAATATTCCAACTGGGTATCCAAATGGATTCTACGGTCGGGCTGTATTGTCACCGTGCTGCTGACCGCAGGCGGCGTCGTAGCCTTTGAGTTTGCAGGACACACGAATTGGCTATGCCTTGCCTTGATTGGTATGGCAGTTCTCTTTTGTGTCTTTACGATCTATATGCTTGCAGCGCGTGGGGCGCTTTCCTATGAGGGAGAGGGAATTCAGAGTAAGGTGTTGGACGGTGTCCTCTCCTATCTGGATGTACTTCATTGGAACGGTGAGGGCAAGCTGCTGGACATTGGCTGTGGAAGTGGCGCAATGAGCATTAAGGCTGCAAAAAAATTCCCGAAGGCGGAGATCACAGGCGTGGATTACTGGGGTACAGGCTGGGACTACTCCAAAAAATTGTGCGAGGATAACGCAAAAGCCGAGGGTGTCACACGAATTGAGTTCCAGCAGGGGGATGCAGCGAAGCTGGACTTTGCCAATGATACATTCGACGTTGCTGTCAGCAACTTCGTGTTTCACGAGGTCAGAAGCCAGCCAGACAAGCTGGCATTGGTGCGTGAAGCGCTGCGGGTTGTGAGGCCCGGTGGCTACTTTGTCTTCGAGGATGTGTTCTATGCCAGAAGCCATTATGGAGACATCCAAGTGTTTGTTAAGGCACTGGAGCCGTATGTATCGGAAATACACTTCGTAGATATGCGTCATCCCGACTACGCCCCTGCTTTTCTTAACACTCCGCTGATTCTTGGACAGATGGGTCTGATCTACGGGCGAAAGTGAAAGGGGATGTATGCAGGAGCGATGATGTCCTTTGCTATGCTGGCGGAAAATCTGCGTGCTCCGCTGAATGCGTTCCTACATAGGAAGACGGCCGTCGCGCCCGTGATGGATCGGGTAATCCACCACGGGATGTATGTCTATGGACCCACAAACCCCTTTGCCAGGAAAAAACTGGACAACTATTAGATGTCTGATATCGGTCCAAGGCTCACGCAGGATTTTCTGTGTCCGGTGTAATCAAAGAGCACTTCATTCTCAAGGCATCTTACTTGGCAGTATACGATGCCCTGCCCAATGTCCGACGTCTGACCTATCGTCTGATGGCAGAGAAGGGAGGCGCTGCGGGGCATTGTAATGTTGGTAATCTGAAACTATGGCTGGAGATGTTTCGTCTACGAAATGAAAGGAGGAAAGCAAATGAGCAATTTTTTTGAGAACACACGCAAGCCTATGGGGAATAGTGGAAGGCTGCTGACAATCATGATGAACCGTGGCCATGCAGCTATGGCAAAGTGGGGGTTATCTCATATTGTGCTCGATAAAAGCGGCCATGTGCTGGATGTAGGCTGTGGAGGAGGGGCGAATCTGGTTCGACTGCTGGCATTATGCCCGGATGGTCTTGTAACTGGTGTAGACTATTCTGAAATCAGCGTGGAAAAATCTAAAAAATTGACCAGCGCTGCAATCCATGGTGGGAAATGTCGGGTGTTGCAGGCTGATGTTTCCGAGTTACCCTTTGCAAAAGACAGCTTTGATTTTGTGACAGCCTTTGAAACTATCTACTTCTGGCCGGAAATTGAACACGCATTCGGCCAGGTGTTTCGTGTGTTGAAACCGGGTGGCATTTTTCTCATCTGTAATGAAGCCGATGGACGGAATGAAAAAGATGAGCTATGGACTGAGAAAATTCCCGGCATGGTCATCTACAACGCCGATCAGCTGGCAGCTTTTCTACAGGGCGAGGGGTTTATCAATCTCTGTATAAGCAGTGATACAAAGAAGCACTGGTTGTGCGTGACGGCACAAAAGTCACTGTAGGTGGCAAGTGGAATTAATAACTTGCTCGGATCTGAGAAGCATCTGTTGTCCCACAAGTGTGATGATGGTAAATTCGCCGGAAGCTTACAGTGCATCCAACTAGGTTGCACAATTCTCTTCAAGACAATTCTACAATAAAGGCGGCCGTTTGTCTGTACGCTTTCATTTCTTTTTGTTCGGACACATAGCGGCCAAATGGTTGATTAAAATGAAGCACGATGTACAGACCAGAATTCTTCTTCTGCTGAAACTGCTTTACGAGCAGTCGGACGAGACGCATACACTTACGGCGACCGGTATTATCCAATATTGGGCGATACATGGCATCGCCGGGGATCGGCGCAATGTATATTCCGACATCACCCTGCTGACGGATCTCGGTGTAGATATTGTGCAGCGGCGAGAGCGGCAGAACCGCTATTTTCTCGGCTCCCGACTGTTTGAATTGCCGGAGCTGAAGTTGCTGGTAGATGCAGTGGAGTCCTCACGATTCATAACCTGGAAAAAGAGCGATGCACTCATAGAAAAGTTGGCTCAGCTCACCAGCCGAAATCATGGTGCTGAGTTGCACCGCCCCATCTATATGGGCAGTGCTGTGAAACCGAGCAATGAAACCATCTATTACGCTATAGATACCCTCCATACGGCAATTCGAGAAAAGCAGCAGGTTCGGTTCCAGTACATAGACTACACCCCTCAAAAGGAGAAGATTCTGAAACATGACGGCCAGTGGTACGAGTTCAGCCCCTATGCTCTTATCTGGAGCCGGGACTACTATTATGCTGTGGGCTACTCGCAGCGTCACAATGGGCTGGCACAGTTTCGCGTGGATCGAATTGCCAATGCTGAACTGACACCGTTGCCTGCCATTCCAACACCAAATTTTGACCCAACGCTCTGGAAGAACGCGCCTGATAGCCGTATCCTGAAATCCGACGTCACCGTCGCCAAAAACTATCCGGATGAAAAGCAGATCCGGCAGTTGGAGCGTACGGTTCCCGGCTACTTCGATTACATCGAGGATCTGATCGAGCGGGAGAACACCTTCACGATGGAGGAGTTCGCCGCAAGCATCAATGAGTTCCTGGCCTTCCGGAAGTATGACATTCTGGAGGGAAAGGGCCGGGTCACCAAGAAGATGGCTGCCGCCAAGGCCGCAGAGGAATATACCACCTTCAACAAGACCCAGAAAATCACCTCCGACTTCGACCGCGAGATCCGACGGATGCTGGAGCAGGGCGGAAAACCCTGAGGACGGCGCTTGCCGTGAAACGATTGCTGTATCACAAGGCAGGTCGTATTTCTTCTGATTTTGTCCACTCTCACAAGACCGTTTTTTGTGGCCTGTTGCGAAAATTGTTGCAAACTATCAAAAATCAAATCCCGCAATCGGCTGCGGCGCAAGGGCTGAGGACGGTTTTAGGAAAAATTCTTCACACGCAGGAGGTCACTGGTTCGAGTCCAGTAGTCTCCACCAAAAAGTTCCTGATTTCGCAAGAAATCAGGAACTTTTCTTTTGCCTCAGGCTCTAAAAGTTTTCTCCAAATTTTCTACTTTTTCTCCGACCAATACACTGACCAATTCGGGGATAGTTTCAGAAGGGACACAGCTCCGGGCGAAATGATTTTGCCTAGTGGTGTCGTATTTTGTTGTTTTATGTTCTAAAATCGGACTTTCTGCGCAAAAGTTTCTTGTAGATAACAAGTCGAAATGTTATACTAAAAATAATTTCAAAAACAGAGCGGAGTATCCATCATGGCTGCGCCGCGTGTTTTTATTAGTTCAACATATTATGATTTGAAGCATGTCCGGAATGATATCGGAGATTTTATTAGATCACTTGGGTATACGCCAGTTATGCATGATAGGGGCGGTGTAGCTTATACGCAAACAGACACTATTGAAAATAGTTGTTATAGTGAATTGACCACTTGCGATATTGTAATCTGTATTATTGGAAATCATTTTGGGACTCAGGCTTCCACAGGCGATTTTTCAATCACCATGGAGGAACTTCGCACAGCTATCAAGAATAAAAAGAAAATTTATATTTTCATCGCTAAAGATGTATATATAGAAAACCGGACATACATGCAAAACAAGGATTCGGGCACCTTTAGGCCCGCATATGCGGATAACATTAAAATTCATCAGTTTATTGAGGAACTGCGTCTCGCAATTAAAAATAACCCGATTGAATCTTTCGAAACTACAACCGATATTGTTAATTCCCTAAAAAGCCAATTTGCTGGATTATTTCAGAACTTTTTGGCTAGGGATGCTTCTTTGACAGAAGCTAAAACAGCTTATGATTTACAGGAAACCACTGAACAATTTAAAGACCTCCTATCTTCTTTTCATAAAGAAACCGAAAGAATGTTTCAGTTTTTGGACGGAACCTTTTTTACAACCAACAATACCATTTACTATATTCGATCTCTGTTGGGTATGAAAAGTTCCACCTTTATTGTTTTAGACCAATCTGGGTTGGAAGAATTTCTGCAAGTAGTTGGATTTTCCGATGATATTGCAGCTCCGGATGAGTCATATTGGAGATACACCAGAGTACATGATGGTATGAAAGAAACAATTACGCTTGATTTGGATCTATTTGATGATAATTATAAATTATTACGATTGCCAATGTCTCGGGTTAAAACCCTGATTCAGTGGGAAACAGAAGATGCCTCTTCTGTTCAAGATGATGAATTGCCGTTTTAATTTCTAAAAATGCACCTTTGTGAGTGTATGTGCTCACAAAGGTGTATTTTCATATTGCCTTCCCTATCACATCGCCCATGGTATCCGCTGCTTCTCGCATCATATCCGGCGTGGCGTGGGTGTAGGTGCTGAGGGTGAAGCCCGCGCTGTAATGCCCCAGGGTGCTGGACAGGGTCTTCACATCCACCCCATTCTTGAGAGACAGCGTTGCGAAGGTGTGCCGGAGATCGTGAAACCGAATATGCTCGGTGCCGATGGCTTTCAGGATCTTCTCGTGGGTATGCCGGAAGGAATCCGGATCGAACATTCCTCCCGTCTTGGGCGACGGGAACATGTAGGGATTTCCCGGGTGCTTCTTGTGCTCCTCCACCAGCAGCTCCACCGCCTGCTGCGAGACCGGCAGGACACGGATGGAATTGTGGGTCTTGGGCTGGCTCACCACCAATTCTCCCTTGGTGCGAGTCACCTGCTTCGTGATGGAGATGGTTCGCTTCTCCACGTCCAGGTCCGTCCAGAGGAGGGCCAGCAGTTCTCCCCGCCGCAGTCCTGTGGTCAGCTCCAGGTAGAAGGGTGCCAGCAGTCCCCGCTTGTCCGCTTCCATCAGATAGGGGCGGATCTTCTCTTCCGGCAGTACCTTCATCTCCCGCTTCTCCATCTTTGGCAGCTTGCGGCCTCTCGCGGGGTTCACCAGGATCAGCCGCTCCGCCACAGCTTGCTCCAAGCAGTTGTTCAGCAAGGTATGGATGCCATGGACCACCCGGACGCTCAGTCCCTTGTTCTTCAGCTGGATGTGCTGGTACCGCTGCACCCGCCCGTTCTTCTGGAGATCGTTGTAGAACTTCTGGATCTGGATCGTGGTGAGCTTGTCCAGCTTGATGTCCCCCAGTTGGGGGATGATGTGGTTATTGATGTAATTCAGATAGTAGTCCTTGGTGTTCTCCCGAAGCCGGGGCTCGGCATAGACCTCGTACCACATCGTCACCCAGCTTTTCACCGTGTGGGTGCCGCTACGGTTCATATCCAGTCGCTGACTGTCCGCGATGGCCTTTTTCAGTTTCTCCTTGATCTCCGCCTGAGTCTTTCCCAGGACATTCTTAATTTTCTGCTTCCCGGGCGCCGGGTCATAGGAGGCCGTGTAGAATCCCTCCCATCTACTATCTTTCCGTTTGCGGATACTGCCCTCGCTGTTGGCGCGTTTCTTCCCCATTCATCATCTCTCCTTTCTCGCCAGCTCACACGCCCGTTGTTCGTCCTCGTTTTCAAAGTTGTACGGCGACTGGGTCTGCCAGCAGCTCCTGTTGGATACCCTGGGCCAGACGGTAACCGGAGATGAAGCTGTTGAGACACGCTTCCTCCCGCAGAGCGTCTTCCAGATCCGCCATCTTCAGGAGCAGTTTCCGCTCCGGCTCATCCAGCAGACGGGTGAGCTGCCTGTAGGTCCGTTCGACTTTCCTGTCCAGATACTCCGCCCTCCGGGATGTCGTCTCGAACCTGCAGCAGAGGGCCTTCATATAGTCACGCATCATGAATCGCCTCCTATCAGCGACACACAATACTATGACCTGACCTCAATAGCTACTCCAACCGGGCAGAGTTATCAAATTGTTAGCAAATTCAGGACCGCTTCCGAAAATTCGGAAGCGGTCCTGAACTTTACACTCACATATGAAGTCTCGGTGATAGATGCTGCTGTTGCTCCATAATCCGCCGATGCACAGGGACCATGATTCTTTCCATTCGGGCAGACAGATAAGTCTGGTAAAACTGCCGCTGCAGTTCATCCAGAAAAGGAACTTCTCTGATGAAAGCCAGCATCTTATCCAGATGGAATCGCGGCATCATGCGCATGACCGCCGCATTGCAGTCCTTGTTTCCAGTTGCCATCAAGAAATCATAGTAGTTGATTTTCCGGTCATTCTGTTTGATGGCAGAAGTCGGGAAGCGGTAAATCCGGGCATTCAGCTCATCCTGATTTGACAAGACCGCCCGCATCACCTGGGCATCTGCCTGCGGCAGCAGACAGCTGCCGCAATCATAGATTGGGGCCAGCGTTGCGGTCTGGGTGTCATCGTGATACAGGAATCCCCAGTTTCCGTTGTGTCGGTCAAAATTCCCCAGAAGCGCATCCACCACAAAGACATTCCAAAAGTGTTGTAGCACTTCCACAGGATTCACGTACTGCTGTTTTTCAATGGTATCCAGAATGTCCTCCAGCTCCGTTCCGGTGCCGCCATATTCAGAATCGATGACGGTATTCTTGATGGAGCAGAAGTCAAACAGCTTACTTCCGTCTGCGGTAAAATCTTTGCAGGCGCAGACGATCTTCGTCTTTCCCCCCACATCATACGTTCCCAGGATGGTTTCCTGCGCGGGGATCCCAACCATGTTGAAGATGGTGCTGGCGATGTGTTCGCTGATACAGCTATTCGTGTAGGACAGCTCCGTTCTCTTTCCCTGACCGGAAGGAGGAAATTTCAGCATATATTGCTCGCCCTGATGTTCGATTGCGATCTTCTTTCCGTTGGCACCGTTATAAGCACGTCCGGGCACACGCTTGCAGTTTGTAAAATCAGGCACTTCATTCACCCCACAGAAACTTCTGACGCAGATAATTGGCATGTTCATGTGTGATCGCGCCATCGTTGATCTCCGCGATGTTGATGCTTCCGTACAGCTCTCCCCACAGACAGTCCAGCAGAGAGGACCCCTCCGCAAGGCCTTCTTTGTATGCGTCCAGATCATGCTGGAGGTAAGGTGGGAGCCCATATTCCCATGAGCGTTCCCGCATGGCTTCCGCCGGCTCCCCGCCTGTCCCTATTGAGCAGACCTGCTTTTGTGCCGACATATCCTTCATAGGAACACCCCTTTCTTTGATTTGTATGTTGTATTTTACCACATTGCCTCGCCGCAAATCAACGATTGCCCTCATATCATATCTTTTCGGTCTGTTTGTCTACCCATTCCTGAAGTTTGTCCTTGGGTATCACAATGCGGGTGCCGATCCTCAGTGCGGGAAAACCCTCGGACCGTGCCAACTCATAAGCCCCGGCACGGGAGATTCCCAGCGCCGCTCCCATCTCAGGAACCGAGAGCATCAGCGGCAGATCTTCGTAAGATTTGAATGTTCCTTTTTTCACTGGATATCATTTCTCCTCTCCAGCCGTAGGAGAGGTTTTTATTTGTTATACTTCGTCTTGTTGATTTATTTCCCCACCATCTGGTGAAGGGAGTGCTCTATAATCAATGGACTCCGTAAAGATTGCGGACAATCACCATCCTTTCATGGTCATGCCGCCCATGCTGACACGATCCATCTCCGGATCTTCGTGGTCGTCAGGCCGGTGGCCCAGGGGGTATTGCGCGTCCGGAAGATTCTGTTTT
>ERZ857801.3671-NODE-3671-length-10333-cov-2.451158_pt1 | contig 10333 bp, 7 predicted proteins | sample MGYA00519762_ERZ857801 | MGnify/ENA primary metagenome ERZ857801 (study PRJEB31778, sample SAMEA3449368) | human gut metagenome | biome: human gut; feature: human-associated habitat; material: faeces | place: United Kingdom | collected 2010/2012 ...
TTGACATTGACAGCAACAAATATTCAGTTCTCGTTCTCAAAGGCTTCGGCCATTCATACAAGACAAATTTTAGCGACAAGGAATATGTATATTTTACAGCAGAGAGTATAGGTGTCAATAATCCTGACGTTACAAAAATCGGTGAATTTAAGAAGATAAGAAGACCTGTTTATCCGCTGGATATGAAATAGTATGTTAGCTATGTTTCAAGGTAATTAGATTACAGATAACAATAAAAGAAGTCACCGCCGCAGGTCGTATTAATTCGTGACCTGCGGCGGCCTTGCATTATTTTATGTATAGCCTATCCGCCGATCTGAGGAGTGCAATTTTTTCGTGCAACATAATGCTCGTCAATAGTTGGAAATGTATGTTTAGAACGCCACAATAACGTTACGATTTTTACACGAATATTAAAATTATGATATAATTTTCAATCGCATAGTGCTAAAATATAGCTGTAAGCAAAACTTATATCAGAAAGGACGGTTAAAAATATGAGAAGATTTAATGGCTATATGCACGGCATCGATATCGGAGGCTGGCTGTCACAATGCAATTACAGTAAGGAACATCTTGATAATTTTATTACAGAGGAGGACATCAAGCGTATAAAGGGCTGGGGCTGCGACCACGTTAGAGTGCCTGTGGATTATAATATCTTTCAGGACGAAAACGGCTTTATAGAGAGCGGCTTCGACTATGTTCAGAAGTGTATCGATTGGTGCGGAAATAACGGTATCAATATGATACTTGACCTCCATAAGACAATGGGCTTTTTCTTTGACAAGGCTCAGGCTGAAAGCGGATTCTTTGATAACGCTGAGCTTCAGCAGAAATTCTATGACCTTTGGGAAGAGTTTGCAAAGCGTTTCAGCAAATATTCTGACAGAATTTCTTTTGAACTTCTCAATGAGGTAACTGATCCTAAGTTCAGCAAAAAGTGGAATGCTATCGTTGAAAATGCCATAAAGCTTATTAGAAGATATAGTGCTGATATAAATATTATTGTGGGCAGCTACTGGAACAACTCTATTGATTCAATGAAAGACCTTGATAAGCCTTATGACGAGCATATTGTTTATACTTTCCATTGCTATGACCCATTTCTTTTCACTCATCAGGCTGCCTATTGGGTAGATGAGATGCCGAGAGATTTCAGGATCGATTATCCGGGAAGCGTCCCAAAATACAGAAGTGAGGTAAAGCGTCTTGGTCTTGAATATATGCAGACATACGAGGAAGTCAAGACAGAGAAATTTACGCCTGATTATTTTATGGGAAGATTTGCTGAGGCTGTAAGGGTCGCAGAGGAAAGAAATGTTCCTATGTATTGTGGCGAATACGGTGTTATAAATCTTGCATCTGCTGAAAATACTCTTAACTGGTACAAGGATATAAGCAGTGCCTTTGAGAAATGTTCTATCGGAAGAGCGGCTTGGTCATACAATGGTGTTGACTATGGCTTTGTTGACGGACATCTTGACAGCGTTCTTGATGAACTGGTAAAGTATCTTTAATAGATCATTTCTTAATATAACTCCATTTTTGGACAAGCTCGGTCACGTTTGCCGAGCTTGTTTTTTTATGCTTAGTTTCATAAATTGATATTTGCTCATAAAATTCTATTTACGATAATTATTTGATATAAATAATTAAATATTGATATAATAGTTTTAAAACAAAGAGTATAATATAAACATAATAATTCATAGTCACTTTCTTATAATAACTTCCGAATAAACAGACCTGCTTGAATATCAAGTGGGTCTGTTTTCATATATTTATAATCTTTCATAAATTTGATATTAAACACTTTTATGATATTTATGTTACGTTTTTGATATAAACAAAACGTTTACATGGTTATAATATATACAGAAACAACAAAATAAATTGCTTTTAGCGAAAAATTTTATTGAAAAATAGGAGGAAAAGGTTATGATGATCAAAAAATTTGTAGCAGGTTTTTCAGCAGCGGTTCTCGCAGCAACAATGATGTCAGTTTCTGTTTCGGCAGCAAAGCTTGGCGATGTTGTTCACCCGTCAGAGGAGGACTCAAAAATGAATGACTCATATTACTCTATCGGAGCAATGGGCTTTTATATGGGTCAGGACTGGACCTGGAATCAGGGCGATTGGGTAGGCATCGATGATGCTGGCAAGATAACTGTTGAATATAAGATAAGCAAAGTTATCACCGACAAGACAATGTCAGGCAAGGGAACTCTTGGAGATATGGGCGTTATGGTGGCAAATCTGCCTGATGATATTTATCCTGTGGACGTTAAGATATCTGACGCAAAGTTCGTTGCCGAGGACGGCACAACAACGGTTTTTGATTCGCTTAATTCTATCACTTCATTGGACGAGGACCCAGAGGGCGGAATAAGAATACATATCAGACCAACTGACGAGGTGAATGAGGAAACAGGCGAGGTAACAAAGAAAGCTTGCCCTGAGGTCGCTGGCTGGGAGAAGGAAGGCGCTTTCAACGGCGGCACACTTTCAATGACGCTTGATTTCGGTGTTGCATCTGCTGAGGGCGGAGAGTCAAAGGCAGATACTTCAAAGGCAGATTCAAAGTCTGATACTTCAAACTCAAAGGCTGATACGTCAAAGAAAGATGTTTCTTCATCTAAGGCAGATGCAGGCAAGACTTCTGCAGCAGCGGCTACATCTTCAAAAGCATCTGACGATACATCTAAGGCAGCAGAAACAGGTGCGGCTGTTGGCGGAGCACTTGCTGTTATCGCTCTTGCAGGCACAGCAGTGATCGTTGCAAAGAGAAGAAAGTAATATTCGGAGGTATGGCTATGAATAATGCAAAAAGAGTTTTGACATTTGCCCTTGCGGTTTGCTCGCTTTCAGCATTTGCATCTTGCGGAAGTTCAAGTGATTCATCAAGCAAGGTAGTTGACAAAAAGCTTAAGGAAGATCAGCAGCAGATAGTTCAAAGACTTGCTGATGATATGAAAGATGTGAGAGATCTCAAGAGCAACGAAATAAAGTGGTTTTCACATTGGGATATCAACCCTACTGAGGCAGAGGACAAGGAGATAGGCGCTGACCTTGCTTTGTTCAAGACAAAGTATAATGGTAAGATAAACTGGGTGCAGACCACTTGGGAAACTAAGTTTGACGATCTTGCGGCACTTGTAATGTCAAATGATTCACCTGATTTCATCGGTGCTGATGATATGGACGTTTTCCCTAAGGGTGCTATAAAGTCAATGATAGAGCCTATCGACGATTATATCGATCTTTCAAAGCCTCTTTGGACAGACATAAAGGGTGCGACAGATCAGTTTATGCTTGGTGATAAGCATTATGTGAGCGTTATCAGAACAGACCCTGCATATGTTTTTGTATACAACAAGCAGACAATGGAAGATAACGGATATGACGATCCTGCTGAGCTTTTCAAAGAAGGCAAGTGGAACTGGGATACATTCACAGAAATGTGTCTTGATTTTACTGACGCTGAAAGCGATAAATACGCACTTGACGGCTGGTATTATGAAAAGGCTTTGCAGCAGTCTTCAGGTGTGCCGCTCATCGGTATCACAGACGGCAAGCTTGTAAATAATATTTCTGACCCTATGATAGCAAAGGCTCAGAATATGATGTATGAGCTGCAGAAGAACAATGTTGTTTATCCAAAGCACGAGAATAACTGGAAACTCAGAGGCGACGCTGAGGGCAGCGGAATGGCAACAGGTCTGACGCTTTTCTATCCTATCGGACTTTGGGCACTTGAGAATGCTCCGTCAACAACTGTAAACTACGGCGATGTATCAAAGGGAGAGGTAATGTTCGTTCCTGTTCCTTGCTCAGCTGATAGTGATAAACAGTATATCCCTTCAAGAGTACACGGCTTTAGCATTGTAAAGAACGCTCAAAATCCTGAGGGCGTGGCAGCTTTCCTTGAATGCTGCCGTTATGCAGAGCTTGACGAGGCTGCACATCAGATAACCCTCGATCAGTACAAGGACGATTACGGCTGGACAGATGAGATGCTTGAAATGAGAGAAACTATCTATGATCTGTCTGCACAGAATCCTGTATTTGACTTTGAACAGGGCGTATCTGCCGACCTTAACTCTATTTGCGATACTGCAATAAGAGGAACAATGAATCCGCAGGAGTCAAAGAGCTGGTCACAGGTCGTTCAGGAAAATGAAAAGGCTATAGATTATCTTATCGACGAGGCTATGACTTCAATGAAAGAGGCTAAATAATATCTAATTATCAGAAAAAAGGGCGGCAGGGTGATTTGCCGTCCTTTTTCTATAAATATGAGGCTTTACTTGTGTCTGTAAATATGATATAATAAGCTAAAAAGCAGGGGGTGAAAGCTATGGAAATAAACAGAGAATTGTCTAAGCGGCAGTTTATGCAAAAGGAAAATGACTATCATCATTCACCATATGAAACGGAACTGGAATTTTACTCTGCGGTGCGGGCGGGCGACCTTGAAACGGTCAAACGTTTGTATACGCCGCTGGATACAAACGGAAAGGGCAGACTCAGCAAAGACGACCTTAGAAACGTCAAATATCATCTTGTCATAACCATAGCTATGCTGTGCAGGTTTTGCATCGAGGGTGGACTTGACCCGGAAACTGCGTATACCATAAGCGATATATACATTAATAAATGTGATGAGTGCCGCAATGAAGAAAGCGTTATGGCTGTACACAAAGAAGTCATCGTTTATTATACAAAGCAAATGAAAAAGGCTGCGTCACAGAACGTTTACTCAAAGCATATCCTTATGTGCTTTGACTGCATTTTCGATAATATTTATAAGGGCGTGACCGTCAATCAGATAGCTGATGAACTGAACATAACGCCTCAGTATCTTTCAAAGCTTTTCAGAGAGGAAGTTGGCGTAAAGATCTCTGATTTTATTATGTCAAAAAGGATACAAGCGGCTGAAAATATGCTGAGATATTCTGAATATAGTCCGCTTGATATAGCCAATTATCTTGCTTTCAGCTCGCACAGCCATTTTATTGCCTGCTTTAAGAAACAGACAGGACTTACGCCGAAACAGTATAGAGATCAGTTTTTCCGTGCAAACTGGAACAAGCATAGCACAAGCAGATCGAAAATTTAAGTTGACGTTAATAATCTGATATTTGCATTACTTTTCTGATATAAATATCACATCTGTTGATTTATAATACTTATAGAAGATAAAAATCTGGTATTTATTCGGAGGTAATGAAAAATGAAAAAAGTTTTGGCTATGTCGATTCTCACAATGATAGTTATGTCTATGGGTGGCTGCGGTGCTTCATCTGACAGCAGTTCTTCGCAAGATGTCAGCAGCAAGGCGGAAACGGAAAGCAATTCTCCATACACGGTTGAGGCGGATTTCAGCAAGGGTGCGTCAAATGATTTTTCCATTTCAGCAGGCTGGTCAAATGGTGATCCGTTCAACTGTTCGTGGAGCGAAGATAACGTAACTTTCAATGACGGAAAAATGCAGCTTACCATTGACAGTATGGGCGATTCCGAAGCGTACAGAGGCGGCGAGTATCGTTCAAAGGAAAACTATGGCTATGGACTTTATGAGGTATCGATGAAAGCCATAAAGAATGACGGCGTTGTATCATCGTTCTTTACATACACAGGTCCATCGGAGGATAATCCTTGGGACGAAATAGATGTTGAAGTCCTTGGCAAGGACACAACAAAGGTGCAGTTCAATTACTACACCAATGGTGTTGGCAAGCACGAATATATGTATGATCTTGGTTTTGACGCTTCTGAGGATTTTCACACTTACGCATTTGAGTGGAAAGAGGATAGCATAACTTGGTATGTTGACGGAAAAGAGGCATACAAGGCTACTGAAAATCTGCCTGTTACGCCTGGTAAAATAATGATGAATGCGTGGAACGGCATTGGCGTTGACAGCTGGCTGAAAGCCTTTGACGGCACAGTTCCGCTGACGGCGGAATATGAGTGGGCAAGGTTTACGGCAGAAAAGTAAAGTGATCCGCATATTATGCTTGCTTTTATGTGTTGATTTTTTTAGTTAATGATTGCTTAATGATATTGATATTTGAACCGACCCCATTTGCTAGGTCAAAAAGTCTAGCGAATGGGGTCGGTTTATTTTGCAAAGATAAACTTCATATATTCACTCTTCTCAGAGCCTGACTATTTATGATATCATGAGTATATTTCTGTATAGGGGTGTTTTTTTGCTATAATTTTCATTTATATTCTCACATCTCAACTTCTCGGTTATACGCCTCAGCCCCCTCGACATACAGTGTTCTCATTTCTTCAAACGAGTCGCTTGGGGATAGGATAACGCCGTCTTTGCCGAACTTATTGAAATAGTATTTGACTTGGATAGGCGGGGAGATGAACTCGTTGACAGCGTTGGGCTTGGGCTTTTCATTGCCTTTCAGTATGGGGCGCTGATAGAGTATTTTGCCGAACATTTCAACGCCTTTTTCGGTGAGGTATACTTTGGAGATATCGCTCTCATCACTGCCAAAACGTGGGTCGCTGAGTAGGTGCTTCACGGACTTGACGTGACCCTCTTTCAGCCGTTCGTATTCGGTGACGGAGGAGTATTCCTTTTGGCTGAGCTTTTCTGCAATGCTTAGTCCGCTCAATCTGCTTATGCGATAGCTGTCGGCTTTGAACTCTTTGCCTGCGCTTTTTTCGTCGGACAGGCAGACAAGATAATTATACATCTTATATTCGTCGCTGACGATACGGTAGGGGATAAGCCTTATGCGGCGCTTTTCACGGCTGTACATATTAGAATATGCATAAATGAAGCTGTAATATCTGCTGCCGTTTTGTTTGATGACTTCATTTATTTTTATGATATTGTCTGCGAAAATGAGCCTTTCACGTTCGCAATCTGACAGCAGGGCATAGTCCTCATACACGGCTTTCAGAAATCTTCTTAGGGTCAAGCTGTACACCTTGTTTTCATAATAAAGGTCATCACTGCTCAGTGTATCGTAAAGGTCACGGCATATGCTGAGCCTTACTCGCACTGCATTTTCGGTCTTGGTCTTTTCGTATTTTGCAGAGAGCTTTGAGATAAGATAGCTTTTTATTATCTTCTTGCTTTTATCATCAAGGCCGTCATCGATCTCCTCGATCTGCCATTTTACGAATGCGTTCAGAAGCGGGATACCAATATATTTATAGTTATCGCCACTTTTGTATTTTAATGATGCGATATATGCTGAATCAAATATACTTGTGAGAAATGAGGACATTGATACGCTGCCGTTAGGGGAAAGGCTTGTTTCAAATATGGACTTGTCCTTGATAATGACGGAATATGCAGAGGGTGAGAGGGGTATGGATTGCACTTCTGCGATATATGGTACGCCGCCCTCACGCTTGGGCAGAAATGTGCTTGGGGTCATGCTCATTTTTATCACCTCTTGTATCCATTATATCACAAATGTACTTTTTGTCAATATCATAGAAAATTATTTTGTTGAAATTATGATATAAATGCCGTAAAACGTGATAAATGTGCAAAAACATAGACAAAAAAGTTTTTGATAATTACACTTTTGTTGACGATGATAAGGTGGTATAATGTATACAGAACAAAGGACAGGAGGTGATAAAAATGGGAAAGACGATCCTTACGGCTATCATTGTAGCTGTACTTGACTGCGCTATCGCAGCTGTCAAGGAGATTGGGGAATGAGATGAAATAACAACAGACGGGAGGTGATGAAAATGCTTTATGTAAAACAACCACTTTCTATTGACATTTATGTCCGAAAATGGTATAATATATATATTAAAGCGTCGATAAAATAAGTTTGGTGTTTTATCACAGAATATCATTGATTATTTTGTCAACTTTGACCTACTACACTGGTGCGAATTTGCACTAGTCTAAAACTCTATGTAGCTTTTCTTGTAAAACATATTTCTACTACACTGGTGCGATTTTGCACTAGTCTAAAACTCATCTGCCTTCTGCATATCGGACACTTGACTACTACACCGGTGCGAATTTGCACTAGTCTAAAACTTACACCTCCTTATGCGATTTTATCGTGCGCTACTACACTGGTGCGAATTTGCACAAGTCTAAAACTTAAAAATATCCTTTTTGCTCATGTTCACGTCTACTACACTAGTGCGAATTTGCACTAACTGGCAAAGTTTAACATCAAAACCAACAAATAAAAAAATCCCTTAACGCTCAATGCGCTAAGGGATAACTAATATAAGGAGTAATATTTATGGCAAAAAAGAATAAAATGAAGCCTAGAGAGCTGCGTGAGGCTCAGAAAAAAGCCAGACAGCTCAAAGCGGCTGAGATAAATAATAACGCTGCTCCTGCGATCGCTGCCATGCCTGCTGCAGAGGTCATTGCTCCTGCGGCAGAGAAGAAAAAATCCTCCGTAAAGGCGGCAGGAATGAAGTCTATTCTTGTCAGCGAAAATAAAATGTACATAACCTCTTTCGGCAAGGGCAATTCTGCTGTGCTTGAATATGAGGTGGACAATAATGACTACAACAAAACTCAGCTTTCTTCAAAGGACAACAGCAATATCGAGCTTGGTGATGTAAACGAGGTAAACATCACTTTTTCAAGCAAGCATGGCTTTGGGAGCGGAATGAAGATAAATACTTCAAACCCTACTCACAGAAGCGGTGAAAGCTCGCCTGTAAGATGGGATATGCTGGGGCTTAAATCAGAGCTTGAAAAGCGCTTTTTCGGCAAGACTTTTGATGATAATATACATATCCAGCTTATTTACAATATTCTGGATATTGAAAAGATACTTGCGGTGTATGTGACGAATATCGTTTATGCCCTGAACAATATGCTTGGTGTAAAGGGTTCAGAAAGTCATGACGATTTTATTGGGTATCTTTCCACAAATAATATTTATGATGTTTTTATTGACCCTGATAACAGCAGTTTATCTGATGATAAGAAAGCGAATGTCAGAAAAAGCCTTAGCAAGTTCAATGCCCTGCTGAAAACTAAGCGTCTTGGCTATTTTGGTCTTGAAGAGCCTAAGACGAAAGATAAAAGAGTTTCGGAGGCATACAAAAAGCGTGTTTATCATATGCTTGCAATTGTGGGGCAGATAAGGCAGAGTGTTTTCCATGATAAGTCAAATGAGCTTGATGAGTACCTTTACAGCTTTATTGACATTATTGATTCCGAATACAGAGATACTCTTGACTATCTTGTAGATATTTGATTCTATAAACAAGGGCTTTATCCAGGGCAACAAGGTCAATATCAGCCTGCTTATCGATATGATGAAAGGCTATGAGGCTGATGATATCATACGCCTTTATTATGATTTCATTGTGCTTAAATCTCAGAAAAATCTTGGCTTTTCTATCAAAAAGCTTCGTGAGAAAATGCTGGACGAATACGGCTTCAGATTTAAGGACAAGCAATATGACTCCGTGCGCTCAAAGATGTACAAGCTTATGGATTTTCTGCTTTTCTGCAACTACTACAGAAATGACGTTGTCGCAGGCGAATCTCTTGTGCGCAAACTGCGTTTTTCAATGACCGATGATGAAAAAGAGGGGATATATGCTGATGAAGCGGCAAAGCTTTGGGGCAAATTCAGAAATGATTTTGAAAATATCGCCGACCACATGAACGGTGACGTTATCAAGGAGCTTGGCAAGGCTGACATGGATTTTGATGAGAAAATTCTTGACAGCGAAAAGAAGAATGCGTCTGACCTTTTGTATTTCTCCAAAATGATATATATGCTCACATATTTTCTTGACGGCAAGGAGATAAACGATCTTCTTACAACGCTTATCAGCAAGTTTGATAACATCAAGGAGTTTCTGAAGATAATGAAAAGCTCTGCTGTTGATGTTGAGTGTGAGCTTACGGCGGGCTACAAGCTGTTCAATGACAGCCAGAGGATAACCAACGAGCTTTTTATCGTAAAGAACATTGCTTCCATGAGAAAGCCTGCGGCTTCAGCGAAGCTTACGATGTTCCGTGACGCACTGACTATACTCGGTATAGACGACAAGATCACGGACGATAGGATAAGCGAGATTTTAAAACTTAAAGAAAAAGGCAAGGGCATACATGGTCTGAGAAATTTCATAACAAACAATGTTATCGAGTCCTCTCGGTTTGTATACCTTATCAAGTATGCGAACGCTCAGAAGATAAGAGAAGTGGCTGAGAATGAGAAAGTTGTCATGTTTGTTCTTGGGGGTATCCCTGACACGCAGATAGAGCGTTATTACAAGAGTTGTGTGGAATTTCCTGACATGAACAGTTCTTTGGAAGCAAAGCGCAGTGAGCTTGCGAGAATGATAA
>ERZ857801.3674-NODE-3674-length-10313-cov-3.027686_pt1 | contig 10313 bp, 9 predicted proteins | sample MGYA00519762_ERZ857801 | MGnify/ENA primary metagenome ERZ857801 (study PRJEB31778, sample SAMEA3449368) | human gut metagenome | biome: human gut; feature: human-associated habitat; material: faeces | place: United Kingdom | collected 2010/2012 ...
TGCAGAGAGAGGATACAGGGAATCTGCCAAAACGGAGCCGGTTTTATCAGGCGCTAATCGATTCCAACCTTTTAAAGCCAGGAGAAGTGGGATTTCAAAGGCTGAATCCTGTCTATATTATTCTTATCTGCCCTTTTGATTTATTCGGTTATGGATTATACCGATATACCTTCCAGATGCAGTGTAAAGAAGTACCTGGATTATCCTTGCAGGACGACGCTATTCGGATATTTTTAAATACCCGCGGGCAGCACACAGAAGGAGTACCACAAGAACTGATAGAGCTGTTAAAGTATATGGAGCACACCACAGAGGAGGTAAGCGCCTCCTGTGCCAGTGAGAGGATACATAATATCCAGAAACGGATCCGCACAATCAAATCCAGTGAAAAGATTGGAGTAAAATATATGCAGGCATGGGAAGAAAAGATATTGGATCAGGAGAAAGCACGTAAAGAAGGACAGATGCAAAAATTAAAAGAATTGGTAGAAAAGAAAGTAAAAAAGGGATATGCAGCGGAAGAGATTGCGGAGATGTTGGAAGAAGATATAGAAACCATTCAAAAATTAATAGAAGAATTATAGCGCCGGTGTACAAGGGGGGCTCCTTGTACACTGACGCTAAAGTTAATGAAGCAGAAAGCAGCGTGAAGTGCAAATCTTCCTTTTATAATTACATATCAGTTCAGCCCGTACCATTCGTAAAACCGCACTCCGTGTTTATTGTGGCTATCGTCACTGTTTTATTCATTGGCGGGCGCTTCGCTCATCTGTATATCAGTCGCCGGATTCTTATGCAGGCATAAATCCGTCTCCTGCTAACAGAGGGTTGAACTGATACGAAATTACAGATTACAGAAAGCTTACAGACTTGCATTTTGACATAGATTATACTACAATAGCTTTATCTGAAATCGGATAAATAGGTTTTTTGCGCCCTTTTATCCAAAAAATGAGTAAAATTTTGAAAAAAGGGGTATTCCATGAGTGAAAAAGAAAGACAACGCTCTCTTGTAGAGATTATGAATGATGTACTGAGTACAGTACGGAATTATTATGATTCAGAATATGTATATTATATAGAAAAAGAATATGACGACGTAGAGACTATCTATGAGTGGTGTGCAGAAAATGTACCGTGGCAGCGTGACAAGATTAAAATGCTGGAGGCGGAACAGCAGCCTAAGTGGATGAAACAGGAAATAACAGACACAACGGAAGAAAGCTACAGTATATTTGAACAGATTGGCGAAGAGGCAACAGCAATTCTGGCGGTTGTAGGAGTGCACAGAGGGGGCTGTGAGTTATCTTTGATGTATGCGATGTTGCCATTTATAAGACAGGCGATTGTATTGCAGAAACAGCAGAAGCAGCAGGAGTACTTAAGCTACCACGACGATTTGACTGGATTATTAAACAGAAACAGCTTTGTACAGTATCTGGCAGAAGCTGAGAAAAAGAAGCGAAAAACGCTTGGCGCTTTATCTGTGGACATCAACGGACTGAAAAACTTTAACAAGGAATTTGGGCGCGACTACGGGGATGAAGTGGTTATCCGCGTGGGAGAGGTGCTAGAAGAGTTCTTTAAAAGCGGTATGGTTTTTCGTCTTACAGGAGATGAGTACCTGGCTGTTGCCGAAGATGCGTCATACGAAGAATTTATGAAGAATATTCATGCGGCGCATGATAAATTAGATAATATCAGCCTTGGGCTCGTTACGATGGGATATGCATGGGAAAAGATAGATATCAATGTAGATAATCTGGTGGCGCATGCAGAGAATATGATGCGTGAAGAAAAACAGAAATATTATAAAAACCTGAAGAAAGGACACCATGAGCCGATCATAAAGCAAGACTTGCTTCAGGATATTGAACAGGGAAGTTTTATTGTCTGTCTGGTACCTAAGATCGATGTAGTGACGGAGGAAATCGTCGGGGCAGAGGCAGTAGTGCGTTACCATCATAAAGATTTAGGAATTTTAAATCCTGAAAAATATATTACACTGCTTCAAGAAACCCGTCTGTCTCATCATTTAGACCTCTATGTATTTGAAGAGGTATGTAAGACCTTACGCAGGTGGGAGAGAGACGATATTCCTATGATTCCTATATCTGTAAATTTTGCCGGAGCTACTTTGTGCCAGGTGGATATTGCAGATAAAATGATGGCACTGATTGAGAAATACCATGTATCCTGCGAATATCTGGAGGTGGAAGTTTCAGAATCCTATGCAAATATGAATCAGGAAATGCTTTCAGAGACGAGCAATAAAATCAGGAAGGAAAATGTAAGAGTTACACTGGACCATTTCGGGGCAAAGGATTCTAGTATTTCTATTCTTTCTGTGATGGAATTTGATGGTTTGAAACTGGACAAGGGGCTTGTGTCTAATATTGTAGGAAACAGCCGCAGCAGAATTGTGGCAAAGGCAGTGATTGAGGTGTGCAGGCAGCTTGGAGCATATGTCTGTGCGTCTGGAGTGGAAACACAGGATCAGTTAAATGTGCTGAATGAACTTGGATGTAATTATGCACAGGGAAGTCTTTTTAATAAACCGATTACGATCGATACATTTGAAGTGCGGTATTTAAAAGAGAGATAGGCGGTATCCGCGGGCAAAAGCAGTGCTTTGCAGCGGCTGGCTAAGAGATGAAAAGGTTGAAAGCATATGGTGAAAGCCTGGGTTGCAGATATTCGTCCGCTACTGGACGAGGGATGTTATAAAAGATATTATGAAGTGCTTCCTTCTTTCAGACAGGAAAAAGCGGACAAGATAAAGAGAAAATTAAACAAGGCACAGAGTGTAGGTGTGTGGAGCTTGTGGGAAAAGATAAAGAAAGCGTATCAACTGCCAGAGGACAGTAGCTTCAATCTTTCCCATTCTGGTTTTTTTGTGATGTGTGCGGCGGAACTGGAAAAAAATGTAGATGTGCAGGTCGGCTGTGATATTGAGCAGATAAGGGAAGCAAATCTAAAGATGGCACACCGGTATTTTTGTCCTGCAGAGTACAAAAGGATAGTAGAGGCAGCAGACAGACAGCGGCAGAATGAAATGTTCTTTAGATATTGGGTACTCAAAGAAAGCTTTATGAAAGCGACGAGAAAGGGAATGGCTCTTGCACTGGATACCTTTGAAATTGTTTTAGGCACCCCCTCTATACTGATAAATAAGCCGGCTGATTTTACAGATTCCTATTATTACCGCGAATACGAGATTGAAGGCGAGCCATATAAAATGGCGGTCTGTTCAACACAAGAAGAAATAGATTCTAAGATACGGACGGAGTTTAAACTGTGATGAGAAAATGGAATGTGAAGATGAAAAAAATACTGATAACAGGAATCGCGATAGGAGTCGTATTTGGTATCCTGCTTACAATCGCCGCGGCGAAGCATGTAGTAGATTCACATGAGGAAAAATTGACTGCACAGAATAAAAAGCTGGAGACAGAGAACAAAGAGCTAAAAGGCAAGGTGCAGATAGAATCAGCGGTAGGAGACAGCGCTGCAACTCTTTCAGGAGATGAGGACGGATGGGCTTTAGCGCTTGTCAATGAAAGTCATCCTTTGGCGACGGACTATACGCCGGAGCTGACGGAGATTGATACAGAACGATCTGTAGATACAAGAATTGTCGAGGAATTAGAACAGATGTTAAGTGATGCGCAGGCGGAAGGTTTAAGTATGTATGTGGCGTCTGCGTACCGTTCCTATGAACAGCAGAGAGAAGTGTTTAATTCTACAATGCAAGACTGGATTGTACAGGGGTATAATCCGCTGGACGCATATGATGAGACAAAGAAATCGGTTGCAGTGCCAGGGACAAGCGAGCACGCGACGGGGCTTGCGGTGGACATTATTGCCTCTGCTTATGAGGCGCTGGATGAAGCACAGGGGGATACGCCGGAGCAGAAATGGCTTATGGAACACTGTGCTGAATATGGTTTTATACTCCGGTATCCTTCAGATAAAGCAGAGGTGACAGGGATTATTTACGAGCCGTGGCATTATCGGTATGTAGGAAAAGAGGCGGCGCAGGAGATAACAGAAAAAGGACTGACATTGGAAGAGTATCTGGAACAATAAGGATTGCCGTAAAGTATTGTTTACATAAAAAGTATAGCCGCTGTATATCTGTACAGACATTGTGGCAGAAAAGGGCGGCATATTATAAAGATAAGAGGGAATGGAGAAGCATATTCCCGACAGAATCAGCAAAATGATGGATATCTTGTATTCTTACAAAATCCCTGCCGAAGATTTCTTTTGCGGCGGGGATATCTTTTTCAATTCCCATAAACACTCCAAGAACTTGAATTCCGCGTTTTCTTAGATTCCGTACTTCCTTGGCCGTATCTTGAATACCAACGCTGTCTGTATATTCATGGTTCTGATAAAAAGGGCCTTCTTTTGCACAGCGATCGTCACTGGGGCTTGCATCAGACAGCATAATGAGCAGTCTCTTTTCACAGGGAGATTCTTCCATCAGATGTGCGGCGCCTCTAAGAGCCAGACCGTCTCTGTTACTGCCGGCAGCAGTATATGAAAAGATGTCTTTGTTTTGGTTATTCTCCTGATAGGTGCGGTATAACCGCATCACTGTGTAGCCGCGTATGCTGCAATAGGAATATATCTGTACAGGAATATGCAGGCGAGTAAGGCTTTCTGCAAGAATGTAGGCTTGGGCGGCGATACTTTCCTGACAATCTTTTCTGGAAGAAGAAGCATCTAAAAGCAAATCTACTGAAAATCCGGCAGAAAGGTGTTCTCCTTTTTTTGTAAAAATACGGTTGTCATCGAGGCAGAAAGCACGCCAGACCTGAGAGGTGTTTAATCTGCCAGAGTGTGAACGGGGGGCTTCTTCATCAGACAGAAAATCTAAGGCATTTGAAAGCTTTTCTGACAAACGAAGGATGCTATTTTGATGAAGCGGCAGGGCGTTCCTGTAATACTGGATGTTTTTTTCCTTCTGTAAAATGGTTTCCTGGCGGAAGGTCTGTACTTCTTTCTGAAATTTTTCAGGACATGCAGTAAGCGGCGTAAGGGATGCGCGCGTAAAGAGTAGATGGAGCCCTGCGTGATTTCCTGTACAAAGAGCTTGCTCGATTTTGCAGGCAGTCTGCTCAGGATACATACTCTCTCCGAAACATGCTTGTACATACTTCCTAGAAAGTGCTTCCTTTTCCAGGTGTGTGAACTGAAAAAGAACACCTAATTGTCGGGAAAGTGTGCCGGCAAGACTAGATGCAGCCTTCTCTTTGGAGGAGGTATGCACCCTTACATAGCCAGAATGAACCCTGCCAAGAGAATAAAATGCAGGAAGCACTTTCTGGAGAAAGTAGGATCCGGATTTTTTTCTGGGAGCGTGGGGGATATACTGGAAATAGGTTTGATAAATTTTCTTTGTCTTTTCTATGATCTCACAGGAAGATAACTGGGCGCTGTAGGACAAGGAGCTTAATAGCTCTTTTTCCCAGCCGGACAGAGAACTGTCTTTGCCTAAAATTTCACAGAACCTTCCGCGCTGTAGTGCACAGAGAAGCACATCCGAGGCAGATTTATGCATAGCTTTCAGATTACGGGCAGCGTATTCTGTACGCAGTTCTTTCAAGGCAGGACGTAATGGGACTTCTTTTTCGTAAGCGGCATTCTCAAGTCCCAGCCAGAAAATTCCCTCATATAGCTCTCTCTGACTGGTTCCCAGAGAATGAAAGAGATGCTCTATTTCTGTTTTATCATACCATTTGTATACCAGTCCAATGATAAGATTCAGGTATACGTCAGCGGTGTTATCCTGGTTAAAAGCGAGATAGAGTGGCTCAAACGAATAGTCTTCGGCAGCAGTCCAGATGATGTTTTTTGCCCGTTTTTCTTCCTGTATATCATAGTTCATACCTTATACCTCGAATAATTGATTGTGTTCTAGATGCCTTGGAATCCTCGTATGGATTATATCGCGGATGAAGGTTTGTTCATAGATGTCAAAAGATTTATTCGTGATTCCCATATCCAGAGCAGTATGCGCTTCCAGCCCTCTTTCCATAAGAGCGACAGCATCTAAAAGACCGCGTAAGTCCAACGGTTTGGATGAGATTTCGGAGTTTTCGCATTTCTTTTGCAATTCTAGAAAGAGTGCTGCAAACTGTTCAGCATATTTGGTTTTTATCGCAGGAAATTCGCACTGCAAAAGTCTTTTAAGCTGTTCATGGGTGATCATAGGCATCTGAATAACGACAAAACGAGAGGTAAGCGCTTCGTTAAGCTCTTTTGTTCCGGCATAACCATAGTTCATGGTAGCAATGAAACGGGCAGCGGGGTGAAGGGGGATCCGTTCGTATCCTGGTACGTCAATGACACGGCGGAAATCAAGCGCAGCATGAAGAACAGCCAACGCCTCATTTTTTGCCATGTTGATTTCGTCAAGTATGCCGAAACCACCGTACTTTGCACACTGAAAAACGGGACCCGGGCGGAAAACTACTTTTCCATTTTCAAAAGTATCGCAGCCGATCAAAGTGGAGGCGTCCATATTTACGTGAAAAGAAATGTCCCATCTGGGACGCCCGAATATGGCGGCGAGATTCTCGGCAAAGATGTTTTTTCCGGTTGCTTTATGTCCTGCAAGGAGAAGGTTTTTCCCGCTTAAGATGGCGCAGACTGCCGCTTCCCATATTTCTTTCCCATAGTAAAATTGAGAGGGGACAGGAAGCCGGTCTTTTAGATTTTCAGGAATAGGATAACAATCGGTGAATTGTTGGATGCTTTCCAACAAAGCAGGTTGCAGATATTCTTCTTTTAAACGATTTAACACAAGAGTTCCTCTTTTCATATAATGCATGTTTTTCGTGCCTGTTCCGCATAAAAACAGATAGTTTTGACAAGACAGGCTACGTATGTATTATAAATAAACAAGCGCTTATTTACAACTGCTATATTATTGACGAAAAAACAGGGTTTTGATAAAATGGGAAAAGGGAAAAAGATAGGTTTATGAAGCAACGATTATGTTGCTTCTGGGATATTCATATTGGAGTATAAGAGTACATAAGGAGGAAAGTCATGGAAGACCTGACATTTGGAACAAGTCAAAATTATTCTGGGAAGAAAGGGAATGACAATCAAAGAGCTGGCAGAAATAATTGAGGCACAGACCGGAAAAAAGATGTCCAGGCAGAATCTGACACAGCGTTTAGGAAGAGATAATTTTCAAGAACAAGATATGCGGATGATTGCGCGGATATTAGGTTGTCCGTTCCAACTGAGCATATTATCTGGAGAGACGACATTGCAGAAAAAAGCGGAACCTACGGCAGAGAAGGCAGCAGCGGACAAAGTAGAACGTGACATGACGATAGGGGAACTTTATGAAATTCACCAGGAATTGTCAGAATTGGAAGAAGAAGCAAAGTCTGGCGAGGCAGTTGAAACGATAAAGGAAGAGCTGGAGAACCCAAAGAAAGAAAAATTTCCGACAGGAAGCATTTTTTTCCGCAGGAAGGAAGGAAGCTCGCCAGAGAAGGAACGCAAGGCGACGGAACAACGAATCTTACATGCAGCGGGCAGGGAAGAAAGAGTTCCCGTCAGTGAAGGTTCTGAAAAAGAAGAAGACTTTGAACCTGTTATTCGTCAAAATGATGAGCAGGAGGATCGGGAACGCGGAGAGGTCAATCCATATACAGGAAGGGAATACCAGTCAAACAGCGTACGTATGCACCCTACAAGGATCGGTTATGTGCAGGTGTATGACAGGAAACTGCACAAGTGGACAGATATGACAGAGTGGGCGTTTTTAGGATACCAGGAAAGAATGAAAGCGCTGCTTGGAAAGGCATATGAGCCGCCGATTTATCTGGACTAAATGCAGAAAGGACATAGAAGTCTATGGAATGGAATACACTGCTGTCCGCACAGCGTATGCGGGGAGGAAAAAGCAAGAAAAACTTCAAATCAACAGATCTGCGCAGCGAATTTGAAAAAGATTATCACAGGATTATCGGAAGTGCGTCATTTCGCAGGCTGCAGGATAAGACACAAGTTTTTCCGCTGGATAAAAGCGATTTTATAAGGACAAGGCTGACACACTCTCTGGAGGTTGCCTCTCTGGGGAAATCGCTGGGGCAGAACATTGGGGAAAATATTTTAAATTATAGAAAAGACAGCGGATTTACGATACAGATGAAGGAGGATATCTGTCATATTCTGGAATGTGCGGGGCTGATACATGACATTGGCAATCCGCCTTTTGGACATTTTGGCGAGACAGCGATACGAGAATGGTTTGAACGTAACCTGCCGCAGCTTGTATTTAAAGGGAGACGGGTGGAAGATATATTGACACCTCAGATGAAGGGGGATTTTTATCATTTCGAAGGAAATGCGCAGGCGCTCAGGCTAGTGACAAAACTGCACTATCTGGTAGATGAATATGGAATGAACCTGACATACGCTCTGTTAAACACAATTGTGAAGTATCCGGTTCCTTCTGATAAAATCAATAAAAAAAGCGGCAACATAAAAGAGAAAAAGATGGGATATTATGATGCGGACAGAGAAGTATTTGAAGAAATTTCCAGCGCCACAGGAGCAGGAAACTGCAGGCATCCTCTGACATATATTCTGGAGGCGGCAGATGATCTCGCCTATAAGACGGCAGATATAGAAGATGCGTTTGTGAAAGGATTTGTCTCTTACTATACACTGGAAAGAGAACTGTCTGATTTGATGGAGAAGCATCCGGACGCCCCTTTTGATGCATTGGGGAAACTGAAAGAGCTGTATGAGAGGGGAGCAAAAAAACAGCCGCAGAATCCGGAATCCTATGCGGTAAAAAATTGGATTGTGCGTGTGCAGGGATTTTTGATTAGCTGTGCGACATATGGTTTTACATCACATTATGACGAAATTATGGCGGGAACCTTCTGCCACGATCTGTTTTACGGCACCTATGGGGAGGAGTTGATGGAGCTATTGGGGGATATTGCATTTCGGTATGTATTTTCCTCAAAAACGATCTATAAAATGGAAGTATCCGAGGCAGTGATTCTCGATTTTCTTATGGACAGACTGGTACATGCAGTCTTGTACTATGATACGAAAGAGAAGCTCAACTCTATAGACAGTCGGGTGATTTCTTTTATATCAGACAACTATAAAAATGCCTACAAGCTGCAGGCGGAGGGAAAGACAGAAGAGGAAAAGCTGTATCTTCGCCTGCTGCTTGTGACAGATTATGTCTGCGGTATGACAGACAGCTATGCAAAACGTCTGTATCAGGAAATGAACGGGATCATTTAATATAACGGCACCAGTGTCCGAAATCTGCATCGTCGTTTCGTTCTTCTTCTTCTAATTGAAGCGCTTCTGTATAAGAACGGGTAAACTGTGGAAAACCGAACAGGCTGGCAGCCCGCGCTTCATGGGAGTCATAAATGCCCGGAACACCGAGCCAGTAATGACCATCTTCTTCTACAAGAAGGAGGTGGTTATAATTATGATAACCATGGAGCAGAAAGCTGTTGTTTGCAAGAAACCAATATTTTTTTGGAAGCAGACATAGCTCACTGCGGTCAATTTTCCGTGCAGTAGGATGAACGGAGTTCTCTTTTACAGCGGGCTTTTCTGCAGGAGCCTCGTGGTTATCGGATTCGGGAGCCTCTGGTGGAGCTTCTGCGGGAGCCTCTTGGTTATCGGATTCGGATGCCTCTGGTGGTGTTTTGGTGGTAGAATTCTCTTCTGGAGAGCTTTCCTGCAAGGAAGCGTCTTCTGCCGGCGGTGTCGGCGAGGGCGACTTGTCGGCAGAGGCATCCTTTGCAGGAGTCTCATGCTCCGGCATTTCCGAAGAGGAGTCTTCACCGGAAAGGGAAGCTTCCTCGTAAGGGATAATATTCTGGGGAACAATATGTGAGACAACCCAGAATTTTTGAGATTCTGTGTGTGACGCTTTCAAGAAGAACCCGTCAATTCTTTCCAGAGTGCGGCCCTGCGGGAAGACAGATTCCGAGACGGAAATCCGGACGGACAAAGAGTGCTCCATGCAGGAGAGGGAAGCAAGCTTTTTAGCGACACTATGTTCCCCGTCCTGGTAGAAAACATATAAATCTACACTGCTCTTAGCGTGGACAGAAATGCCTCTTGCCTGGATTTGCAGGATGCAGGTGTGATAATGCCGAGTGATTTTAAAAAATCCGACATTTCTTACTTTACGGATATTTTCATATTCATATAGATAACAATTACCGGGATTCATACTATATACCTCTGGTCTTGTCTTTCTTTTAAATCTATTCAGTACATGACTGAAAAAGAACCGG
>ERZ857801.3678-NODE-3678-length-10296-cov-11.278195_pt1 | contig 10296 bp, 7 predicted proteins | sample MGYA00519762_ERZ857801 | MGnify/ENA primary metagenome ERZ857801 (study PRJEB31778, sample SAMEA3449368) | human gut metagenome | biome: human gut; feature: human-associated habitat; material: faeces | place: United Kingdom | collected 2010/2012 ...
TGGTCACGCCGAAGCGGCCCGATGCCACCTGCTTGATGGCGCTGCACTTGCTGTCGCCATTGGCAAGCGGCGTCTCGCGCGCCGGGTCCTCGCCGCCCTCGCCGGTGTTGCTGCGCCCGCCCAGGCGGTTCATGGCGATGGCCAGGCACTCGTGCGCTTCCTTGGAGATGGAGCCGTAGCTCATGGCGCCGGTGTTGAAGCGCTTGACGATCTCGCTTGCGGGCTCGACCTCGTCGATCGGCACCGGGGATCCCTGTGGCGCGAAATCGAGCAGGTCGCGCAGCGTGACCGCACGGCCGGGCACATGACATGCGGCGCTATATTCCTTGAACATGCCGTAGTCGCCTTCGCGCACCGCACGCTGGAGCAGGTAAATCGTCTGAGGATTGATCAGGTGCTCCTCGCCGCCAAGCGGGCGCCACGCGGTGACGCCGAGCGTGGGCAGCTGCTCAGGCGAGGGGCTCTTCTCCAGGGCCAGGGCGCTGTCGTAGCGCTCGTTGAGCTCGCGCTGCACGCCGGCGACATCCAGGCCGCCGATGCGCGTGGAGGTGTGCGTGAAATACTTCTCCACCAGGGAATCGTCCAGGCCCAAGATCTCGAAGATCTGCGCGCTGTGGTAGCCCTGCATCGTGGAGATGCCCATCTTCGACATGATGGAGGTGATGCCGGCCACAACGGCGCGGTCGTAGTTGGCCACGGCCTCATCGCCGGGGATCGAGATCTCGCCGCGCTCGCACAGGTCGCGGATGCACTCGTGCGCCGCATACGGGTAGATGCCCGACGCGGAATAGCCCACCAAGCAGGCGAAATCGTGTGCGCGCATCGCGTCGCCGGTCTCGACGATCAGGTCGGCGTCGGTGCGACGCGCCTCCTCCGACAGTTGCGCCAGCGCACGGTCGTCGCTCAGCGCGTCGTCCGAATCGACGAAGCAGATGTAGGTGCTGCGCGCGGCCTCGATCGCCGTGCGCCGTGCGGCGCCTACTCCCCGGTTGCGCGCGTGCCGCAGGATGCGTACCCGTTCCCCGACGGCGGGATATTCGGCCATGACTTCGCGCAGACGGTCGACGCTGCCGTCGGGCGAAGCATCGTCGACGAAGACGAACTCCGCGTCGACGTCGCGCTGCGCGAACAACGAACGGGCGCAGTCGGCGATATAGCGCTCCACTCCGTAGACGGGAACGAGCACCGAGAGGTCGGGCACATGTCGCGGGTTTGCTTCCATATCCTTGCAAATGTAGCGAACTTTCGGTAGCTTTGCAACAATCAAAATCCAATGCGGTGCGACTTTCCCAAAAAATAACCGGATTTCTGCACAACGGCGTCTCGACGCTCTGGTACTTCGCGGTGATGGCCGTCAAGGAGAACTTCCGCAACTACGTGGGACGCGCCGGACGTACGGAGGGCGCCCTCTCCGACGAACTGGCACTGCTGGCCAACGGCCCGTCGCTGGCGGACGAACTGCCGCGCCTGCTGGCCGGAGCGCGCGCGGGCTGCGATTTTCTGGCGGTGAACTACTTCGCCGAACACGAAGCTTTCGAGCGTCTGCGGCCGGCCTACTACGTCCTCTCCGATCCGCAGTTCTTCCGCGCAAGCGCGCAACGCGACCGCGTGGCAGCACTCTACCGCACGCTCGCGCGCAAGGTGACATGGCCCATGACGCTCTACGTGCAGTATTACAATCCCGAACGGTTCGATTACCGCGCCGCGCTGCCCAACGGACACATCCGCATCGTGCCCTTCCACACGCAGCCTTACCGCGGTTTCCGGAGGTTGGAGTTCTGGCTCTACCGCCACGGTCTGGGAAGCGCCAATTTCGGGACCGTGGTGCAGGTGTGCGAGTATGTCGCCCTGCTGCTGGGCTACAAGACGCTGGAACTCTATGGGGTGGATCATACGCTGCTCGACGGGCTGTCGGTCGACGACGAGAACCGTCTCTGCCGGGCCGACAGGCACTATTACGACGACACTCCGGCCGTTCCGAAGCCGATCTTCCAGAAGGTTCCGCACCGTCCCTATACGATGGCCGTTTATCTGGCCGAGGTCGCCGAACTGTTCCGCGGCCACGAGGCGCTGCGCGATTACGCCCGATCGCTCGGGGCGCGGATCATAAACCGGACCGAGGGGTCGATGATCGACGCCTACGAGCGGGAACGAAAATAGAAAAAGGGCGGTTTTGAAAATTCGCAGGGTCGTAAGACTCATTTTTCAGCAATTCGGCTCTGTTTTCAGGCAGCTGCTCGCGGTGGCCTGCTATGGAGCGTGCGGAATAGCAGGCTTCCGCAAGGCGGAGCTGCGGCCTGCCGATTCGCCTCCGGCAAATCGAAAATCTTCCGAGTCTGCGAGTTCGCAGAATCGGCTTTTATTTATCCCGGCAGGTTCCGGCTCGCCGCGATGATTTCGGCCATGGCGAAGTCCTCGGGGTAGTCGATGTCCAAACCCTCGATGCGGTCCACGACGGCCATGTAGGGACGATCGCCGATGCGGCGGCCGCGGCCGCACCACAACTCCCGCGAAAAGATGAAGAAGGCGCTGGTCTCGATGTAAACCGGCTCGATGGTCTGCGTGCGGGGGATGTTGTCGAGAGCGTAGTTGAGCGGACGGCCTTCGAACCAGGCGAAAGTCTGGATTTTTTCGGCGCTGAACGCCGAGTCGTATTCGCCCGAACGCACTTTGCCGAGCGCATCGGCAAGGGTCGCGGCGCGGATGAACGGCGAGGTGGCGTGGGCGAGGATGTAGAGGTCGGCCCCGACCCGGGCGGTGAAGCTGTCGTAAATCTCCCGTCCGAGCGTCGTGTCGCTGTCGAGCGACGGGTCGCGGAGCAGCAGCCGGACCCCCTCGGGCAGCAACGCGCGGATGCCTTCGTCGCTGCAAAAGACGTAGACCTCGTCGATGCCCTCCACTTCAGTCAGGGTTTTCAGGATATGACACATCAGCGGCGATCCGTCCAGCGGGCGGAGGTTCTTGCCTGCGACGCGCTGGCTGTTGAGCCGGATGGGAACGAATGCTACGGTTTTCATGGAGTCTGATAATTTGTAAAGGGGTTCGTCGCGACACTCTGCCGCTTGCGGCGTTCAACTTCCCGCCCCGGGCGGGGAGTCAGGGGTGGGGCGGATTTGCAAACACGGCGGAACACCGTGGGAACGGCATTCCGCGCTGCGATGCGTTGCCGATATTTCAACCGGCATTTCATTGTACCAGAAGATTGCAGCCCCGGATGTCCGAATGGTCGATGCGGCCTTCGATGACGAACTCGCCGTCCGCGCCGACGCGCCCCACGTCCTGTGTCTGGATAAAGGCGCACGACCACCAGGAAGCCAGATCCGCGATGTTCAGCCCGCCGCGTGCGCCTGCCGGGAGCGGGTCGAACGGGTCGTTGACGTCGCGTGCCGTGACGCGCATCCAGCCCGGGCAGCGGAACACGTTGCCTCCCTGCGAATAGGCCTGCGAGGTGAGTTCGGCCATGCCGTATTCCGAATGAATCTCCCCGACCCCGAAGGCGTCGCAGAGGATTCGGTGGAACTCCTCTTTGGGAATCTCCTCGCGGTAACCCTTCATGCCGCCCGTCTCCATCACCACCGTATCGCGGAGCTTCGGAGCGTACCGCTCCGCGAGGTCCCACAGCGCATAGCTTACGCCCAGCAGGATTTTCGGCTTCGGGTCGCGCTCCATCGCCGCCAGCAGTCCTTCGCAGTCATCCAGATAGAATCCGCCCGATCCGCAGTCGGCGATCAGCCGGTCGGCCATGTAGACCAGCGACGAACCTTTGCGCCGCAGGTAATTGGGCAGCAGGGCGTAGAGGCTCAATCCGGCGGGGTCGCCGTAGAAGTTGCGGAATGCCGTGCGGAACGCCTGCTCGTAGAGCGCCAGCGAGCGCATCGGGTGGCGCGAGGGCGTCATTCCGGTCGTGGCCGACGAAGTGAAGACCGCCTCGGGCGGAGTCTCTCCGCAATAGACCGTATGCGTCTTGAACAGTTCGATGGGCAGGTACGGAATCTTTTCAGGCGTGTCGACATGCTCCGCCCGGACGCCGATCCGGGCGAGGTATTCGCGGTAGGGGGCGCATTCGCGGGCCTGGCGGCAGAATATTTCCAGCGCCGCGGCGTCGAAGGCCGCTCCGTCCGCAATGCGGAATATGTCGTCGGGGGTGATCATTACATGCAAAGTTACCAAAAAAAACGGACGATTCCAAAACCGAATCGTGTCCGGTTCGGCAAAAGGTTTCGACTTCTGAAAGGGGCGTAACGCCCCCAAAGGTAATGAAAAAATTGAAACGAGACTCTTCCCGAAGCGTCGGTTCCGTCGCCTGTAAACGCAAAAACAACAACCCGCGGTCCGGATGCATCCGCCCCGCAGTCGTTGTTTTCGCATTTGTACTTTTGGCCCGCAATGTTTCGGGGCGTTATTTACGTCGTATGTCTCGCTTTGGCGAGACAAGACGCGCTCCGTGAACAGCTTTCGCGGCTCGGCAAAGCACCGCTTCGCTGTAAACGCAAAAACAACAACCCGCGGTCCGGATACATCCGCCCCGCAGTCGTTGTTTTCGCATTTATGCCTTCGGCATTCGCTTTGCCCTCGCCTTGTCGCTATTTCTTGACTTTGGGCGCGAGCATCATGTTCATCTTCTTGCCGTCGAGCTTCGGCATCATCTCCACCTTGGCGAACTCTTCGAGGTCCGTGGCAAAGCGCAGCAGCAGGATTTCGCCCTGCTCCTTGAAGACGATCGAACGTCCGCGGAAGAAGACGTAGGCCTTGACCTTGGCCCCCTCCTTGAGGAAGTTCTGCGCGTGCTTGAGCTTGAAGTTGTAGTCGTGGTCGTCGGTCTGCGGGCCGAAGCGGATCTCCTTCACGACGACTTTCGTCTGGTTCGCCTTCAGTTCCTTGGCCTTCTTTTTCTGCTGGTAGAGGAACTTCTGATAATCGGCGATGCGGCATACGGGCGGCTCGGCCTTGGGCGAGATCTCGATCAGGTCGAGTTCCATCTCGTCCGCCAGACGCAGTGCGTCGCGGATCGACATCACCTGCGGCTGGGGAATGTTGTCCCCCACCAGACGCACCTCGGGAACCGTGATCTGTTCGTTGATGCGGTGGGGATTCTCCTTTTCGGGCGGCCTGCGTCCGAAGCGGGGATTGTTGCCTGTTGCCGGTCTTGGTCTGTTATTCCCGGGGGTAAACGGCCTCGGCGGGAATGGTTTCGGTGCTGCGATAATCGTTAAGTATTAAAATGGTTAATTAAATTTTGTTCCTTGCTTTCGGGCTTCCGAGAGTGGTAATCCTCGCGGCTGCGCCGCGTTTGTAAATTTTACCCACTCCTGAATCCTCTCCCTCGGAGGGGACTTTGTCGGAAAGCCCCGGTTATTCCATGCTTATTTCTTTTCGAGCTTGTTGGCCTCGATCTCCTCTTTGACCAGTCCGGCGATGAAGTCGCGGAACGCCTCCAGGGACATCTGGCCCTTGTCGCCTTCGCCCTGCGCACGGACGGAAACCAACCCTTCGGCCTCTTCCTTCTCGCCGACGATCAGCAGATAAGGGATGCGTTTAAGTTCGTTGTCGCGGATCTTGCGGCCGATTTTCTCGTTGCGGTCGTCGACCTCGGTGCGCACGTCGCTGCGGTTGAGGAACTCCGACACTTTCTGGGCATAGTCGTTGAACTTCTCCGAAATGGGGAGCACCACGACCTGCTGGGGCGAGAGCCACAGCGGGAACTTGCCGCCCGTATGCTCCAACAATACTGCCACGAAACGCTCCATCGAGCCGAACGGCGCGCGGTGAATCATAATCGGGCGGTGGAGACGGTCGTCAGCGCCCTTGTACGTGAGGTCGAAACGCTCCGGGAGGTTGTAGTCCACCTGGATCGTTCCCAGCTGCCACTTGCGGCCGATGGCGTCCTTGACCATGAAGTCGAGCTTCGGACCGTAGAAGGCCGCTTCGCCCAGCTCCACGACCGTTGTGAGGCCTTTCTCCTTGGCGGCCTGCATGATGGCCGACTCGGCCTTCTCCCAGTTCTCGTCCGAACCGATGTATTTCTCCTTGTTGTTCGGGTCGCGCAGCGAAATCTGGGCGGTGTAGTTGTCGAACTTCAGCGTCTTGAAGATATAGAGCACGATGTCGATCACGCGTTCGAACTCTTCCAGAAGCTGATCCGGACGAACGAACAGGTGGGCGTCGTCCTGCGTGAATCCGCGCACGCGCGTCAGTCCGTGCAGCTCGCCCGACTGTTCGTAGCGGTAGACCGTTCCGAACTCCGCCAGACGCACGGGCAGCTCCTTGTACGAACGGGGTTTCGAGCGGTAGATCTCGCAGTGGTGCGGGCAGTTCATCGGCTTGAGCAGGTACTCCTCGCCCTCGATCGGGGTGTGGATCGGCTGGAACGAGTCCTTGCCGTACTTGGCGTAGTGGCCCGAGGTGACATAAAGCTCCTTGTTGCCGATGTGCGGCGTGATCACCTGCTGGTAGCCGTACTCCTTCTGCACGCCCCGCAGGAACTGCTCCAGCCGGTCGCGCAGCGCAGCTCCCTTGGGCAGCCACAGCGGCAGGCCCTGGCCCACGCGCTGCGAAAAAGTGAACAGTTCGAGGTCCTTGCCCAACTTGCGGTGGTCGCGTTTCTTGGCCTCCTCCATCATCGCGAGGTACTCGTCGAGCATTGATTTCTTGGGGAACGAGATGCCGTAGATACGCGTCAGCATCTTGTTCTTCTCGTTGCCGCGCCAGTAGGCTCCGGCCACGGACGTAAGTTTCAGGGCCTTGATATATCCCGTGTTGGGAATGTGCGGGCCGCGGCAGAGGTCCGTGAACGCACCGTTGGTATAGAAGGAGATGGTGCCGTCTTCGAGGTCCGTGATCAGTTCGACCTTGTACTGGTCGCCCTTCTCGGTGAAGGTCTTCAGCGCTTCGGCCTTGGGGACTTCGCGGCGGAGGAGCGCTTCCTTGTTGCGGGACAGCTCCACCATCTTGTTTTCGATCGTCGGCAGGTCGGCCTCGGTGATGGGCGTCGGGGAATCGACGTCGTAGTAGAAGCCGTTTTCGATGGCCGGGCCGATGCCGAACTTGATGCCCGGGTAGAGCGCTTCGAGAGCCTCGGCCAGCAGGTGCGACGAGGTGTGCCAGAAGGCGTGCTTGCCCTCTTCGTCGTCCCATTTGTAGAATTTGACCGAAGCGTCCTCTTCGATCGGGCGCGTCATGTCCACCGTCGCGCCGTTTACCGCGGCCGCGAGCGAGTCAGCAGCTAAACGAGGGCTGATGCTCTCTGCGATCTGATACGCAGTAGTCCCTTTGGCATATTCACGTACGGAGCCGTCGGGAAAAGTGATTTTGATCATTTTGTTGTATAAATTAAGTTTTCGGGGCCTTCGGCGCTTCCACAATTACGAGACGGAATACGCCTCCGGGTTGCCCGGTGTTTTTGTTCGGGTCTTTGTCAAACCTCCTTTTCGGTCTGCGGCAGGTCCTTGACCGAGACGTCGCGGCCGCCGCGGTCGCGTTCGGCGCGTTGCAGCGGATTGCGCGTCCATTCGGCCCATGCGCGGCGGTGCTCCGCGATGTCGATGGCCGCATAGATCGCATTGCGCATCGACTGCGGGTCGGCCTTGTCCTTCCCGGCGATGTCGAAGGCCGTGCCGTGGTCGGGCGAGGTGCGCACGGCCGAAAGCCCCGCCGTGAAGTTCACCCCGTCGGGCGACAGGCTCTTGAACGGCGCCAGCCCCTGGTCGTGGTACATGGCCAGGATGCCGTCGTACTTGGCGTATCCGCCCCCGGCGAAAAGCCCGTCGGCGGCAAAAGGCCCGAAGGCCAGCACGCCTTTCGAAAACGCCTCGACAATGGCCGGGCGGATGATCTCCTGCTCCTCGCGTCCCAGCAGTCCGCCGTCGCCGGCGTGGGGGTTGAGCGCCATGACGGCGATGCGCGGCTCGACGATGCCGAAGTCCTCGATGAGCGCACGGCGCAGCGTGTCGAGGTCGCGAACGATCCGCTCTTTGGTGATGTTGCGGGCGATCTCCGAGACGGGGATGTGCTTGGTGACCAGCCCCACGCGCAGCACGTCGCTGCACAGGATCATCATGGCTTCGCCTTCGAGTTCGGCGGCCAGGTATTCGGTGTGTCCCGTGTAGCGGAAGTCGTCCGCCTGCACGGTCTCCTTGTCGAAGGGTGCGGTCACGAGCGCGTCGAGGTGTCCCGCCTTCAGGTCGCGCATGGCCGCGCACAGCGCCTCTACGGCCGCGCGTCCGGCTTCGGGGGTCGGCTTGCCCGGCGCGATGTCGGCCGTCTCCCCGCATGCCACGAGGTTCGCCTTTCCGCGGCGCGCCTCGGCGGCCGACGCCACGGGGTTGAAGGAGAAGGCTTCGATCTCCGCGACGGTATTTCGGTAATAGGCCGCGGCTTTGGGCGAGCCGTAGACGACGGGTGTGAAAAGCTCCGTCATCCGCGGGTCGGCGAGCGCCTTGAGGATGATTTCCCAGCCGATGCCGTTCGTGTCGCCCTGCGTGATGCCTATTTTGAATTTGTTTTCCGGCATAATCAATTTTATTTCAACTTACAAAGTTATAAAATATTCAGAATACACAATGCCTCGGATTCGATTAAAATGAATTTTTACCCCGCTTTGCGCCGGAAGTGCAATTTTTCACTATCTTTGTTACAGCAGTCTGTGAGGATTGCTGACATTTTTGGGATAAAAAGCGCATCGGCTTTTTTTCTTACCGCCGAAAATTGGACACTTTTGTGTAACGTAAGGAATAAGGGTTGATGCTCTCGCTGTTTTCCAGCGTGGGCATTTGCCGCATTCTACGTTACGGGTCGTCCAATACCTCGGCGGTGGAGCAGCAAGTCTGCCCGCGCTTTTTTCCGGACCAAGCAAGCAAGTTTGGAGAAATGAGAAGATGTGAGCGGAAAATGTTGAAATGCAATGCTGAACTTGTAGATATCGTATTCCGTCTGATGTTCGAAACGTTCTGGGTGGCCCCTTACGACCTGCGGCGGGATTTCCCGGTGCTGGTCAATTTCGAACGTCATGCGCGCCATGCGTCGGTGCTGTTGGGTAAAATCGACTTCGCCTCGGCCTCCGGGGCGCAGATATACGAATTGGGAAAGACCGTCGCAGCGCTCGACCGGGCCGTCCGGCAGATCGCCGAAGCGCGGCTGTTTTCGCCCGTGGAGTGCGCCGAGGCGCAGGAACTGGTCGGACGCATCCGGAATGCGCTGCCTGCGGCCTGCGCCGCCGGGCTTGCGGCGGCTCTTTCGCACGATTCGGAATAGCTGCGGGATGCCGGCTCCGCCCGGCCCCTGCGACCGCAGGTCGCAGGGATTCTGTCATGCACCCTCGCCTTCGCTCGGGATAACCGCGCTCCATGATTTCTTGGGCGGCTCCTCCTGCCGCCGAAATTACGTCGCCTCCCTCGTCTTCGCTCGTGATAACCGCGCTCCGTGATTTCTTGGGCGGCTCGGCAAAAGCCGGAAAAACCGGAGCCGGTTTAAAACGCAACGGACCCCGCCTGGGAAATGAATTTCCGGCGGGGCCTGATGCGTTTTAGTCCTTCGGACTTTATTTTCCGGCTTTTGCGCTCGCCTGGCGGCGAAATTCACCACAGACGATGCCCGTGGCCATGGCGACGTTGAGCGATTCCGAACCCCGGCGGTCGGCCGGCCAGGGCGGGATGAAGAGTTTCTGCGTGACGGTGCGGGCCACGGCGTCGGTGATTCCGCGCCCTTCGTTGCCCATCACGACGATGCCCGCCGGCTTCAGTTCGGTTTCGTAGATGTTCGCTCCTTCCAGAAAGGTTCCGCAGACCGGAAGTCCCAGCGCGGCGGCCTTCGAAAGCAGCGCCGCGAGGTCGGTGTAGTGGACCCGTACGCGGAGGATCGCCCCCATCGTGGCTTGTACGACCTTGGGGTTGAAACAGTCGGCCGAGGCTTCGGAGCAGACGATGTCCGTGATGCCGAACCAGTCGGCCAGCCGGATGATCGTGCCCAGGTTCCCGGGGTTCTGCACGTCGTCGAGCGCCAGCGTCAGCCGTCCCCGCAGCCGCTCCGGCTTCAGGTCGCAGCGGGGGATTTCGACCAGCGCCAGCGAGTTGCTCGGGGTTTTGAGCTGCGAGAGCCGCTCCATGTCGCGCGGGGCGACGGTCTCAACCTCGGGCCCGTTGAAAACCCCTTCCAGCGAGAATATCCTGCGTACGGAGAGGTGCGATGCGCGCAGTTCGCCGATGAGTTTCTCCCCCTCGGCGACGAAAAGTCCGTGCTCCGTGCGGCCGCGTTTGTCGGCCAGCGCGCGGACGAGTTGTATGTCGGCTTTTGTCATCGTTG
>ERZ857801.3679-NODE-3679-length-10293-cov-2.949990_pt1 | contig 10293 bp, 7 predicted proteins | sample MGYA00519762_ERZ857801 | MGnify/ENA primary metagenome ERZ857801 (study PRJEB31778, sample SAMEA3449368) | human gut metagenome | biome: human gut; feature: human-associated habitat; material: faeces | place: United Kingdom | collected 2010/2012 ...
CCGCTTCTTTTTATGAAACGGAGGAATATCTTGCAGAGGCGATTTTGAAGAGTCAAATTCCGAGGAAGGAATTTTTTATAGCAACGAAGCTGTGGAAAGATGAAATGGGATACGAGAATGCGAAGACAGCATTCAAGAAAAGTCTGGAAAGACTGAAGACAGACTATATAGATATGTACCTGATTCATTGGCCGCTTCCTGAACCGGGATACAAAGAATGGAGGCAGTTAGATCAGGAGACATGGAAAGCATTAGAAGAGTTGTATGAGGAAGGTCTGGTAAAATCCATTGGATTGAGCAACTTCCTTCCACACCATATTGAAAATATATTAAAGGTATGCCGCATTGCGCCGATGGCGGATCAGCTGGAGTTCCATCCGGGATACAGTCAGGAAGCAGCAGTGCGCTACTGTCAGGAGAAGGGGATTCTGGTACAGGCATGGAGTCCGATAGGAAGGACTAGAGTGCTTGAGGCCCCTCTTATTCAGGAGCTTGCCGGAAAATATCAGAAATCGGCAGCGCAGATATGCCTGCGTTACGCAGTACAAAGAGGTGTAGTGCCATTGCCGAAGACTTCTTCCTTAGAACGGATGAAACAGAACCAGGATGTGTTCTCATTTGAATTAAGTACAGAAGATATGTATCGGTTGGAGACAATGCCGCAGTGCGGCTGGTCAGGAGAACATCCGGACTGCAAAAGAGTGCCTGCACAGCAGGCAGAATAAAAAAGGGCAGATACCAAGTCTGTGTCAGGTGCGAAACAGCAGACAAGCACCATATAAAAATAAAAACAATAGGATAGAAAGGATGAATAAACAGATGAAAATTACATTAAAAGATGGTTCCTGTATGGAATATGCAGAAGGAAAATCAGTGATTGAGATCGCCGCTGACATCAGCGAAGGACTTTCAAGAGTGGCAACGGCAGGAGAGGTAAACGGAGAAATTGTAGATTTGCGCACAGTCCTTGAAAAAGACTGTGAGCTGAATATTCTCACCTTCAAGGATGAGAGAGGAAAAGGAGCATTTCGCCATACTGCTTCCCATATTATGGCACAGGCAGTCAAGAGACTGTATCCAGATACAAAGCTGGCGATCGGCCCTTCTATTGCAGATGGCTTCTATTATGATGTGGACAGAGATACGCCGTTTACGGCAGAAGACCTGGAAAAAATTGAAGCAGAAATGAAAAAGATCGTAAAAGAAAATCTTCCGATAGAGCAGTACACGATGCCGCGAGAGGAGGCGCTCGCATATTTTAAAGAAAAGAACGAACCCTATAAAGTGGAGTTGATTGAAGATCTTCCTGAGGGAGAGGTTATCAGTTTCTATTCCCAGGGAGAGTTTACGGATCTCTGTGCGGGGCCACACCTGATGTCTACGAAACCGGTAAAAGCATTTAAACTGACGTCTCTCGCAGGCGCATACTGGAGAGGCAGTGAAAAAAATAAAATGCTGCAGAGAATTTACGGAACCGCATTTCCTAAGAAGGCCGAATTAGAAGAATACCTGCATATGCTGGAAGAGGCAAAAAAGAGAGATCACAGAAAATTAGGAAAAGAATTAGGGCTGTTTATGATGCGCGAAGAGGGCCCGGGCTTCCCGTTCTTCCTGCCAAAGGGGATGGATTTAAAAAATACGCTGCTGGATTACTGGAGAGAAATTCACAGAAGGAACGGATATGTGGAAATCTCTACTCCGGTGATATTAAGCCGTCATCTCTGGGAGACATCCGGACACTGGGATCACTATAAAGACAATATGTATACGACAGTAATAGACGAGGAAGATTTCGCGATAAAGCCGATGAACTGTCCGGGAGGAATCCTTGTCTATGAGTCAGAGCCACGTTCTTACAGAGATTTGCCGCTGCGTATGGGCGAATTGGGACTGGTGCACCGCCATGAGAAATCAGGACAGCTCCACGGACTGATGAGAGTGCGCTGCTTTACACAGGATGATGCGCATATTTTTATGACTCCGGAGCAGATCCGCGGAGAAATTAAGAATGTGGCGAAGATGATAGATGAAGTATACAGCCTGTTCGGATTTAAATATCATGTAGAGCTCTCCACCCGTCCGGAAGACAGTATGGGAAGTGACGCTGACTGGGAGATGGCAACCGATGCCCTTAGAGGTGCGCTGGATGATCTGGGGCTTCCTTATGTAGTAAATGAAGGAGACGGTGCATTTTATGGCCCGAAGATCGATTTCCATCTGGAAGACTCCATTGGAAGAACATGGCAGTGTGGAACTATTCAGCTGGATTTCCAGCTTCCGCTTAGATTTGAACTGGAATATACAGGAGATGACGGAGAGAAGCACAGGCCGATTATGATCCACAGAGTGGTATTTGGTTCTATCGAACGGTTTATTGGAATTTTGATCGAGCATTTTGCGGGGGCGTTTCCGACATGGCTTGCTCCTGTACAGGTAAAAGTGCTTCCAATTTCCGATAAATATATGGAGTATGGAGAGGCTGTGTTAAAAGAATTGGAAGATGTTGGAATACGGGCAGAAATCGACAGCCGTGCAGAAAAGATTGGGTATAAAATCAGAGAGGCACAGATGCAGAAAATTCCATATATGCTGGTAGTAGGAGCCAAGGAAGAAGAGGAAGGGGTTGTCTCTGTAAGGAGTCGTTTCGAAGGAGACGAAGGACAAAAAAGTATGGCAGAATTTATCAGCGATTTGAAAAAAGAAATTATGGAAAAAACAGTGCGTGAAGTGAAAAAACAGGAACCGAATAAATAAAAAAATGCGGGGCATAATGATACTGAATCTGTAAAAAAGGAGGGTATCATTATGCCAGAATTAAAATGTACCGTGCAGACATGTGTGCACAATAATCAATTTTTGTGTGAGCTGGACAGGATACAGGTTGGAGGAAGCAGTGCAAAAACTGCTCAGGAAACCTGCTGTGACAGCTTCCAGGAGAGAAAAGAAGGATATACAAACAGCTATGCAAACAGTATGACGGCGGCGTCAGATTGTGCCTGTGTAGACTGCCAGGCGACAGATTGTAAGTACAATGAAAACTGTCAGTGCAATGCAGGGAGGATCAGTGTAGAAGGAAGCAATGCCTGTCATTGTGATGGAACAGAATGTGCGACATTTTCATGCCGCGGTTAAAAAAGAAGGCGTTTCCCAATGGCAGAGGAGCATAAAGAAGTATTGCAAAAATACTGACCTATGCCAAGTGAACGGGAAATAAGAAGGCTCTATGTGAATGGGTTAACCATTTGCATAGAGTTTTTCTTTTGCCTATTTCAAATTTTCAGTGTCCGCAGGACGCGCAGCCGTCACCGCAGGTGGCGCTCTTTAGGGGATTGGGGGATTATCCCTCAACAAGCGTTTTGGCGGATTTCCTACCCGCCAAAATTGCAAACATGTACATGTTTGCATTGCTTGCCAATTTGTACGAATTTGTTTAAATCCAACCATTATAAAGTTCTTATTGACAAACAGCGATTAAGGTATTACACTGAAAGTACCGCTATCGAAAGTTGTACTTTCAGTTTTTGTATTGGAAAGGAGGCAGATGATTGTGTCTAAACCGGATACAAGTATTGACCCACGTATTTGGGAGTCCGCGAAAAAAGAATTTTTAATGCATGGATATGAAAAAGCATCTACGAATGTGATCTGCAAAAACGCAGGTGTGACATGGGGAGCATTGGCGAAACGATATTCAGGAAAAGATGAATTGTTTTGTGCTTTGGTGTCACCAGTTGCGGAGAGTTTCAAAGAAACTCTAAAAACACAGCAGGTTCAATTTCACTCTTTGCCAGAGAAGGAAAAGAAAGTGATATCGCCTGATTCTGAAAAAAACGTGATAAACTTCGTTGACTATATTTACGACCACTTTGATGAATTTAGATTATTGATCGTCTGTGCCGGCGGCTCTTCTTATGAACATTATCTGGATGAATTGGTTGATATTGTAGTGGGATCCATGACGCAGTTCATAGATGGAATAGGACATAGGATCACGATTCAGGGAAAAGAAGTAACGCCGGATCTAGTGCATATCCTGGTGAGTTCAAATCTGTATGGCTATTTTGAACCTGTTACACACGGCATGACCCGCGAGGAAGCAAGGGTCTATGTTGAACAACTGAAATACTTTTTTGATATTGGGTGGGATAAAATTCTCCGTTAGAAAAATAAGTGCTGTCTGACAGCATTTATTTTAGATAGAGAGTTAGAAAAAACTAACCACCATAGGAGGAATGATAAGATGAAAAAGCAAGGCGTATTTGCTCAACTATTTAGCTATATGGGCAGATTCAAAGTCACAATGGTGCTTTCAATCGTATTTGCGGCGATCGCTGCCGTATTGAATTTAAGCGCGTTTGTTTGTGTTTATAACGTCGGAAAAGAAATTGTCCAGTCCTTAGGAGATTTTTCCAAACTGGATCAGGCATACATGAAAGAGCTGGGATGGCAGGCCGTTTTTCTGATTTCGGCGTCGTTTGGGACATATGGTTTTTCACTGCTCTTTTCCCATATTACAGCGTTCAATACCGTAGCTAAAATCCGTGTACATTTAGTGGAGCATATCGGACGGCTCCCACTGGGTTATCACTCGCTTAACCCAAGCGGAAAGCAGAGAAAGATCATTGAAAAGAATACCGATAGCATGGAGACTTTGATTTCCCATCAGATACCGGATCTGGTACAATCGGCAGTTCTTCCGATTGCATTTCTAATTTTTATGTTCTGGTATGACTGGCGGTTATCCCTGCTCTGTCTGCTCCCGATCTTGATCGGTTTCGGTGTTTTGGCGGCTATGTTGAAAGGCACGAGCGAGGGGCTTGCAAAGCAATACCAAAAATCTGCGGAAGATATCAGCAACGCAGCCACAGAATATGTACGGGGAATTTCTGTCGTGAAGGTGTTCGGTCAGACGGCCAACTCCTTTCGGCGCTATAAGGCGGCTGTAAAAGAATACAGCGATTATGTGATCAAGTACGCGCTTTCCATGGAAAACAGCGACAGTATTTACAACACTGTGATAAATGGCATGTTCTTCTTTTTGATACCGGGAGGCATTATTTTGTTTAACGGCAGCCGCGACCCGGAACGCATGATATTGAGCTTTCTCTTTTTTACCGTACTGATTCCCGCGGTAGTTACGATTTTAAATCGGATCATGAAAAGCTCTTCTAACATGATGGTCGCAAGTTCCTCGCTGGAGGCTATTGAAAAAATATTAAACGAACAGCCGCTGCCGCAAGCCGAGGTTACAAAGCGCCCTGACAATTATAATATTACATTGGACCACGTTTCCTTTTCCTATGAGGAAGGTGCGGAGAAAGCGCTGGATGACATCTCTCTTACCATCAAACAAGGTACGATCACAGCTTTGGTCGGAGAATCGGGCGGTGGAAAAAGTACGATTGCAAATCTGCTCGCTCGATTTTGGGATGTACAAAGCGGTTCTGTAAAAGTAGGTGGTATCGATGTCAGAGATATGGACTATAACGAATGGATGGCTCAGATCAGCATTGTATTTCAGGACACCAGCCTTTTCAAAATGTCCATTGCGGATAATGTGGCATTTTATACGCCTCAGGCGTCAAGGGAGGATATACTGCGGGCGCTTCATTTAGCACAATGCGACGACATACTGGAAAAGCTGCCGGAGGGCGCAGATACTGTAATCGGCACAAAGGGAGTTTATCTTTCAGGGGGCGAAATGCAGCGTATTTCCTTGGCCCGCGCAATTTTAAAGGATGCGCCGATCGTGCTTCTTGACGAGGCAACTGCCTTTGCCGACGCCGAAAACGAACACTTGATTCAAAAGGCGTTAGACGAATTATTGCGTGGAAAGCGCCCTTCGGGCATACCTGGAAGCCATTCGGCAGGACAGAGGAAAACTGTTTTGATGATCGCGCATCGCTTGTCCACGGTCATTCACGCGGACCAGATTTGCGTCATGGAGCGTGGAAAGATCGTAGAAAGGGGAAACCATGACGAATTGCTGAAATTGAACGGAAGGTACGCCCAAATGTTCCATGAATATCAAAACAGTATTTCATGGCGGATCGGAGGAAAAAAGGATGCTTAAAAAAATATTTTATTTGAGTGAAGAAGGAAGCAAAGATGTTATGAAAGCAAGTCTATGTATGACGATTTTTAATCTCGCTACTTTGCTTCCGGTCATTTTGTTGGCAATGGTGGCAAATGATATGCTGAACAGTTATTTTGGCTATATACAGACGCAAATTTCTCTTTGGGGGTATTTAGGTGTCTCCTTTGCCTTAATCGTCGTTATCTTTCTTACATATCGGCTGACATACCGTAAAAAATACTACACATCCGGAAAAGAAGATATGCGCTTGCGTATGACATTAGCGAATAAAATACGCAAACTTCCGCAGTCCTATCTGGAAAGACGGGATCTAAGTGATCTGACTTCCGTTATTATGGATGATGTCGCAACAACCGCAAATACGCTGGCAAACACGGGGGCGGAATTGATCAGCGGACTTTGTTCCGGAACGATTGCTCTTGTACTGCTCTTTATTTATAATTGGCATTTAGCGCTTAGTCTGGCTGCATGCCTGCCGGTGGCGGTAATCGCAATGTCTTTATGCAAACTTATTTCAGAGGGGACAAACAAGAAAAATAGGAAAAAGAAACTGGCGATCAGTGACGGCTTGCAAGAGTATCTGGAAAATATAAAAGTTTTGCGTACTTCTCCGAAAATGGAAGATTATCAGAAGATGCTTGCCGCAAAGATCAGGAGGATCATACCGGGATTGGTTCTGCATGAACTTTTGGCAGGGTTGTCTATCTCCATTTCCTACAATGTTATGCGTATCGGCCTTGGCCTTGTGATTATTTCCGGTTCCATGCTGTTAGCTTCCGGTGAGATCAGCCTGATTACATTTTTATTCTTCCTGTTTATGGCTGTCAGAATTTATCAGAAATTGATTTACCCGACGGCTTAACTTCGATAGGTGCTTACGCATTTTTCGGTTCCGGATTGAAGTCTGTTGAAATTCCCGACAGCGTTACCGGCCTTGGTGATTATGCGTTTTACGGCTGTACCAAGTTAAAACAGGTGAGTATCGGGAAAGGAGTAACCAAAATTGCTTCTCGTGCATTCAGAAATTGCAGTGCTTTGGAAGAGTTGGAAATCGGCGGAGCTACGGAAATCGAATCAAGGGCATTTTACGGTTGTAGTTCCTTGAAAAATCTGATTTTGCCCGACAGTGTCATTTCCATCGGCGATTATGCGTTTTACGGCTGTTCGGGACTTGAAACGATAGTATTCGGCAGCAGTTTGAAACGAATTGGTTCACATGCATTTTATTTGTGCGAATCGCTCGTCCGGGCCGAGCTTCCCGAAAGCGTATCTTTTATCGATTCACAGGCATTTCGATATTGCCGTTCCTTGAAGGAAGTCGTTTTTCGGGGCGAGGTAGGAAGCCTCGGTTCACATGTGTTTTACGGGTGCAACAATCTCACGGTTTATTGTAAATCGGCGCAGCCCACAAGCGGTTGGGATTTATTGTGGAATTCCTCTTTCCGTCCCGTCGTTTGGGGGAGTACATTCTCTTCGGAAGGTTACCTTATTTCCTTTGAAAAGGGGACGAGCGGAATTTCTAACGGTGACGCAAGAAACGGGATTTCGCCGCCTTCCCGCGAAGGATATTCTTTCGGCGGCTGGACGACAAAGCCCGAAGAAACCGTTGCGGAATATACGGTGGAAACCTTAGATTCGGCTCCAAACGGTATCGTGCTCTATGCGATTTGGTTGCCGGAATAAAGAATTTACAAAAAATTTTAACTGTCCGACTGAAAAAAGGCCCGAATTTTTCGGGCCTTTTTTGAAAGTAAAAAAAGAAATCGAGCGCACATATTCTTCCTTCAAGAAGACATTGTTGAAAATATGCTGAAATTACGTGTGTCGATTCTGATTCCCCAAACGTACGGAAAGGCGATATTTTCCCGGGGAAAGACCGACATTCTTTCGAAAGAGCTTACAAAAATAGTTATAATCGTCTATACCGACTTGAACGGCAATTTTAGAAACAGAAGTGGGCTCGTTCGCCAGAAGTCGTTTTGCTTCTTCTATTCGTTTGTAAGTTACATATTGTGCAATCCCCATTCCGAAGGCCTTTTCGGATATTTGATATAGCCTCGTTCGGGAAATAAAGAAATGATTGCAAATGACGTCACTGGACAATTTTTGTGCGAGGTTACGAGAAATAAAATCATTGATGTTAAAGGCGATATCCTCATTTTTCCAATTAATTACATTGGAGATTTGCAGAAAAGAAGCAATAGCTTCCAATATTCTCATAGAGGAAGTGATTTTTTGTCCGGAATATTTTTTCAATTTGGAAACGGCGGAGCGAATTTTTTCCTCCGAATCGCAATAGTCTTTGCAGCGTTTGCAAATTTCGTCGACGTGCTCTCTATAATTTTCGGCAGGGAGAAGATGCGCAAAAATCGCGTATCCCATGACTTCTCTATCGAGTAAAATGGGCGTAATCGCTTCCGTGAGTCCCGCATGACAGACATAAGAATGAGCCGTATGCATCTTTCGTGCTCTGAGAAAAGCTTCCTCGTCGCATTTTTTACAGGCTGCGAATCCTTTTTCGGTGCTTCTTATCATGGCGCACAATTCGGGGGGATGCTGCGGGTATTCCGTAATCAAGCGGAATTGGTCGTCAAAAACGGATATTCTCATTCCGATGGCTACATAGAAATCTTTCAATAGAGATGAAAGTTTTTCTTTTTCATAAGAATTGATCACAAGCTTCCTCCGAAATAGTATAAAAATCTCATTTGTGAACAATTATACCATAAATAAAACGAAATTGTCTATATTTTTAAGAGCTTTTTTGATATAATAAATAATAAATGATAAATTTTAAGGAGAAGGGAACGCAAAAGATTCATTCGCCCCAAAGGAGCCGACGTCTAACCGGCTTCCTGTAAAGGAGGAATTCTTTTCGTTGGATAAAATATTTATGAATACTTATATCGGTATAGATCTCGGAACGTCGGCGGTTAAATTGCTTTTAGTATCGGAAGACGGGCGCATTTTGAACAGTACGACGAAAAGTTATCCTATCTTTTATCCTGAGAGCGGTTGGAGCGAACAAAATCCGGAGGATTGGTATACGGGCGTTGTAGAAGGAATAAAAGAGCTCCTTTGCGGACAGGATAAAGGTGCCGTCCGAGGTATCGGATTCGGCGGACAAATGCACGGGTTGGTACTTTTGGACTCAGAAGGAAAAGTGATTCGTCCGGCTATTTTATGGAATGACGGACGGACGCAGAAGCAGACGGATTATCTCAACGAGACGATCGGCAGGGAGAGGCTGTCCGAATACACGGCAAATATCGCCTTTGCAGGATTTACGGCTCCGAAAATTCTTTGGGTAAAAGAAAACGAACCGCAAAATTTTTCCCGTATCGATAAAATTATGCTCCCGAAGGATTACGTCGTCTATCGTCTGAGCGGCGTACATTGTACGGATTATTCGGACGCGGGCGGAATGTTGTTGCTCGACGTAAAAAATCGCCGTTGGAGCGAGGAAATGTGCCGAATTTGTTCGGTAAAGAAAGAGTGGCTTCCCGCCCTTTACGAATCTTACGAAACGATCGGGGAACTTTTGCCTTCGGTTGCGGCAGAGTTGGGCTTATCTGAAAGTGTAAAATTATGTGCGGGCGCAGGGGACAATGCGGCTGCCGCGGTAGGTACAGGTACGGTATCCGGCGGAGCCTGCAATATTTCTTTGGGGACAAGCGGTACGGTTTTTATCGTAGGAAACAGTTTTTCGGTAGACCCGAAGAATGCTTTACATTCGTTCTGTCACGCAAACGGCGGGTATCATTTAATGGGCTGTATTTTAGCGGCTGCGTCGTGTAATCAATGGTGGGCGGATACAATTCTCGGTACAAAAAATTATGCGGAGGAACAATCGGGCTTGGAGAAAGAGCTCGGTAAAAACGAAGTATTCTTTCTCCCGTATCTTATGGGAGAACGCAGTCCGCATAACGATGTAAACGCTCGCGGCGCGTTTATCGGAATGAGGCCGCATACGACGAGAAAGGAGATGACGCTCGCCGTTTTGGAAGGGGTAGCTTTTGCGCTCCGCGATTGTATGGAGGTTGCCAAGGGGAACGGAATTAAAGTAACGTGTACTCGCATCTGTGGCGGTGGAGCAAAAAGTCCGCTTTGGCGTCAAATTATCGCAGATGTTTTGGGAATTTCCGTGGAAACTCCGATGATAGAAGAAGGACCGGCCTACGGCGCTGCCATTTTGT
>ERZ857801.3681-NODE-3681-length-10292-cov-2.522028_pt1 | contig 10292 bp, 8 predicted proteins | sample MGYA00519762_ERZ857801 | MGnify/ENA primary metagenome ERZ857801 (study PRJEB31778, sample SAMEA3449368) | human gut metagenome | biome: human gut; feature: human-associated habitat; material: faeces | place: United Kingdom | collected 2010/2012 ...
TCCTTTACTTTTCATAAAATTCTCCTCTCATCATCTGGGACATGATACATGCCCCCGCCGCGCCGGCCTTTCTTACCGCCTTCACATTTTCCGCGGAGATTCCGCCGATAGCGAAAACGGGAATCGATACAGCATTTACGGTCTCTCGGAGAAACTGAACGTGCTCCTGCAAAATTTGGCGTAAATTTTCCCCGCATTTCGGCGAGACAAAGACGATTTGCGCCGGGATGTTTCTGAAAGAGGCATCCGCCACGAAAATGGCGCGGAGAATCTTTTTCAGGACTCTCGCCACGACGTCGCCGTAGTTTAACCCGTTTTCGTGAAAAGCGCTGTCTATCAGATATACTTTTTGGACGATCCCGTCTTCAAGCCGAACCCCGACGATGTCTATTTCGCATTGACCGACCATTTGCTTGACGGTAGAATGTTTGAAAATATCGAGATTGTTTTCTTCGGAAAAACGGTTGATTGCCGAAACGAATTCGCCGATCGACGTTAAAGTCTCCTCGGAGAGGTTTTCGACGGCAACGGGGGAGGGAATCCAGTTTGTCTGAACGAGCTGACAGCCTTTGATATGATTGAGCCACGCCGCAAGCATTTGTTCGCATACTTCTATTTTCATAAGATCACCTTATCGTTGTCTTTTTTATGCTTATAATATAAGTGAAGACGGACCTTCCTCCATTTTTACCAATTGCTCCAAATTACAATAAGGTAGGTCCAAAGACAGCTCTACTTTATATCCAATACAGATAGATTTAGACAAAATGAGATCCTCCTCTACATCTGAAATCTCCTCCTCATCATCATATAGACTTAGAATGCTGTTTTTGGTAGACGGGAGACTCTCGAAGATGTTGGCTTGGAAGAAAAAGCGGAAGACCCTGTTGACGATTATTAGGCATTTATACATTAACCCGTAAAGCCCGATGCTTCTCAAAACTTTTTCTATTTCATCTTTTTCGAATAAACGTTCGAAAGAGGTGGACTTATTCTCTAAGTAAGGGTCTAGCATTTGTATTCTGAAACAGTCATCTTCGTACCACGCCCATCTGCTTCGCAGGAGAAAACCGTTACGGGAAAGTATCTTAGTTTCAAGACCGTTTTCTTTTTCATTGTCGTTAAAGAAAAACGCGTCGGCTTGTCCGGTTTCAGGATCGGCGATTTGGCACAATGAGATAAACTGGTCGCGTTCGTCTTTGTCCAAAGAACGAAAATCAGTAAAAAAATGACTTCTTGCTTTTCTCCATTCCCTGTATGTATCTTTAATCATTTTTGAGATCCTCATATTTCAATTTTGTATATTGGCGCAGGAAATAGGATTTTTCCTGTTCCTCTAAAAGAAGTTCGACGTTGCAAGCGTATGCGCTGTAAGAAAATTCTCCGTCGATGTTTTTTTGGATGTAGCCTCCTTCGGAAATAGCACCGACGATTTTTTTATCGATGAAAGACTTAAAAAATTGCTGCTTTAAGCGTTCTTCCTGACAGGCGGCGGAAGCGATAAGCTCCAGTCCTTTGGTAGAAGACGCCTCTGTACCGAAATCGTTTATAAAGTCGATTCTCGTAAGCACGGCTACTCCGGGAACCGAATAATAGGTGTTATATGCGCCCGATTTCTCGTCGATAATGTTATAATCGTCTTTTTTGGGAGATTCCGTTTTCGTTCCTTCGTCGATAATGTTATAATCGTCTTTTTTGGGAAATTCCGTTTTCGTTTCTTCGTCGATAAAAGGAATTGAAGTTAAAATTGTTTTGAAGTCTTTTTGGTGAATCGTTTCTTTATCGAAATGATATAATTTCGGTTCGTGCGGTTCGTCATCCTCTTGAATTGCAATATCGAGATATTTGCACGCTTCTTTCGTCAGCTCGTTGAGAATCCGATTTGTGTCGCTTTCGGATTTGCGTACCCGATTGTATAAACCGTCTTTTTTGAGCAAATCGCAAAGAAAATCCTCGATTCGCTCCCGCGTCAAAGCCTTGCGGGCGGCGACCCGAAAGGATTCGCAAAATTCCTCTTCGGTCATTATTTCAGGTTTGATAAAAAGCACGTCTTTCGAAATTTCCGTCGGAAAACAAATATTTCCGGAAGAAATACAAAGTTTGTATAAAGTTTCTTTTTCTTCTCGGCTTAACGTATCGATTTTTTGGATTCCGTATCCGGTTAAGTCCGAACATACAAGCTCGTCTAAGGAAACGCCGAGAAATTCCGAAAGGGCTATCAGCGTTTCCGTTTGAGGGTAGTATTTGCCGTCGAGCCAGTTTCTTATGGTTTTTTCGTCTGCATAGATTTCGCTCTTCTCTAATTCTTTGGAAAATTTAGAAACAGTCCAATTTTTTTCTTCCAAGAAGTGTTTCAGGTTTTTTGCCAAAGGGGTAGTTTTCATTGTAATTCTCCTTGTTTTTATTTTATATATTAATTATACTGTGTTTTTATATAAGTTTCAAGGAGTACCGTTTCCTAGTCGGAAGGAATTTTATACCGGTTATCAGGAACTACTTTCCGCATGAGGTAACAGATTTCCGTTTTTTTATGAGGTCAGGCATTTTTTTTTAATAATAAATACGACAAAGGAGTTGTTTTTTCCTCTATCCGCGAAAAAAAATTGTGTTTTTTCGCGGATAGAAGAAAAACGTTTACAAAGAAGTTGACATTTTTCGCGCGACCTTATATAATTTTAGAAAAAACGCAGACAAAAAGGTAGACGACATGAAAGAATATACCAGCGAAAGTTTAAGAGAAATGTATCTCGGATTTTTCAAGGCCCGCGGGCATAAAGTGATTCCGTCGGCTTCGCTCATTCCCGAAAACGACCCCACCGTTCTGTTTACGACGGCGGGCATGCACCCTTTGGTTCCTTATCTTCTGGGCGAGAAGCACCCCGCGGGGAACCGTCTCACCGACGTGCAGAAATGCGTCCGCACGGGCGATATCGACGACGTGGGCGACGAGAGGCACTGCACTTTTTTTGAAATGCTGGGAAATTGGTCTTTGGGCGATTATTTCAAGAAGGAAATGATTCCTTGGAGCTATGAATTTCTGACGGGAGAAAACTATCTCAAAATTCCCTCGGACAAGCTGGCGGTGACGGTATTCGGGGGCGACGAGACGCTGCCCCGCGACGACGAGGCCGCCGAGCTTTGGGAACAAGCGGGGATCAAGAAGGAAAACATCTATTTCATGCCCCGCGAAAATAATTGGTGGGGTCCCGCGGGACTTACGGGGCCCTGCGGAACGGACACGGAAATGTTCGTTATCCGCAAGCCCAAATGCGGGCCGAACTGCAATCCCGATTGCAGCTGCGGCGCGTTCCTCGAAATCTGGAACGACGTCTTTATGCGCTTCAATAAACAGGCGGACGGCAGCTATACCGAGCTCAGACAGAAAAACGTCGATACGGGCATGGGGCTGGAACGCGCTCTGTGCGTCTTGAACGGAAAGTCGAGCGTATACGAAACGGATATTTTTGAAAAAGCCATTCAAAAGATTTCCGAATTGACGGGCCGCGTTTACGGCGCGGACGAGGAGACGACGAGGGCGTTCCGCGTCGTTTTGGACCACGTCCGCACGGCGACCTTTATGATCGGAGACGAAAAGGGAATCGTCCCTTCCAACACCGACCAAGGGTATATTTTGCGCCGCATTATCCGTCGCGCCGTGCGTTATGGACGCAAGATCGATCTGCCCGAAGGCAGCCTCGCCAAAGTCGCGGAGACCTTTATTGAAAAATACAGTGCGGTATATCCCGAATTGGAGACAAACCGCGCGAAAATTTTCGAGGAACTCGACAAGGAAGAGGCGAAATTCTCCAAAACGCTGCAACAGGGACTGAAAGAGTTTGAAAAGTGCATCGGCGGCCTGGAACGCAAAAACGCGTTCATGGCCGCGAAGGATTCCTCCTATGTTCCCGAAAAGGTCATCGGCGGAAAACAGGCGTTCCATCTGTACGACACCTACGGCTTCCCCGTGGAAATTACTTCGGAAATGGCGAAGGAACGTGGCTACGGCGTGGATCTCGACGGTTATAAAGCCGCTTTTGAGGAGCATCAGAGCAAGAGCAAAGCGGGCAGCGAACAGAAATTCGCCTGCGGGCTCGCGGATCATAAGGAGGAGACCACGCATCTCCATACCGCCACGCACCTCTTACATGCGGCGTTGAAAAAGGTATTGTCCGAGGACGTCAATCAGAAAGGGTCGAACATCACGGAAGAGCGCCTCAGATTCGATTTTAATTTCCCCCGTCCCATGACGCAGGAGGAAATTAAAAAGGTGGAAGCACTGGTCAACGAAAAGATTTCCGAAAATATCCCCGTCGTCATGCTGGAACTGAGTCTGGAAGAGGCGAAAAAGGAGGGCTTTACGGGCTTATTCGAAAGCAAGTACGGCGAGCGCGTCAAGACGTACTCCATCGGCGATTTTTCCAAGGAAATCTGCGGGGGACCTCACGCCGCTTCGACGGGCGAGCTCGGGACGTTCAAAATCGTCAAGGAACAGAGCTCCGGCGCGGGAATCCGCCGCATTAAAGCAATTTTGACGCACGAATAATCCGTACGAACGACCATTTATCTGCGCCGCGCGAACGACGATTTGCGCGGCGCGGAAATATATGGCGACGGCCGAGCCCCTAAGCAGAGGAGGAAGCATGGACAGAAAACCGCAGGAAACGAATAAATCTTATCAAACGGAAAAGCCGTATAGAGAAGAAAAGCCTTACGAGGACGTCATCGAAAGGGAATTTTCCTTTCTTTTGGAGGCGGGATTTATATATGAATATCTCTACGACAAGGGTTCCGATTCCTCCTGCGTCTATATTTATCGTCTGAAAAAAGGGCGGGACTACCTCGATTTTCGTTCGGTTTCGGGCGGCGGGGAGGGAAATTTCGTCGTCTTTTCAAACGGACAGTATATTTTTCCCAATCTCCGCCTCCGTCATAAAAAATTATTCCGCGAATTTTTCTGGAAACACCTGCTGAAAAAAGCGACCGTCGAGGAACGCTGGCAATTCGCCGCTCGTCTGCTGCGGGAAGAGTTTTCGGACGGAAAGATCTTCGGAATAGAGTTTTAGAAAATAAAAAGAAAGAAGCCGTGCCGATTTTTTCGGCACGGCTTCTTTTACTCTTGGGTGTTTATAAACTTTCAGGGGAAATGAGCTTTGTTGATCAAGTTGTTTTTTCCGTGCGCGCTGTTTTCAGAGACTCGAGATAGGCTTTGGCTTCCTCTTCCGCTTTTGCGATGGCGTCTTTCCATTGTTTTTCTGCCTCTGCAAGTTTGTCGTTGAGCTTCTGTATAGCCTCTTCGACTGTTTGTACTTCTTCCTTCGTGAGGTCGTTTTTCATGGTGATGAGAACTCTTGCCGCATTAGCTTCCAGCGCTTCCTGCGCTGCGTGCGCCGCGGGAAGCGGTTCTTTACCGTCCGTCGCCGCTTTCAGGGAATCCACGAGCGTATTAAATTCCTTAAAATACGTATCGGCGGTGTTGCGGATACTTTCGGGAATCAAATTGACGATATCGAGGCAAAGGCGATTGAAGGCTGCTTTGTATTCTTCGGCGATTGCCGCGTCGATTTTATCCGCTTCCGCCTGCACGGCTGCCGTGATTTCCGCGATTTTCTGTGCGATGGCTGCGCGTTCTTCTTTCGTCATATTTTTGAAGTAAATATCGAGATAATTGTCGAGTGCGGCGACAGTCTTGCCGTTGTCTGTAATTTGCTTAATGAATGCCGCCTTTTCTTCTTCCGACATACCGAGCGCGGCTGCGATCGTTTCCAGCGTGGCATCGGATACCGCTGTTTTCGATTTTGCTTCCGCCACGGCTTCCGCAGCGGCGATTCCTGCGTCGAGCGTGCGGGCGGAAGAGGTATACAGGTTATAAATTGCACCGTAATGCACGCGTTGTCCGAGCAGAATTTCCGGAGTATATTTGATGTACGGGGTCAGCCATAAAGCGTCTGTAAGCTGCCCTTTCGCCGCTTCATAGGTTCGAGTTGCCGACTCTTTGGCTGCAATATACGCCGCTGTGGCATAGGGCTCGATTTCTTCGGCTTTCTGATTGATTAGGGCGAGAAGCTCGGAAAGATCCAATTCTGCCGCCGCTTCAAAAGTAAGGGTATCGTCTACGCTCTTGGCTTCAAGGATTAAACGGAATTCGCCCAATGTCAGATTTTCAATGGCGGCGTTGCCTTTATATTCCGCTTTGAGAGACTCGAACCGTCTGTTGCCGGAGAACAATCCTTCGGTAGAGAAAGTAAGCCCCAGCCCGTCTGCTTCGGCGTTGAAAGCGGCTTCGATATCGCCCGTAAGTTCGTCTTTGTCCGCCTTGCCTTCGATCGAAATGTTCACCCCGTGGTTATCTTGATTGAGATATCCGAGTTCGACGGAAAGCTGTGCGATCTTTTTTGCCGCGTCTTTTGCGTTCATGCCCGTGAGGTCTGTCTCGAGAAGAAGAACCTGTGCGTCCTCGTTATCCGCGAGGACGGAGAGGACTTTGTCGTTTTTATCGAGAACGAGAGTGACGGAGGGGTTGACGTCGATTCCGACGTAGGAAACTGCTTCCGCCTGTTTCGGGGTGTCGCCGCATGCCGCAAAAGAAAAAATCATCGCTACGGCGGTTCCTGCCGCTAAAAATTTCAGGGCTTTGTTTTTCATAATTTTACCTCATTTCATTTTTTGTTCCGGTGGTTCCTTTTGACCGGGTTCGAACATTAAACGAAATGGAAGCGGAGTTTTATTGGAAAAAATAGAAATTTTTTATAAATTATTCTTTTTTACCTATTCTTTGGAGAAAATCCTCGTATTCTTGTTCCGAGATGGGTTTACGTTCGAGCGAAAACAGGGCGGAAAATTTTTGTTCTCTCTTTTCGGCGCGATCGCTGACCAAAGCGGAAATATCGTTTAAAAGTTTTTCTGCCGTTTGTACTGCGCCGTCGAGAATATCGGAGGCTATTTTTCCGAAAAAGTCGTTTGCGACGAGCGAATAAAATCTTAAACGTCTGGGAAGATTTTCGATACCGCCGAAAGAATTTTCGTCGATTCCCTCAGCGTCGAGTTTTCTGAGATCTTCCATATCTTCTTCATCGAGAATGGCCTCGTAATAATCGGAAGCCGCCTTATATTTTTGATAGGATACGCTACCGTGAATAAGCCCGCGCTCCCGGCAATCGATTCCGTATACAGGGTTTCGATGAGCGGAGACATCTGCGCAAAGAGCGCATTTCCCTCAATCCCCAAAATTTTTTCGTCGACCGTCCAATAGTTTCCGAAAATTTCTCCGCCGGAATTTTCGGGCAATGCGATAATTTTTTTGTTGATTCTTCCGATTTCGTTCAGAAGGTCATATTTCGCAAGGGAATCTTTCAAAAGATCTGCGGCGTAATCGTAAACAGTTTTTTCCGCCAAAGACGTCAAAGCAGCTATATCTGCGCTCTCTGTTTTGAAATCGTACCAAAGAGTGGGGAGAGTATCGTATTTGTTTGTCAGGGTTTCCGCTTCGGGCGTTTTTTCGGAAAACGTCTCTATATATACGTAGACGCCTTTATCGTTAAAAAATTCGACGAGTTCGTTTTGTATGCCTTGCGCCTCTTTTGAGGCGTTTTCCCGATTGTTGAAAAGGGATACGGTTATTTTGTTGTATTTTTCCGCGGTACCCTTGTCTGAAATGCGAATATACCCCGTTGCGGCGGCGCGTTCCGCGATAAGGCGTGCCGCTTCCTCCGCGCTTTTGTCCTGCAAAGACTCGGCGAAGGTTTTGTCTTGGAGAAGAACGTCTCCGTCCTCGTTTCGGCTGGTTACTTTTTTTACTCGATAGTCTTCGTCCAACGTCAGCGCCAAAGACGGGTTGATGTCTATTTGCATGACGGCAAATTCTTCGCCGCGAAGAAAAATATTTCTTCCGAAAAGGGAAAAAAGCATGATGAACGAGAGAATAATACTCGCCGCAGCGGTAAAAATTTTGACAAATCTAAGAGAGGGCTTTCGTTTACTTGTCGTTGTCCTTGTGTCGCAACGCGCGGGTAAACGATCGGCGGAAGTTTGAATGATTTCGTCTTTTAGCCGCTCCGACATGGGAGGAAGGGCGTTTTCGAGCTCTCGATTCAGTTGTTCGAAAAAATCCTTTTTTTTCATTTTTCATCCTCCAAAAATACGCGTAATTTTGCGAGCGCAGCTTTATATTTCCAAGTAACCGTTCCTAACGGAAGGGAGAGAATCTCTGCGATTTCTCTATGTTTATACTGCCAAATTGCATGTAGAATTACGATTTCTCTTTCACTCTCATCCAAAACGTTCGTCATTTGATTGAGAAGAGGAAGCCGCGGCTCGACGGCAAATTCGATTTCAGAAACCCCGTCTAAGGGATCGGCCCGTCGCTTTCGTCGACGGAGTTCGTCGCGCGATAAATTTTTTGCAATTTGAAATATCCATGCACGGGCGTCTGTGCCCGGAATATATTGAAATGCTTTGCGTTTTACTGCAAGAAAAACTTCTTGAGTGACGTCTTCCGCGTCGGCGTAATTTTTCAAATAGGAATATGCAAAGGCAAAAATTCCTTTCGCGGTATTTATATACAGTCGCTCAAATGCGACGGTATCGCTCTTCGCAACTTTTTTCATCAGCATGTCTATTTCTTTCTTTTCCATTTTATATTCCTTATCTTCTCTCACTAAATTAAACGTTTGAAAATATATTTTTATTGGTGAAAATCTTTTACAAGAAGAATTTTTTTATAACCGATTTGAAAAGTGCTTCACTATTTTATATTATAATAGGTCTGGCGGAAAAGTCAACTGTTTTCTCTTCTCGAATTTTTAGAAGACTACAAAAGTAAATTTCAATAAAACAGTCCAAAAAAACGGTTTTTTCTATTGACAAACGCAACTTTGTGTATTATAATGGAGAAAAAGGCGATGGGGATAAGCGCTCCGAAGCCGTAATTTTGAAAGGGAAAAGAGGATAGATATGAACAAATACGAGTATGTAAACGTTCAGATGGGTACTTTCAACACCAGACGTTTTTCTTCGGGCAACGTATTGCCCATAGCGTCGGTGCCGCACGGTATGGCTTCGTTTACCATACAGAACGAAAAATCCGCGGGGAGTTGGTTCTATTCTCCCTATTCCAAGAGCTTTGAGGGACTTCGGCTCACGCATCAACCCTCTCCATGGGTGGGGGATTACGGTTATCTGATCATTACGGGGCAGAGGGGGCCGCTCTATTTCGACGAGGAGCGCCGCTGGTCTTCCTACGATAATGAAAATTGCGTCTTTCAGCCGGCATATATAAAGGGCTATGTACGCAGGGATCGCTATACCTTTGAGCTCTCGCCTACGAACAGCGGAGCGGTTTTTCGCTTTTCTTTTTCGGAGGAGGGAGAAAATCGTATCAATTTCATCGGAGACGGAAAGACTGTCTTTGAATATGACGAAAGGAGCGGTTTTGTGACGGGATATACGACTTCTTGTTCACATACCGTACGATTCGGGGAATTGCGGCAATATTTTGCCGTGAAAACGGACGTTCCGTTTTCCGTGGAGCGAGGAGAAAACGCGCTTTCGCTGACGATGCACGCAAAGGTGGCGGAATGTCGGTTTGCGACGTCGTTTTTGTCCGCGGAGCAGGCAAAGCTCAATTATGCGCGCGAGCTTGAAAACCGCACGCTGGAAGAAGTCCGCGCGGCGGGGGAAGCGGAATGGGAAGAGTATTTATCCCGAATCGACATAGAGGATAAGGACGAGGAGCGCAAAGCAGTCTTTTATACGTGTATGTACCGCGCCTTTTTGTGGCCGAGAAAATTTCATGAGACGGATGCGGAGGGAAAAATCCGCCATTTGAATTTAGAAACGGGAAAGCCGGCGGACGGCGTATTATATGTGGATAACGGTTTTTGGGACACCTATCGGACGCTGTACCCCTATCTTTCTGTTATCGATACAAAATTGTATGCGGAAATGGCGGAGGGCTACTATCATTATTATGAGGACAGCGGCTGGTTGCCGAAGTGGCTTTGTCCCGACAATTTCAACTGTATGCCGGGCATGCTGGTAGAAGCGACGATGGCCGATGCGGTAGTCAAGGAGATTGTGGGCGGAGAGCTTTCGGAAAAGATTTTTCAGGCGCTTTTGCACGACGGGGAGAGCTTTTCCGGCGAAGCGGGCGTAGGAAGAGTCGCCGCGGAGGAATACAGAGCGCTCGGATATGTGCCGTATACCGCGGCGAAAGAGAGCGTCAATGAAACTCTGGATTGCTGCTATGGAGATTATTGCATCGCCAAAGCGGCGGAAAAATTGCGCCATGGCGAAGA
>ERZ857801.3692-NODE-3692-length-10250-cov-3.161059_pt1 | contig 10250 bp, 7 predicted proteins | sample MGYA00519762_ERZ857801 | MGnify/ENA primary metagenome ERZ857801 (study PRJEB31778, sample SAMEA3449368) | human gut metagenome | biome: human gut; feature: human-associated habitat; material: faeces | place: United Kingdom | collected 2010/2012 ...
AAGCGGCGGTCATCTCTGTATTATAGACACCCCGTGTGATACCTCCTAATGCAGTAGCCTGCTGTACATCTGTCATGTTAGGATAGTTGTCATCATTGCCGTCTACCAATGTTGTAAATCCGAAATCAATCAGCTTGTCATAGCCTGTCTGTTCACCAATTGCAGTCAGAGTCTCTACGGCGCAGACATTGATGGAATGTTCGATAGCGTAGCGGACAGTGGACTGTCCTGGGTATACGTTGTCCCAGTTATTTGCCTTATTGCCGTCCTTGTAGGTAAACGGCCCTTTATTGTCAATCATAGTTGCAAGTGTATAACCTGCGCTGTCCAATGCAGGAGCATAGGTAGAGAGAACCTTGAAACAGGAACCAGGCTGTCTGGGAGAGTCAGTGGCACGGTTCAGAGAAAGACTTGCCTTCTTTTCCCCACGTCCTCCGACAATTGCTTTTATCTCTCCTGTATACTGATCCATCAGAACGACAGAAGCCTGCGGCTGTGGTGTAATATCAATCCGTTCATCTACGATATCGCCCTCCGCAATATTCAAAGTACCTTTATATTCGGCGATAGCACTGTTTGCCTCATCTTCTGAATAAAATACCAGAGGATATTCGCGTCCCCATGCAGAGCCGATATACTCTCCAAGCATTTCTTTACTGTAGTTTTCCACTGTACCATCTGCGCGGGTGATTGTCAGCGCATAATCAAGTCCGTATTCCCATACGCCCAGATAATCGCCTACATTTGCTACTTCCTCATCACAGATCTGCTGTATAGTGGGATCCTGGGTTGCTGTAATGGTAAGCCCGCCGCTGTACAAAGCATTGTGCGCCTGTGTCTCCGTAAAGCCTTTTCTATCCATTAAATCCTGGATGACTTGTTCAGCCAAGGCATCAGAGAAATAGGAGTAAGGGGTTGCATCAGAAGCCGGCGCTGTCTGCAGTACACGTTCATATACTGGATCTGCCAGGGCTTCCTCATATTCTGCCTGTGTAATATATTCCTGATCCAGCATTTTTTGCAGAACCTCTTCCCGCCGTTTGGCATTGTGATCCGGATTTGTAACAGGATCATAGTAAGTAGGATTCTGCGTGATACCTGCGATCACTGTGGATTCAGAGAGTGTCAGCTCTGAGACGTCCTTGTTAAAATACCGTTTGGAGGCTGCCTGAACTCCCAGACAACTCTGTCCCAGATTGATCGTATTCATGTAGGACTCCAAAATTTCGTCCTTGCTCATCTGCCGTTCAATCTCAACGGCGAGATATTGCTCCTGCAGCTTTCTTTCCAACCGGTCATAAAAAGTTTTCTCTTCTGTAAAATTAGGAAATACATTGTTTTTGATAAGCTGCTGGGTTAAAGTACTGGCTCCTTGTGAAAAATCACCGCCGGAAGTAACCCCGACAACAGCGGCTCTTAAAATTCCCTGCAAGTCGATTCCGTTATGCTCATAAAATCGCTCGTCCTCAATTGCGACAAAAGCATTTGCCAGATATTCTGGAATTTCATCGATTGTCTTATACACACGGTTGGATCCGGATTCCTTGAACTGTTCCAATTCCGTACCGTCCTTAGCATATACAAAAGTGGTATATCCCTGCGGCTTAATATCTGCGGGAGTGACTTTCGGTGTATCATCTATGATTTTCTTAGCAAAAAAAGCGGCTCCGGCTATGCCGATAATACCGATAAGAAGCACACAGATGATTACTGACTTAAATACCCGGACACCTACCCGTTTCTTCTTCATGTTCTTTTTAGAAGAGATATTTTTCTTCCTCTTGGAAAGATTCTCTTTTCCGTAATTCATGTCAAATCCTCCTTATATACGCCTGGGGGCGATAAAACACAGACAGAAACAACCGTCTGTGACGATGAGACGCCGAAAATATTCCGGCGTGTAGAATCACTCTTATGATTATAGCAAATTTGCCAATCTAAATAAAGAAAAAAATAAAATCTTCACATTTCTAAGTAAATCTTAAGAAATTCTTGTAGTTTTTTTCAAGTCTGGTATAGTGTTAATAGCAGAAAAGAAATGAGGTTGGTAGTTTGGAACGTTATCAGACAGTATATCAGGGAGCCTCTGCGGAAATTACAGAGAAAAAATCCCGTTTTATTGCAGCGGTATTTCCGGTCTCCTCTGAAGAGGAAGCGACAGAAGCCTTAGAAAACATAAAGAAGCAGTACTGGGATGCAAGACACCACTGCTGGGCATATGTAATTGGAACAGAACAGGTGACAGAGAGGTTTAGTGATGACGGAGAACCAGGAGGCACTGCGGGAAAGCCGATCCTCGAGGTAATCAGGGGACAAAAATTATATAATGTATTGGTTGTGGTGACAAGGTATTTTGGCGGAACACTTCTTGGAACAGGCGGGCTCGTACGGGCATATTCCTCTGCATGTAAGGAGGGGCTTGCTCACAGTACGATTATTACCAAAATAAAAGGATTTAAACTAAAAATCCGAACAGATTATAATGGGCTTGGAAAAATTCAGTATATTCTGGGAAAAGACAGCGTGCCTGTGATAGAAACAAGCTATGCAGAACAGGTGGAGCTGATTGCTTTAGAGGAAAAAGAAAGAGAAAAGAGACTGCGCTTTGAGATTACAGAGGGGACGAACGGGAAAGCACAGATAGAGAGAATCGGGACATGCTGGTTTGCTAAAGTGAATCAAAAGACAGAAATATTAGAAGAGGAGTAAGAAACAAAAAACCGGATCAGCGTAAGCAGATCCGGCTTCTTTACTATATTTCATCTTCTTATGCAAATTCTGGTTCAATCAGACCAAAGGAACCATCTTTACGTTTATATACGACATTTACCTCTTCTGTTTCAGCGTTGCAGAAAACGAAGAAGCTATGTCCGAGAAGATCCATCTGAATACATGCATCTTCTGGATACATTGGCTTGATGCCAAAGCGTTTTGTTCTTACGATGCGGATTTCATCATCCTCGATGGAATCTTCCTCAGATTCAAAAAATTCCTTTTTAAAATTATTTCCGGAGGAAGAAGCGGTAGGATGTCCCTGACTTTTTGCAACTAACTTGTTCTTGTATTTGCGAAGCTGACGTTCGATTACCTCCTCGACAAGATCGATAGACACATACATGTCATTGCTTGTCTGTTCGGAACGGATGATGTTTCCTTTGACAGGAATCGTGACTTCGATTTTCTGACGTTCTTTTTCCACACTGAGAGTTACGATAATTTCTGTTTCAGGAGTGAAATACCTTTCAAGTTTTCCTAATTTTTGTTCGATGGCATCCCTTAATCCGGGAGTCACTTCAATGTTTTTACCACTGATAATAAAATTCATGCTGCTCAACTCCTTTTGTTCATATTATACAAGCAGAAAGAAAAAATCTGTTTGTATTATGTAGATATTATAGCATGAAACCTGTCTAATGTATAGAACGAATCACTTCAATTCGGGTGATTTTTCCATCTGTAATTTTGGCAACACGGAGACCAAAATCAGAAAAATACGTACATGCGCCTGTTCCAATTTCTGTATCTTCCTCTTTCAATTTTTTTGTGATTACATCCAACAGAGTTTCGTCATTTTCATATGGAATATTTACATGGATGAGCCGATTGACATGTCGTACTTTCTGATTGGCGCGAAAGATCGTTTTTTCCGCCTCGTCAAAGGTTACAAAGAGAAATTTTCTGGTCGCAAACAAAATGGCAATGGCGATTACACCGAGCAGGCTGTTGACAGGAGAAGAGTGATCGATGATAACCTGCCGTGCAATCGCAAAAAGAAGGACTTCGAAAACGGTTATCGGTGTGTGCAGGTACAACATACGAATCATCTCTACACCGATGATTAAATTGAAGCATACGGTGAGTAGATCTTCGTAATTTGGATATTTACTGATGTCTGTCAGGTGGCTGAAGCTTCCCACCACCTGCACGATCATAATGATGATTCCGCCTGCCAGCAGCGCCGCAATAATATATTCCAAGGCAGTGGTCAGACTTTTGAGAAATGCTTTTGCATATTTTTTCATAAAGAGTTTCCTTTCATCAACTGTCTTTTGCGGACGCGGCATGGCGAAGCGAAAACGTGCAGAGCTTTATTTCAGATTGCTGCGCTTACGCATTCTGGAGTCCAGAATTTTTTTTCGAATCCGCAGAAATTTAGGAGTTACTTCCAGAAGCTCGTCTGTATCGATAAAGTCGAGCGCCTGTTCCAGGCTTAAAATACGCGGCGGAGTAAGGCGAAGCGCTTCGTCAGCGCTGGAAGAGCGAGTATTTGTAAGATGCTTGGTTTTGCAGACGTTTAGCTCAATATCCTCTGCCTTTCCATTCTGTCCGATTACCATACCCGCATATACTTTTTCACCGGGCCCTATAAATAATGTACCACGTTCCTGGGCGCTGTACAATCCATAAGTTACAGATTCGCCTGTCTCAAAGGCAATAAGAGACCCTTGCTTCCGGTATTGAATATCCCCTTTATAGGGAGCATACCCGTCAAAGGTCGTATTTAAAATTCCATTTCCCTTTGTGTCAGTCAAAAATTCGCCGCGGTATCCAATCAGTCCTCGGGCGGGAATGGAAAATTCCAGGCGGGTGTAGCCTCCATTTGAGGCGCCCATATTTCGAAGCTCTCCTTTTCGCTGGCTTAATTTGTCTATTACGGTTCCAGTAAATTCTTCGGGCACATCTACATAGGCAAGCTCCATTGGCTCTAACTTTTTCCCATTTTCGTCTGTTTTATAAAGTACCTCTGCCTTGCTGACTGCAAACTCATATCCTTCGCGGCGCATGTTTTCTATCAGGACAGACAGATGGAGCTCGCCGCGGCCTGATACCTTGAAGCTGTCCGCATTTTCCGTCTCCTCCACGCGAAGGCTGACATCTGTGTTCAACTCCCTGAAAAGACGCTCTCTGATATGGCGGGAGGTGACATATTTCCCGTCCTGTCCTGCAAAAGGACTGTCGTTGACGATAAATTGCATAGAGATAGTAGGCTCTGATATTTTCTGAAACGGAATCGCCTGTGGATTCTCAGGAGAACAGAGCGTGTCCCCGATAGCAATGTCAGAAATACCGGAGATAGCGACAATGGATCCGATACCGGCTTCTTTTACTTCTACTTTATTCAGACCATCGAATTCATAGAGCTTACTGATTTTTACTTTTTCCTGTTTATCTGGATCGTGGTGGTTGACAAGTAGCATTTCCTGATTGACGGCGATAGTACCATTGTCGACTTTGCCGACACCAATGCGGCCCACATATTCATTATAATCAATGGTACTGATAAGCACCTGGGTAGGAGCCTGCGGATCTCCTTCGGGAGCTGGAATATAGTCGATAATCGTTTCAAAGAGAGGTTTCATATCCTTTTCATCATCCGTTAAGTCCAGAACGGCAACGCCAGATTTGGCGGAAGCATAGACAAAAGGACAGTCCAACTGTTCATCAGAAGCATCTAAGTCCATGAATAATTCCAGCACTTCGTCGATGACCTCGTCAGGCCTTGCCTCCGGACGGTCAATTTTATTAATGCAGACAATCACTGGAAGATTTAGTTCGAGTGCTTTGCGCAATACAAATTTTGTCTGTGGCATAGCTCCCTCAAAGGCGTCAACTACCAGGACGACACCGTTTACCATTTTCAGCACGCGCTCGACTTCTCCTCCGAAATCGGCATGTCCGGGGGTATCGATGATGTTGATTTTCACTCCATTGTAAAATACAGCAGTATTTTTGGACAAAATGGTAATTCCACGTTCCCGTTCAATATCATTGGAGTCCATGACCCGTTCCGCAACCTCCTGATTTTCACGAAAAACACCACTCTGCTTGAGCAGCTCGTCCACCAGGGTAGTTTTACCATGATCTACATGGGCGATGATCGCGATATTTCTAATATCTTCACGTTTTGTTTTCATAAATAACACTCTTTCTTTATCCAATATTCAGGTTTTATTTTTACAACTGTATTATTCTATCATAAAATAGAAAATTTACAAGGGGGATAAAAAGACTGGCTCTTTTTGTCGAAGGATTCTTAAGGTATATCTGTTCTAAATAAGAGATACCCTTCATAAACTTAGTATTGACTCAAAAATACCAAACAGAGGAAGGGAGAACTACAAATTATGTCAGATAAGATTATTGAGAACAACCAGGTGACAATTATAGGCGAGGTGGCTTCTACATTTACATACAGCCACGAAGTGTTCGGGGAGGGCTTCTATATGGTGGATGTTCTGGTCAGACGCTTAAGTAATTCAAATGACCGGATTCCGCTTATGGTTTCAGAACGATTGATTGATGTGACACAGGACTACAGAGGGGCCTTTATTATGGTATCCGGACAGTTTCGCTCCTATAACCGCCATGAGGAACAGAAAAATCGCTTGGTGCTGTCTGTGTTTGCGAGAGAAGTAGAATTCATTGAGGAAGAACCAGACGGCGCTAAGACAAACTATATTCTTTTAGAAGGATATATCTGCAAAAAGCCGGTTTACAGAAAAACACCTCTAGGAAGAGAGATTGCGGATTTGCTACTTGCGGTAAACCGCCCCTACGGAAAATCAGACTATATTCCATGTATCTGCTGGGGGAGGAATGCAAGGTATGCATCTGGATTCGAAGTGGGAGAGCATGTGCAGGTGCTTGGGCGGATTCAGAGCAGGGATTATGTAAAAAAATTATCAGAAACAGAGACAGAAGTAAGGACAGCATATGAAGTGTCTGTCAGCAAGCTGGAATGTTTAAACGAAGAAGAATAGAGCCTATTTGTGAAAAGGATATCAATGTTGAGGAAAGAACTCAAATGTGGTATCCTTTTTTTGACAGTATCGGTGAATACAGACACCGGAACATAAGGAGGAGCAAATATGGTTAAAATAATCTTACATGGCTGCAATGGGAAAATGGGAAGAATGATTACAGAAATCGTGAAGAGTGATGCAGAAGCAGCGATTGTAGCGGGAATCGACACATACACAGAGACAATGAATGAATATCCGGTGTTTGAGGACATCAAAACGTGTGATGTTAAAGCCGATGTGGTGATTGATTTTTCCAATGCAAAGGCAGCAGATGCGTTACTGGACTACTGCGAGGAAAAGAAGCTGCCCGTTGTATTGTGTACAACTGGACTTTCCGAAGAACAGTTAGAGAAGGTGGATAAAGTATCTCATAAGATTGCGGTATTAAAGTCTGCAAATATGTCTATGGGGATCAATTTATTGTTGAAATTGTTAAAAGAAGCAGCAAAAGTGTTGGCTCCTGCCGGATATGATATGGAGCTGGTGGAAAAACATCATAATCAGAAGCTGGATGCACCAAGCGGCACAGCTCTGGCGCTGGCAGATTCCATGAATGAGGCGCTGGACAATGCATATACCTACGTCTATGACAGAAGCCAGGCGAGAAAAAAACGGGACAGCAAAGAAATAGGTATTTCTGCTGTGAGAGCAGGAACGATTGTAGGAGAGCACGAAGTGTTTTTTGCGGGTACAGATGAAGTGATTGAGTTTAAGCATACAGCATATTCCAGAAGCGTATTCGCAAAGGGCGCAGTGGAGGCGGCAAAGTTTTTGAAGGGAAAGACAAGCGGCATGTATGACATGGGAGATGTGATTGCGTTTTAACAGATAACTGGTTTTATATTAGGGAGGAATCCATGAAAGAGCTGGAGACAAAATATTTGGAGAGACTGACGGATTTATATCCTACGATTGCGGCAGCGTCTACGGAAATTATCAACCTGCAGGCAATTTTAAACCTGCCCAAAGGAACGGAACATTTCCTTACAGACATTCACGGAGAATACGAAGCATTTGCCCATGTTTTGAAAAATGGTTCAGGTTCTGTCAGAAGAAAGATCGATGATGTCTTTGGTAATACTTTAAGTTCAAGAGACAAGCAGTCTCTTGCCACCTTGATCTATTATCCAAAAGCAAAGATGGAGCTGGTGAAGAAAACAGAAAGCAATATGGAGGACTGGTATAAGATTAATTTATACCGCCTGATCGAAGTAAGCAAGCGTGCAGCGAGTAAATATACTCGGTCCAAAGTAAGAAAAGCACTGCCTAAGGATTTTGCCTATGTAATCGAGGAGCTCATTACAGAGAAAGCAGAGATCAATGACAAAGAGTCCTATTATAATTCGATTATTATGACGATTATCCGCATAGGAAGAGCAGAAGAATTTATTGAGGCGATTTCAGGGCTGATTCAACGGCTGGTTGTAGATCATTTACATATCGTAGGCGATATTTATGACAGAGGGCCAGGGCCGCATATTATTATGGACAAGCTGGCAACTTACCATTCTTTGGACATACAATGGGGAAACCATGACGTGCTGTGGATGGGGGCCGCAGCAGGGCAAAGAGGGTGTATTGCTAATGTGATACGTATCTGTGCGCGTTATGGGAATTTGGATATTCTGGAGGATGGATATGGAATCAATCTTCTGCCGCTGGCTACGTTTGCGCTTCGGACGTATCAGGATGATCCATGTACTTGTTTTAAATTAAAGGGGCCGGAGAAACCGAATAAAGCGGAGATGGAGATGGATCTGCGTATGCATAAGGCAATCTCTATCATTCAATTTAAGGTAGAAGGGCAGATTATAGCCCAGCAGAAAGACTTCCATTTAGAAGAGCGTGCGCTTCTGGATAAAATCAATTATGAAAAAGGTACCATTATGCTGGATGGAAAAGAGTACGGACTGCTGGATACCAATTTTCCTACGATCGATCCTAAGAATCCTTATATGTTAAGTGAAGAAGAAGAGGATATTATGGAACGGCTGGAACGGGCATTTACAGGCTGTGAAAAGCTGCAGGAGCATATGCGGCTCCTTCTTGCAAAGGGAGGTCTGTATAAAGTATACAACAATAATCTGCTCTATCATGGCTGTGTGCCTCTTAATGAAGATGGAAGCTTAAAAGAAGTAGAGCTGTTCGGAAAGAAGTATAAAGGAAAGAGACTATACGACGCTCTGGACAGTTATATACGGAAAGGTTTTTTTGCCTTACATGAGCAGGAGAAGCAAAACGGCAGAGACGCAATGTGGTATATCTGGCTGCATCCGGATTCTCCGCTGTTTGGAAAGAATAAGATGGCGACCTTTGAACGGTATTTCCTGGCAGAGAAAGAAACACATGTGGAAAAAAAGAACCCATACTATTTCCTTCTGGAAAATGAACAGGTTGTGGACACAATTATGAAAGAATTTGGCCTGAATCCGGAGAAAGCACACATTGTAAACGGACATGTTCCGGTAAAGAGAAAAGATGGAGAGAGTCCGATCAAATGTAATGGAAAAGTAATGGTAATCGATGGAGGATTTTCCAAGGCATATCAGAAAGAAACCGGAATCGCAGGGTATACGTTAATTTACAATTCTTATGGGCTTCTTCTTGTGGCGCACGAGCCCTTTGAGTCTACAGAAGCGGCTATCCAAAAGGAAAGTGATATACACTCTGAGATGATGGTGGTAAAAAGAGTATTAGAACGCCGTCTTGTAGGAGATACAGATATTGGAAAAGAATTAAAGGAACAAGTGAAAGATTTGGAATCACTTCTTTTGGCATATAGAAGCGGAAGAATTGTGGAAAAATTATAATGGAGATTATGATTTATGGATGACAAAATAGAGCAGGAGATTACGATTCCAGAAGATGTGGAAGCGACAGAGCCTCTGAAAATCTACTTAAAAGAAATCGGACAGATTCCTCTTCTGACGGAAGAAGAGGAGCGTGTGCTGGGGCAAAAAAGTGCACAGGGAGATAAAGAAGCAAAGAGAAAATTAGAGGAGGGAAACCTGCGTCTGGTTGTCTCTATAGCGAAGCATTATACCGGAAGAGGGCTTTCCTTTCTGGATTTGATTCAGGAAGGAAATCTGGGGTTGATGCGCGCTGTGGAAAAATATGACTATACAAAGGAAAACCGGTTTTCCACTTATGCTTCGTGGTGGATAAAAGAAGCAATAATGCGGGCTTTAGATGAGCAGGCGCGGGAGATCCGTGTTCCGGTTCATGTGGCAGAAAGCATGAAAAAAGTCCAGAAAATCCGAAAAGAGCTCCAGCAGAAGCTGGGAAGAGAGGCAACTGCGGCAGAGATTGCACAGAAATTAGAGAATAAAACAGAGGAATATGTAAAAGAAATTTTAAGTTACCTTCAGACACCAGTTTCACTGGAAACCCCTATAGGGGAAGAAGGGGATACCAGTCTGTCAGATTTGGTGGAAGATAAGGCAGAGC